>Ga0302319_10004097_pt1 | contig 30113 bp, 26 predicted proteins | sample Bog_T0_2_FD_203319 | JGI IMG/M metagenome (GOLD analysis project Ga0302319, IMG submission 203319) | Peat permafrost microbial communities from Stordalen Mire near Abisko, Sweden - Bog_T0_2 | ecosystem: Environmental > Terrestrial > Soil > Wetlands > Peat | place: Sweden: Abisko, Stordalen Mire... | reverse complement strand
CGCGGATTGGAAATTCTGCGCGAGGAGAAATATCTGGAACTCGCGCAAGCTATTTTGGACGAGGCCTTTCCCCTCGCGCAAGCCGACGGCGCCCGCGTCCGCGCCACCGAAGGCAACAAAATTCTGACCGTACTCAGTTCCTATCCGCCTGGCACCCGCACTTCCATGCTGCAGGATTTCGAGAAAGGCAAACGCTTGGAAATCGATATCTTGAACGGCGCTTTGATTGAGATGGGCAAGAAATACAGCTTGCCCACTCCGGTCAACGAACAGGTCGTGAACATGTTGAGTGAGCGTGTGAAAGAAGCGACCGAGGCGAAGAAAGCGGACGCGGCCACTGCCAACGGCAGCAAAAACTTCGCCAAACCACGGCGATTCCACGGCGGATAGCCTTACTGAGCCGTGACTGGAAGGAGCGGCAACGATACTCCAATTTACGCAATTAAGCCCTAGCCGCACCGCGCCGCGTCCGATTATGCGTTACGACTTGACCTGACGCTTTTAACGCGTCACGGCTCGACCTGATGCTTCGCTCGGGTCGCCGCAACAGCCTTGACAATCATCGTCTCTAAAACTTTCTGGTCAACATCCACTAGCTTCTTAATGTAGAGACAGCCCTTGCCGGTCGTATGCTTTCCCAATTTCGCCAGCAAAGTCTCGGCCCCGGCGAAGCCCGCCGCTCCATAGAGAACAATTGCCGGTTTGCGAGGTGAAAATCCGATCATCGGCATGTCACCTTCGCGCCCACTTTCGTAGACATAGTGACAACTGCCAAAGCCAATGATGGACGGCCCCCACATTTTCGGTTTCTCACCAGTGGCGCTTTGCATCATCTTGGTGAGTGCTTTGGCATCGGCGCGCTTTGTCTCATCCGCAATCGCATTCATGAACGCCGTCACACTCACTTGGGTCGCTTTGGTTTTATTTTCCGCCATCTTCGAGTATTACCAAACGCCGAACCAGTTGCTGGAGCATCTGTTCCGGGTTTTCACAAAGGCCCGCGTGGACTGACGACACTTGAATCACCGTACTGCGCGGCGCTACCAGCCAGCGAAAGCGTTCGCGCTGGGATAAAAGTGCGATCGGTCCGCCGTCTTCATCCCCCGCCGATACCCTTTCGAAAGCACGCAAGTGGTCCCTCAGCTCCGCCACATCAGCATCCGGCGCGAGCACGCTCAAACGTTCCTCCTCTAATTGCACAACCGCCTTCAGAAAGCGGCTTTCCAAGCAGAACAGAATCACGCCGGCGTTGAGGAATTCTTCCCTCTCCACACGCGGAACAACCCGGATCACTGCGTATTCAAACGAGGTGGGCACGCGCTTCCACTGCCTCCTCTAAAAACCCATTAGACTCCAGGCGGCGCAGAAAGTACTCGACATAACCAGTCCGTTTTGCTCCAGGCGTCTCGGCGCCCGGCGCTGGCAGGAGCCACTCGTCGGGCGCCAACGCCAGGATACGCTCCAGAGCATTGCGCGTCAGCAAAGGCCGCGCCGCTTCGTGAGCAGCAGCCAGTTCGCTGGCCCAACGCAACAGCACATGCTCGCGAATGGGACTGAACCGCGCCACCGCCGCCGCTTCTAGGTTCTGCCAGTTGTGATGAAAATAGAGCGCCGCGCCATGGTCAATGGGAAACAGCTTCTTGTGCCAGCAAAGCAAGTTCGGATTGCGCGCCGTCCGGTCAACGTTCGTCACAAACGAGTCAAACCAAACCAGGCGCGAGGCGAATTCGGCGTCGGCTCTGTCGCCTGCCGCTGGATCGAACATCAGCGAGCCTGGCAGATAATCCATCGCCAAATTGAGGCCGACACTGGCCCGGAGCAAATCGCGCACTTCCTCATCCTGCTCGTTCCGGCCGAATGCCTCGTCCAAATGGACCAACACCAACTCCGGCACCGGTAGACCCAACACGCGGCCGATCTCCCCGGCTATCACCTCCGCCGCCAAAGCCAACGGTCCTTGCCCCGCGCCATGAAATTTCAGAACATGGAGCCCCAAATCGTCCGCTTCCACGATGGCCGGCAACGAGCCGCCTTCGCGCAAAGGAGTGACATACCGCGTCGCTTGGACAGATCGCAACATCGCTAGGCAAAGTGTAGCGTGCGTGGCAACAACCAAGGCCATGCGTGTTTCGCGAATCTCAAAGAAAGGCCCGACGAAATGGCCGGCGGCGGTCTTTCTCAAAGTTTCCGGGTCAGTTATCACTCCGCCCCCGCCCGCCCGTTACCACCCCTAATTCTGTGGCATCGAATCGCCTACACAACGCAGTCGCCAAAACCCAAGCAGCGGCGAACCGTAATCTCTTACAGGTTCGCCTGCTTTATCTTCACGACGATATTGTTATTCCGACAGGGGAGGTAAAAAGCTTCGTTAGCGGCTGACCGGATAAACCGGATCTAACGTAAAAAATTCGACGACTTTGCGGAAAATCCATCCGGAAATCACGCGCATTAGGAAATCCTCCTGAACAATCGTTCTTGTTAGGGTACATCTCCTCTCCAAGATTCGCAATCTTTTGTTGAAGATGTCCGGTCCTAGTACTTATCGACACTTTCATGACGTCGTTTCAGGTTTTCCAGTTCCTCCAAAGTTTTCGGCCAATCTGAGCCGAGCAGACGAGAAAGTCCCCGGTCCGCCAGCACTTTGCCGGCGGTCTGGCAGCGCGCGCAGTAATTGGTCTCGTTATCGGCGTAACGAATCCGTAAAATCGCCTCGCCACAACGTGGACAACACTGCCCATAACGGCCATGTACCGCCATATCCGGCCGAAATGCGGTCACTTTTTCAGGGAATTTCCGCTCCGCTTCCGTCTTCAATTTCTCAACCCAATAACCCAAAGTAGCGCGCGTAGCCCCAAAAAGCCGCTCCCATTCTTCCGGCTTCAACTTATGCGTCTGGGCAATCGGCGATAGTTGCGCCGCGTGCAGAATCTCATCTGAATAGGCGTTGCCAATCCCGCTCAACAAGCGCGGATCGGTTAAGGCGCGCTTGAGCGTGTGGTTGGTGATCGTCAAAACCTGCCGAAATTCGGCCTGACTGGCGCTGAAAACATCTATGCCACCGGGGTCCATCGCTTCCAACTCCTTTTCCCCTGCCACCACATGCAACAAGGCGCGGCGTTTAGTGCCCGCCTCCGTCAGCAATAAAGTGCCGTTTGGAAAATCGAAAGCCGCCAGATTCTGCCGTCCAGCCAGCTTGTAATCAGGCTGCGGTTTCCAATGCAAACGGCCGGCAATCATCAGATGAATCACCAGCCACAGATCGCCCTCCAATCCAATCGCGATACGTTTTCCCACCCGCCGCAGCGCGCGCACCGTTTGCTGTTCTACCGCGGAGAGCGGCGGCTGCAAACTGCGCAACAGAAAAGGATTCCCCACCCGCACTCGCTGCAGAGGTTGTTGCAATACTCTTGGTTCCAACGCGCTCAGATATGCGGCAATGTCTGGCAATTCGGGCATATTGCGCGATCTAGCAATCAGCCATGCATGCCCTCGCTCAGCTAACCTAACTTTCGCAGCTACGAAAGTCAGGCTAACCGTAGAGCGAAGGCTTCCGCGGCTATCCGTTAATGCGAGGCGACGGCGGCCCCTGCTCCGGTTTTGCCCATGTCAGGGTAGGGACTGTCCACAATCGCTTGCAGCGCCTTACATAATTCGGGGCCTTTGGTTTGAAGTTCCTGCATATGCAATTCTTTTAATTTTTCCAGGATCTCTTCGCCCACGGGCGTCAGATCCACTAGTACTTCGCGCCGGTCTTCCTGGCTTTGGCGGCGTACAGCCGCTCCTCGTTCTACTAAACGATTCACCAGTTCAACCGCGCTATGGTGTTTCAAACAAAGCCGTTGCGCAAGCGTGGTCACCGTGGGCCGCGCTCCTTCCGGCAAGCCTTTGATGGCAAGCATCAGTTGGTGCTGCTGCGGTTCAATGCCGTTTGTGCGAGCGGCCTGTTCGCTGACGTGGAGAAACTGCCGGATTTGGTGTCGGTATTCGGCGAGCCTTCGGTACGCCGCAAGGGTTACATCCATGTAGGAAAGAATACACTAAAACAGGAATACGTTTAACAGCTAATCGTACCTAGATGTATATTTACTAGGCTTGTGATTGCGTTTGTCGCAAGCCTAATCCTAAGGCGAATATAGGGCGAATCTATCTTTCACGTCAATCTGTATTTCGCTGTTAACAAGCACATAATCAACAGTTTAAGCGAGAGCTCCAGCCAAACGTCGGTTGCCGGACTAAGGTCGAGTTCATGGCCTACTCAACATCTGGCGACGCCGTTCAACTGCGTCGGCGGCTTGGGGTTCGCCTCACGAGTGTAATCCAGAATACACAATAAAATCAGCGGATTTGCTGCAACGTCCGGGTGATTTCGAAGGCGCTCGTTACGCGGCTACGCAAAATTTTGCACGGAATACAAAATTAGTACCAGAACTGTCGCCAAAAGTCCCAATCTGGGCGTACGTTTCGAATCGTTTCGAATCGCTTCAATCCACCTCTGCCGACACTCACCACCCGGTTGCGCAGCGCTTTATGACCTAACACGTGCCTGATAAACCGTCGAACCAAAGATCGCCGTGAGAATCATGGCGCCGCCGGTGATCGTCGTCACATTCAACCGCTCGCCCTGCAGCAACCACGTCCAAAGCGGATTCAGCACCGGCTCCAGCAGCAACAAAGTTGTCGCCTCCACTGCCGGCACATGCCGAATTGAACGCGTCACTGCCATATACGCCAACCCAATCTGCACCACGCCCATGTAAAACACGCCGCCTACATCCCCTTGTGTCACATGCACCAGCGGCAGCGCCATCGGCAAGCAAACGACAAAGGCAACGATATTCCCAGCCACCACCACGGCCGCGGGCGATTCCGCGTTCCCTCCATGCTTTGCCAACCAGCGAAAACCCGTCATTGTCAGTGCCCAACTCACACCGCTGAGTATCCCTAACCAGTTGCCGCGCATCGGATCCGGAGCCGTCACCGCAACGCTCTGTTCGCCAAATAGCAGGAGCACCGCGCCCAGCGCAACCACTGCTACCATCAGCAATTCACTTTTTCGAATCCGTTCTCTTAATACCAGCGGCGCCAGAAAGAGCAAATAAAGCGGCGCTGTGGATTGCAGAAAGATGGCCTGTGCCGACGTGGTCAATTTAGTAGCCAGCACAAAAAAGACTAGCGTCCCCGCATACGCAATCCCTATCAGGAAAATGCGCGGCCGCCAAATCCGCCGCGCTTCGGGCAAAAGTGCTGCTACGCTCAGAGCTGCAATACCGCTACGGAAACAAGCAATCTGCCAACTGGTGAGCGAACACGCCTTGATAGCCGCGCCGCCTGTGGAGAACAGGAAAGCCGCGGCCAATAGCAATAGGCGATAACGCGTCCGGGACAAGCAGTCCCCTGAAATTATGTCAGATGAGTCAGTTCACGGAATGGTCAGTTCAAACACATCTTCCGCAGCAACCGGAAATCTTCGAGCATCTTCCCGGTACCCAGCACCACCGACGACAGCGGCTCATTCGCCACCAAAACCCGCATGCCCGTCTCAAACCCAATCCGCTGGTCCAAATTCTTCAGCAAAGAGCCGCCCCCGGTCAAAATAATGCCTCGATCGCTGATATCCGCCGAAAGTTCAGGCGGCGTCTTTTCCAGCGCTGCTCGTATGGCGACGACAATCGCATTCACGCACTCAGCCAACGCGCGGCGAATCTCGTCATCTTCCAAAGTGACCGTCCTTGGCAGACCATGGATCATGTCCCGGCCTTTCACTGCCATCGTCCTAGGCGTTCCGTCCTGGTAGGCCATGCCGATCTCCATTTTCACTTTCTCCGCCATGCGCTCGCCAATCAGCAAACCATGCTTGCGTTTGACGTGTTCGGAAATAGCCTCGTCCATTTGGTTTCCCGCTATGCGCAGTGATCGCGAATAAACAATGCCCGATAACGAAATCACTGCGATATCGGTGGTCCCGCCGCCAATATCCACTACCATGTTCCCGCCCGGCTCCGTCACCGGCAACCCCGCCCCCAGGGCCGCTACCATCGCCTGCTCTACCAGATGAACCTCGCTCGCCCTCGCTCGGTAGGTGGAATCCAAAACGGCCCGTCTTTCCACCTCCGTCGTTTCACTCGGAACTCCGATCGCGATACGCGGATGCAGCAACTTCCGCAGCTTGCTGGCTTTCCGGATAAAGTAATTCAGCATTTGCTCAGCCAGCTCAAAATCGGCTATCACGCCATCACGCAGTGGCCGCACCGCGATCGCATTCGCTGGCGCACGTCCCAACATTTCCTTAGCTTCCGTCCCGTACGCCACCACCGCGCGGGTTTTGCGGTCCACTGCCACAATCGAAGGCTCATTAAGCACAATCCCTCTGCCCACCACGTAGACTAATGTGTTCGCCGTCCCAAGGTCGATCGCCAAGTCAGAAGAAAACATTCGGAATAGAGACCGGTAAGTCATGTTCACTCAACTAGTGATGTCATCGACTGCCAAGTCTCAATTTTCCAGAAGAATTTTCTTTAAACCTCCTCCCCCAATGGCGTCCTAGGGCGGTGCCGGTGGCAGACCCGGCTCTATACGTCGCTAAGCGCCAGCGGCAGCACCAAGCGCCACCGCTTCCTCGTCTCGCTTCGCGGCCCTGCCACTCGCTCGCGCCTTGACCACGAAATGGCGCGTCCGGGTAATCGCCACCTCGCAAAAATCGTTCTCCGCCAGCGCACGCCTCATGCTGCTTTCCGTCTGGAACGATTCGTATTTGCCACGCACAAAGGGAATCTGCCGGCCAAATAAATGGAAACACAAACTATTAAACAGGATATAGAGAAAAAAGATCTTGCCCCTGAATCCACTGGCTCTCGCCTGCTCCCATGCCACGGAAAAAGAGTGCAGCACCAGCCAAACGTCCCCGCCATCGCGCACCACCCGTCTCATCTCTTTGAGACAAAGGCCAACGTTCGTATACGGCACCGATACCCGCGCAATCACCACGTCAAATTCGCCGTTGCGGAAAGGCATCGCTTCCGCGCGTCCGTTCACGAATCTGACCGCATCCGTCAATGTCCGCCCAAACTCCAGCGCATCCGCATCAATATCCAGCCCGACGCAAACACGGCCGGGATACGCCGCAATGAGCGTCTGCCCCGCGCCGCATCCCACGTCCAATAGCTTTGCCGACTGCGGTAAAGGTGGCGGAAGAATATGCTCCGGATGGGTCGCGTCCAAAGCGATTCGCAATTCGCTCTGGTGGTATTGAATACTCATTTCCCAAGTGCTCCAGCGTGTAAGTCATTCCTCCTCCGAAAATGGAAGAAATCCTCCAGCTATGGACAACTTCCCCAACCTATTGGTGAAAGTCTCCCATAAGCGCGTAAGAAAATCTACTCGAAAACATGACGAACAACTGAAGCACTTGATCAAAAATGAAATAGTTTACGCAATAAGGAAAAAATTACGCGCTTTTGTCATTTCGCCTTGCGCTCTGACATCTCGCGAACCCGCATCAGCATCGCGCTCCATCCCTGGCTCACCCGCACTCCGTCCAGGGCGCCTGGCGGAATCAAACCGACAGCCTTGTGCTCCAAACGGACCCGTGTCTTCCCCCGCTCCGCCGTTAGCCGGTATTGCAAGCCCGAGATGACCGCGCCCGACATGAACAGAGGTCCGTGGACTTCCAGCAACTCTGGGGCTTTAATCGCCTGCACATGCCCCCACAGGTGCCCATTGTTGTTGCCCAAATCGCGATACCACCGCCCGCCCGGCCACGCTTCGAGCTTCATGGAAAGCGAATTTCCGTCCGGCGTCTCCATTCCCGGCCCCATCTGTTCCAAAATCGCCTCAAAGACAATCTCAATCGGCGCCGCAATCTCTTCTTCTTTCAAAATCGCAAGTTGCTCAATACCTTGCGTCAGAACCGCACTCGTTGCCATAAATCATTTCTCCTTCTCTTTGGTCTGTTGTCTCGCCTTTTCCTCGGCCCGTTCCTTGATGCGGTTCAGTTGATGTGTCCAGAAACGTTCATATTTCTTGACCCATTCGCTAACCGGTCTCAATTCCGCGGGTTCCAAACGGTATAAGCGCAGTTGTCCGCGCTTCGTCACACACACAATGCCAACCTTGCGCAAAACACTCAGATGTTTCGAAACAGCCGGCTGTGGCAAGCCCAGGCATTCCGTGATCTCCCCCACCGCGCGCGCCTGACCATCGAAAAGCACATCGATAATCTCACGCCGCCTGGGTTCCGCTATCGCATTAAAAACATCCGCTGTGGTTGCTGCACGTGCCATCAATCACAGTATATGCCGATATGGGAATATGTCAAGAATTATTTCTAGCAAGCCTATTTTCTAAACCGCATGAATCCTTGGCCACTCCAACTCGAAACCCTGTTCCCGCAACACAGCCTGAAACTCTTCTCGCCGTTTCTTGTCTTTCCAAATCGCCCCAGGCGCTTGCCCCGTCACAATGGCGTGCCCCGCCAACGCCCCCGCCGCCTCGCCAATGTTCCACTCCACCGGATGTAATCGGTAACACCCATTCGTAATGTGCGTCGTCCCAATATTTTTCGCCGCCGCCAGCAAATTCTCCACTCGTTGCGGCAACAGCGCACCCATCGGAATCTGAAAAGGCAACGAACTCACATCGATATAGTTCGTCCCTCCCACCGCCGGATGCAAATCAATCCGGTAACATCCCACGCCCACCGAATCCTCAAACCTCTCAGCCTCGCCGTTGGGCCCACGCATATCCGCACCCACGTATTGCTCCAAAATAGTGAACGCGGCTTTTATCCTTCGCGATTCCCGTATATAGGCGGCTTTCGCCAAGCCGTCTTCCGTCCCTACAACATCCTTCCGCAGCCGCAGGCCCTTCCAGCCTTGCTTCCCATCCGCCCTCGGCGCGTCCGTCTGCATCCAATACAACAGCGAAAGACTCAATTCTTTGCCCTGCCACAGGAATTCCCGCTTCTGTTCCGCCGTCGCCGTTAGCAGGTCTCCCAACCAGTAATCATTCTGCGGCCAATTCACCAACGAAACGTCACTCGCATAAACGCCCGCCTCAAAATTCGCGCGCGCCAAAATCCGGCGATACGTCCACAAGTTCAAACCAGGCCCCTCCGTGCCCGTCGGATTCGGCACAAAGTAGGCTGCTCGTTTCCCCAAAGTCTTCGGATCACACATCGTCCAGCTCAACAATGGTCCCGTCCAAGGCGGGCTCATCTCAGGCACATACGCCCGCCATTTCTCATACCCACGCGGCCTCTCAATCGTATGGTCTTCGCCTTCTAAATAATCCATGGCGAAGCAGAACGTAAACGCCTGATTATTGGCCGGCGCCGCCGCATGCGCCGCATGCAGTTCCTGCGTCTGTTCCCTCGCCTCTGCCCCCGTCACAAATTCAGTCTTCGTCAGCGGCAACAACTCGCCCGTCTCGGTAGCATCCAGGAAATATTTCGCTGTCACCGTCCGCCTCACGTTCTCTCGTTGATCCCGCAGCGTCACACTCGCCGCCCGGTCACCGTTCGTCGCGGCGCTCACGGGCACATGCTCCAGCAGAATCCGCAGCCGCCCACCCTTCACATAGGGCGCCAGCATCTCTTCAATCACCGCCAACGACACCCGCGGTTCATGCGTCAGGCGCGAAACCGACCCATTCCCCGGATTTAATTCCACCCGCGCCCGCGCTGCCTCCGTCATCTTGTAATGCGTCCGATAATAAGCACGCACTCCCTCCCGATAACTTCGGTAGCTCCGCGTACATCCAAACATCTCAATCCACGGATGCTCATCCGGCGGCACGGCCTGGCTCGTCAACTGTCCGCCCAACCAGTCCGTCTCTTCCGTCAAAATCACCCGCAGCCCGCGCCGTAACGCGCCCAGCGCTGCCGCACATCCGCCAACCCCGCCGCCAACAATCGCAATATCGGCGGCAAGCTCCTTTTCGGCAGCCTTCAGCATCGGGGCGGCAAACAGCGAAACTACGGTTGGTACAAAATCTCGACGGGTCATGGGCATATGAGATACGATATCCAACGCACCCCTTTATGAACGCTAATCGCCGCACCTTCCTCATGGCCAGTGGCCTGTCCGCTCTCTCCGCCTCAAAAGCCTTCGGCGCTAATGACACCATCCGCCTCGGCGCTATTGGTTGCGGCGGCCGCATGCGTAGCATTCTGAATTCCGCCGACGCCAACGGCGGCTTCGAACTCGTGGCCGGCTGCGACGTCTATGAACCCCGCCGCGAAGAGATCCGCACCCGCTCGGGCGATCTCGCCAGCACCCACCTCGACTACCGTGAAGTCCTCGACAAGAAAGACATCGACGCTGTCGCCATCGCCTCACCCGATCACTGGCACGTCCGTATCGCCTGCGATGCGCTAGCCGCCGGCAAAGACGTCTACCTTGAGAAGCCCGTGACTCACACCATCGAAGAAGGCGCCACTCTCATCAAAGCCGTGCATGATTCCAAACGCATTCTCCAATGCGGCATGCAGCAGCGCAGTTGGGCCCACTTTGCCGACGCCGTCAACCTCATTCAAAACGGCAGCATCGGCCGCGTCACCCGCGTACGAACGTATTGGTATCAGAACTACCAAGGCCGTCCGCCCAAGAAACGCATCGAACCTGATCTACTCGATTGGAAGCGCTGGCTCGGCGGCGCCCCGGACCAAGCCTTCGACGAAGAAAAATATCGCCTCTGGCGCTGGTTCTGGAATTTCGGCGGCGGCGCTTTCACCGATCTCTTCACCCACTGGATCGACGTCGTCCATTGGGCCATGAAAGACGATGCTCCCAAAATCACTCAGGCCATGGGAGACAAATACGTCTTCAAAACGTGGGATTGCCCCGACACCGTCCAATCCATCTCGCGCTACAAAGACTTCGAAGTCAGCTACGACGGCACCATGGTTTCATCCATCGATGACGGCGGCCTCGAATTCCGCGGCACCCTTGCCACTCTCAAACTCACTCGCAACGGCTTCGAAATCTACCGCGAACAAATCAAAGGCGAGAACCCCGTCTTGAAAGAACGCAGCGCCGAGGACGGCACCATCACCCACGTCGGCAACTTCTTCGACTGTGTCCGCAGCCGCAAAGAACCCAACGCCCCTGTCGAAGCTGGCGTCGCCGCCGCCCGCGCTGGCCACCTTGCCAATTTGGCCATGCGCAAGTCATGACTAGTTCCTCGCCCTTCGCCATTCGCCCCGCCCAACCTTCCGACATCCCCACCCTCCGTCTTCTCATTGACGCGTCGGTGCGCGGTCTCCAAACCTCCGATTACTCCCCCGCCCAAATCGAAGCCGCCCTCCAAAAAGTCTTCGGCGTTGATACCCAACTCATCTCCGACGGCACTTACCTGCTAGCCGAAACGCAGCAGCAAGAAATCGTCGGCTGTGGCGGCTGGAGCAAGCGCAAAACTCTCTACGGCGGCGACGTCTTCGCCGCCCGTGAAGACAGTCTCCTCGATCCCGCCAAAGACGCTGCCAAAATCCGCGCCTTCTTCGTCCACCCCCACTGGGCCCGCCGAGGCATTGGCACCGTCATCCTGGAAGCCTGCGAAAACGCCGCCATTGCTGCTGGCTTTACTCGCTTCGAAATGGGAGCTACCCTCACCGGCGTCCCTCTCTATGCAGCCCGCGGCTACACCGTGCTCGAAAACCTCGAAGTCCCCATGGGTGACCGCCTCACGCTCCCCATCATCCGCATGGAAAAACGCCTCTAGCGGGCTTTCCCCGATCTCACGAAAAGTTCAAACCAGTTCCACCCGAACATGCCTGCCAATGGCCGTCGCAGCTTTGAACAAGGTATTCAGTGTCACCGAATCGTTCTTCGGATCGAGTAATCGTTGTAGGGAAGCCCGGCTTGTGTTCATGCGCTTTGCCATCTCAGTTCTAGAAACGCGCTTTTCCGCCATCGCCTCCTCCATCTGATCCGTGATGACTCGCTTGATGGCTGCGGCCGTTACCTGCTCGTAGATGCCTTCCTCTTTGAGAAAGTCATCGAAGCTGCTGCCAATGCTTTTGGGTTTGATCTTCATTGCTGACTCTCCTTCAATCGTTTCAATGCTAAATCTATTTCTCTCGCAGGCGTCTTCTGAGTTTTCTTAATGAAGCCGTGCAACAGAAACATCTGGTTTTCATAGGGACAAAAGATAACCCTGCTTATAGTTCCGTTTGGCAAGCTGCTCCTGACTTCCCATAAGTCGCGGCCAAGAGATCGAACAAGAGGTAGTCCGACTTTCGGCCACCGAAACTCAACCCGGGATATGTCTTCACCGATAACGCGCCGCTCAGCGCCTGATAAGTCCTTCAACCACTCCCGCACAGGCTCCCGCCTAACCTCACGCTCCCCATCATCCGCATGGAAAAACGCTTCTAGCCTCCACTACTTCTTACGGAATTTCTCAAACCGCACCGCATCCTCAATATGCAACCGTATGCTCACCACATCCGCCGGCCCGCGATCCCTGTTATATCCCGGATTCGTCACATGTTGATAATCGGCCGCCATCGAAATTCCCCGCCAAACATGCGCCGTATAGTAGGTCTCAAAAATCTTCTCTAACCCGTAGTTCAACCCGCCATCTCCCAAAATGAACCCCAGACCTCCCAAAGCCAAATACTCTCTGTGATCTCCCGAAAGTCCATTCACCACAAACGCGGCGCCAACCTTGTCATTCGCCCGATGCCAAGGCTTGCCTCGAAAATCTCCACCAACCGATGCCGTCCGGTCCACCTCCGTGTACGCGAACGACTCATTCCTCCCATCGTTCCAACCCAACCTCCCAAACACGCGCACTAAGTCAGTCAACTCCTGCTCCGCATTCAACCCAAACCCATATTTCACTCGCCCCTGCTTCCGATGCAACGTAACATCGGGTACAGTATCTTTCCCTGAGAGATACCCATCAATCGCCTCCCGGTAACTCCCCATATTGGCGTGATTCACAAACGCCAATGCCCGCACCACGCTCGCGCGCTTCGCGATCAATGTCGGATGATACTCATACTCAAAATTCTCACCCCGCGCCCGCGCTAAGTCCCAATCCAGCTTGATACCATTCGCCACCGTCGGCATCAACATCTCGCCAAACCGCGCCGCCCACGTCTTCGCATAGAACTCAAACACTAGCCCGTACGTGTATCCGCGCGTATCGGCCGCATAATCGTAGGCCCCGTTGTTCACACTCGTCCAATTCATGAACTGCAAATGGCTATCGCTTCCAACCGAATTCAAGTCAAAGAAATCAACCGTACTCATTTTTCCCAGTCGAATCTCCAAGCGCCTCACCGGAACCGTCGACGCCAATGCCAGCGGATTGCGCGTCGCCTCCGTCGTCTCTTTACTCAGCGGAATCGTGTAGTGCAGCATCACTCGCGAAACATAGGGAGCTTCGCCTAGCGTGGGATTCCTCACCACATCCACATTGGTGAACCCCGCAATCCCTAGCGCGTTGCTCAGACCCGCCCCTCCCGCGCTCTCTACGTCGCACAGAATCTCCAACTGCTTCGTGATCTGGAAACCCGTATAAAGCGTTTCCACTCGCGATGTCGCGTGTTCACCCTCCGGCCCAAAGCTATTCGGTCCCGAATACTTCGCCGAAAACGAAGGATCCTGCTGTCGAATGAAATTCGCCTGCGCCGATACCCAGAATCGATCCCAGAACGTGTCTTCTTCAGTCCGAACTGGAGTCGTGCCCGTATCCTGAGCTGACAAAGAATAGCCGATCAAAGCTGCAAAGAAGAGGAGCCGCAACCTTCTATCTTTGGCGTCGCGCGCTCACTCCGTCAACCATTCTCCCTGCCAAAAGTGAATAATTAATACAGTTGTAACCCTATGTTCATGCCGCACTCGAATCTTCGATGTCAGGATAAAGAATTGCCCCTCTCCGGAATGAAATCCCGCGCCGTATCTTGTATTATTTGCGTCACCTGCGCCTTTCTTTGCCACGCCACTCCACAAGCCCCCCAAATCCCCTCCTTCAAACGCCTCTACGTCGAACCATTCAAAGTCAAAGACGGAAAGACCGACCTCCACCATGCCCTCATCTCCCAACTTCGCAAACTCAAATCCATCTCCGTTGTCAACGATCGCTCCAGCGCCGACGCCGTCCTCACCGGTAACGGAGAAATTTGGGTCAAGGGCTATCAAAGCCTCAATCCCCGCTCCGGCCGCCTCCCCTCAGACGGAACACCCATCTACTCCGGTTTCGTCTCTGTCGAGTTGAAAGACGCCAAAGGCGAAATCCTCTGGTCATATCTCGCATCTCCCGGCGCCCCCTCCGAAAACATTTCTAAAAGCCTCGCCGATAACCTCGTCAAGCACTTGGCCAAAGCGCTCGCTCAGCCAAGCGAGAACCATTAGCCAGTCATGCAAAGACCAATCCGACGTTCCATTGCTCTCGCTCTTTTGACGCTGTCGCCGCTCATTCTCTTAGCTCAAGCAAAAACCAGTCTCAAAGCAGCCGGCGCCACTTTCCCGGCTCCCATCTATGCCAAATGGTTCGCCAACTATCAAGCCAAGAACCCTGATATCCAAATCACCTATGACGCCATTGGCTCCGAAGCCGGCATCCGCCAACTCCTCGAAGGTGAAATCGATTTCGGTGCTTCCGACAATCCGGGAATCCTCAACGAACTAAAATCCGCGCAAGACGATAAGTATCTCCTCTTCCCATCCGTCATCGGCGCCGTTGTCCCTATCGTCAACCTGCCCGGTGTCCCCAGTGACCTCTCTTTCACTCCTGAAACCCTGGCCGAAATCTACCTCGGCCGAATCAAAAAATGGAATGATCCCCTCCTCAAGCAGTCCAATCCAGGCCTTCGTCTCCCTGATCTCGATATCGTCGTCGTCCATCGCTCCGACGGCAGCGGCACCAGCTTCATCTGGAGTGATTTCCTCTCCAAATCCAGCCCCGAATGGAAAACGCAAGTCGGCGCCACGTCGGCTCCCCAATGGCCCCTCGGCAAATCCGCAACCGGCAACGACGGCGTCGCCAAACTTGTCAAAGAAATGGGAGGTTCCATCGGCTACGTCGAATTTATCTACGCCCTGCAGAATCATCTCAGCTTTGGCAAAGTCAAAAACCAACAAGACCGCTTCGTCACCGCCGACTTAGATAGCATCACCAGCGCCGCCGCCGGCTCACTCGGCACTTCCTTACTCAACGCCTCCGCCTCCAACGCCTATCCCATCTCCTCCTACACTTGGTTCATTGTCCCCGCCCACATTGAGGATGAAACCCGGCGCCGGGCAATCAAAGAATTTCTCCAATGGATGCTCGGTCCCGGCCAGCGCCAAGTCGCCGGCCTCGGCTACGTAGCTCTTCCCGAAAGCGTCATCAATCAGGAATCCGCCGCCCTCGCTCGCATTAACTAGCCTTTCGCGCAATCACCGCTCGGTCAACCTTAACTGCAAGAATCGCCACCACTGATCAAAGTTGTCACCCATGCCAAACCTCGCGAACAACGGGCGGTCTTTCTGGCTAATTGTCTGCTTCTGCTCATTGACATTCGTCACGAGCGAAGATATGAGCGCGTGGTAACGCGAAGAGCGATCGCGAGTGGCGAATTCGTTCCATGAGGCAATCAGCTTCGGATCAATTCGACCGTTTTGCCAGTTAAGGGTTGGAGTATTATCCGATCCAAAAAGATAAAGGGAGGCGAAAGACCGAATACAAGGTTCCATTTCGGCCTTTGTCTCTGGTAATTCCGGATGGCCCCTTTCGAAACTTTCCCAACGTTCCAGTTTCAGGCGAAGCTGTTCCCAACTAACCTGAAGGGCCGCGTCTTCAACAACAATTTCGCGATCTTCCTCGGCTCGGAACCGCACGTAGCTCGCTAGGCTGCTCCCAAGTTTGTCCGCAAAGGAAAGCAAAACGGCGGGATCCTCCGCCGGGTACAAGCTGCCCTCGGCATCGTACATTGAAAAGCCGCACTGGAACCATCTCGATCCAGCCTCTGCGATATCTGGCCTCTCTTTGAGGAACTGCTGTACAGAATCTCCCGGCCTTGCTTCCGCCCACCGCTCATAGTCGTCTGCATATTTATCCATGCCTGCCAGGAACGCCGGAGCGACCCTGTGGACCGAGTCAGCATAGAAGACCCGAAACGCACGAAACATTTTGTCCCGCTCGTCTACATCGGATACAAGCATCAACCTCCGAAGAGAGTCTCGAACGATGCACGTCGACTCCGGTCGGGAACCATCCAACTCTTTCAACTCGCGCAAGTAGCCGTCAACGCCTGTTTGCCCTGAAGCGAAACCATGCAAAGCGGCCAACCACCCAATAGCAACAACTGCCAGGTGATACAGTCGTTTTCGATTAGCCATCGTTATAAAGGTAACGCGCCCTTTTCGATGCCATGGGCCGAATCGGCGTGCCCCCGAAACCTACCTCGACGGCAACGTCGGAGACGCCGGTACCGGATTCTGATAACCGATCACCTTCGCCCAATTCAACCCCTGCCGCCAATCAAACGTGTAATTTAACGACACAGACGTCGAATAAGACCGGTACAAGTTATCCGAAATCTTGTTCGTGTAATAAATCAATTCAATCGACGGCGAAAAACTCAGCTTCCCGTTAAACGTCGATAGAATCGGAAAGCTCAAAGATTCCTTCGCGTCCAGCAGAAAGTGCGTATCCACCGGCGTATCCTGCCCGTGTCCAAAAAAGAAGTCGCCTCGCAACTCCGAAATCACTTCCACATTCGACAACATCGTAAACCTGTCCCTAGGCAGCACAATCGGAAGCGGTGTGTCCAGCCGGTAATTTAAGTACAAACCATTTTGGAAATGCGTCCGTCCACCCACAATCTGCGACAAGTACGGCTGCGTGAAACTCGGCGTCCCTGTTTTCGGAACCGGGTTCGATGCGGCATTAAAGCAATTCACCACATCCGCCACGCTCACGGTCGTGAGCGAGCCCTCCGGCGTTTGCACCGCACAAGGGTGCGCCGCGTTGCTGGCGTTCGTGGTGGCCGTCAACCAATGGCTCGGATCGCTAAAAACAAACGCATTCGGCCCACCAATCGACGGCCCCAACTGATATCCGAATTCAAGGAAACTATCAAAGGTCTGGTTCTGCGCCCCGCCGCCGGACCCACTGGGAGTGCTACCCTTCCCGCCTTTCGCGCTGCTCGCACTCGACGCAGACTGACCGCCACCACCACCCGCGCTCCAAGTCGCCGGCTTCGGATAACTGAACTCCCATCGAAACCCAGGTCGTCCTGAAATAAAGTAACTTCGCGGACTCGCGATAATCGTCGCCGGACTTCCCGAAGGTCCTGAAACGCCCTCCGGCAAGCTCACTAATGGCGCCAATTGCGTCTGCACGCCCATCGGCAATTGCAGCTTCCACGTTTTCGGATTTTCATGGTTGGGATAGAAGTGCCGCGCATAGCCAAACTCGTTATAGATAAAATCGGCTGGCTGGTTCCTCACATACGGGTCGCCAATGCTCGGGTTGCTAGGCGTCGTCTTCGACGCTTGCCGTGTCTTCCGGTATCCGTAGTTGGCCTCGCTCTGCTCATAAAACTCGTTGCCTCCCGTGTCTCGTTGCAGCCGCACTATATAGTCGAACGTAATCGAGCTGCTATCCGCTGCCGTCAGGTCCACCGCGCTCACACCGGGAAAAGTTGCCGGAATGTTGCGTTCCAGGCCAGAATGAGCAGCCAGCGAGTAAGCAAAGTCGGCTTTATACAGACTGATTGACCAAGTCGGTCTTCCCTGGAAATCTAGCTCGAGCGGATCTTTGATGTTCGTCACCGGAAGACCCACGAAGACACTCTTCAGCCATTTGGCAAAAAGTTGATTGGTCTGACCTGAATCTGGCGGCGGTACACCCGCTTTACTAACCCGCGTGAGCGTATCCAAATTGTCGGTGATGGGCGAAGGATCCTCGTCATCCGTAATCGCGCTCGCCAACAATCGCAACTTGATCTTGCTCCACGGCGTTTGCGGCGGAGGCTCGGCGCCCTGCAGTGCCGGATAGCCCGTGTCTCCCGTGCCCATAAAATCAGTCACCGCAATGCTGTAGAGTTTTTTCGGGTCCAACAGATGCCCGCTAATCACTCGCAGGCTGGCATCCATCTGCTCTTCATTCGCCCCAAGCGTCTTCAGAGACCAGTCTTCTTTATTGCCAAGCGGCAGATCCGAGAGCGACCCATAAAACGCCTTCTGTTGCAATTCTTGCGCACGCTGCAATACGGCTGTAATCGTGGAGCCGCTAACGCTCATGCACTGAACATAGTCGCCCTTCCAAAAGATCGCCTTCAAAATCGCGCGAAAGCCGGCCTCGGTAAGAAGCAGGTCCTTGAACTGCCTCGTAAAATAAACATCGCGATTTTGTATCATCGCCACGTCCGCCTTACAAGTGCGCGCCATCGCTTTCAGCGCTATCTCCTTCAGCCCCTTCTGCCACTCTGCGTCCGTCGCGGTCGCAGTCATCTTTTCCACGCTCGTGTCTTTGATGATTTCCTTATCCAACTGCCTCAGATGCCCGAGCAGATTATCCGCGCCTTTCCCTTGCGCCAAAGCCTTCAGGGGGCTTAAACTTTTCGCGATGTTCGCTGGTTGCGGAATCCATTCCGTGGTGATCGCTTCGTCATTGGCCGGTTTCACAGATAGGTTCCGGACAATGCGCGTCCACGCATTGGCATCGCCCGGCGTAACAATCGCCATTGCAAGACGAACGCGCATCTTGTCTTTCTGATCTCCATCGTTGTCGATCTTCGCCGCCGTCTCAGGAACAACTACCACCGGATCGGCCTGGTCGCCTCCGTCACCAACGAACGTCTTGTTCCCTGAGCCGCGGCTATCGTCCGCCTGTGTGATCACTAAGTCGAACTTCTGAGACAGACCCTCATCTCGAAAGCTCGCCACCATCGCATCCGCCACTTGCTGTGACATTTGCGCCAGCACAATCTTTTGCGTCTCCCTGCAATCGTCAAACTGCTCGCAGTATTCCATCGCCTGGCCCAACGCTTCGGCCGGATCGGCCACCTGCACGTCCGTTTCATATCTGTCGTCCACTTTCGTGCGATCGTTCGGCTTTGCCTCAAGCCACACGTAGTTATAACGCCCCACGAATTGCATCAAACTTGGATCCACCACCCCGAATACCGTCACGGCCTTGCCTCCAGTGCTCGCCGGTTTCGTAAACCAAGGCCGACTCGCATCGCTAACCGTGTGCGTGCCTTCCGCGTATCCGAAGAATGGCGGCGCCACCGAAAAGCCTTTCCACGCAACTAGGGTTTTCCCCGTCCCTTGCTGAAGCATCACCGCTACAGCGTAATCGGTATCCCAATCAAGAACCTTCGTATTCTTGATTTCGAACGTTACTTTCCGCTCGTCCTTTGCCGCCTTATCGGGAGTCTTTCTCTCGAGTTGAAATTCCGGCTGGTCGCAAATCTTCGCCTCGTCAGCCGGCAAAGTCTTCACCCTCACAATGCAAGCCGTTGCGCTCGCCGGAAGATTTTGTATTTGTACCGATCGCATCCAAGGCAGAATGTTTTTCGGCATCACGATCTTTGGCTGGTCTTCCACACCCTCAATTTTCAAAACGGGCGGCTTAGCCTTGTCTGCTGAAGAGGCGGAAACTTGGGGGTCGCTCACAGCCACCGCTCTCGTCGTCATCACCAAATTCACCCCAAGCATCTTGGTAGGAGTTTCATCCCCCGCCGCCGGATTGGCCAAGTAACGAGCCAGAAATTGCAACTGCGCCGGCGCGAAATAAAAGTCGTGCTTGCCCGGCACAATCGCATCAAATTTCATGCGCCGAAAAAAGCAGCCTACATTGTCGGCCGGAATCGACCCGCCCCCGTTCAGGATGCTCGTATAGTCTTCCGGGTGCGCTTTGATGAGCGTCTCGTAATCAATCCAGTCGTTATTTCGGCCCACGTAGTAGCTCTTCTCTTGCAGGTCGCTCTTATCCACGTCCCACATTTCGCGCGCCAGCAGAAACGGCGCAAAGTTGTCACCGGCCGCCAAACGCAACTTCGTGCCAACAGCATCCTTATCGGCAACCTCCAACGCTTCGCGGAAGCGTGCCGCTTCCGGTGCAGTCGCCGCGGTAATGTCTCCCAAACAGCTCTCCTCCGCCTTCCGTTTTGGATCTTTCGTTTGCACCTCCGGAAACCGGTAATAACCAAACAGTCGTCCCGCATACTCCACTGTGTAACTGTCCGCCCGGGTCGGCGTCTTTCGCAAATTCAAAAAGTCCTGTTGACCCTCGGCCAAACCGCTACTGAACAAATAGGTAAGCACCGAAAACACGAAGGTAAGACGCACGGCTTCTCTCCTGGGCAATGAAATGACGGATTGCTGATTCACTACTATAAGCGAGAAACACAGAAGTGGCGGGACACGCCCGAAATGTGCCCTGATGGCATAATGAAAGCCGTGCCCCGTCTTCCCATCCTTCTCTTCGCCGCCGCAACTCTCGCATATTCCACCATCACCCAGGAATTCATCTACACCGAAGCCCCGTTTCCCTCCGCTCACGCCTCCACCATCGTCGAACTCAAAAACGGTGATCTCCTCTCCGCCTGGTTCGGCGGCGGCGCCGAAGGCAAAAACGACGTCGCCATCTGGGGTTCCCGCCGCTCCGAAGGCAAATGGTCCGAACCTGTCGAACTCGTCCGCGAACCCGAAATCGCCTGTTACAACCCCGTCTTCTTCTACACCGCCGACGCCAAACTCTGGCTCTATTACAAGTTCGGCCCAAACCCCCAAACCTGGACCGCCGGCCGCCGCTTCAGCACCGACGAAGGCAAAACTTGGTCCGCTGTTGAGCACCTCCCTGCCGGTCTCTACGGTCCCATCCGCGCCAAACCTCTCGTTCTCGCAAACGGCATCGTCGTCAGCGGCACCTCTGTCGAAAGCTACAAATCCTGGAGCGTCTGGATCGAACGCAGCACGGACAACGGCCAGACTTGGACCCGCATCGGCCCCATCACTGCGCCGGAACCCGCCTCCGCCACCACCGGCAACTACGGAATCATCCAACCATCCGTCATCCGCCTCAGAGACGGCACCCTCCGCCTCTACGCCCGGTCCACCTCGCAAATCGCCAAGATCTGCGTCTCCGATTCCAAAGACGACGGCCTCCACTGGTCCCCCGTCCACACCCTCGACATGCCGAACCCGAACTCCGGCCTCGATGCCGTCGGTCTTCGCGACGGCCGCGTCGTCCTCATCTTCAACAACACCCCGAAAGGCCGCTCACCTCTCAACCTCGCCGTCAGCACCGATGGCGAGCACTTCCGCCTCTTCCACACTCTCGAATCCGAGCCCGGCGGTGAGTTCTCCTATCCGTCCATGATCCAAGCCCGCAACGGCGATCTCTACGCCACCTATACCTGGCAGCGCAAACGCATCCGCCACGCCCGCATCCCACTGGCGGATATCCCCTAGCGCCAAGATCACCGCCGGCGTTTCCACAGTTCCCTGGTCGCATCTCCTGGCTGGTTTGGTGGCGCAGACACTCTTGTCTGCCGCGCCGAGACTCGTCTCGGCGCTCTGGAGATTGACCATTTGCGAGTGTGCAACTGGTGAAGATTTCGCTGAACTCTTTTGCACAAATTCTGCAGTGTATGCGTAAGGGCTTGTCCTGGACAAGCCATATGCTATGCCGATAATCATTGGGGATGGTCTATCCTTCTGTGGCCGTGCGCTAACGCAAAAGATCTGTTGACCGAGATCCGTGACGGAGATCCGTGACGGAGATCCGTGAGGAGATCCGTGACAGCCACCACAACTCCGAATTATGAGACGTCCGACATCCGTCCGCCACTCTAACGTCATACGCCACGCCAACGGCGCGCCGTGATCCCGAACTCTCCGCATCACATCACACAAAGGGGAGACAATCGCCGCGACGTCTTCTTCAGCGACCGTGATCGCGAACTCTATCTCACCTTGCTCAAGGAATACAGCCAACAATACAAGCTGGATATACTCGGCTATTGTCTGATGACCAACCACGTGCATGTCGTCCCGACACCCACCACGGAGCAAAGTTTAGCCAAGGTCTTCGGGCGAACCCACAACGATTATGCCCGCTCTCTCAACATCCGGCGGCGCGAGTCCGGGCATCTTTGGCAGAATCGGTTTCATTCCTGTCCGGTCCAGTCGTGCTATTTGGGAGCGGTCCGAGCCTACGTGGAGAGTTCGGAGATATGGTGAATGTCCAGCAATTCCCCACGCGCCAATAGGGAGAGTTATGAAATGGATGCTCTTCCTTCTCAGTCTGCTCTGCCTTTGGTTCGCCTTCGGCTTTATTTTCTTGCTCCCTGGCGCTCGATCAGACGGCCGTTTAGGGGTTGGAATCTTAAGTATTGTCCTTGGGTCTCTCTGCGCCTGGGTAAGCAGTCGGAGCTTCGCAGCTAAAAAGGGGGGGAGCAAGCCCAGTTGGGAACAGGTCTTGATGGCACCACCAATGGTTATTTGCCTTTTCGCGCTCTTTATTTTATTAGTGATAGGTAGATACCTTCCATGACGGCGCGCTTAAGGAGATCCCGGAGATCCGGGGCGGAATAGGACGTAATTGGCGCGAGGGGTAATTGTCGCCAGGGGGTAATTGTCGCCAGGGGGGTAATTGTCGCCAGTATACTCAAGGGGGGTAATTGTCGCCAGTATACTCAATCACCATTTCCGCGACAATTAGCTGCAAGGCGGCCCGAACGGACGAGAAAACACAACGCACACCAGCCAGCGAGCCGAGCCTCCAAATACGTTCACAAGCCTTTGAAATATATTTCAACCCCTTTTCCCCTTTCCCTTCAACCACTTGCAAAATTCCGCCTTCAAAGCCAGTTCAGCCCGGCATCCGCCCCATGCAAAAATCAGACCGAGTTCAGACCTCTGACTCCATCTCAATTCACCGGAGCAACACACATATGATCTCCCGCAAAGAACGCCGTGCCGCCGAGCACGCAGCCCGCAAGACCGCCCGTAAAGCTGGCTTCCCATACACCCCACCCCAACCGCCGTTATCCGCGACCACAAAAAGCGCCGCCGCCGCGCCCATAAAAGAAAACGAACCCGAGTCCTTCATCCTCGTCGGCATCTCGGAACCCGGCCCCCCCTTCCCCTTGTTCCAAAACATATCCCCAGCCAAACTCGCTGCCAACCGAGCCAACGCCCAACACTCAACCGGCGCCAAATCGCCTGAGACGCAAGCCATATCCGCGCAGAACCATACCACCCACGGCCTCGCCCGGCATCACAACGGCAATTTCAAAATCCTCACCTCCGAAGACCCACAAGCCTTCGAAGCTCTCAAACAATCTCTCATCGCCGAACACAACGTGCTCACGCCCACCGAGTCCATCCTCGTCCACAACATGGCCGAATCCCATTGGCTCGCTCAGCGCGCCCAACGTCTCCAAGACCTCTGCATCCACCCCGATACCGGCGCCGTTACCGATGAGAAAAACTTCTCTTTATATACGCGCTACAAAACCACCCACACCCGCGCCTTTCACAAATGCCTCAACGACCTGCTGAAGCTCCGCGGCGAAAAGCGTAAAGCCGACCTTGGGTTCGAAGCGCAGAAAGTCGCAAACGAGCGCCACGAAATGCGAAAACAGGCTCACTACTGGGAAGTTCTCAAGAAAGACGCCCTGGCTTGCCGCCAATTAAGCGATCTCGCCGCCCAAAACTCCAAGGCTCGCGAGCAAAATCCCGCCTTCGACGACGCCTATGAGGCCGAACTCGCCAAACGCGGCCTCGAAAAGAACTCCTGGGAGGCCGCCAGCCAAGCCGCTTAGCGAAAAAGGAATACCCCAATACACAGCGCAAACCCGAAGTGTGTCCGCTGCCGCCACCGTCTTGCGCGCGTTCTCCAAAGCGCAAAGATCGCGGATGCCTGCCGCCAATCAACAGACAACTTCGCCTGCCCTTTGGGCGGCAGGATTGACACCGCGATCGTCTTGCGCGCGTTCCCAAAACATTGCTACCCTGGATCAAATCATGCGTGCCATCATCCTCCTATTCACCGCCACTCTCTTAACCGCCCAGATTCCGGCCCAAGACAGCCGCAACACCTTCACGCCCGATACCGATACCCACGCCAAGCTCCCTGAATTCAAAACCCTCCACGAGTGGGAGCAGCGCAAAGCCTATCTCCGCAAACAGATCCTCTCCGCCACCGGCCTCTATCCCATGCCTCATCGCGGCGCACCCCACGCCGAAGTCTTCGGCCGCCTCGAACGCGACGGCTACACCATCGAAAAGGTCCTCCTCGAAACCCTCCCCGGTTACTACCTCGGCGGCAATCTCTATCGCCCTCTCAATTCATCCAGCAAACGCCCAGGCATCGTCAATCCGCATGGCCATTGGCCCTACGGCCGCCTCGAAAACACAGACGTCTTCTCCGGTCAAGCCCTCGGCATCAGTCTCGCCAGGCAAGGCTATGTTGTCTTCGCCTACGACATGGTCGGCTATAACGACACCACCCAAACCCCTCACAAATTCGGCACGCCCACCGAACAACTCTGGTCCTTCGGTCCCCTGCAACTGCAACTCTGGAACTCGCTCAAAGCCACCGATTTTCTTGGCTCCCTACCCGATGTCGATGCATCGAAGCTCGGCGTCACCGGCGCATCCGGCGGCGCAACCCAAGCCTTTATGATGATGGCTGTAGACGACCGCCTCAGCTTCGCCGCGCCCGTCAACATGGTCTCCGCCATCATGCAGGGCGGTGACTTCTGCGAAAACGCACCCGGTCTCCGCATTGGCACTAACAACGTCGAAATCGCCGCCATGTTCGCCCCCAAGCCCATGCTCATCGTCTCCGCCACCGGCGATTGGACCCACAACGTTCCGCACGAAGAGTTCCCCGCCATTCAACGCATCTACGACCTCTACGGCAAGCACGACAATGTCGAAGTAGTCCAATACGATTTCCACCACAACTTCAACAAAAGCAGCCGTGAAGGCGTCTATCGCTTCTTCTCGAAAACCATGCTCGGCAACCCCGACGCCCCGGTCCCCGAAAAACGTCTCGACGTCGAACACCTGCAAGACATGCTCGCTCTCCAAGGCCGCAAGTTACCCGATAACGCTGTTGATTACGCCGGCGTCTATCAGCAGTGGCAAGCTCTCAACACGGACACAACGCTTTCGAAAGAACGCCTGCAACACGCGATCGGAGCCGAATGGCCCACCAAGGTAATCAGTGAAAAGACAGCCGATGGCATTGTTCTAAGCCGCCCCGCCGTTGGCGACCGCGTTCCCGGAATCCTCATCGAAGGCAAAGGCCCCGTCGTCTTAGTCATCGACCCAAAGGGCGCAGCCGCCGCCCGCCAAAACGCCGAGGTCGCCGCTTTGATCAAAGAGAATCGCCGCATCCTCCTTCTTGACGCCTTTCAAACCGGTACCGCCGTTTCGCCCCGCAACCGCTCCCACAACCACTTCCTGACATTCAACTTCAGCGACGACGCCTGCCGCGTACAAGACATCCTCACCGCCGCCGCGTTTCTCGGTGGGCCAGTCGAAGTCCTCGGCTTGGGCGACGCCGCCGTGTGGTCCTATTTCGCCGCTGCCGTCTCACCCACACCGCTGAAGCTTCGTGCTCCCATCGTCAATTTCATCGGTTCGGACGAAGACTTCCTGCGCGTCCTCAATATCCCCGGCATCCAACGCGCGGGCGGCCTCCAAGCCGCTAAGCTTGTCCTAAAGCAGTCCGCAGCTTCTCCATCCCTGAGCTTGCAATAAACAGCGGAGCCAGTGAAACCAGCGGACACAACGCCGCAATCGCCACCGCCGGCGCAAAGTGCTTCTCCGGCCCAATAATGTAACCCGTGATCCAAGGCGCCGCAATCCCGGCCACTTGCGATGCCGTATTCAGAAACCCAATCACCCGCGCTACCTTCGTCCGCGGCGCCACATTCTGCGCCAGCGTCCAGAAGTTTGAGCTTACAATCCCAAACGAACACATCGAAACGAACATCACCGCCATCCCCACCGCATTACCCGGCACAAAATTCAGAAGAATCAAAGATGACGCACCCACTGACCCTCCCGCCGCCAGCCACAATCGAACGCTGAACAGGCTCTGCGCCTTCTTCACCAAAGCATCGGCCACAAATCCACCGGCAATGCTCACCACCGCCATGCATGCCATGGCAGCCGAAAGAATGTGTCCCATGCCCAACGTCGAAAATCCGCGCGATGCCGTCAGATACGCCGGCACCCACGTCAACACGAAATACCAGTAGTACGAAGAAAGCAAAATGAACACAGCCATCGCCCATAAAGTCGGACTCGTGAGCAGCGTTTCCCAATCGAACCGCGGACCGTCACTTACCTTCTTTTCAACCACCGGCGCTACCTTCAGCCACGCCGGCACCCAGATCAGTGCCGTTAATCCTGTCAGGGCAAACATGGCTCGCCAGCCGAAGTGTACAAGCAGCGTGCTACCAACAAGCAAACTCAGCGAGGGACCAAATTGCTGCCCGGCAATGTAGATCGAAGTCGGCAATCCGTTCTCTTTCTCCGCAAAGCTAGCCCGGATCGCCGCCAAACTCGCCACTGGCCCCACGGTCTCCGCCAATCCCAGCACCAGCCTCGACGCAAAGATATCGCCCGAACCGCGCGCCAACGCAATGCTGGCCGATGCCAACGACCAAAGTACGAACGCCGCCGCATAGGCGCCTCGCACGCCGAACCGGTCTACAATCGATCCCGCCGGAATCTGAAACGCTGCATACGTCCAAAAGAAGGCAGAGAGCAAAAGGCCCATCGTCGATGGCGCAAAATGCAGTTCGTGCGCCATGCTTTCATTCGCCACGCTCAAATTTCCGCGGTCAATGTAGCTAACAACAATCCCCAGAAAAACGAACAGAAGAACCAGCCAGCGCTTACCGCTCATGCCAGCGCGCCATTCTTGATCACGTGCAAAATACCGCGCGGATCGGCGTTCGGCTCATCATACGTCGCCGGGCTGCTGATCTGCTCCGCGTCGAAAACGACTAAGTCCGCCACATTCCCCGCCCGCAAAACTCCACGGTTCCATAAGTTCAGCCGTGCCGCCGGTTTGCCGGTACTCTTATGCACCGCTTCGCTTAACGAAAGCCACTGCCTCTCACGAACCAACTTCCCTAACAACTCCGGATAAGTCCCATACAACCTCGGGTGCGCTTTACCTCGTACATAAAAACCATCCGTAATCACTGAACAGAGCTTATGCGTAATCAATTGCCGCAAGTTCTCTTCACTCTGGTTGAACGAAACAATGTTCACCTGCGCCTCTTCCTCTACCAATATGTCCATCGCACAAGTTTCCGGGTCCACTCCGCGTAACCTCGCAATCTCCTCCACCGTCTTACTCACTAGCGGCTCGTTCGCAGCCGTTGCTACCGACGATATTGTGACGTCATTCCAATAACGTGGTTTTTCTTTCATCTCTTTCCAAATTGTTTTGCGCATCTCTGGGTCGCGCAATCTTTTAACCAGCGCCGCATTCCCGCCGTCGAGCGTCCATTGCGGCAAACATTGTGTCAATACTGTGCTGCCGCATTGGTAAGGATAAATATCGAATTCAACATCCACTCCTTTTGTATGTGCCGCTTCAATTTCCTCCAACGTCGGCTGCTGCCGTTGCCAGTTATCTCGCCCCGAAGCCTGCAAGTGCGAAATCTGTAAACGGCAATTTGTTTTTTCAGCCAGCGCAATTTGTTCGCGCGTCGATTCCAGAAGCGTATCCGAATAACTGCGCATGTGCGTCGCATAGAATTTCCCGCGCTTCGCCACCACCTTGCAAAGCTGCTCCAGTTCCGGCGCCTGCGCGCTCGACCCCGGCGCGTACATCAAACCCGTCGAAAAACCCGCACAACCGGCCGCTAGTGAATCGTCAAGAATGCCGGCCATGTGGGTCATCTGCGACGCCGTCGGAGTTCCCTGCCCCGCCCCACAGACCGCAATCCGCAAGCTGCCATGCCCTACCAGCGACAGCGCGCTGTCTTTCGACGAACTTTCCGCCATCGCCTTTAGATAGCCGGCGGCATTGGGCCAGCCCCAGCCCTCCGTCTTGCCTAGAATGCCCGCCCCAAACTCTCGCAGCGCCGCCCCATCGCCCGCATACGGAAAGGGCGAAAAGCCACAGTTGCCCACCACTTCCAGCGTCACGCCTTGCTTCAGCTTCTCTTTACGGCCATCTAAAACCTGCAAGTCCGAATGGCTGTGGATATCAATAAACCCCGGCGCCACCACCAAGCCACGGCAATCGATGGTCTCGCAATCGCTGGCGTTCACGTCTGGCCCGACCGCCTCAATCCGGTCACCATTCAGTAAAACCGATCCGCTTTGTGGCGCGGAACCCGTCCCGTCAATGACCGTAGCGTTTTTTAGCAGTAGCATTTCTCACCTTGATGGATAGAATAGCTGCATGATTACAGGCGACCCGGTTGTCTCGCCCAGCGCCACGGCAACGCAGGCCAAAGTCGGCAATTTTCGCTGGTTCATTTGCGGGCTCTTATTCTATGCCACCACGGTCAACTACATGGACCGCGTCGTCATGGGCATTCTCAAAACAACCATTGCCCACGACCTCCATTGGACCGACACCGACTACGGCAAGATTACCGCGGCCTTTCAAATCGGCTATGCCATCATGTTGCCGGTCGCCGGCCGCCTGATTGACAAGCTTGGCCTGCGCTTCGGATATGCACTGGCCGTATTTGTGTGGGGCCTTTCCTCCATCGGTCATGCGTTCGCCGGTAATCTCCTGCAATTCAGCGTGGCTCGCTTCGGCCTCGGTCTGGGCGAGGCTGCCAATTTCCCGGCGGCAATCAAAACGGTCGCGGATTGGTTTCCGCGTAAACAGCGCGCCCTGGCCACCGGCATCTTCAACAGCGGTACCAATGTCGGAGCCATCATCGCGCCCCTCATTGTTCCTGTGGTGGTCGCCAGATTTGGTTGGCATTCCGCATTCCTGGTCACCGGTTGTTTTAGCCTCTCGTGGATACTCGTCTGGCTATTCTTCTATCGCGAACCGGAAGCCAATCCACGCCTTTCGCCCGGCGAATTAGCCTACATCCGGTCCGATGCCGAAGATGAGACGCCCGTCAAGATCCCCTACTGGAAGCTTCTGACAAAGAGAGCCGCCTGGGCCTTTCTCCTCGGCAAATTCTTCACCGATCCTGTCTGGTGGTTCTACCTCTTTTGGATTCCGGGCTTCTTCGGGGACAAGTATCACATCGATCTGGTGCATCTTGGCCCGCCCTTAGTCGTGATCTATCTCTTCGCCGATGTCGGCTCTATCGCGGGCGGCTGGCTTTCCTCGACGCTCTTAAAGCGCGGTTGGGAACTGACACGAGCCCGTAAAACGGCCATGCTTGTGTTTGCATGCACCGTTCTAGCCATCGCTTTTGTGCCATTCACAGGAGGTAGTTTGTGGCTCACCGTCATCCTCGTGGGAATTGCGGCTGGTTCCCATCAAGGGTGGTCAGCCAACCTTTTCACGATAGGTTCCGATTGTTTCCCCCGCAAAACCGTGGGATCAATCGTTGGCTTCGGCGGACTGGGCGGAGCTGTTGGTGGCGCGTTGGTACAACCCGCCGTCGGCAAATGGCTCGACCTATCTCATCAATCCTATGCGCCGCTCTTTTTCATTGCAGGTTCCATGTATTTGTTCACCCTGCTCGTCATCCACCTCATTCTGCCCAAATTCCGCCAGGAAAGCTTTTAACCGAGCCGCGAGTGCCAACGAGTGTCCATGGGCCTGGCTGGTTTGGTGGCGCAGACACTCTTGTCTGCCGCGCCGAGACTCGTCTCGGCGCTCGCGCCGGCGGCCCACCCATGCTGATGAAGACGCCCGAAAAGGCGCACGTTTGGCTATTTCGGGGGCGTCGTCAACCGAGCGGTACCCAATGCCGACATGCAGCGATTTTCAGCGGAGCTACGCCAGGTGAAACACTTCCTCTAACGGCGTCATTGCCTGATCCGGTCTGACGCCCGCAGCGTTCATAAAGAACTCCGACATTTCCTTCTGCCAGCGCGCATTCACTTCCCGCGCCGCCATGCCTGCCAGTGACTTTTGGAAGTTTTCCGTCTCCACATAACCCACCAGCATGCCGTCGGGCCGCAGGAACAGCGAATAGTTCCCCCAACCCG
>Ga0302319_10004093_pt1 | contig 30123 bp, 25 predicted proteins | sample Bog_T0_2_FD_203319 | JGI IMG/M metagenome (GOLD analysis project Ga0302319, IMG submission 203319) | Peat permafrost microbial communities from Stordalen Mire near Abisko, Sweden - Bog_T0_2 | ecosystem: Environmental > Terrestrial > Soil > Wetlands > Peat | place: Sweden: Abisko, Stordalen Mire... | reverse complement strand
CCTTCTTCGCGCGTGGCGGGAAGCGGAGCGATGATCCACATCACGGCGCAGATGCGCGTACTGGTGGCGATTGAGCCGGTCGATGGACGCAAGGGAATCGATTCCTTGGTTCGCGTCTGCCAGAGCCGGAGCGTTTTCGCGGGACATGTTATAAGGCAGCTAACTGGGTGCTGATGGGCAGGACGACGGGCCGCGGCAAGCAATCCAACAGTTATGTACCGAATCGTTCGATCAAGGAGGTTTTGGGTTATCCGCTGACGAAGCGTTTTCGCGAGTTACTTGGAGGCGAGGCATGAAGAAAGCCCGACGCCATCTCGATGTGAACTTGGTGGAACTGGATCAGGTTCTGGACAGCGCGCTTGAAGCGCCGTTGAGCGAAGCCGACCACAACAAGCTGAAAGACACGTTGCATGCTCTGGCGGCGCTGCTGGTGCGATCTCGCAACACGGAGAAGACCAGCGCGGTAGTAGAAAATCCAGAAGACTCAAAACAACCGGAAGACAAAGCACCACCGCCGCCTGGCCATGGCCGCAACGGAGTCGAGGCGTTCAATGGCGCGCGCAAGGTCGATATCAAGCATCAGAAGCTGACGCATGGTGCCGTGGAACTATCGCGAGACGCTCGCGCGGATCTTGCTTCTTCCCGATGCGGCAGAGTTATGATGAATCTCTGATGGCCGAAAAGGATAGACTTCGGCCATGCAAGGGGAGCGTCTGAAAATGCCCGTAAAACAAGGGTCTGGCGGCAAGGAATCCGGGAAGGTTTTTGGCCAGGGGCGAATCACTGCCAAAACCATCCGCGCCGGACTCTATGCCCGTGTCTCCACTCAGGATCAGCAGACCTTACCTATGCAAAACCACGCCATGCGCGAGTACGCCTCCCGGCGTGGCTGGACCATCGTCCTGCAAGTGAAGGAAGTCGGCTCCGGCGCGACCCAGCGCGCTCCAGCATTACACTCTTTCGCCTTCGAGCGCCATCCTCCCGCCATTCGATGAAGTATTTTCCTTCAAGATGCTGCTGGGCGGTTCCGTCGATCAAAACGTAATCCCAGTGGATGTTCCCGTTGGGGCGCTTCACAACCGGCGCGAAGCGCCAGCGGTCGGCGAGCTTGACGTACTTGATGATGTTGACGCGCTCGGCGTAGGTCTTGGTAGCCATACTGTCCACCTCTGGCGCCCTATGGACAGTATAGTGGACAGTAAGGCCGAATGAAAGAGCTAAATAATTGAAAATAAAAGGTATTATTTCTTATACTTGGGAAGCTGACGTTCTGCCACTGAACTACTCCCGCAACCTGTCAACAACGCGCTACAAGCGTACACGAACTCCGCTCTTATCATAACGTCACGAGCCGCCAGCGTAAAGCCATATGCCGCGCGAGCAATCCGCATTCGCGCCTCCCAAGCAATACTGCTCAGCATAGCCTCTCTGTCGCACCCAACCCCTGCGCTGATACACTTCCCTCTCAGAGGTTCCAGAAACTTATTGCAGACCTTGGAGGCTTGCCGTGCCTGAGATTCAACCACCCGTCTTCCAGCCCTTTGTTTCGCCCCACGAGAAGCCCCCTGAGTTTACCTTTCGCGCGGTTCTTCTCGGCTCCATCTTCGGCATCATCTTTGGCGCCGTCACCGTCTATGTGGGGCTGCGCGCAGGGCTTACGGTAGCCGCTTCCATCCCCATCGCGGTGCTCTCCATCAGTATTTTGAGAGCCTTCGGCCGCAGCTCGATTTTGGAGAACGTCATTGTCCAGACCACTGGCAACGCCGGCCAGTCCATCGCCGCGGGGGTCATCTTCACTCTCCCGGCGCTGATCTTCCTGGGCTTCGATCTGGAGTACGCGCGCATCTTCATGCTGGCTCTGATCGGCGGCTTTCTCGGTGTCCTCTTCATGGTGCCCCTGCGCAAGCAGTTGATTGTGGATGAGCATCGAACTCTGAAGTTTCCCGAAGGCACGGCCTGCGCCGACGTGCTCATAGCCGGCGAGAAGGGCGGCTCTTTTGCCAGCCGCGTCTTCATGGGCCTCGGCCTGGGCGCGCTCTACACCTTCTTCCAGAATGAGAATCTCTTCGGCGCATGGCCGGGAACGCCGGAGTTCCGCCCCGACTTCGGCCCCAACCACGTGCTCCGAGGCTCGGCCATCAAGGCCGATGCCACCAGCGAGTACATGGGCGTGGGCTACATCATCGGGCCGCGCACGGCAGGCGTGATGTTCGCCGGAGGCGTCCTATCCTGGCTGGTGCTGATGCCGCTGATTTACTTCTTTGGCAAGGCGTTGCCCGGACCGGTCTATCCCGGCACGGTGCCCATCGCGCAGATGGGCCCCAGCGATCTCTGGATCACCTACATCCGTCCCATGGGCGCCGGAGCCGTGGCCGCCGCAGGGCTTATCACCCTTCTCAAGACGCTGCCCACCATCTTCAGCGCGCTCAGCTCGGGCATCAAGCATATGCGCAAGGGCGCGGACGCCTCAGCCGCCAAGCCACTGCGCACGGAAGATGATTTTTCCATGAGCATGGCCATGATTGGTTCCGCGCTGCTGGTGGTGCTCATGTTCTTCTTCCTTTACTTCAAGCCGGTGCCGGGAACTCATCTCGGTCCCGTTGAAAACCTGGCCGCATCCTTGCTCATCGTCTTTTTCGGCTTTCTCTTTGTCACCGTCAGCTCACGCATCGTCGGCCTGATCGGCTCCTCAGCCAACCCCATCAGCGGCATGACGATTGCAACCCTGATGGCCACCTCGGCGATCTTTTTGGTCTCGGGCTGGACCGTCCCGGCCTTCGGCGCATTGGCGATTACCATCGGCGGCGTGGTCTGCATCGCCTCGGCCGAGGCCGGCGACACCTCGCAAGACCTCAAGACCGGCTACCTGATCGGCTCCACGCCGCGCAAACAGCGTTACGCCTTCCTGATCGGCATCGTCATCTCCACTCTCGCCATCGGTTATACCCTCCAGAAGATGAACACCGTCTTCACGGAGTTCCACGCGGCGCCACAGGCATGGGATCTCTCCGCAACCCATTCCGGCGTCGCGGTGCAGTCGAATCCCGAGGGGCTGAATGAGAGTATTCCGGTGATCGGCGCGGACAAGAAGACCACGATGCACGCCAAAAGCGATTACATTGTGCTGAACGCGCTCGGCTCCTCGGAGCTGGCCGACGGCAAGTACCTTTACTCGCCCGCCACCGGCAAGATCGAAGTGCAGTGGATTCCCGGCATCGGCAGCGAGAAGATTGCCGCGCCCCAGGCCCGGCTGATGGCCACCGTCATCAGCGGCATCCTGAGCCGCAAGCTGCCCTGGGGACTGGTGCTGCTGGGCGTCTCCATCGTCTTCACCGTCGAGCTGCTGGGGATTCGCTCGCTGGCCTTCGCCGTGGGCGCGTATCTCTCCATCGGAACCACGCTGGCCATCTTTGTGGGCGGCGTCATGCGCTGGCTGGTAGACGCGGCGGTGAAAAAAGCCGGCGGCGACCCCGAAGCCGAAGGCGACGTCTCCCCCGGCTCGCTCTTTGCCTCCGGCTTGATTGCAGCAGGCGGTATCGCCGGTCTAGTCGGCGTGGGCCTCAAGGGCTACTCAATGACGGTTCATCCCGACAATCCGTTAAGCCCCATCCACTTCCACATCACCGACAACCCCGCCGTCTCGGTGCTGGCCTTCGCGATGCTGGCGTTTTCGCTGTACTACTTTGCGAGGAAGCCGCTGAAGAAGTAAGCGGAAAGCTGCCCAGCGCTACAAATTTTATAATCTGGGTGCCCCAGGTCCCGCTTTTGGGACCTGGGATTTCACAATGCCCACGCCACCACGCGTAGCCGCGCCCCATCCGCGCTCGCAATCAGGCGATAGTTTTGAACGGATTCTACTTCGGCGGAGATTTCCGAGCCGCTATTCTCCCCGGCGTTCGCCGATCAGCCTGTCAACCAGCGCCATCAAATGTTCGCCGGTGCGCGGCAGGACGAAGGCCGAGACGGCCTCATCCCAGTCGAGCTTGAAGCTGGTGGATAGCGCGGAGATCCAGATCTGGCACACTGGCGCGTTCGGCGTAATCACGAACTTGCCCGGAGGCTGCTCGAAGGATACATACAAGACTCCACCCTGCTCGTCGGCCTCAAAACCGGCATTCGGCTCTTCCTCGCGCGCAATCAAGTGCTCCATCAGCGAGTCAAGAGCGGCTTCAGCCACGCGGCGGAACTGCGCTTCATCCAACATGGAGCTAGTGTACCAAGTCGGGCTTGGCCGGTCACTGTCGTCTAATTTCGGGAAAACTACGGCATTTGTTGGTTTTTTTACCGGAATCTAGCCTGCATTTCACGGTTTGCCAACCATACTGTGACTGGATCTCAATCCTTCGGCGAGGAGCCGGCAAAATGAGTGTGAAGAGAAGGCTTTTCCTGTTGGGGCAGGCGGGAATTTTCGCCCTGACGCTGGTGGTTGGAAGAGTTCATGCGCAGCAGATTCAGCCGCCGATGCCGCCCGGCCAGTTGGTGCGCGAGGTGGTTTACAACGAACTGCATGACCACGAAAGACACGGCTACTGGCGATTCTGGATTGAGCGCCACGTGCAAAACGAGACGCGCCTGGAAGAACAGGTGGAGACCGCCGATGGTCCGGTTTCGCGCCTTGCCCGGAGCAACGGCCAGCCTCTGGATGCCGCGGACCGTCAGGCGGAGCAGCGGCGTCTGCAACGATTGCTCAACTCGGCCGCCGAGCAGGCTCGCCATCGTCAGGAGCATGCCGAAGACGAAAAGCGCATCGGCAGAATCGTCGCTCTCTTGCCCGATGCATTCCTTTACGAGTATGCCGGTGTGGAGAATGACTGCTACCGCCTGCACTTTCGTCCCAATCCAGAGTATCTGGCTCACAGCATCGAGGCCCGCATCTTTCACGCCATGAACGGCGAGTTGTGGGTCGACTCGCGCTACAAGCGCATGGCCCGGCTGGATGGCCATATCGCGGAAAATGTGGACTTCGGTTACGGCATCCTGGGACGGCTCTACAAGGGCGGCTGGTTCCAGTTGCAGCGAACGCGGGTCAGCGCGACGGACTGGAAGACCGAAAACCTGGAAGTGCATATGAGCGGAAGGGCGATGCTCTTCAAAACCATTGCGCGCGAGACCAGCGAAAAGCGCGGCGGATTTCTTCCCGTGCCGGCGGGCTTGAATCTGGCGCAGGGGGTTTCTCTGCTCGATCAGGCCCAGCCCGACAGCGCCCTGCTTGCGCCGGTCCGCTATTCGATCAGCCGATAGCTCAACTTGGCGGCGAGAGCGTTTCCGGAGATAAAAGCCTGAAGCGCGGCGCAAATCTGTCGAATTATCGGAATAAACAACAATAAATATGCAGGAGAATTGTCCAGAAATCAGACAATTCTTCTCTAAATCATTAAAGTGATTCGCCTGTATGCCGATAGGTTGAGAATGGAAAGAATTCGGGCCAGTCGTTAAGCCGGAATCTGAAGCAGGAGCAGGCGATTATGGGAATCTCTCCAATCGTTAACCTCACTCCGCTGCCGCCCGTGCGGCCGCTTGCGGCAGACCTTGGATTGCCTCCGATGGAAAGAATCGAGAACTCGTCCCGGACAGGCGACGAGACCTATTCGCCCAGCGAAGGAAGATCGGCGGACGACTCCGAGGACGCGCCGGAAGAGTTGGAGACTGAAGAGGAGCTTGAACTCAAGGCGCAGCGGACCAATGGCCGCGAGGGACAACAGATCAACTTTTTTTGCGTAGCGCATTGAACCCAGAGCGCGGGCAGAAAAATGGCGACTCTAAAAGAATGTAAGAGCTTCCCCAATTCCCGTCCCGCAGGCGAAACAAAAAAGAATTTGTCAATTTTGGGCAAATTCGCCCGTTTTTGCTTGACAGCGGCTGAAGTGGCGAGCGAAATCCCCTAGAAGGATCAACATGTTTGTAGCAGATTGGGCCTCTCGTGTCTGTGATCTTCATGAATTATCCGGGCTAGTACAGGCCGTGTCAATATTGCCGTGGAGTTTCCATGGGACGCTCTAACCACCTATTGGAGTGGTAACTATAGGTCAGCCGATGTCAGTCTTCTGGGTTTGGTCTACAATGAGAACGGAACCATCGCCACACGTTTCAGCGATGTTGCATATTCTCCAAAGACGTTTGATTTTCATGAAGCCGATAGATTCAATGATACCAATCGAGATGATGATCTTCCTGAGATTACCGAGTCTCGACTGCCGACCCGGTATGAAGCGCAGATAAACCTTCCCGCAGGTAACTACAAAATGCGAATTGTGTTAACAGACGGCAAAAACTTCGGAAGTGCGGAATTGCCATTGACTGTAGAAAGCTATGATCCGAAGAGTCTCGCAGTCAGCGGGATCGTTCTCAGCAGGCGCTTTACCAATATGGCCGTTGAATGGCCGAAGTATGCTCAAAGCAAGCAAGTTGCCGATCAAACGAAACTTCCGGTTGGCGAAGGGAGTACGGCTTCAGATTATGTTCCATTAGTCAGCAACGGAATTGGAATCACGCCCACGGGAGATACGCGCTTCCACTCGGGCGACCGCTTGTTGACTTACTTTGAGGTATACGAGCCGCTTTTGGCCGCCGGACAAACTAAGTATGAGTTCGAGGTGAGAGTGACGGATGCGCAGACTGGGTCTGTTAAGCTGGACTCCGGCTTGCGATCCACAGACACCTATGCTCATCCAGATAATTCAATTATCCCTATCGGCTGGGAGATTCCATTTGACAAGTTATCAAAGGGCGCGTATCGCGTTGAGGTCCAGGCCTCTGATTCTACGGGCAAGCAAACGCCCTGGCGTTCGGCCTCGTTCACAGTCGAGTAGATGTGGCGTGTTAATCAAGTGTTCCTTCCGGGGCTAAGAGCTTATCCGCAAATATCAGTGTTGCTCTCCAGAGCGGCTGTGATGCACCTGCACTCATCGTCTCTGGCGGCTTGGAAGCCGCCAGTACAGCCGACCAGGAGGTCGGCGCTACATTCCTATCATTATCTGCGGATAGGTTTTGAAGTCGTGCCCCAGGAAGAAGCAAGTTTGCAAGCTTAATAAAAGAAAGGAATGGTTGGCTGAACGGATTTGGACAAATGCAGCAAGTTAGCATCCGCTTCGCGGAAGTCAGCAAGTTAGCGAGTTAGCAAGTGAGCTTCCGTTTCGCGAAGTTAGCAAGTTAGCGAGTGAACGGGCTGCGATGATCGTAGGGCAGTGAAAAGCTCTACTCCTGCATGAGCTGAAGGCTGGGCGCGGGAACGGTTTGGGATGCGCAGGCGAACTTAGTTGTATTGATGACCGCGCAACTGGCCTCGCCTTGCGGGCCATTGGCGATGAGAAAGGTTCCCGTTCCGGGCGCGGTCGAGTCCCAGGCGTAGCTAGTGCTGAGTGGTTGATCCCAGGCCAGCTGATCCTGGCCCGCGAGGGTAATGGCGGTGGTGATGGCGCCGCTGGCGGAGAGGTTATAGACACCCACGCCGGCGTTCGCATCAAGGCTGAGCAGGGGCAGTTCGCCGGAGAGATATTGGCCGGCCAGAGAGGCATCGGAAAAAGTGGATTGCGAGGAGGGCAGCGATTGCGGTTCGAGAGCGCCCGAATCGAATGAGCCGTTGTCTTGCACGGTCATCTCGAAGGCGCTGTTGGCGTTGAAGAGGTAGAGATAGGTGACTCCGCCGGCGGAGGGCAGCGTGGCGCGGCCCGGATGGACGGAGTCGAAGGCAAGAGCGGAGGGGTTTCCGACGGTGTTTCCGGTAGAGTATGAGCCGGCGTTGTTGGTGTAACTCTGATTGATGGTGAGGTTGCCCGCGCCGTCGGCAGCGCCCTGCGAGAGAGTCGCATAAAAGGCGGACGGTGTGCCGCCGCTGCCGTTGAACTCGGCTCCACGCCCATAGAGGACGAAGGAGCCTTCGATATTGGCGGCGGAGTATGCGGCTTGCTGCTGGGTGCGCATCTCTCCGGCCTGCTCGCCGTCATCGGAGGTGTTATCCAGGATGAACATCCGGCTGGCGTCGATGATGTAGACGGTGAATCCGGTGGAGTTGCCGGCTCCGTTGAGGGCGAGGGTGAAGCGGCCCGATGCGGGATCGGGCGCGGTGTAGGTTGCGGTGAAGGCGGTGGATTGGACGGTTGAGCTTCCGCCGAGCACGGTGTCGAGATAGCCGCTGGCGGAGCTTGCAGCGGAGGCGCGGAAGAGGCCGACGGTCGATTTCAAATTGCTGTTGTTGTCTTCTCCGTCAAGAGCGAAGGCGAAGCTATGGCCGCTGATGGCGCTGGCGGCAAAGGCGCTGGGCGTGGTTGCGAAGCAGTTGGCCGTGGCTTGCTGGCCGGAGGGCAATTCTCCCAGGTCATCGGATTCGACCATGCGGAAGTGTTGCGCCGGCTGGGCGGACCCGCTGAGGGCAATCGCCCACTGAATCGTCTGAATTCCCGCTGCGTTATTGGTCAGAGTGGTGTGCAGCGAAGCCTGACCGTTGTTGTCTGCACCGATGTTGTAGCGGCCGGTGAGGATGCCCGATGCCGAGCCAACATCGTGGCTGTTGGTGTCGAAGATTCCGCTGGTGAAGTTTCCCTGGCCGTCGGCCTGGAAGCTGGCCACAGAGGCCCAGCGGGAGCCGTCCTCGTCGATGGATCCCTGGAGCAGGCAGGCGTAGCTGCCGTTGAGGCTGGCGTTGTTGGCGCCGCCGGGGCCGGCGGCGACATGGAGGTTGAAGGTGACCGGCCCGGCGGTGTTGCCGACATTGTCTTGCGCGGAGACCTGGAAGGTGATGGCGCCGGAGACAGCGGGGGTTCCGGTGATGGTCATTGTGCTGTCGCTGGTGTTTGTGTAGGACATGGATGACGGCAAGCCGGTGACGGTCCAGGTGTATCCGGGCACGCCGCCGGTAACAGTGATCGGGCCGGAGTAATCGTAGCCGACGGTTCCAGAGGGCAGCGCTGTGGTGATGATCTTTGGCGCCGGGTAGATGATGAAGGCGGCTGAAGGCGCAGTTCCCAGCGCTGTAGTGACTGAGACGTTCGCCGTGCCGGCGGCGGCGATCAGCTTGGCGGGAACCGCGGCGGTCAATTGCGTTGGGCTGACATAGGTGGTGGTCAATGCCGTGGATCCCCATTTGGAGGTCGAGGTTGGGGTGAAGAAATTTCCGTAGATGGTCAGAGTGAAGGCCGCTCCGCCCGCTGTGGCCAAATTGGGACTGAGGCCTCCAATGACAGGCGGCGCGGGCTTAATCGTGAAAGTGACTGGAGGCGAAGTGCCAGCACCAGTCGAAGCTGTGAGACTGGCAGTGCCGGCGAACTCAATCAGGCTGGCAGGGATGGAAGCGGTCAGCTGTGTTGGGCTGATGTAGATGGTGTTCAGGGGGGTTGTGCCCCACATGGATGTAGCGGCTGGGGTAAAGGCTGTTCCCTTGATGGTGAGCATGAACCCCGCGCCTCCGGCTGTGGCAGAAGATGGACTCAGGCTGGTGATGGTTGGTGGCGCCGGCGTGACGGTGAAGGGGAGCGAACCGGACCAGCCTGCACTGCCGAGGCCGGTGGTGTAGAGTTCGAGGCCCATTGCAGTAGCGGAAGCCAGTATACGGGCCGGGACCACGGTTGTCAGTTGCGTGGCGCTGACGTAGGTTGTGGGGAGAGCGGAAGATTTCAAGTAGACCTGCGAGGTCGGGAGTAAATTGGTCCCATTGATGGTCAGCGTGAAGGCTGCGCTGCCGGCCGGGGCCGAGGCAGGACTGAGGCTGGTGATCACGGGCAGCGGGGGAGTGACGGTGAAGACAGCAGTCGTGGTTCCCCCGGCTGTGGTTACCGTAACATTGACCGGACCAGCTGTTGTAATCAGGCTGGCCGGAACAACAATGCTGAATAACATCTCTTTAGTGGCGGCCAGGGGGGTAGTTCCAAAGGTGATAGTTGGAGTCGCAGAAAAATTTGAGCCCCAAAACGACAGAGTAAAGGCGCCAGATCCAGCGGGGATTTGAGCAGGCGAAAGGGAAGTAATGATTGGTGGCAAGGGGTTAATGGTGAAGGGCACGGTGTTGGAGGATCCGCCGGCGGTGATGACCCAGATGTTGGCCGTGCCGGCACTGGCGACCTGAGGGGCAGGAACGATTGCGGTGAGTTGTGTGGAGCTGACATAGGTTGTTGCCAGTGGAAAGTAGCTCCAAGTGACCACGCTTCCCAGGTTGCCGGGAAGAAAATTGGTTCCATTGATGGTCAGCGTGAAGGTCTGCGCCCCGGCCATAATCGAGTTGGGAGTCAAGCTGGTGATCGTAGGCTTAGGGGGATTGACGGTGAACGCAGTTCCCGCGGAAGATCCGCCCGAGTTGGTGGCCATTATGCTGGCTGTGCCGGCAGCGGCTATAAGACTGGCGGGGACCGATGCCGTCATCTGCGTTGCGCTGATATATGTTGTGGTCAGCGAGGCGCCGCCCCAGCTGGCGGTCGAGGTCGAAGTAAAGTTTGCGCCATTGATGGTGAGGGTGAAAGCGGCTCCGCCGGCAATTGTCGCAGATGGGCTCAAGCTGGAGATGGTGGGCGGCAGAGTGATGCTGGTCACTGCTGCCAAGGCGGTTCCACTGGCAGTGCCGGAGTTGGTAATCAGGCCGGAGATGGTGGGGGGCGGATTGCCGGAGACTGCGGATTTGCTGGTGGTTCCGCTGGCGGAGTTGGATACGGCGGTCTGAGTGGTCTTGGTGGCCGGAGGCGAGCTGATGGTGAAGGTGGCGCTGATGGCAGTTCTACCGGTGGTGCTGACCGTGACGGTGGCCGCGCCGGCGCTGGCGATCAAGCGGGCGGGGACTAAGGCGGTCAGGCTCACTTCGCTGATGTTACTCACTGCCAGCGCCGTTGAGCCCCACCTCACCATCGAGGTTGAATTGAAATAATTCCCAGAAATGGTCAGCGTGAAGGCAGCTCCGCCGGCGACCGCTGAAGCCGGAGTGAGGCCGATACATGTGGGAACTGCCGCCGATGCTACAGATGCCAGGGCCAGGGCTACCGGAATGACCACGGCTAACCGCCGTAAGAAAGAATGCTCGTTTTGCATTTGCCCCCCCTTTGGGGTGAACTGCGATTTCACTCGACCCGGCCGCTGGAAGCCCCGCGCCGCCGATGGAGCCGGGCGATTGATGGGGCAGCTTGAAGGACGGCGGTAATGTGGGCCGACTTACTTAAGAAATCGTCAAGAGTCAGAGGGGCAAAAGAGTACTTTTGTCCTTTTATTGAATTGTTTTTGAAGGGAAATGGCCGCCGCTCTTGCCGCCCCCCTCTCCCAAACGCCCCCCGCAACGCCTATAATCAGCCTGTCGTGATATCCATTCCTTCATTTCGCATACGTCGGGTTGGGCAACGGGCAACCTCCTTGGGGCTGAGTCTTGCCTTCGTCTTTTGCATCCCGGTTTGCACTCTTGCCCAGGCGGCAGAGCAGGCTGGCCTTGCCGTGGGAGGCGCGGGGGGGCGGATCCTGCTCGTGCTGCCCTTTGACAATCGCACTGGCCAGCCCAGCTTGGAGTGGATCCGCGAGGCCTCTGCGGAGATTCTCAATAGCCGCCTCGCCGCGGCGGGATTCGCCCCCATGAGCCGCGCGGAGCGAAGGTATGCGCTCGATCATCTGGGGTTGCCGCAGGGCTTTCATCCCTCGCGCGCCAGTTCGCTCAAGCTGGCCGAGACGCTGGACGCTGATTCGATCATCGTGGGCAGCTATGTGACTGATGGCGCGGGGATTGTGGCCGAGGCACAGGTGGTGGACGTGCCTCATCTGCGCATGAGCCAGCCGGTCACGGCTCACGGAGAGATGCACGCGCTGGCTTCGGTCTTCAGTTCGCTGGCCTGGAAGCTCACACGGCAGCTCGATCCCAGCTTCAACGTCTCCGAGGAGGCTTTTGTGGCAGCCGGCTCCGGCCTGCGCCTGGACGCCTTCGAGCAGTACATTCGGGGCATCACCGAGCCTGACCTGCCGGAGCGACTGCGCCACCTCAATCAATCGGTCCTGCTCAACCCGGAGTTTTCGCCAGCCTGGATGGCGCTGGGGCGCGAAGAGTACGCCGGCCAGCAGTACGAGCAGGCGGCGGCGGCCTTTGCGCGGGTGGGCCGCGGCGACGCCGATGTTCTTGAGGCGGGCTTTTTGCGCGGACTCTCGCTGCTGTTTTCCGGCGACTATGCGCGCGCCGAAGAGGCCTTTGCCGCCGTGGCCCGCGAACTGCCGTTGGCGGAAGTTTTGAACAATGAGGGAGTTGCCCTGGCTCGCCAAGGCAAGGACGGCGTCCCGCTCTTTCGTCAGGCTGTGGCCGCGGACCCCAGCGGAGCCGACTTTCACTTCAGTCTGGCGGTCAGCCTCAAGCGCCAGGGCAACACGGCGGAGGCCTTGACCGAGCTGGCCCAATGTCTGCGGTTGCGCCCCAGTGACACCGAGGCGCTGGCGGTTCAGAAGGCCTGGACGGAGGCCGCCAAGCCAGCCTCGGCGAAGACGGCAGCGGTCCGGCCCGTGTCGGCCAAGCCGCCCGCAGCGCCGCAGACGGTCAAAGCCAACGAACCGACAGGTCAGGATGAGGCGGTCGAGCTTCATCCCGATCCGCTGGAGCGCATCGCGCGCGGTTTCAACGCCGTCGCCTTCCACCAGGCAGCCTTGATGCTGGACCAGGTGGACGCCGCGCGCCTGGCCGCGCTTCCTCCGCGCGAGCGCGCGGAAAAGCTCGCCGCCCAGGCGCATGAGTACCTTGACCGCGGCCTGCTGCTCGAAGCCGAGCGGCTCTATCAAGCCGCCGTGGCCGCCGACCCCAAGGTTGCCGAGGCTCATGCCGGCTTGGCGGAGTTGCGCGAGCGCAACGGCGACGGCGATGCCGCCCGCAAGGAGGCTGTGACTTCACTGGAACTGCTGCCGACGGTCGAAGCGTATCTGGTGATGGTGCGGCTGGATTTGGCCGTCAACCGCCTCGACGAAGCGAAACAGAATATTGGCGCAGCCCTGCAGATCGACCCCAAGAGCAAGCCGGCGCTGGAGCTCAAGCGGCAGATCGCGGCCAGAGAAGGCAAGAAGTAGTGGGATTTCTGACTACATTAGAGCCAGAAAGGAGCAAGCCATGATGCAGCGCGTTTGTGGGATCACATTAAGCCTGGTTGCAGCACTTGGGCTGGCGACACCGGCCCGCGCCCAGCAGCCGCTGGTGGACAAATTCGTTCTCAACGACACCATTCAGCCGGTGACGCAGGGCGAGCTGGAGCGGGCCATCGAGCAGGCCAACAACGACGGAGCTCAGGCTTTGTTAATCGAGCTGGACACTCCTGGCGGGCTACTGGACGCGACGCGAACGATGGCCGGCGCGATCCTGTCGTCGCGGGTTCCGGTGATCGTTTATGTGGCTCCGGCGGGCGCGCGGGCGGGGTCGGCGGGCTTTTTTCTGCTGGAGTCGGCGGATGTGGCCGCGATGGCTCCGGGCACCAACGCCGGAGCGGCTCACCCGGTGATCGAGTACGGCCCACAGCCCGACGCGACGATGAGCCAGAAGATTGAGAACGACGCCGAGGCCTTTCTGCGCTCGTATGTGACAAAACGGAACAGGAACGCCGAGGCAGCCGAGGCAGCGGTTCACTCCTCGCACTCGTATACGGCGCAAGAGGCGCTCGACCAGCACCTCATTGACATGGTCGCCGCGAACGATTGGGAGCTGCTGCGCGCGCTCGATGGCCGCGAGATTACGCGCCTGGACGGGACGAAGCTGACGCTGCATCTCGCCAATCCGAGCATCGTAACCATGAAGCCCACGCTGCGCGAGCAACTGCTGGGCTGGCTGGTCAATCCCAATATCGCGCTGCTGCTGCTGGTGGGCGGGGCGCTGCTCATCTATCTGGAGTTCAACACGCCGGGGACGATTGTTCCCGGCGCGCTGGGCACGCTGATGGTGCTTCTGGCCGTCTTTGCGCTCGATCTGCTGCCGATCCGCTTCACCTCGGTGCTGCTGCTGATAGCAGCGTTGGTGCTGATGCTGCTGGAGGCCAAATTCGGCGGCCATGGCGCGCTGGCCATCACGGGAATCCTCTGCCTCGCCTTCGGGATGTTGACGCTGGTGGCGGCGCCGGTGCCGGAGATGGCCGTCAGCCCGTGGGTAGCTTTCGCGGTGAGCGCCGCCTTTGGGACTATCACCGTTTTTCTGATTCGACTGGCGGTGCGCGCGCGGCGCAACAAATCCCGCCTGGGCGTGGATGCGCTGCTGGGCCGCCCTGCGCGGGCGATGGAGGTGCTGAACCCCGAAGGTCATGTGGTGGTCGAGGGCGAGATATGGCTCGCCGTGGCCAGCTCAACTGTGCCTGCCGGAGCGCGGCTGCGCGTAGTGGGCCATGAGCAGTATCTTTTGCACGTCGCGCCGGACGAGCCGCAGCATCCGGCATAACCCAACAGGAGTACAATCCCTCGTGAGGAGATTCCAATGCCTGATTTGTTTACTTCAATTCTGATTATCCTGGCCATCGGCGTACTGTATGCGCTCAACTGCCTCAAGATTCTGCGCGAGTATGAGCGCGGAGTGATCTTCACCCTGGGCCGCGTCTCGGCGGAGCCTTACGGGCCGGGCATCATCTTTGTCTTCAAGCCAATTCAGCAGATGGTGCGCATCTCGCTGCGCCAGGACGTGCTGGAAGTTCCCGCGCAGGACGTGATCACCCGCGACAACGTCACCATCAAGGTGAACGCCGTGGTCACGCTCTATGTGGTCAACCCCAACGACGCCGCGATCAAGGTGGCCAACTACGTTTACCAGACCTCGCAGTTGGCGCAAACCACGCTGCGCACGGTGCTGGGCGAGGTGGAGCTGGATGAGCTGCTCAGCCATCGCGACAAGCTGAATGTACGCATTCAGTCCATCATGGACCAGCGGACCGAGCCGTTTGGCGTCAAGGTGATCTCGGTCGAAGTGAAGCAGGTGGACCTGCCCGACCAGATGCAGCGCGCCATGGCCAAGCAGGCCGAGGCGGAGCGCGAAAAGCGCGCCAAGGTCATCCACGCCACGGGCGAGTTCGACGCCGCGCAAAAGCTGGTGGACGCCGCTGCCCTGCTGGCCACCGAGCCGATGACGCTGCAGTTGCGCTACCTGCAAACGCTGACCGAGATCGGCGTGGAGAAGAACACCACCATCATCTTCCCGCTGCCTCTGGAGATGATGACGCTCTTCAACAAGCTGGGCATGACGGCCACGGCCAAGGCAGAGGCGGATAAAAAGTAAGGCAGAGAACGGGATGCACGAAGAGTACGACGAGGATGAGCCGCAGCCAGCGGAGCCCCAGCGCGACACCGAGTTGACGCTGGGGCCGATGCTGCTGCTCGGCCTCTTCTTTGGTTTGGTGCTGCTCTGCGGCCTCTGCTTCGGGCTGGGCTACGCTATGGGCAGCCGCAGCGCGCAGACGGCCTCGCCGATTAGCCAGCAGACGGCCTCTTCATTGCAGGTTGGCGCGCAGGCCAAGCCGGTGGCTGCTGAGCAGAATCCCGCACAATCGCAGGGCGCGGCGGAGGGGCTTGCGCAGGCTGAAACGGCTGGCGCTGCGCAGAATTCCGGCTCGGCTGCTGCTCCGGGCGCGGCGGCCCAGCCGCTGGTCAAGCCCGCCTTGCCCGCCACGGTGACCGCGCCCACGCCCGTCAGTGCGGCGATGGTGCAGATTGCCGCCGTCTCTCATCAGGAGGACGCCGATGTGCTGGTGGGCGCGCTGCGCAAGCGCGGTTACGCTGTCACCGCCCAGCGCGATGACGCCGACGGCCAGTTCCACGTGCGCATCGGCCCCTTTGCCAGCCGCAACGACGCCGAAGCCACGCGCCAAAAGCTGCTCAACGACGGGTATAACGCCATTGTGCAGCCGTAGCCACCTGCGGTGGGGCCGATCACCTGCGGTGAGGCTAACTGCCATCGGCTCGGGCGGAAAGGTTTATCCCCGCATCCACTCCGGCAGGCCTGATGCGATGGCGGCGCGCACTGCCTCTGACAGCTCCTCGCGGGTGGCGTAGTTGGCGGGGAAGACCGGCGCGTGGAAGATGATGTGCGCCGTTCCGGGCTTGATGGCGAAGCTGCCTTTGGCCATCAGCGTCTCAGTGCCGTAGATGGAGACCGGAATGCACGGCGCGCCGGTCTGCTGGGCGAGATAGAACGGGCCTTTCTTGAAGGGCAGCAGGCGGCCGTCGGGCGAACGCGTGCCCTCGACAAAGGTGGTGATGTGCAGGCCCTTGTCCAGCAGACGCTTGGCAATCGCCACGCTCTCCTGCGCGCTGGCCGCCGAGCCTGTGCGGTCCACGGGAATGAACTCGCCTAACTTGAGGCAGTAGCCGAAGACAGGAATCTTGAAGACGGAGCGCTTGGAGAAGGCCGAGGTGTAGCCCGGCAAATGCGCAATCAGCGCCGGCGGGTCGAGGTTGGAGACATGGTTGGCCATGAAGATGCACGCTCGGCCGGCGGGAACGAGCTCCCGCCCCTCGACACGCACACGGATGCCGGCGACGAAGTAGCCGGCGCGGACGATGAAGCAGGTCACCACATAAAGTGGCCGAATGTTGCCAGTAATGGCCGCCAGCGGAATGAAGATGATCGCCGAGGGAATGCTCAACGCGAGAATGACGACGAAGACGAGAATCGAGATCAGCATATTCCTAGCTCCGCATCCACTCCGGCAAACCGGAGGCGATGGCCGAGCGCACTGCCTGCGATAACTCATCGCGCGAGGCGTAGTCTCCGGGGTAAATTGGCGCGTGGAAGACGATGTGCGCGTCGCCGGGATGCATGCGCAGGCTGCCTTTGCCCAGAATACTCTCAGTGCCATGAATGGAGACCGGGATGCACGGCGCGCCGGAGCCGATGGCCAGGTAGAATGGGCCTTTTTTGAAGGGCAGCATGCGGCCGTCGGGCGAGCGGGTGCCTTCGACAAAGGTAGTCACGTGGACGCCCTTGGCCAGTACGCGCTTGGCCGCGTCAACGCTCGCCTGCGCATCTGCGGGACTGCCTCTGCGGTCTACAGCTATGAAATCTCCTTGCCGAAAGCCGGTTCCCAAAATCGGCAGATTCATCAGCGAGCGCTTCATGAAGGCCGAGGTGCGCCCCGGAATCAGCGAGATCAGCGCCGGCGGGTCGAGGTTGGAGACGTGGTTGGACATGAAGATGCAGGCGCGGTCTTTGGGGATGAGATCGAGGCCCTCGACGCGGAAGCGCACTCCAGAGAGGCGGCAACTGCTGGAGAGCATGAAGCGCGTGCCCTTGTAGAGCGGCAGCACGTTGCCCGTCAACCAGCACCACGGAATGAAGAGCAGCGCCGTGGGAATGCCGGTGACGATCATTGTGGCGATGAAGATAAGTGAAGAGATCATAGGTTCCAGCCGAAGTTAAGGTTGAAGTTCTTTGAGCCGTGCGGGCAGTTTCTCATAGATGCCGTCGAAGCCGCCATTGGAGAGGATTGCCACTACGTCGCCCGGTGCGAGTTGCGGCGCGACGCGGTTGACGATTGTGTTCCCATCGGCGCAGAGTTCGGCGGGCGTTCCGGCGGCGTTGAGCGCGCGGACGATCTCCTCCGGGTGCAGACGTTCGGCGTCGGGAATCAGTTGCTGCTGAAAGACGCCGGCCAGAATCACGCAGTCGGCCAGGCGCAGGCTCTCGATGAGGTCGGCGGCGAGGACCTTGCGCCGCAACGTATTCGAGCGCGGCTCCAGCACGGCCCACAAACGCGCCTGCGGATAGACGGAGCGCAGCGCGCGGAGGGTCTCGCGAATCGCCGTGGGGTGGTGCGCGAAGTCGTCGATGATGGTGACGCCGCCAATTTCGGCGCGCACTTCGAGGCGACGCTTGACGCTCTTGAAGGTGGCCAGCGCGGCAACAATCGCTTCTTTGCCGACGCCCCGCCCAAAGGCCAGCGCCGCAGCGGCGGTGGCGTTCAGCGCGTTGTGTTCGCCGGCCATCTGCATGGCTAACTCGGACCATAACTCGCCCGCGCGCCAAAGCTCCCAGCGAGTAACTCCCAGCTCGTGGCGCAGATTGCGAATCTGCCACTCGGAGGTTGCAGCAAAGCCGTAGCGCTCGACGCGGCAGAAGGCGCGGCCGACGCACTCGGTGACGTTTTCGCTTCCGTCGTAGGCGACGATGAGGCCGCGGCGCGGAACAAGATTCACCAGCCGCTTGAAGGCCGTCTTCACGGCGGCGAGGTCGGCATAAATATCGGCGTGGTCAAACTCCACGTGGGTGAGAATCAGCGCGTCGGGAAAGTAATGCAGAAACTTCGGCCCTTTGTCGAAGAAGGCCGTGTCGTACTCGTCGCCCTCTACGATGAAGGTGCGCGTGGGGCGCAGTTGAAAGCTGGTGGCAAAGTTCTCCGCCACGCCGCCGATGAGAAACGACGGCTCCAGCGTTGGGTTTTCGCGCGCGGCAACCTGATAGATCCACGCCAGCATACTGGTGGTCGTGGTCTTGCCGTGCGTGCCGGCCACCACCAGCGACTCGCGCCCAACGAGAAATTCCTCGCGCAGCAGCGCGGCCATCGAAGTGAAGGGAATGCGCTCGTCGAGGATGCGCTCGATCTCAGGATTGCCGCGCGAAAGTGCGTTGCCGATGACGACAAGATCAGGCGCGGGCGAGAGATTCGCCTCGGCGTATGGCTCCAGAATGGGTATGCCAAGAGAACTGAGCAGATCGCTCATGGGCGGATAGGCAGCCTTGTCGGAGCCAGTGATGCGGTGCCCTTGTAATTGCAAAAGGCCGGCCAGCGAGGCCATTGCCGTCCCGCAGATTCCGCTCAGGTGAATGTGGCGAGGGGATGCGCTCATCGCTCCTCCTTCGATTGATGCGCACTGTCGCCTGATCCCTGTTCCCTGACCCCTGATCCCTGCACCTTCACAGCCGCTTCGATCAAATGCAACTGCGCCTCTTTCTGCACGAGCAACTCGGCCTCGACGCCCAACGTCAGCGTCACATTGGAACGAGAAACGTGGCCGCTGCGCAAGCCGATGGCGATGGGTCCCTTGAATTTTTCCAGGCTGTGCAGAATCACCTGGTTGAGCAGCTCTGGAGGCGCGCCGGGCGAGGTGCAATCGAGCATCTCGCCTAAGACGATGCCGCGCACACCCTCCAGCTTGCCTGCCTCGCGCAACTGCCATAACATACGATCAATCTGATAGGGCTTGGCGTTCACGTCTTCGAGGAAGAGCAGTTTGCCCTCGGTCTGCGGCTCGTAGGGCGTACCCAGCAGCGCCACGATAATGCTGAGGCAGCCGCCATAGAGTGTGCCGCGCGCGCGGCCTGGGCGCAGGGAGCGCAGACCCTCGGCAGCGCCGACGGTGTAAGGCTTGCCGCTGAGCGCCGCTTGCAGACTAGGAAGATGGACGCCGTCTTCCCGCGCAAAATCCGCCGAGAGCATGGGACCATGAAAGGCCGGCAGTTGAATCTGATCGAGCATCCACAGGTGCAGCGCGGTCAAATCGCTGTAGCCGACCAGAGGCTTGGCTCCTTCGGCGATCCGGTCGAGGTCCAGATCATCCAATAAATAATTCGCTCCATAACCGCCGCGCGTCGAGAAGATGGCGCGCAGTTGATCGTCGGCGAAGGCTTGGTGCAGGTCGCTGAGGCGCATCTTTGGCGTACCTGCAAAGTAGAGCGGTCCATGCGCAAGGATGTGCTCGGATGGCTGCGGCGCAAAGCCCAGCGCGCGCAGAGCCGCAAGGCCATGCTCGACTCGCTCCGGCAGCGGGGTGGAGGCCGGCGAGACAACAGCCACCGGGGCGTCCATCGGTACTGCGCGCGGCTTGAGCAGCGCGCTCATGCCCATGCCTCGCCCAGCGCAATCAGGCTTGCTGGTCCGGTCAAGTACAACTCGGTTCCAGGCCCAGTCCATGCAATAGTCTGCGCGCCACCGGGAGCAACGACAATAAGCGGCGACTGGCAGCCGTGCAATGCAATGGCCGCTGTTGCCGCGGCACTTGTGCCTGTTCCCGAAGAAGATGTTGACCCCACGCCGCGCTCAAAGATGCGTATTTCGATCTCGCGCTCGCTAACGATTCGCACGATTTCAACATTCGTATGCTGAAGAAAATCAGAATGTGCGCAGATCTCCGCACCGAGTGTTTGCCAGTCACAGCCTTGAATAGTGAATTTTTGATTGTCAACGACGATGACAAAATGCGGATTGCCGGTGGAGACCTCGACGCCTGCGACAACAATCCCATTAGCCAGCCTCACCGATTTTGGCGCGAAGCTGGGAACGCCCATGCCGGCGGTCACTTCGACAGTGAATTCTTCTTCCCTTTTCAGCGCATTGATCCGGCAGATGCGCAGCCCCGCATCGGTCGCAATCGCCACTTCATCGCCTTGCTGCAAGCCGCGTTCATGCGCCATCCACGCAGCCACGCAACGCGTCCCGTTGCCGCTAATCTCGGCGATGGAGCCGTCGGCGTTGTGCAAACGAATGCGGCCGGAGCGCGGCCCAGTCCATGCAAAAAACTCGACTCCATCGGCGCCGATGCCGGTGTTTCGCGCGCACAATTGCCGCGACCATGCGGCCCAGTCGCGGCCCTCCGCGGCCTCTTCGGTCACAATCAAAAAGTCGTTGCCGCAGGCGTGCGCCTTGCAAAAGGGAATCAATCTTCCTCCGGATCAAGGTAAGTGAAGAGCGCGTTGATGCCCGGTTCGGTGAGCAGCTTTTCGCGCAGGCGCGTGTGCTGGCGCTTGGATGTTGTGAGCGAAAAACTCACGCGCTGCAACTCGCCGATGGGACTGTTCTCGACGCCGGTGAGCCGCTGGTTCATGCTGTCTGTCACGCTCAGAATCGATGCCAGAATGCGCGTCTGATCGGCTCCGCGCGCCTCGTAGACCAGCGAGTAGATCTTGAGGTTTGCGCGCCGTTCGAGGAAGCCGACTACTTCGAGGGCCGCGATGACAATGACCGTGGCCACCGCCGCAGCCGCATAGAGTCCAGCGCCGCAGGCCATGCCGATGGAGGCGACCACAAAAACGCTGGCCGCGCTGGTAAGTCCGCTCACGCGGCTTCGGTTGTGCAGAATCAGCCCCGCGCCCAGAAAGCCGATGCCCTGCACGATATTCGAGGCCACGCGGCCTTTGTCGGGGTTGGCGTCGCCGGCCAGCACCGCCGAGAGCAGCGTGAAGAAGGCACAGCCCATGCAAATAAGCAGGTGGGTGCGCACACCCGCGGATTTGCGATTGAACTCGCGGTCCATGCCGACCAAGCCGCCTAGAAAACAGGCCAGCAGCAAGCGCCCGATTGCGCCGTTCACCACGATGAGTTGCTGCAGCCGGTCAAAGGTCAGCGGTTGTGCGAATGGTGCCAGTGTCATGCTCATGGTTCTTCCTTGACAGATGCTATCACCGTTGCGCTGTATGTGTGAGGCTCGCAGCGCCAGACGTACCGGAGATGTAAATCGTTCCCGCCGGCTGCCCCGGCGTCCAGAAGCGGCGCACCGCCGTCAGGCCTTCGGGGTGCGCCCTGACCGCGCGGTCAATTGCATCGCCGTCGAAGGCCACGACGATGTCGGCGTGGGCGGCGGGTGCGGCCAGCGCGTCGCTGTAAATGGTCAGATCGCTTTCGTTGATCGTCTGGCGCAACGGAATGCCGGTGAAGGCGACAAGATTCGGATAGGTGGAGGTGTCCATCAGCACCACGGCTCGCGGCTGCGCTGCCACGAGCGCTCGCAGCACGGGAGGAATCTCAATCTCGTAAAGCCTGCGCGCCTCAATGTTCTTCGTTCCCTCGACATAGACCAGCGGCCGCTCGCGCAGCATCTCCGCAGCATTCAACGCAATCAGCGCGAACAAAGCGGCGACTGCGCAGCGCGCCCAAAGTGGATTGACTCGGCGCGGCTTGAACTCATCAACGGCGGCCAGCGCGAAGTTCGCCGCAAAACCCAGCCCCAGCGCAAAGGCCGACAGCATCTCCATTCCATAGCGCGTGTTGTACCAGGAGTGCGGCCACCAAGGCGGCAAAAAAATCGGCACCGAGTTATAGGCCACTGAGTACGCATAGAACGGCACAGGCAGCCACAAGAGCAGCGCCCATGTAAATGCTCGTCGGCGCGCCGTAAGCCAAGCCCAAGCCGTTCCCAGGACGCTCAGCAACAGCAGCACGTTGCCCCACGCGGCGGCTGCGGCATCCATCTCCGCGACCTTTACAAAGAAGAGCAGCGCAACCCAGGGATTGTGCCAGCCCGGATGCGGCGGAATCAAGCCCGGCGTGGCCGTGCGCATCTCAATGGCCTGCGCCGAATAGGGTCCGCGCGCAAAGTAGAGCCAATCGCCGAAGCCCACCGAGTTATAAACAAACCATGCAATCGGCGCGGCGATGACAAAGATGCTTGCCAGCCAAAAACTCCAGCAGCGCAGACGGCTGCGGCGCAGCAAGGTAACTCCCATCGACGACCAGGCCACTAACGCCATTACCCAGCCGTCATAGCGCGTAAATATAGCGGCTATTAGTACCGCAGCGATGTACCACTGCGTACGGCGGAGTTGACTTGTGTTGCGGGCTAAAAATGCGAAATGCAGGTCCTTCGACTCCGCTACGCTTTGCTCAGGATGACAACCGGATAAGAGGTCGGAGTCCAAGCAGGTCCGCCACTCCACCAGCCAAACCGCAACCCACACCATTTCGCAGACAAACAGCGGCTCGGTCATCGCGGTAGTTTGCAGGTAAAGCAAGTTGGGATTAAGCGCAAAGAAGGCCAGCGCCAGCGCGGCTGCCGTGGGCTGCAACCAATGCCGCGCCAGCCGATAGATGCCCGCGCAGGCGGCGAGATAAGCCAGCGCCGAGGGAATCAATCCGGCAACGCCATTGGCCCACCAACTGTAGACCTGCACAAAGGGCAGCATCAAAATGTGGGGCAGCGGCAGCCAGACCGAGCCGAGTTCCGTGAGCCGCGGCAGGCGCGCATCGAAGACGCGCCGCGCGATATGCAGATGCGCCACCGCGTCGCCGTAGTTGAGCATCGCACCGTTGCGCCAGCTCCAAACAATGGCGGCGATGGAAGCCGCCGCGTAGCAGGCCACGGCGGCGAGCCACTCCGCGCGCGAGATATGCCGGGCCGGATTGGAATTCTCAGACAAGGTGCGTCAACTCGCGAAAGATGTTGAAGCGGGCATCGATCTCAGCGCGCGTGAGCTGCTGCAGTCGCTTGGTGCCGAAGCGCTCGCAGGCAAACGATCCCAATACGCCGCCGTAAAACATAGCCTGGCGATAACTCGCGGGAGTGATCTCCGGCTGCGAGGCAAGATAGCCGAAGAAGCCGCCGGCAAAGCTGTCGCCCGCGCCGGTCGGATCAACCACCTCTTCCAAAGGCAGCGCCGGCGCCCTGAAAATCTTCGCTCCGTGAAAGAGCGTAGCGCCGTACTCGCCGTGCTTGACCACCAGTGTCTTTGGCCCCAGCGAGAGCACCGCGCGCGCCGCCTGGACTAAGTTATTGTTGCCGGCCAGCATCTTTGTCTCGGTATCGTTGATAAGTAGAATGTCCAGGCCCTTCAAGACTTCAAGCAGAGCCGCGCGATGATCCTTGATCCAGTAATTCATAGTGTCGCCGGCGACTAACTTCACATCGGGCATAGCCTCGCGCACACGGCGCTGCAGGACCGGATCGATGTTAGCCAGAAAGAGAAACTTGGAATCACGATAGGAGTCGGGAATCTTGGGATTGAACTCCGCAAAGACATTCAATTCGGTCGAATGCGTCTTGGCTTCGTTCAGGTTTTCGAGATACGATCCTTCCCAGAAAAAGCTCTTGCCGGCGGTGTGCTCAATGCCGCTGGTGTCTATCTTGCGCGCATCGAAGACCGCTTGCTGCCGCGGTCCGAAATCCTCGCCCACCACGGCGATGACGCGTATATCGGTGAAAAAACTCGCCGCCAGCGAAAAGTACGTCGCCGCACCGCCCAGGCAGCGCTCGCGCTTGCCCGCCGGAGTTTCAATCGTATCGTATGCTACGCTGCCTACTACGGTGATGGCCATGTGTTGTCCTCAATCGTTTCTATAAAATTTGCCGCAGGGGCTAAAGCCCGAATCAATAATGCGGCCTTTGCGGCACGACTAAAGTCGTGCCCTGACACTTTTAGCCAAACCGCAAACACTTATGCGCCGAAGTACTTGCCGAACAGCAGCTTCAGCTTCTCTTTGGCAGCCGCGGGAATCGCATCGGGCGCGGTGAGCACGGCATACTTTGCCGCCGAGGCGCAGGCGCAATTACGTTCCGTTGGCATTGCTGCGACGGCGGCTTTTACCACGCGCGCGGCGTTCTCGGCGTTCTGGTGCAGCACACGCACAATCTCTTCGATGGTGACCGCGTCGTGTCCCTCGCGCCAGCAATCATAGTCGGTGACCATGGCGATGGTCGAGTAGCAGATCTCCGCCTCGCGGGCCAGCTTGGCCTCCTGCAAGTTCGTCATGCCGATTACGTCGGCGCCCCAACTGCGATAGAGATTCGACTCGGCGCGCGTGGAGAACTGCGGGCCTTCCATGCAGACATAGGTTCCGCCGAGCTTGCCGACCACGCCCACCGTTTTGCAGGCAGCGGCGGCGGTTTTGGCGACCGTCGCGCAGACCGGATCGCCGAAGGCCACGTGGCCGACAATGCCCTCGCCGAAGAAGGTGGCGACGCGATTGAAGGTGCGGTCGATGAACTGATCGGGAATGACAAAATCCGTGGGCTTGTGCTCCTCTTTGAGCGAGCCGACGGCCGAAACCGACAAGATGCGCTCCACGCCCAGCTTTTTCATCGCGTAGATATTGGCGCGGAAGTTCAGCTCCGAGGGCAGGATGCGATGGCCGCGCCCATGGCGGGCCAGAAAGGCGACCTTGCGCCCTTCCAGTTCGCCCAGCACAAAAGCGTCCGAGGGCGCGCCAAAGGGCGTCTCCACCGTCTCTTCGCGCACGTTTGTGAATCCGGGCATGGAGTACAACCCGCTGCCGCCGATAATGCCAATCTCCGCCTGAGCCAAAGTCTGCTCCTTTCAAGTTGCCAGTGGCAAATACCTAGTATAAAGGCTTTGGGCGGCAACCTTGCCTTGACGCCGCCGCAACTCCAAGTTAAAATCCTCGCATTCAATCGCGCCGTTCAAGATCGCCCTTCAACCCACGGCAAGCAAAGGAAAAACCATGCGAATCTCTGCTTTTACGCGTTCTGCATCCCAGATAGTGGTCCTGCTTCTGGCCGTTGCCTCTCCGCTCCTGCTGCGCGCCCAGTTCCAGAAATCCACCAACGAAGAACTCACGATGACCGAAGACCCCAAGGCGCCGGGAGCCGCCGCGGTCTACCTCAACTACGAGGAGACCAGTGACGAGACGCATCACTATCACAAATTTTATGCACGGATCAAAGTGCTGCAGGAGAAGGGCAAGGAACTGGCTACGATTGACCTCGGCTATCTGGGCGGCGGCGGGAATCTCACCGGCATCTCAGGCCGCACCATTCACTCCGATGGAACCGTCATTCCGATGACCGTCAAGGCTGACGATCTACTGGTCGCCAAATCGGGTGATTTCAGTATCAAAAAGAAAGTCTTCACGCTGCCCAGCGTCGAGGTCGGCAGCATCCTCGAATACAGCTATGAGTACCGCTTCGAGGATTTCATGATAATGGTCCCGCCGCACTGGGAATTGCAGAAGAAGTACTTCACACACAAGGAGAAATACTATTTCCTTCCCATCGCGTCCTTCATCGAAGGCCCCGATCACAATGACTGGTTTCATGCACCTGATGAGCATGGAACCATTGCCAATAACATCCTCTGGTCATCGATTCTTCCTCCGGGCGTGGAGGTAAGAAGGGAACCCGTGGGTCGCTTTGTTCTGGAACTGACGGATGTTCCAGCCGCTCCCGACGAAGAGTATCTGCCGCCCATCGACAGCATTCTCTATCACGTCGATTTCTATTACACAAACGCCCACAAAACCGATACGTTTTGGAATGATGAATCAAAAATCTGGACCAAGGAGGTGGATAAGTTCGCCGAGCCATCCAGCGCCATCAAACAAGCAGTCTCCGGGCTGATCGCCCCCAGCGACAGCGATCTGGACAAGGCCAAGAGGCTCTACAAAGCCGTGCAAGCTCTTGACAACACCAACTACTCTCGCGCGAAAGAAAAATCCGAAATGAAGCAGCTCGGATTGAAGAAAGAAAAGCACGCCGAGGATGTCTGGTCTCAAAAAAGCGGCAACAGCCGCGATATTACCCTGCTCTATCTGGCGATGCTGCGGGCCGCCGGCCTCACCGCCTATGACGTGCGGGTGATTCCGCGCAACCGGGGCATCTTCTCGCCCGGCTATATGCGCTTTAACCAACTCACCGACGATCTGGTGCTGCTCAACGCCGGCGGCAAGAATCTTCTGCTCGATCCTGGCGAAAAGATGTGCCCCTTCCAGACCGTGAGTTGGCAGCACTCTGGCGCCACGGGCGTCCGGCAGAGTCCCGATGAACGCTTCTCCGTGACCACCCCCTTCCAGGATTTCAAGTCGAATACGCTGCTGCGCTTGGCTGCCGTGGCCGTGGACGAACACAATGCCATGAACGGCGTCTTCCGCTTTGTGATGACCGGGCAGGAGGCGTTGCGCTGGCGGCAAACGGCGCTCAGAAACGATCTGGATGAGGTGAAAAAGCAATTCGATAAGGAGCTGGAGTCGCTGGTTCCCGAAGGCGTCGAGGCGCACGTCGATAGCTTCCAGGCCCTTGACGATCCCGACGCCAATCTCGTCGCCATCATCAAGGCGCATGGCGCGCTCGGCTCGGCAACCTCCAAGCGGCTTATGCTCCCCGGCTTCTTCTTCGAGACGCGCGGCCACCAGCCCTTTGTCAATCAAGAGAAGCGGCAGTATGCCGTGGATATGCACTATGGCGAGCAGGTGACCGACCAGATCACCTATGTTCTGCCGCCTGGATTTGCCATGGAAGGCGCGCCGCAGGATGCGGAGATTCCCTGGGCGGGCCATGCTGATTTCGTCACCAAGACCGTGCCCGCGGCCGGCAAGATCACCATCGCCCGCCAGCTCACCCGCGTCTTCACGCTTGCCAAGCCAGAGGAGTATCAGGATCTCCGCGGCTTCTACCAGAAGGTGGCTGCCGCCGACCAGCAACAGCTCGTGCTGACCAAATCCGCTGCTCCGAAAGGCAACTGATGCAAAGTGACCGTTTGAAGCTCTCGTATACAAGGAACGCCTTCGGGCGCTGCCTGCTGGCGTTCCTCGTGCTCGCCTCTCCCGTCTTCGCTCAGGCACAGTTCCATAAACCCAAGAACGAAGAGCTGAAGATGACCGACGACCCCAAGGCTCCCGGCGCGGCGGCGGTCTATCTCAACCTTGAGGAAACCACTGACGACTACCTCAACGCACACACCTATTACGCAAGAATCAAGGTGCTCAAGGAAGAAGGCTTGAGTCTGGCCACCTTTACAATGCCGATGCACAGCAACTACTTCAAGATAGTTGTCTTCGAGGCCCGCACTATTCACCCCGACGGCGCCATCATTCCGCTGAAAGTCAAGGCTGAAGACCTGAAGATCACCAAGGACAGCAACGGCAAAATTGAGAACAAGGTCTTTACCCTGCCCAGCGCGGGAGTTGGAAGCATCCTGGAATATTATTACCAGATACTCTCAGAACCCAATATTGTTGACGCTACGATCTGGGAGATTCAGCAGAAATACTTTGTACATAAGGCGCACTATGCCTTCACCCAGAGCGGTGGGAACAGTGACGGAGAGAAAACATTCTCCCCAAACCAAGTGGATGTACACCATAGGCAGTTCGTATCTCTCGTGTGGTGGCCATTCCTTCCTCCCGGCGCGAGACCGATGAACCGTGTAGATGTGGATGGCCGTTTCATCATGGATCTGACTGACATTCCGCCCATACCCGACGAAGAATGGATGGCGCCCATTCAGAGTTTCCGCTACAGGATGGTCTTCAATTACGTCAGTTCCCGTAAGGAGTACGAGTTCTGGGAGATTGAAGGCAATCGCTGGTCGAAGGAAGTGGATCGCTTCACTGATCCCGGCAAATCCGCAATCGGCATCCCTGGCGAACTTAGAATCACCCAAGCCACCCCCGAAGACGAGAAAGTGATCCATGATGCAGTCTCCGGCGTGATTTCCCCCGGCGATAGCGATCTGGAGAAGGCCAGGAAGCTTTACAAGGCCGCGCAGGCTCTCGACAACACAGACTTTTCTCACGCGAAGGAAGCCGAACCTCAGCAGAGCGAATTACTCAAACTCTTCGGCGTGAAGAAGGAAAAGAATGCAGCCGATGTCTGGAAGCAGAAGAGCGGCAACAGTCACGAGATTGCCCTGCTCTATCTGTCGATGCTGCGCGCCGCCAAACTCACCGCATACGACGCTCTTGTCACAAATCGCGACCAGACTGTCTTCTTTCCCAGTCTCTTGTACTTCGATCAACTGGATGACGACATCGTCATTCTGAATTTGGATGGCAAGAAAATCTATCTTGATCCCGGAGAAAAAATGTGCCCCTTCCAGACACTGCACTGGAAGCACTCAGGGGCTGGCGGCATTGAGCAGACTCCTGATCGCCATCATCTTTTCACAACCCCGCCCCAGGAGAACCAGAAGACAACAATTGCCCGGAGTGGCGATGTCAACATGAATGAGCACGGCGCCATCACCGCCTCCTTCCGCTTTGTCATGACCGGCCAGGAGGCTCTGCGCTGGCGGCAGGCAGCTCTCGAAAACGATCTGGACTTGGTCAAGAAGCAGTTCGACTCCGAAGTTGCGGCGATGGTCCCCGAAGGAGTCGAGGCGCACGTCGATCACTTCCAGGCCCTCGATGATCCGGAGGCGGAGCTTGTCGCCGAGGTCACGGCGCATGGATCACTCGGCTCCTCAACCGCCAATCAGCTCACCCTTCCCGGATTCTTCTTTGAGTCGCGGGGCCGCGAACCTTTTGTCAATCAAGAGAAGCGGCAAACGCCCGTGGATATGCACTATAGCGAACGGGTCACCGACCAGGTTGTTTATCACCTGCCTCTTGGTTTGGTTGTAGCAGGCGCGCCGCAGGAAGATACAATTTCCTGGGGTAATTACGCCGACTTTGCGGTCAAGTCCAAGATCGAATCCAGCCAGGTGACCGTTTCCCGTCAATTCACCCGAGATATCACCGACTTCGAACCTGCTCTGTATCAGGTTCTTCGAGGCTTCTACAAGAAGGTCGCCGCCGCCGATCAGCAGCAACTCGTACTGATTAAATCCGCAACCCAGAAAGGCAACTGATGATGCGCCTCCCCCGTCTGCCGAAATCGTTTCTTGTTTATCTTTTTTCTGCTGCTCTCTTTCTTTTGGGCGCGCGGCCGAGCCATGCCAATATCTTCGGCAAGCCCGATCCAGCGCCGCAGTGGGCCGTGGACGCCGCCAAGACGCCCACGCCAGCCTCGGCCAAAGACGCTGCCGCGGTGATTCTCTTCGACGAGTACCTTATCACCGTTGATGAGCACAACCACGCCGTCGAGCGCGAGCGCGAGGCGGTCCGCATTCTCAAGCCGCAGGGCCGCCATTACGCTCACTGCTCCGTCGAGTACGATGTCGATGAGAAGCTCGACTACTTTCGCTCCTGGACGATTGCCCCGGACGGCAAGCAGTTCCAGGCGATGGAGACCGATTTCATCGACCATGGCGCCTATGCAGCCGAGGTCTTGCAGATGACCGAGCGCATCCGCACCGTCAATCCCCCGGCCAGCGATCCCGGCGCCGTTGTCGTTTGCGAGACCGAGCAGCACCTCCGACCCTATATGTACGAAGAGGGCTGGGATATTCAGGGTTCAATCCCCATCGTCTCAGAGGCGCTGGAGTTGGCGCTGCCGCCCGGCGGCCATTACGCCGAGTCGTGGCATAAGTATGCCCCGCTGAAGCCCATCGACCTCGGCTCCAACCATCTCCGCTGGGAGATCAAGGATATGCCAGCCCTCGACCTCGAGAAAATTCATGACACGCCCGCGTGGGGAGCGTTGGCCGCCAGAATGTCTATCAAATGGGGCGATGCGGCTGTCAACGGCGCCGACAATCAGTGGCGCACCATCGGATTGTGGCAGGAGCAGTTGGAGGAGCACCGCGCCGATCCCACGCCAGAGATTACCGCCAAAGCCCTCGAACTCACCGCCGGCGCGCCCGATCTCTACACCAAGCTCAGCCGCATCACAGCCTACATCCAGAAAAAC
>Ga0302319_10004091_pt1 | contig 30128 bp, 18 predicted proteins | sample Bog_T0_2_FD_203319 | JGI IMG/M metagenome (GOLD analysis project Ga0302319, IMG submission 203319) | Peat permafrost microbial communities from Stordalen Mire near Abisko, Sweden - Bog_T0_2 | ecosystem: Environmental > Terrestrial > Soil > Wetlands > Peat | place: Sweden: Abisko, Stordalen Mire... | reverse complement strand
GAGCAGCAAGTTAGCCCCCGCTTCGCGGGGATAGCAAGTTAGCAAGTTAGCAAATCAGCAGATCAGCGGGGCGGGATGAGGGTCGTGGCCTCCCACCCTTTCGCCAGGAAAAAAGCGAAAGGATGGGGCACGGGGCATTGTAGGAAAAAATAGGACAAAAGCAGCAAGTTAGCCCCCGCTTCGCGGGGATAGCAAGTTAGCAAGTCAGCAGATCAACAGGGCGGGATGAGGGTCCTAGCTTCCCACCCTTTCGCCATGAAAAAGGCGAAAGGATGGGGCACCGGGTGGCTCACGATTACCAGCCCATTTGGTTCATCCGCCCAAGGATAACCGCGCTGTAGTGATTCATGCGCTCGGGTCGCCGCTTCAGGGGCGCCGGCAGAATCGCGGCGAGCCGTGCCGCCTGTTGCCGGCCAATATTCCCGGCTGCTGTTCCGTCGTGGTAACGACAGGCCGACTCCGCACCGTAAATACCGGGTCCCCATTCGACCACGTTGAGGTAAATCTCCAGGATGCGCTGCTTGCCGAGGACAAATTCCGCCACCGGCACCAATGTGGCCTCCGCGCCCTTGCGGATGAAAGAGCGGTTTGTTCCGAAGAACAGGTTTTTTACGAGTTGCTGAGTAATGGTGGAAGCTCCGCGCGTGCGCTCGCCTTCCATATCTTGCTGGGCCGCGATTTGGACCTCGTGCCAATCGAAGCCGTGGTGCTGGTAGAAGCGCGCGTCCTCCGCGGCGACTACAGCGTGCTGGAGATTGGGCGAGATTTGGCCGAGGGGAATGAATGTGTAGCGTTTGTTGTACGGCGTGTGGTGAATCAAGGCCTGCAGGCGGCGCTCGATGTGTAAGGCGGTGGTGGGCGGGTCGATCCACCGCGCGGCCACTAGCGTGAGCGCGGCCAGCGTCCAAAGAAGCACGACACAGAGGCCAAGCCATCGAACATATGATCGGAGGGGGGATAGAAGGCGGAATCGGAGGAAACTCTTCCGAGGTGGGGTCTCAGGGGGTGTGGTTGGCATTGGAGTCACATTTCAGAATAATAGCCTGGGCGGGGTTTTTGCTTATGGCTTGATGCTTGAGTGCGCAGTTAGCCGCGGACACTGCCGAGTGGGAAGAGTTGATGATGCAGCTGGACGAGCAGGCGGCGCTCAACCAGGCTTCTAAAAACGATAGTGCACACCCGCGCTGGGAAATATGGGCATCTGCGCGACTCTCGTTTCCGGAAGCCCCGGCAAGACAGTCGGATTCGGGCCGCACGCCGTCTGGTTGGCCGATGGCTTGCAATTATCCATCCACACAAAGCCCATGAAATTCTGACGATCCAATGCGTTTTCCACGCCCGCGTGAATATTCAGGATTCCTCTGCGCATATAAAAATTGCGATTCGCATCAACATCGAGTCGATTGTAAGCGGAGCCGCGCATCGCATTGATCCGGCTCAGATCGTAGATCCCTCTGGATTGCTGCTTGGAAAGCGTGCTATTGAAAGGCGTGTAAGGCCTCCCGGTCGCATAGGTGTCCCGCATCGCAATCTCGATCTTCCGCGGCATTCTAATGGTCGCCAGGCCATTCAGCACCAGCGGAAAATCGAAGTTGCCGGAGCGCATGACTCCATCCGCTGCCGCATAGCGCGTTCGCGAGTAGGTGGCCGATCCAAGGAACCGCAACCACCGGTCGGTATGCGCGCGCAGCAGCAGCTCAACTCCTTCCGACCCTCCTCGGCCGCCGTTTTTGAGCGGCAGCCAGATAAACTGCTCACCGAGCGTGTCGATCATATTCGCCAGCATCAAACTCGGATATTCGATAGAGACCGGCTCGTTTGTATAACGCTTGTGAAATGCCTCGACGCTGAGGCTGGCCTTGTCGGCGCGCCATAAATCCGCGCCCAGAGAAAATTGTTTCGCCTGCATCGGCCGCAGCAGAGCATTGCCTGCGTAGCTGAGGAGATTGATTGCAGGAGCCAGTTGCGATGATCGGCCATAGCTTCCGTTCAAGGCCTGATGCGCATTGATGCGATATGCCAGAGATGCGCGCGGTTCAAAGACCTTTGCGGAGGTCAGCGCAAAGATTTCTTCTCTCGCGCCGGCAATCACCGACCAGCGTTTGCCGAAACTTCCAGAGGCCTCTGCATAAAGGCTTGTCTGCCCGGTGATGAAGTCGCGCGAGAAGTTATCCGAGTCCGTCCATGTAGGGCTCACGTTATAAGGTGACTGCTGGCCCTGCGGTTGAGCGACGGCATAATTCAACGCCGTCAGCCTTCCGGTTGCGCCCACGGAATAAAGCCAATTCCGATTGCCCATTTGAATGCCGTAACCCAGCGTCGAAATGCCATCGTGGGTTTGTTCCTGGTAGGCAGGCGTGAGTTGAATCGATTTGGTCATGCATGATTGCAGTTGCTGGCCGATATTCTGATTCTGCGCGGAATAACTTGCTGTAACCGTTGAGACCGTTCCGGGAGTGTGAATGTGCTGCCAGACCAAGCCGTCGGTCGATCGGGCGCCTCCATATTGAGTCTGAACATTCAACGTCACTCCGGGATCGCAGGGTTGCGGCGTGATGTTGATCGAGTCGGCCCCGTTCAAACTCAGCGCCGAGACGTGATCCCTGGCGCTCGGCGACCAATCCAGTTGCGCCATGCCGTCGGTATAAATCGGCACGCCATTGATTCCGATGTCATTGGTTACCAGATTCAGAACGCTGCGATGAGCGGTCAGCAGCAAGCTGGCCTTGCTGCCGATGGGACGCTGCAGAAAGCCTCCCAAGCCGGAGATTCCCAGGTCCAGTTCTCCGGCTGGTTTTGAACCATGGCTCTCAAGCGTATGGATCTCGATCAGCGAAGAGAGCCGACTCGAATACCGCGCATCATAGACCCCGGCCTTCAAATCCACGCTGCTGATGATGGAGGTATCGATCATGGAAGTGAATCCGCCGGTGGTTCCCTCCATGGCGAGGTGATTGATATTTGGAACCTCAATCCCGTTCACGACATAGAGATTCTCCGTGGGATTTCCTCCCCGGACCAGCACATCGTTGCTCATATCCGAGTTCCAAACGACGCCCGGCAGCAACTGGAGATAGCGGGAAAAATCTCCCCAGGTTCCAGCCGACGAAAGCACTTCATCCTGTGTGACGCTATACGGGGCCTCCAGGCCTTTTGTCATCGTATCCGACGCAGCATTCACTTCAACCGTGGATATCGGGCGAGGTATCGCCTGACGGTCGCGCACCGTATCGACATCAGAGGAATGCGGTGGCGGCATCTTGACAGTTGTGTTGATTGCAACTGAAGAGGGGTGATTCAGAGCGGCGCTTGTGACGGGAGATTTGCTCGCGGAGGGCCCGGCCGGTTCTGCAGGAGCGCTCGCTTGCTGAGCAGTGACTGCAGAAGCGGCACACAAAACGAAGATGACGCTTATTAGTGAGCGCGAGGCATGGCGAAGCGAATACATAAGATCCTTTGCAACGGAAGTTTTGCACATTTAAAAGAGCACTCTCTGAGCGCCTTCGTGGTGATATGAGGCTCTTATCGGCGATGATGACCGTCCCGTCAGATAGAAGCGACAGGAGATGCCGCCAGCCGGACCACTCTGACACGCGCGTCCCGAAACGGCGGCTGATTGCGCTGGGAAGTTGCGCGCAGCAAGAAATGCTTTCCGCTGAGTGGAAGTGCTGATGATGCAGGTGGATGAGCAGGAGCCGCTCTCGTGATCAGGAAAATTTATAAAGTTCTTCTTGCCACAATCGGCATCCTGGTACTATGCTTGTTTCATGCGTCGATGTCGCTAACACCGCCCTGGTGCAAGTTGCGACGCAGACGTGCGCTCTCACGATTCGCGCACGATCTTTCCAATCTGACAGCTTGACCATCCTACCAAACAATTGAAGCGAAACCGTCTGGGAGAGCATCCCGGATATGAGGAGATTTATATGGCGCGCATTGCTACGAATGTTACGGAACTTATTGGCAAAACCCCTTTGGTGCGGCTGAACAAAGTGGCGGCGGGGCTGCCGGCAACCGTTGTAGCCAAGCTGGAGAGCCAGAACCCGGTTTCAAGCGTGAAGGACCGCTTGGGTCTGGCGCTGATTGAGGCCGCGGAGAAGGCCGGCAAGATTACTCCCGGCAAGACGGTGCTGATTGAACCGACCAGCGGCAATACAGGCATCGCGCTGGCCTTTGTGGCGGCGGTGAAGGGCTACCGTCTTATTCTGACCCTGCCGGAGACTATGAGCCTGGAGCGGCGCGTGCTGCTGCTGGCCTTTGGCGCGGAGATTGTGCTGACCCCAGGACCGAACGGCATGAAGGGCGCCATTGCCAAAGCCGAGGAGATTCTGGCCAAGACGCCGAACGGGTTCACTCCGCAGCAATTCAACAACCCGGCGAACCCGGCGATTCACTACGCGACGACGGGGCCGGAGATATGGAACGACACGGACGGCAAAGTGGACATTCTTATTTCCGGCGTGGGTACCGGCGGGACAATTACCGGCGCGGCCAAGTACATCAAGGAGCGCAAGCCGGGGTTCAAGGCCATCGCCGTAGAGCCGACCGATAGCCCGGTGCTGAGCGGCGGCAAGCCGGGGCCGCACAAGATTCAAGGCATCGGCGCGGGCTTTGTGCCGGGGGTGCTGGACACTGGGCTGGTGGACGAGATCATCCAGATCACCAACGACGAGGCCATCAACGCTGCCCGCGAGCTACCGCTGAAGGAAGGCTTGTTTGTGGGCATCAGTTCGGGCGCGGCGGTGGCCGCGGCGCTGAAGGTGGCCGCGCGGCCGGAGAATAAGGGCAAGCTGATCGTCGCCATCCTGCCGGACTTTGGCGAACGCTACCTTTCCAGCGTTCTCTTTGAGCCGCTGCGCCAGAAGGCGCTGGCGTTGCCGACAGAGGCGATTGCGGTGTAGGCGCTGGCCGGAAGACGCTATGCTTTGAAGGGGACGGGCTTCAGCCCGTCCCCTTCCCGCAGAATAAATCTTCGGCTTTAGCCGCCGAGGGAAATTTCATGACTGGCGATCAATTTCCTCAGGGGCTAAAGCCCGCGCTATTTTCGTGCAATGGATGTACGGGCTGAAGCCCGCACCCTTCAACCAATGCGTTTTTTTGGATAGACCTCCATGGCTGTGTTTGCCCGCATCCGCGAAGACATCAACTCCATCCGGGAGCGCGATCCGGCGGCACGCTCGCGGCTGGAGGTTTTGCTCTGCTATCCGGGGCTGTGGGCGGTGTGGATTCATCACGTCTCGCACCGGCTGTGGGGATGGCGGCTGCGGCTTTTGGCGCGGCTGCTCTCGCAGTTTACGCGCTTCTTTACCGGCGTCGATATTCATCCCGGCGCGCAACTGGGCCGGCGGCTGTTCATCGACCACGCGACCGGCGTGGTGATCGGCGAGACCTCCATCGTGGGCAACGACGTGACCATGTACCAGGGCGTGACGCTGGGCGGCACCGGCAAGCAGCACGGCAAGCGCCATCCGACGGTCTGCGACGGGGTTTTCATCGGCAACAACGCCAACCTGCTGGGTAATATCACTATCGGCGAAAACTCGCGCGTGGGCGCCGGATCGATCGTGCTCTCCGACGTGCCGCCCAACTCGACGGTGGTGGGCGTTCCGGCGCACATTGTCTATCGCAACGGCAAGCGGGTGCTGATTACCGATCCGCACGAGGTGAAAGACCCGCTCTCTGACGTGATCATTGCTCTGGCAAACCGCGTGGAGCATCTGGAGAAGCGGATCGGCGGCGAAGCACAGCCGGCCGAGCAATTCCTCTTCGAAGAAGCCGAACGCGCCGCCTACCACGAGGAGCTGGAGCGGCTGCGGCAGTATGTCTCGATGGGCGAAGGGATCTGAGACTGCGGCCTGTCTCCCGGTGTTACAGTGGTTTCGTCCCCACTTTGTTGCCGGAGACTGTTCTTGCTGGCCTTTCGATCGTTGCTCGTGCTTCTTTTCGCGCTTCCTGTTGCTGCCCACGCGGCGGACCGCGTGCAGGCCGCGCCCGTTCCGCCGGAGATGCGCTCGACGGCCTTTACGATTCGCGTGAACGGACAGGCCATCGACGTGGCGCACGCCGCCGCGAGTTACGAGTATGTCAGCTTCGATGTGACCGGCCCGGTGATGGTGGAGATTACCGCTGCCGAGAAGGGCTTTTGGGATAAAGGCGTGGACATTCAGCCCTGGCGGCTGGATTTGCGGCCTACGCGTGAAGGGCAGACGATTCGCTTCCGGCTCAGCGGGCCTGCCAAGCTCTCCATCTCGCGGCCCGGCGACTTTCTGAACAACGCCAAGATGTTGTTTCTATTTGCCGGCGCACCGCTGCCGCCTTTGCCGCGCGACCCCAAGATAAAAGCGTATCAACCGGGGGTTTATCACCAGAGCCTGAATCCCAAGAGCGGCGAGACAATTTATCTGGCTCCCGGTTCATACTTTTACGGCAGCTTGAATCTGTGGAAGGTTGAGAATGTAAAAATTTTGGGACGCGGGACCATTGTGTACGAGGGCAATCAAGATCCCAACAACGACGAAGGCTGGATGCAGAAGCAGGACTGGCACTGCGTGGGCGCGCTGGAGGCGAAGAACGTGGAGATCGACGGGCTGACCTGCATTGTGAGGGCGCGGACGTGGTCGATTCAGATGAAGGATTCTTTTGGGTTTATGTATGACGATTTGCGGGTGATCGGCGGCAACCCAGGGAACGCTAACCAGGACGGCATGGACTGGCTGGGCGGCGGCGACGCCGTGGTGCGCAACGCGTTTATCCGCGCCTCGGATGATGTTCTTGTGGAGCAGGGCAACTGGGACGGGTACAGCGACGCGGATATGCTGCGTCCCGGCCACGATGTGAACAATATTCTCGTCGAGCACAGCGTGCTTTCCACCAGCATCTCGAACATTGTGCGCACCGGCTGGCCGCGCAAGACATTCAACTCGAGCAACTTCACGCTACGCGACTCCGACATACTGCACGGCGGCATCGGCGCCTGTGGCCAGACCTTCGCCTTGTTCGGCCTATGGGGCGCTAACGGAGCCAAGGGGATTCACTCCGACTACAAGTTTGAAAATCTGTTTCTGGACAACTGGTACTCGCTGGCGCAGATAGAGCAGTCTAACCCTGGCTTGAAGGGGTTCACCTTCCGCAACATCTGGGCGCTGGACCAGCCGCCGCTGGCCAATTCCACAGTGACCGGCGACGTGACGGGCGTGACCTTTGACAATGTCAAGTACGGGCAAACCCGCGCGGCCACAAATGCCGACCTGCCGCTGGTAACAGGCGACGGCGCGCAGCAGGCGCATTTTACGGAGCGGCACGGCGCGGTGGCGGCGTTCACCGTGGCCCCGCCGGTCTTTGCTCCGGGAGAGATGGTCACCTTCACCGCGCAACCCTCGCCCGGCGCGCGATTCACATGGCTCTTCGGCGACGGGACACAAGCGACGGGACGCCGCGTGAGCCATCGTTTTCCGGACGCCGAGGGAACTCAGCTGGATGGGGCGGCAAAAGGAGCTGGCCGCTTTCGGGTGCTGCTCCATGTTGAGGGTCGCGACGGAACCCAGGACTGGGCGGCGCAGGGGCTGGTGGTTGTGGCTCACTGGCACGATGCCGTAAGCGCAGCCGGCCCCATGCTTGCCGGACTTGCATGGAAGATCTATCCCGGAGAATGGACCGAGCTGCCGGACCTTGCCGCGGAACGCGTGGTCTTTACGGGGGAAGGGCTCAACCTGCACGCGGACGCGCAGGGATTTACGCATTACGCCGTCGCATGGGACGGCCTTATCGATATTCCCGCTGACGGCGGCTATACATTTTATTTACTGGCTCGCGATGGCGCACGGCTGGTGATCGACGGCGTGGAAGTGGCCAGGACCGGGCCTTCCTTTGCACAGGTCTGCGGCTCGCCGGGCAACGCGATGCGCTATGCTCGCGGCTCGCTGGGCCTGCGCGCCGGCAAACACGCGCTGCATGTTGAAGGGCTGCACTCGGCCAGCCAAGGCTCGCCACGCCTGCTGTGGGAAGGCCCGGCATTGCCCCTGACCGACGTGCCCCCGGCGGCTTATAGCCATCCAAGACAGGACGTGGTAAAAGCATGGAGTAAGAAAACAGGGGCTAGGGAATAGGGGAATAGTTTCCGTACTTCATTCTTGCGATATTTTTCGCAGGGCGGGAAACCAGAGACCTTGGCGATAGGATCAAGAGAACGATCTTCCGCGAGACAGGAGGAATGCAAAAAATGCCAGAGCCACAAAGCGATCTTCTTGCTCTTGAAACGCGCTATCGGCGGCTGATGATTTTGACGGTCTGCCTGATTGCGTTGATGGTAGTACAGGCGGCCTATACGGTGTGGGCTACACGCCCCGAACGCACGAACGGAACAATCCTGCATGCCCACGGATTGGTGATCACCGACGACAAGGGAACGGCGCGCGTAATAATCGGCGCGCCGTTGCCAGGCGCGTCACATTTCGGGAAAGTGCAGCGTAGCGGTCCAGGGCGCGGTTCAATCTCCGGCTTGCTTATCGTGGATGCCACCGGCACCGAACGAGGCGGCTATGTAACAAGCGACCAAGAAGATGGCAATGCGCTCCTTTCCCTTGATGGGCGGGATTTCCAAACTGTTATGCTCCTGGCGGAACCAAATGGCAGCACCACTTTCAAAATATGGGACCAAACTCACAGTTCGGTTATGATGGGCGCCAATGACAAAGGGCCGTTTCTTAATCTCAAGCGGGAAGGGTCGCTCGTTTCGGCACAGCCGCCAGGAAACGCTGAAGCTTCTGATCCGCGCCCTTTGTTTCGCTATTGATTCTGTCCTTTGAGGCATGAGAAGCGATGAAGATTGGATGGATTCTCGGTTGCATGGTGGTGCTCTGCGCGGCCTCGCTCGTGCAGGCTGAGCGCAAGCTGCCGGACGCATTGCGCGCTTCCACGCAAATTCTCGTGGTTACGACTCAGGATTGGAACGGAGTCGAAGGGACGGTGCAGGTTTACGAGCGACCCACTGACCGCAAAAAGTGGAAGGCTGCGGGCGACCCCATCCCCGTTGTGGTGGGCAAAAACGGTCTTGGATGGGGCGCGGGAGTGGCGGCGGATGCCGGATTGCGCGGCGCGGGCGATCCGGTGAAGCAGGAAGGCGATGGCAAATCGCCGGCGGGAATTTTTAGATTGAGCACGGCCTTCGGCTATGCCGCGCAAGCGAAGGCTGCGTGGAAGATGCCTTACCTGAGTCTCACCCCAACGGTGGAATGTGTGGATGATGCTCAATCAAAGTTCTACACCCGCGTGCTGGATCGCGCGACGGTTGCGCCGGACTGGAATAGCTCCGAGCAGATGTTGCGCGCCGATGGAGAGTACCGCTGGGGAGTGGTGATCGATCATAATGCTGATCCAGTGACGGCGGGCGCAGGATCGTGCATCTTCCTGCACATCTGGCTGGGGCCGGGAGTGGGAACCTCGGGATGCACGGCCATGGCGCAGGAGCAGCTTGAAGGCGTGCTTGCGCGGCTTGATCCGGCGGGAAGGCCGCTGCTGGTACAGTTGCCGCGACCGCAGTACAAGAAGCTGAGAAGGCAGTGGAAATTGCCGGCGCTGCAGCGTTGATAACCTGCAAGCCCCACTACTTCGGCAACTGCGAGGCATCCCAGCCGCCGCCGAGGGAGCGGACCAATCCGACGCTGGAAACGAACTGGCGCGTCTGAATGCTGATGGTGGTGCGCTGGTTCTGGAGCAGCGCGGCCTCTGCCGTCAACACTTCGAGGTAGCTGGTGACGCCGCCCTTGTAGCGCTGGTTGGAAATGTCGTAGGAGTGCTGGGCTGACGCGACGGCGCGCTGCTCAACAGTCGATTCCTGTTCCAGAATTCTGAGGCCGGAGAGTTGGTCTTCCACGTCGTTGAAGGCGGCGAGGATGACAGCCTTATAGGCGGCGGCCTGGGCTTCGTAGCTGTGGCGGGCTGAGTCGGTGAGGGCGTGGCGCTTGCCGGCGTCGAAGAGCAGCTCTGAGGCCTGCGCGCCGAGGGACCACAGCGCGCTGGGGCCCTGAATCAATGTGCCGGCGTTCATACTTTCAAAGCCGCCGGTTCCGCCCAGTGTGATGGTGGGGTAGTAGGCGCTGACGGCAATGCCGATCTGGGCGTTTGCTGCCTGGGCGCGGCGCTCGGCGGCGGCGATGTCGGGACGGCGCTCGAGCAACTGCGAAGGCACGCCGACGGGAACTTTGGGCAGCGACAATGCCTGAGACTGGACAGGAGATTGGGAAGGAGAGAGGACAAGCGGCGAGAAAGGAATTTTGAATTCAGAGAGATTGGCGTTGGCGAGGGTTCCAATGGCGTGTTCGTATTGGGCGCGGGCGACGCCGAGGTCGATCAGTTGGGCGCGCACAGTTTCAAGCTGTGTTTTGGCCTGCGCGACGTCGGCCTCGGTGCCGATGCCGCCAGCGAGACGGCGCTGAGTGAGATCGAGTTGGTCTTGAAGATCGGCTATGGTGGCGGCGAACAACCTGAGCTGGGCGTCCAGTCCGCACAGTTGGAAGTAGTCGGCGGCCATTTCGGCATGAAGGCTAAGGTCGATGTTCGCGGCGTCGGCGGCGCTGGCCTGGGCGCTGGAGCGAGCGGCCTCGACGGTGCGGCGAATGCGGCCCCAGAAGTCCGGCTCCCAACTGGCCTGGCCGGTCAGTTGAAAGTCGCTGTAGGAGGTGGGTTTGCCGGCCGAGAAGGAAGGGCCGTTGGCGGAGATTTTCTCGCGCGAGGCGGAGGGTCCGGCGGAGAGCGTGGGGTAAAATGCAGCGCGGGCTACGGTGATCTGGTCGCGCGCGGCGAGATAGGTTTCCAGAGCCTGGCGGAGGGTCTGGTTGTTGGCGGCAATGCGCTCTTCCAGTTGGTTGAGCTGCGGGTCCTGGTAGATCTCCCACCACTTGCCGCGCAGCAGGCCGTCGGAGGGGTTCGCGGGCTGCCATGCGCCGTGGGTGGGGGCGGGCGGCGGTTGGAGGACTACGGTCGCGCCGGTTTCCTTGTAAGCCGGGGGAGCTTCGTAACCGGGACGATTGTAGTTGGGACCGACGGGCTTGCAGCCGGTGAGGAGAATGAGGGCGAGCAGACAGGTAGCGAAATGGATTTGATTTTTGGTTTTTGATAATGACAGCAGGTTAGCCACCGCTTCGCGGTGATAGCGAGTTAGCAAGTTAGCGAATTCAAGGAGTCTTTCCGCTGCAAGCGGCGCTGGCATATTATCTGCCTCCCGCATTGGTTTGGCTGCCGGGGCTGACCACCTGGACCTTTTCGCCTTCGATGAGGGAGTCGGGCGGATCCTGGATGACCTGGTCGTTAAGGCTGAGGCCGGTGACGATTTGCACGTTAGCTCCGTCGTCCTCGCCAATGACCACGGGAATCATGTGAGCGACATTGCCGTTGACGACGACGCCCACGCGCAGGCCCTCCTTGCGAAAGATAAGCGCGGCGGCGGGAACGATGAGGGCGGGTCCGGCGGACGGAGTCTTGAAGTGAACCTGGGCCAGCGAGCCGGGCAGCAGTTCACCGGCGTGGTTGTCCACGTCGATCTCGACCAACAGGGTGCGGCTGGACGGATCGATGGCATCGGCGGTGCGGACTAGAGAGCCCTGATAAATTTTTCCCGCGTGCTCGGCGAAGGTCAGGTCGATCTTCGCGCCCGGCTTCACGTTGGCGGAGTAAAGCTGCGGCAGGTTGGCGTAGACGCGCAGGGTCTGGATGGCTTGCAGATGAAAAAGCTCCTTGCCCGCGCCGGGGTCGATGAGCTGGCCGGTGTCGATGTTGCGGGCGGTAATGACGCCGTCGAAGGGCGCGTAAACCTTTTCAAAAGACTGCAACTGACGGAGCCGCTCGACATTGGCCTGGGCGGAGCGCACTTGCGCCGCCGTGGAGGCGGCCTGGTTGACGTAGGTGTCGGTATCCTGGCGGGAGACGGCGTCGGATTGAACGAGGCCGGTGTAGCGCGCAGCCTGGATGCGGGCGTTGTTGGCGTTGGCCTGCGCGGTATTCAGGTCGGCCTCGGCCTGAGCTAGTTGCTGGTCCACCTCGGGTGTGGCAATCACAGCCAGCAGAGCGTCCTTCTTCACTTTGGCGCCGATGTCGAAGAACCAGCGGGTGAGGTAGCCGGAGGTGCGCGCGTAGATGGGCGAATCCGTGTAAGAGGTTACGTTGCCGGGGAGCACGAAGCTGTCCACAGGCGCGCCAGCTTTGGGTACGGCGACGATTACAGTGGGAGCGGCCAGATCCGTAGTGCGTTCGGCCAGATTCTTGTCGGCACGCATACGGCTCCAGATGCCGAAGCCCGCCAGGACGGCCGCGACGACAACGACAACGGCCACGCCCACGAGAGCCTTGCGCGACGAAATGGGCGCCTGTTCGGGCGCGGACTCGTGTTGGTGACCCGGTTGCTGGTTTGAATTGGATTCGTTGCTCATTCAATCTACTCCGGTATCTCGTCAAACTCGTCGGTTGTTTCGGCCATTGCCGCGCCGTGAGCCGTCCTGCGGCGGCCTTCCAGCCAGCCGTGAACGACAGCGAAAAATGCGGGGACAAAAAACAGCGTGGCCACAGTGGCCAGCAGCAGGCCACCAATGACGGCGCGGCCCAGCGGGGCGTTCTGCTCGCCGCCGTCGCCCAGGCCCAGGGCCATAGGCACCATGCCGATGATCATCGCCAGGGCGGTCATCAGCACCGGGCGCAGGCGGACAAAGCCGGCATTGAGCGCCGCCGTGCGCGCATCGCCTACCAAGACCTCCAACTGCTCGCGGGCAAAACTGACTACAAGAATCGAGTTGGCCGTGGCCACGCCCATGCACATGATGGCGCCGGTGAGCGCCGGCACGCTGAGCCGGGTGTTGGTGAGGAAGAGAAACCAGACAATGCCGGCCAGGGCCGCGGGTAGCGCGGCGATGATGATGAAGGGATCGAGCCAGGACTGGAAGTTGACCACGATTAGCAGGTAGACCAGCAGGATGGAGAAGGCCAACCCGCCCAGCAGGCCGATGTAGGAGGATTTCATGGTTTCGCTCTGACCGCGCAGGGCGAAGCGCGAGCCGCGCGGCAGCTCGGACTGATGCGCGGCGATGATCTTTTCTATCTTGCGCGTCACTGTGCCCAGATCGGTTCCATCCACGTTGGCGTAGATGTCGATGACCGGCTGTACGTTGTAGTGGCTTACTGTGCCCAGTTCGGCGCCGGGGGTAATGGAGGCCAAGTTGCCCAGAATCTGCTCTGTTTGCAGAGCGCCGTGCGATCCAATGGCGGCGGAACTGATGGCCTGTTGTGCTGCGCTTGCACTATTTACCGGCAAACTTTCAAGCGCAGCCAGCGAGTCAACCTTATATTGCGGAGCCTGAATGGCCACATTGTAAGTAACTCCGTTTTTTGGGTCCATATAAAAGCTGGGTGTGGTCTGGAAGCTGCCGCTGAGAGCCACCAGCAGGCTTGTGGCCACGTCCTTCTGCGTCAGGCCGATCTGCTGGGCGCGGGAGCGGTCCACGTTCACCATCATCATGGGGTAGTTGAAGGGCTGCTGAATGCGCGCGTCGGCTGCGCCGGGAACATAGCGAATCTCATTGATCATGCGCTCGGCAAGGGCGCGATTTCCATAGAGGTCGGGGCCGACAATCTGGACATCGATGGGCGCCGAAAGGCCAAAGTTGAGAATCTGTGTGACGATATCCACGGGCAGCATATAGAAAGTGACGCCGGGATACTGGCGGGCCAGAACGGTGCGCAGGCTCTCGACATAGGCTGCAGTGGGATGATGGTCCTCGCTCAACTGCACCTGAATGTCGGCGTCGGCCGGGCCGATGGGCGCGGAAGTCGAGTAGGAGAGGTTCAGGCCGGAGTTAGGCAGGCCGATGTTATCCATGATGGAGACGACCTCATTGGCCGGAATCTGCTCGCGGATGGTGGAATCGATGTGATCGCAGAGCAGCGCCGTCTCCTCGATGCGCGTGCCGGTAGCAGCGCGTATATGAATCTTGAACTGGCCGGAATCCACCGAGGGGAAAAAGTCCTGGCCGAGAAAGGGCGCCAGCAGTCCCAACGAGCCAACGGCGAACAAGAGGAAGAGAACGAGAAAGACCACGGAATGGTCCACGCATAAGGTCAGCAGTCGCAGGTAGGCGTGTCGAAAGCGCTCAAAGCCGGACTCGAAGCCCAGTTGAAAGCGAATGAAGGGGTTGCGGCTGGAACGTTTTTTGTCGGCCTCGGCTTCGTCGTGCTCCTTGAGCAGGTACTTGGCCATGGTGGGGACCAATGTACGGGAGAGGAAATAGCTGGCCAGCATGGCGAAGACCACCGCCTCGGCCATGGGGACGAAAAGATAACGCGCCACGCCGCCGAGGAAGAACATGGGCACGAAGACGATGCAGATGGCCAGGGTGGAGACCAGGGCGGGGACGGCGATCTGCGCCGAACCGTCGAGGATGGATTGCTCCAACTCTTTGCCTGACTCGAGATAGCGATTGATGTTTTCGATGGCCACCGTGGCATCGTCGACCAGGATGCCGACGGCCAGCGCCATGCCTCCCAGGGTCATGATGTTGATGGTCTCGTGCAGCATGGAGAGCACGCTGAGCGAACAGAGGATGGAGAGCGGAATGGAGACCGCAATGATGACCGTGGAGCGGAAACTGCCCAGGAAGACCAGGATCATGATGGCGGTGAGGCAGGCGGCGATGATGGCCTCGCGCACCACGCCGTTGATGGCGCCGCGGACGAAGATCGACTGGTCGGAGAGAGCCTTGATGTGCATCTGCGGCGGCAGGCTGCCCTTCAGCTCCGGGCTCTCCAGCTTTTCGCGCACGTTGCGGATGATGTCCAGCGTGGAGGCCGATCCGATTTTCATGATGGACATCATGATGGCGCGCTTGCCGTCCACATGCACGATATTGGTCTGCGGTGGATTGCCATCGCGCACGTGGGCCACGTCGCGGATGTAGATCACCGCGCCGTTCACCGCCTTGATGGGCAGGTTGTTGAGCTCATCGACGATCGGCGGAGCGGAGTTGGTTTCGACGGCGTACTCGAAGCGATCGACCTTCATCGTACCCGAGGGCGCGATCAGGTTCTGCGCGGAGATGGCGTTGACCACATCGACGGGTGACAGCCCCTTGGCCTGCAGTGCCTGCAGGTTCAGGTCCACCTGAATCTGGCGCTGTTTGCCGCCGTAGGGAAAGGGCGTCTGCTGCCCCTCGATGGTTGCCAACTGGGTGCGGATGTTGTTCTGACCCAGGTCGTTCAACTGCTGCTCGTTGAGTCCCTGTCCGGAGAGACCCAGCATCAGAATAGGCACGCTGGAGGCGTTGTACTGAATGATGAATGGCGGCAGCGAACCGGGCGGCAACGAGCGCAACTGCACCTGGCTGATGGCCGTGACTTCGGCTACCGCGCTGGCGATGTTGACTTGCGGATGGAAGAAAATTTTGATGATGGCCAGGCCGTTGAGCGATTGCGACTCGATGTGCTCGATGTCGTTGACCGTAGTGGTCATGCCCCGCTCACTGTTGGTTGTGATGCGATTGGCCATCTCCTGCGCCGAGAGGCCGGTGAAGTTCCACACCACCGTAACCACCGGAATGTCGATGTTGGGAAAGATGTCCGTGGGCATCGTCTCGATGCTAAAGACGCCGAAGATCAGGATTAAAAGCGCAAATACGACGAAGGTATAAGGCCGCCGCAGCGCTAGCCGGACAATCCACATAGGGCAGGTACTCACTCCTGAGCCGGGCGCTCGCGCGACCAGACCGCTGTCTGATTCTCGCCCTGGCCGCGGTCATCGCCGGTTCACCGGATTCCGACGGCGCACAACCCCGGTCCGTTTCAACAACCTGTTGAGATTACATGGTAGACGAAGAAGCGCGGCAAGATCGCATGGGTTGCAAAAAGGGACATCCCTCCTATTAAAGACGCTCCAGCGAACGGAAAAGATGCTCTAACGGTCAGCAATGCTCCAAGGCCGCTCGATTCGCTTAAAATAGTATCGTCTTGCATTCGTAGGGATGCGTTATTCCGTTGGGAGTACCCCCGCTCCCGCAATGGATGCGCTTGGGCGGGCGAAACCTTTCAGGAAACTCAAGCGTCCGTAGAAACGAGCACGGGCAGAAGGTCTTCCGCCCGGAACGGTATGCTTTTGCCCAATTTGCGGGCATTCACACAAGAGAAAACGGCGGGAATCGACATCATGTCCATTGAAGACGCTTCGGAGTCCCATCAGGCCTCATCTGGGATCGAGCAACAACCTTCTCCACACAAGAGTTCCTGGGTGCGCATTGTGATTTATCTGGTGCTGCTCAGTCTTGTAATCCTGGTCGTCTGGCGGATTTATCAGAGCCAGAAGCAGAATGCAGCCAACAGCGCCAGCCAGGCGGCGGCGTTGCAGAGCCGGCCGGTCCCGGTGCAGGTGGCGGCTACCGAGCAGAAGCCGATGCCGATCTTCCTGACCGCGCTGGGCACGGTGACGCCTTACATGAGCGTTACGGTGAAGGCGCGGGTGAGCGGCGAACTCGAACCGGTCCGGTTCACCGAAGGCCAGCTGGTTATGCAGGGCCAGACCATCATGGTGATCGACCCCCGGCCCTACAAGGCCGCACTGGACCAGGCCAAGGGCACTTTGGCGCACGATGAGGCGCTTTTGAAGAACGCCCAGGCGGAGTTTGCGCGCTACAAGGCGCTCTATGACGCCGGCGTGACCTCCAAGGAAGTGATGCAAACCGATGAGGCTGCGCAGGGCCAATACCTGGGCGCCATCGAGACCGATAAGGCGGCCATCGAGACCGCCCAGTTGCAACTCAACTGGTGCACCATCCAGTCGCCCATCAACGGCAAAATCGGCCTGCGGCTGGTTGACCCCGGCAACATTGTTACAGCTAACACAACTAACCTGGTCATTATCAATCAGTTCCAGCCGATTGCGGTTTACTTTACGCTGCCCGAGGACGAGCTTCCCCAAGTGCTGCACAAGCTGACGGCGGAAAAGCGTCTGGCCGTGGATGCCTACGACCAGGACAACATACAGAAGCTGGGCACAGGCTATCTGCTCACCGCCGACAACCAGATCGACACCACCACCGGAACCGGCAAGCTGAAGGCTGTCTTCGACAACCGGGACGCGGCGCTGTTCCCCAACCAGTTCGTCAATATTCATCTGGTGATGGAAAATCGGCCTAACGCGCTGGTGGTTCCCTCGGCGGCTCTCCAAACCGGCAACCAGGGTTCGTATGTGTGGGTGATCGACCATGCCGATGCACAGGGAAACGGAGCCGCCAGAATCCAGCTTGTGAAGGTGGCTTTGGCCGAGGGGCAGGTGACCATTTTGGACGATGGCCTGCAACCGGGTCAGAAAGTAGTGGTGGACGGCGCAGACCGGCTGAAGCCCGGACAGAGTGTGACCGCCAGTGTGGCTGGCCAACGCGGCGGACAGGGCGCCAAGGCGCAAGGCGCAGGTCAGAGTGGCGGAAGCTCGCCTGCTGCTCCCAGTGCGGCTTCCAGCCCAGGCACGCCGGCGGACACGGGACAGGGAAAACACGATAAGAGGAACAAGCAGTGAGCCTAAGCCCTTCCCGGCCATTCATTCTGCGCCCGGTAGCGACCTCGCTGCTGATGGCGGCTATTCTGCTGGCAGGTTTTGTGGGATACCAGCAGTTGCCGGTCTCCGCGTTGCCCGAGGTGGACTACCCCATCATCCAGGTGCTCACCTTCTATCCAGGCGGCGGGCCGGAGGTGATGGCCTCGTCGGTGACCGCGCCTCTGGAGCGGCAGTTCGGCCAGATGCCGGGACTGAAGCAGATGACCTCGGTCAGCAGCGGCGGCGGCTCGGTCATTACGCTCGAATTCAACCTAGACGAGAACATCGACGTAGCCGAACAGGAGGTGCAGGCGGCCATCAACGCGGCCAACAGCTTTTTACCCGCCGACCTGCCCAACCCGCCCATTTACAGCAAGGTCAACCCCGCCGACGCGCCTATCATGACGCTGGCGCTGACCTCCGACTCGCTGCCTTTGGATAAGATCGAGGACGCGGCCGACACCAACTTGGCGCAGAAGATTTCCCAGGTCACCGGCGTAGGGCTGGTTTCCATCGCCGGAGGGCAGAAGCCCTCGGTGCGCATTCAGGCTAATCCGGCGCAACTGGCCGCCTACAACCTGAGCCTGGAAGACCTGCGCACCGCGCTGGCAGCGGCCAACGTGGACCAGGCCAAGGGCACGCTGAACGGCTCGCGCCAGTCGTACACCATCGGCGCGAATGACCAATTATTATCGAGCGGCGACTACAAGCCGGTCATCGTGGCTTATCGCAATGGGGCCGCGGTGCGCGCCTCCGACGTGGCGGTGATCGTCGATGCCGCCGAGAATAATCAGCAAGCCGCCTGGATGGATCGCCAACCCGCGGTCATCGTCAACATTCAGCGCCAGCCGGGCGCTAATATCATCGCCGTGGTGGACCGCATCAAGCTGCTGCTGCCGCAATTGCAGACGGCTCTGCCGGCCACTGTGCAGGTGAGGGTGCTCACCGATCGCACCACCACCATTCGCGCCTCGGTCAGGGACGTGGAATACGAGTTGATGCTGACCATCGCGTTGGTGGTGATGGTCATCTTCCTGTTCCTGCGCAATCTGGCGGCTACCATCATTCCCTCGGTCTCCGTGCCGCTGTCGATTGTGGGCACCTTCGGCGTGATGTACCTGCTGGGCTACAGCCTGAACAATTTGACGCTGATGGCGCTGACCATTTCGACGGGCTTTGTGGTGGACGACGCCATCGTCATGATCGAGAACATCTCGCGCTTCATTGAGGAGGGCCTGAGCCCGATGAAGGCGGCGCTGAAGGGCAGCGAACAGATCGGCTTCACCATCATGTCGCTGACGGTCTCGCTGATCGCGGTGCTGATTCCGCTCTTGTTTATGAGCGACGTGGTGGGCCGGCTCTTCCGCGAGTTCGCCATCACTCTGGCGGTCACCATTCTGGTCTCCGCCGTGGTCTCGCTGACGCTGACGCCGATGATGTGCTCGCGCATTCTCCAGGACAAGGCCACCGCCAAACAGACGCGCTTCTACTATTGGTCGGAGAAGGTCTTCAACGCCATCATTGCCGCGTATGGACGGACGCTTCAGGTCGTTCTGCGCTATCGCTTCACCACCCTGATGGTCACCATTGGCACGCTGGTGGCCACCCTGCTGCTCTATGTGGTGGTTCCCAAGGGCTTCTTCCCGGTGCAGGATACGGGCGTGATCCTGGGCATCAGCGAGGCTCCGCAGACGGTCAGCTTCACCTCCATGGCCGAGCGCCAGCAAAGGCTCGTGGAGCTGCTCTTGCAGGACCCCGCCGTCGATAACATCTCTTCGTTTATAGGCGTGGACGGAGCCAACACCACGCTCAACTCGGGTCGCATACAGATCAACCTGAAGCCGCTGGACGAGCGCAAAATCTCCGCCACCGAGGTGATTCGCCGCCTGCAGCCCAAGCTCGCAGGCGTTGAAGGCATCCAGTTGTTTTTACAGCCACTCCAGGATCTTACGGTAGAAGACCGCGTCAGCCGGACGGAATTTCAATATTCGCTGGAAGATCCGAATCAGGCCGAGCTGGCAACCTACACCAATCGGATGGTCCAAGAGCTGAGAAAGGAAGCAGTGGTCACCGACGTGGCCAGCGACCTGCAGGACCAGGGACTGGGCGCCAAGCTGGTGATCGACCGCGACACCGCTGCCCGGCTGGGCATCGCCATGGCCGACGTGGACAACACGCTTTACGACGCCTTCGGGCAGCGCCAGGTCTCCACCATCTTCACCCAGCTCAACCAGTACCACGTGGTGATGGAGGTGGGGCAGAACTTTCAGACCGATCCCACGGTTCTCAACAGCCTCTACGTCAAGTCGGGTAATGGAACGCAGGTTCCGCTCAGCCAGTTGGCGCATTGGGAGCAGTCCACCGCGCAACTTTCCATCGGCCACCAGGGCCAGTTCCCCTCCACCGTGGTCAGCTTCAACCTGGCGCCGGGCAAGGCTCTGGGCGATGCCGTCAAAGCCGTCAACGCTATCGAGAAGCGCATCCAGATTCCGGCCAGCATCAACGCCAGCTTCCAGGGTACGGCCGCCGCTTTCCAGACCTCGCTGGCCAACGAGCCGCTGCTGATTCTGGCCGCGCTGATTACCGTCTACATCGTGCTGGGCGTGCTCTACGAGAGCTACATCCACCCCATCACCATCATCTCCTCGCTGCCCTCAGCGGGCGTGGGAGCATTGCTGGCCCTGCTCATCACGCACACCGATTTCAGTGTGATTGCGCTGATCGGCATTATTCTGCTGATCGGCATTGTGCAGAAAAACGCCATCATGATGATCGACTTTGCCTTGCAGGCCGAGCGGATCGAGGGGAAAACCGCCGAAGCCGCTATCTTCCAGGCGTGCCAGTTGCGTTTCAGGCCCATCATCATGACAACCATGGCTGCCATGCTGGGCGGATTGCCGCTGTGGCTGGGCGGCGGCGTGGGCGCCGAACTGCGCCGGCCGCTGGGCATCACCATCGTCGGCGGGCTGATCTTTTCGCAGATGCTCACCCTCTTTACTGTGCCGGTGATCTATCTCTACTTTGACAAGCTGGCACAGCGCATGAAGCCGCGGGAAATCAGGGATCAGGGATCAGGGATCAGGGATCAGGAAACAGCTCCCGTCATCAGTACTTAACTGGGTGCCCCACCCTCGCCGCGCTTTTTGTTATTGCGGCTAGGGTGGGAATCATCGAACCTCAACCGATTTTGTTCATCAGGTTCCACGACCGATGCATCTTTCCGCACCCTTCATTCAGCGCCCAGTGGCCACCTCGCTGCTCAGCCTGGCTCTGTTGCTGGCGGGCTCGGTGGCCTACTCGCTGCTGCCTGTGGCCTCGCTGCCCAACGTCGATTACCCGGTCATCGGCGTGGGGGCAGGCTTACCCGGCGCCAGCCCGGAGACCATGGCCTCGTCGGTGGCTACGCCGCTGGAGCGGCAATTTGGGCGCATCGCCGGCGTCAATCAGATGACCTCGTCGAGTTCGCTGGGCTCGGCTTCTGTCACCATGCAGTTTGATCTCAATCGCAACATCGACGCCGCGGCCCGCGACGTGCAGGCTTCCATCAACGCGGCGCGCAGCCAGTTGCCCTCGTACCTGCCGCAAAATCCCGGTTACCGCAAGGTCAACCCGGCGGAAGCGCCGATTCTCATCCTTACGATGACCTCCGACGTAGTAACCAAGCGGCAGATGTACGACATGGCCGACTCCATTCTGTCGCAGAAGATTTCCCAGATTGATGGCGTGGGCCAGGTCTTCGTGGGCGGCAGCTCGAGCCCAGCGGTGCGCGTCGAGCTGAACCCCATGCAATTGGGAGCAAACGGCGTGGGCCTGGAGGCGGTGCGTACCGCGCTGGCCGGAGCCAACGCCAACCGGCCAAAAGGCGCATTCCAAAGCTCGGATCAGCGCTGGCAGATCGGCGACAACGACCAGATCTTCCACGCCAGCGACTACGCACCCATCATCGCCGGATATAACCGGCAGACCGGCGCTCCGGTGCGCGTCTCCGACCTCGGCACCGTTACTGACAGCGTTGCCAACATTCTCACCGCCGGCGTTTCGGGCAGCAACACCGGTGGGCAGCACGGCGTGTTGAAGGACGCCATCCTGATCGTCATCTTCAAGATTCCCGGCGCCAATGTCATCTCCACCGTGGACAACGTGATGGCCGAGATGCCGCGCCTCAAGGCCGCCATTCCGCCCACTATCCAGATCAGCGTGGCCGTCGACCGCACCACCACCATCCGCTCCAGCGTCCGCGACGTGGAGCTTTCGCTACTCATCAGCGTGCTGCTGGTGGTGCTGGTGGTCTTCCTCTTCCTGCGCGAGGTGTGGGCCACGATCATTCCGTCGATCGCTGTGCCCCTATCGCTGCTGGGCACCTTCGGCGTGATGTACCTGGTCGGCTACACCATCGACAATCTCTCCCTGATGGCGCTCACCGTGGCCACCGGTTTTGTGGTGGATGACGCCATCGTGGTGATCGAGAACATTACCCGCTATCTAGAAATGGGGGACACTCCCTTCGATGCGGCCATGAAGGGTTCCAGGGAGATTGGTTTCACGGTCCTCTCCATGAGCACGTCTCTGATTGCCGTCTTTATCCCAATTTTGCTGATGGGCGGCATCGTGGGCAAGCTCTTTCGCGAATTCGCCGTCACGCTGTCGGTGGCCGTTGCCGTTTCCATGCTGGTCTCGCTCACTACTACGCCCATGCTCTGCGCCAGGTTTCTCAAGTCGCGCGATGAAAGCCGCCACGGCCGGGTGTATGTGATGAGCGAGCACGCCTTCCAGTGGCTTCACAACGAATACGCCGCCGGCCTGCGCTGGGTGTTGCGCCACCAATGGCTGATTCTGGGCGTGGTCATCGGCACGGTGGCCCTCAACGTTTACCTCTTCATGATCGTGCCCTTCGGCTTCTTTCCTCAGCAGGACACGGGACGCCTGGGCGGCCGGACCCTGGCAGCGCAGGATATCAGCTTCCCCGCTATGCGCGATAAGCAGCGCGAGCTGGCGCAGATGGTGCTGGACGACCCGGCTATTGCCACCGTTACCGCCTTTGTCGGCGGCGCCGGGCCGGGCGGCGGAAGCTCAAATATCGGCAATATGTTTATCGCTCTCAAGCCGCTCAACGAGCGCCCGTATCGCGCCTATACCGATGATTGGGTCGGTCGACTCCGCAAGATGCTGCATTTACATCCCGACCACGTCTCCGGTGATGATGTGGTAAATGGCTTGCGCAGAAAGCTGACCAGCATTCCAGGCGCCATACTCTATCTCCAGGTGCAGCAGGAGTTCCAGAGCGGCGCGCGCGGTGGCGCCGCGCAATACCAGTACACGCTCTCCGACGAAAACCTGGAGGAGCTGAATTCGTGGGCACCCAGACTACTGGCTCGCACAAGGTCTATGCCTGAACTGCGCGACATCAACAGCGACCAGCAAAATCAGGGCCTGGCCGCCAACCTGGTCATTGATCGCGACGCCGCCTCGCGGCTGGGCATCACAGCCAGCGCCATTGATCAGGTGCTCTACGATGCCTTCGGCCAACGCGAAGTCTCCACCATGTACACCGCGCTCAACCAGTACTACGTGGTGATGGAGGTCGATCCCCAATACCAGCTCAGTCCCGACTCGCTCAACGGCATCTTCATCAAGGCAAACAATGTTGTTGGGGCCACCACCGCTCTCGCCGGAACCACGCCTATTCCCGCAGCGGCTCCGTCCACCGGCGGCGCCATGGTGCCGCTCTCCACCATCGCACACTTTGAAGAGCAGCGCACCGCCCTGCAAGTCAACCACCAGGGGCAGTATCCTGCAGTCACGCTCAGCTTTAACCTGGCGCCCAACGTTGCTCTGGGGGACGCTGTTACCGCGCTGGAAAAGGTCCAGCGCGAGATGAATATGCCCTCTTCTATTCACGCCACCTTCCAGGGAACCGCGCAGGACTTTCAGGCCGCGAAGAAGAACATGCCCTGGCTAATTCTGGCCGCGGTGGTCGCCGTCTACATCGTGCTCGGTATTCTTTACGAGAGCCTGATTCATCCGCTGACCATTCTCTCCACGATTCCGCCCGCTGGTGTAGGCGCCATCCTGGCTTTGCTCTTGACGGGAACCGACCTGAGCATCATTGCGCTCATCGGTGTCATCCTGCTGATCGGCATTGTTAAAAAGAACGCCATCATGATGATCGACTTCGCCCTGCAGGCCGAGCGCGAGCAGGGATTGCCTCCCGTCGAGGCCATTTATCAGGCCTGCCTGCTGCGCTTCCGCCCCATTATGATGACGACAATGGCCGCGCTTTTTGGCGGATTGCCGCTGGCCATTGGCATGGGCGTGGGCTCGGAACTGCGCAAACCGCTGGGCATCGCCATCGTCGGCGGCCTCATCGTTTCGCAGATGCTCACCCTATTCACAACACCGGTTGTTTATTTATTCTTCGACCGCCTGCAATGGCGCGTGATGAAGCTGCGCCGGATCGGCGAGGAATTGGAAGGCGCGGCGGCGGACTGAGCTAGCCGATGGGGTAGGTTTTTCGTCAGTTGCAAACCCGCCGATACTAGCTATAATAGCTATATTAGCTAGTTTAATGAGGCGCAAACGATGATCATCATGACCTCCGTAGAGGCGCAAAACAATTTTGGGAAGTTGCTGGACACCGTGCAGCGCGAGCCCGTTGCGATTACCCGGCATGGGCGTCCCGCGGCCTTCATCGTATCCCCGCTGGAGATGAAAGAGTTGCAGGAGGCGCGGCGCAGGCGTAGCGAGGCGGTGGCCGATTTCAAGAAGTGGAGCGCTCGAGCTAAGAAAAGCGAGTCTCCCGCGCAGGCTGCGGCCGCGGAAGCGTTGACTGATGAGGAATTGAACCGCATGGTGCATGAGCTCCGATGAGCAGTGCCGGCGAGTCGTGCTGGATACCAGAACGCTTTGGTGTCCGCCTCAGTCCGCGAATACTTACTCCCGCACTTGAGTCCGTTCTATCAACTTCACTGGGTAGTAGGAGTTGCGGATGTACTGCTTCACCATGCGGTTGGTGTTGAAGTAGGAGCCGTTGAAGGCCAGCGTGTTGCGCATCAGCCGGGCCCACTTCTCCGGCGCCTCCAGGTAGAGCGGTACCACCGCTGTTTCGAGTTTATGGTAGAGGGAGTCGGCCTCAGCGGCGTCATTGACGCCGTCTTCGATGGCCCAGCCGGTGAATCCCTCGATGCAGCCCTCGATCCACCATCCATCTAAAACAGACAGGCTGGGGACGCCGTTCAGCGCGGCTTTCATGCCGCTGGTGCCCGAAGCCTCATAGGGCCGGCGCGGCGTATTCACCCACACATCCACGCCCGCCGTAAGCAATTCGCCCAGCTTCCAGTCGTAATTTTCCAGGTAAACAATGCGCAGCGCGTCGTTGGAGAGCTGTGTGGCGTCCGCGACGACCTGCTGAATGAGAGCCTTGCCGGGATCATCCTGGGGATGCGCCTTGCCGGCGAAAATAATCTGCAAGCCGCCGGCACTGTTGGCAATCTCGAGCAGGCGCTCGGGATCCGTAAACAACAGAGTAGCCCGCTTGTAGGTGGCGGCGCGCCGGGCAAAGCCGAGGGTGAGCACCTTGGGATTGAATGCCTGAGTGGTGCGCCTGGCCACCTCGGCCAGCAGCGCTTCCTTGTTGCCGGCATGAGCCGAGAGAATCTCCTGTTCCGGCAGGTCGATGGCATTGCGCAAATAAAGGTTGTCGCGCCGCCACGAGGAGAAGTGCGCGTCCATCAGATTCTGGAAGGACTTGGAGACCCATGTGGGCGCATGAACGCCGTTGGTGATCGAGTCGAGCGCAAACTCCGGGAACATCGCGCGGGAGACACTTGCGTGTTGCATGGCCACGCCGTTGGCATAGCGCGAGAAGCGCAACGCCAGCAGCGTCATGTTCAACATTTCGTCGCGAAAGCAGCCCATCATCTCCAGGCGCGCCGAACGGTCGCCACCCAGAATGCGAATAGACTGCTCGGCGCTGAAGCGGTCGTGTCCGGCCGGAACCGGAGTGTGCGTGGTGAAGACGCACCTCTTTCGCACCTGCTCGATGTCGGCTTCCGTGGCCGCGCCAAGCGGGCCGCCGCCCAACTGGCGCTCGAGCAGCGCCAGCGTCAGCAGCGCCGCGTGGCCCTCGTTCATGTGGAAGACGTTTATCTGGTAGCCCAGCGCGTGCGCCATGCGCACTCCGCCCATACCCAGCACAATCTCCTGCTGCAACCGGTAATTGGTGTCGCCTCCATAGAGGTGATCGGTGAGGCCGCGATCCCAGCCCGAGTTTTCGTCCAGGTCCGTGTCCAGCAGGTAGATGGGCACCACATGCCCATAGCGGCCCGTTATGTCATAGCGCCAGCAGCGCATGGTCACAATGCGACCTTCGATGGAAACTGTAACCCGCGCCTTCTCCTCAGTGCAGAAATCCGCGGGATTCCACAGTTGAACGTCCTCGCTCTGTCTGCCGTTATTGTCCAGGAGTTGCTTAAAGTATCCCTTGCGATGCACCAGCGAAAAGGCCGCCAGCGGAACGCCCAGGTCGGCCATGGAGCGCAGCGTATCCCCGGCAAGAACACCCAGGCCGCCGGCGTAGGTGGGCATGTTGGGGTTGATCGCGATCTCCATCGAGAAGTACGCTACCAGGCCGGAGCTGGGAAAAGGTTCGTAGGGAAACGGCTCGGATGATCTTGGCTGCATACTTACTTGTCTCCACGGCGCTTCAAACCAGAGAAGCGACGCACGGGGAATAAAATGAACAGTACTTCCGGACGGGCGTAAGCAATCTTCCCCGGCCGTTATAGAGGCAAACTCCTATTGATTCTAGCAAGAAAGGCCATTGAGAACCGCTGAATTACTGAATTCGGCGGTGTTCTATTGAACGAGTTGACCATCAGGGGATTAAGCTCAGCATTTTTTCCGCATTTTGGCACAACTCAAGTTGGTCCCTGAAACTTCCGGCGGCTCCAGGCGATCATAGTCATCTGGGATAACCTCCCATCACCTCCGCGCAACTCGTAGTCAGCCTCTCCCAGATGCGGTCCAGCCATGCCTCGTGTTCGGGCTTCATCAACACCGAGCGCAGGCAAGTCACCGTCTCAGCGGTGATTGCCGATTCAGAGCCGGACGCGGGCTCAAACCATGCAAGCGGCAATTGCACCAGCGCCAGATGTAAATCGCGCGCGGCGCAGGCGGAGAAGATCTGTTGCGCCAGCGCGGAGGCCCGCTCCGGCGATTCGGCGTTTAGCTTCCACACCACAATATCGAGATCCGGCGCTCCGGCAGCAAGTGGTTGGAAATGTCCAGCCTTATCCTGACGCAGCCGCCGGTCGAGTTCAAGGGCCGCCGCCCTGCTGCTGGCCAGCCCACGGGCAAACTCGCCCCCCGGCACAAGCGGCAAAAGTTGCTGTGTGGCCCACAAAGCAACCGCCGAGGCTCCAGCCCGCGAACACTCCAGGCTGATCTCTCCCAAGTGCAACTGCTTAGAGGTGAAGTAGGTGTAGGGAGAATCGTGCTTGTAGAAACGCCCCACCGAGGGGTCGCGGAAGAGTACGCAACCGCATCCATAGGGCTGAAGGCCGTGCTTGTGCGGGTCGATCACGATGGAGTCTGCCTGGCTGATGGCCTCGAAGGCCCGGCGCGCCGGGGCATCCAGAGCATTGGAGATCAGCCGAAAGTAGCCGCCGTAGGCTGCGTCCACATGAACGCGAAAGCCGTACTGCGAGCGCAATGCCAGAATCCCGTCCAGAGAGTCCACCGCGCCGATGGCCGTCGAGCCCAGCGTCACTACCACCGTGCCGACATCGCCTTTTCGCAGTTCAGTTTCCAAGGCTTCCAGGCTCATCCGTCCGCGGCGGTCGGCGGCAATCGGCGCAAACTCCAGCTTCAGCACGGCGGAGATGCGCTGGTGCGTATAGTGCGCCTGTTCGGAGCCGACGATGCGCTTTCCTGGCGCCAATTGTCCGGCTACCCAGAGCGCCTCCAGGTTGGCGAAGGTGCCGCTGGAGGTCAGGTGGCCCAGAAATTCCGTCCAGCCGAAGATTCCGGCAATTCCCTGGACGGCCTCAATCTCCAACTCCGAGCTGGCCCAGCCCCCGTCGCGCGCGTGGTTGTTGGGGTTGATCGTCATGGCCAGAGCATAGGCGGCCCTCGCCACAGGGTGCGGCGGCTTGAGCATCTGCCCGGCATAAAGCGGATGGAAGAAGGGGAAGTTGTCGCCCATGCGGCGCGCCACATCCTCCAGAACTCGTTCCATTGCCGCCGGGTCTGCCGTGGACTCGAAGGCGGGCAAAGCCGCAAAGTGCTTTTCCAGCTCTCCGGCAGCGCGGGACAACAGGTTGGGAAAGGGATCGAGGGGCATGGTAACCTTTCGAAGTAACACAACAAGAGTACGACGTTAAGGCTTTCTATTTCAATAAGATCCAAAATTAAAAACAGGAAAAGTGTAGCATAATGATACATTTTTAGCACTTCTTTATGATAAGGGATGCTACACTGCTTTCAGCGTTAGACCGAAGCGGGCGTGAGCAGCACTCGCCCTACCAGCAAGATTCTGCCAGTGGTCGCTCCGATTCATCCAGCGCAATTCAATTCAGGAAATACGAGCAATATGGAACAAGGTACCGTGAAGTGGTTCAACGACGCGAAGGGCTTCGGCTTCATCTCGCGTCAGAACGGCGAAGACGTATTCGTGCATTACTCTGCAATCACCTCCAGTGGTTTCAAGAGCTTGCAGGAAGGCCAAGCCGTGCAGTTCAACGTGGTGAAGGGGCCCAAAGGGTGGCAGGCTGCCGACGTGCAGCCGCTCTGAACCCACCGGCCGGATTCCGGCAGAATCTAGCAAACACAAGCGAGGGTTGGGAGCAATTCCATCCCTCGTTTGTTATTTGTGGCGGATTATTGCAATGGGCTGATTATTTAGCAGGAAGGGATCTATTCCCCGCGTGAAATACGGCACGGCGATCATCATCGGGGCAGGTCCTGCAGGACTGACGGCCGCCATCGAGTTGCAGCGCAATTCAAAAATCAAGCCCATCCTGATCGAGGCTAGTCAGCAGGTCGGCGGCATCTCGCGCACTATTCGCTACAAGGGCAACCGCATGGACATCGGCGGCCATCGCTTTTTCTCCAAGTCAGACCGGGTAATGCGATGGTGGCTGGAGCTGATGCCGGCTGAGGCTGGCGGCACAGATGAGGGAGAGCTGCGCTACCAAGGGCAGCATCGCGATCTTCCCGCTGCAAAGGAGGCGCACGATCCACAAACGGAAGATTTGGTCATGCTGGTTCGCCAGCGCAAGAGCCGCATCTATTTTCTGCGCCGCTTCTTCGACTATCCCATCAGTTTGACCGCGGCAACCTTCAGAAATCTGGGACTGGTTCGCACTTTTCGTTACGGCTTCAGTTACATGAGCTCGTCGCTGCGGCCGCAGCGCGAGGAGCGTACTCTTGAGGATTTTATTATCAACAGGTTTGGCAAACAGCTTTATCAGACGTTTTTCAAGTCGTACACCGAAAAGGTCTGGGGCGTGCCCTGCAATGAGATCAGCGCCGAATGGGGCGCGCAGCGCATCAAGGGACTGTCGCTCAAAGGGGTTATAGTTCACTTTCTCAAGAAGACCTTTGCCGGCGGGCGCTCCAATGACATCGCGCAAAAGAAGACAGAAACCTCGCTGATCGAGAAATTTCTCTATCCCAAGTTTGGCCCCGGCCAGCTTTGGGAACATGCAGCTGATTTAGTTCGCAAGGGCGGCGGCGAAATTCACTTCGGTGTTCATATCGACCGCATCAACGTGGAGGGAAACAAGGTGGTATCGGTCGAGGGCCGTGACGAGGCGGGCAAGCGCATAACGTTTGAGGGCGATTATTTCTTCTCCACCATGCCCATCCGCGATCTTGTGCGCAGCTTCTCCGCGCCGGTCCCCGCCGAAGTCGCCGAGGTCGCCGAAGGACTTATGTATCGCGACTTCATCACCGTCGGCCTGCTGGCAAGCAAGCTGGCTGTCACAGAAAAGGACGGCTCTACGCTCAAGGACAACTGGATTTACATTCAGGAGCCGGACGTGACCGTCGGCCGCTTGCAAATTTTCAATAACTGGAGTCCCTGGCTGGTTGATGCCCCCGGCAAAGTCTGGATCGGCCTGGAATACTTCTGCAATGAGACCGACGCGCTGTGGAAGCTCCCCAATGAGGAGATGGCGAAGTTCGCTATTGCGGAGATCGCCAAAATCGGGATTCTGAAGGCGGAAGACGTCGAGGACTCCCACGTCGTGCGCGTTCCCAAGACGTATCCCGCCTACTTCGGCAGTTATGATCGCTTCGATGTGATTCGCAGTTACCTGGATGGCTTTGAGAATCTCTTTCTGGTGGGCCGTAACGGCATGCACAAATACAACAACCAGGATCACTCCATGCTGACCGCCATGACCGCCGTGGAAAACATCGTCAACGGAGTTACGACCAAGGACAGCATCTGGGCCATCAATACCGAGATGGAGTATCACGAGGAGAAGGCGGAGAAGTAACTGTCCATAACAATGCTCGCCCCTTCTCTCTCGCTGATTTTGCCGGAGGGAAGGGGCGAGCTAGTTTC
>Ga0302319_10004088_pt1 | contig 30136 bp, 23 predicted proteins | sample Bog_T0_2_FD_203319 | JGI IMG/M metagenome (GOLD analysis project Ga0302319, IMG submission 203319) | Peat permafrost microbial communities from Stordalen Mire near Abisko, Sweden - Bog_T0_2 | ecosystem: Environmental > Terrestrial > Soil > Wetlands > Peat | place: Sweden: Abisko, Stordalen Mire... | reverse complement strand
CCGGAGCCGTTGTGCTCCGCGCGAGGGGGAAGGCCGAAGGAGGGAAGGTGGAGTCGAGCGCAGCGAGCGATACCTTGACGGGCGTGGCACAATGGGAAAACGCGCAGAAGTCGAACACCCCACAAGGGCAATAAGGGACGGGTTCAAAAGTAGGGATACGATGCAGGCCCTTGCTAGAATCGTCCGCGGTGCGAACGCCACGGATCAAAGTCTCGGCGGAGGAAGCCGAGGCGACCTACCACTGCATTTCCCGGACGGTAAACCTAGAATGGCTTTTTGACGACACGGCCAAGGAAATCCTGCGGAGGCACCTTTGGCAGGTGGCCGACTTCTGCGGGGTGAAGATCATCACCTACGCCTTTCTTTCCAATCACTTCCATATTCTGGTTCGGATCCCGAAAAAGGCGCCTATCGGCGATGCGGAACTCCTCAGGCGCTACCGGGTGCTCCATCCCCATCCGACCAGATACCAGGCGCTCCGGCTGGAGGTAATCGAATCCTGGCTGAGAACAAATTCTCCGGAAGGGGAATCCTGGCGGCAAAGAATGTTCAAGCTCATGGGGGATGTCTCGGCCTTCATGAAGCTCTTCAAGCAGCGGTACTCGATGGCGTTCAACAGGAGCCGCGGGCGCTGCGGTCCCCTCTGGTGCGACCGCTTCAAGAGCGTGCTCTGCGAGGGAGCGGGGGAGGTATTGAGGACCATGGCCCTTTACATCGATCTCAACGGCGTCCGGGCCAGGCTGGCTACCGATCCCAAGGACTACCGATTTTGCGGCTATGCCGAGGCGGTGGCCGGCAACTTTCTGGCCCGGGAGGGCCTGGCTTCGGTTTGCGGAGGCAGGGACTGGGAGGAGACCCAGTCGATCTATCGCCAGTTTCTCTTCGGAACGGGGAGTGGACCGAGGGAAATGGGCGGGGCAATTCCCGTCGACAATTTCCGGAAGGTGGTGGCGGCCGGAGGCCGTCTGCCGTTGGCGGATGTCCTGCGGTGCAGGGTGAAGTACTTTGCTGAAGGGGCAGTTTTGGGGAGCAGGGCGTTCGTTCAAGCCCACTTAGAAGCCTATCGCCTGCGCACGGGACGACGGAGAAGTACGCCCGCCCCAACTTTGCCGCCATTGGCTGGTTGTGGAGACTTGGCGGCTCTGCGAGGTGTCCGGGGCGCGGCGATCGGCTAACACCCTGCTAAGTTGAACCCGAAGAAGGGACAGGTACATGCGAACACCGATCCCCTCCGGATTGACCGGGCAGTTGACTGGCGCGAAGGTGGTGCCACCGTCAGGGAAACCCTGCTAATCCAATTGTCCATATGACATCGCTAAAGGGAAAATGGGCTCTCGTGACCGGCGCGAGCCGCGGCGTTGGGTCCCACATCAGCAGAGGCCTCGCGAAGCTGGGCGCCAATGTGGTCCTGCACGGCCGCGAGGCCTCAAACACGCGGGCCACAGCCAGTCAACTTGAGGGATTGGGGGTGAAGGTGGTTGCGGTCTCAGGAGAGCTTTCGGACCAGGCCCAGGTCGATGCGATGCTTGATGAGGCGCTGCAGAAGGCGGGGCGGATAGACATCCTGTACAACAACGCGGCGATCATGACGCCCTACCGGGAGAATCCATGGGATATTCCGGCGGAGGACTTCCGGAAGAGTTTTGAGGTCAATGTCATCAGCGTTGCCCGGATTTGCTATCGGCTGGTGCCGCCGATGCTGGCGCGGGGGTGGGGCCGTGTGGTCAATGTGACCTCGGGGATCGAAAAACAACCCAACCTGACGGCCTACGCAGTATCGAAGGCCGCATTGGACAAGTTCGTCCGCGACTTTACGCCGCAGCTGGCCGGCACGGGTGTGCAGATGAACCTCCTCGACCCGGGGTGGCTGCGTACCGATCTCGGAGGCCCGAATGCACCCAACGACCCGTCCTCGGTGATCCCCGGTGCGCTTGTTCCCGCATTATTGGATGACGGCGGGAGCGGCCGCTTTTTTCGGGCGCAGGATTTTGCTGGGCTCACCCTTGAGGAAGCCTTGGAGCGGGCCTTGCACCCTCCTACTCAATAGCACCGGACTGCTGGAGAAGGAGGGACCAGGCGTTCAGGCATGCGGTGACGAGCAGGGCCGAAACCACACCGACCAGGAGCATCACTACGCCGTAGTGACCGGAGAGGATCCTGACCGCTGCAAAGACCAGGCCGACGGAGGCCAACATTGGCAGCGCATAATCGCGGACGACCGTTGGGCCCCTCGACGGTCCGGAGGCAGCGCGGCGGGCCCTTAGGGCCTGGCAGACGAGAGCGGCCCCGCGGGCGATGCCAAGAGTGAATAGGGCGATGGCAAAGCCGATTGGCTCCTGATTCGGAATCAGGAAAATCAGGGAGAGCATCAGGGTGAATAGAAAATCGCCAAAAGTGCGGCCGGCGGTGTCGCGATGATGCGGGCCGTCGGGTCCGCGAAGGAGCTGCAGGTTGACCGAAAGCGCAACAAAGAGCAGCCCCGTGAGGGTCGCGGCGGCTGTGGCAACGGCCAGGTAGAAGGCTTCCCAGCTCTTGAGCAGTTCGGCGAAGGGGGTCATGGGATCGGGATATTTGTATAACCTGACTCCCTCTTCAAGGCCTGAGGCACCAATGCCAGGGCTCGTACGCGAGCCCATGCGGGTTGCGCTGAGGATACGAGGAATCTGAATAAGGGACGGGTCTGAAAAATGTCGTTACTCCCTCTCGACGAAGTCGGGCTCATACGGCCCCAGCACGAAGCCGTCGGAGTAATCGAGATCCCTGAGGATGCTCCTCAGCCTTCCCGCGAGATGGATGGTCTTTGCCCGGCCATCCAGGTTGAGGAAGAGGACGTGCCTGTTGTCGATGGCCCGGGCCATGACGCCGGCGGGCACCGTGGGGCCCTTCGCGATCGCCAGCCGACCGATCAATTCGTCGATGACCGGGGCGAGGACTTCCTCGCGTGCCGGAACGCCGACGTAGATGGCCGTGCCCGCGCCATAGCGGTTCGAGGTGACGATGGGATAGTCCCTGTCGAGGCTCGTGACGATGCCGAGCACGGCGGCGCCCTCAGGGTCGATGACATCGATGCGGGGAGAGTCGCACGATACGCGGCGGCCCATGAGCCCGATGTTCAGACGCTCGCCCGTCGAGCCGTCCCTCGACAACTCGTTGAGGACCGCCGTCTCCTCAAAGGATCCCACGCGGATTCCGAAGACGTCGCTTAGCAATCCCGGGTGGGTGCTGGAAAACACCTGCCCGTTCCCGTCCACCATGGCGGAGTAACCGGTCATCAGCACGGTCCCTCCGCTCCTGACGAATTCGCGTATCCGGTCCGCTGTGGACCGGTCCATGAGAGCCACGCCCGGCACGATCAGCAGCTTGTACTTGAGTTCGCTGCGGCTGATCTCGACCACCCTGGTGTCTATGTTTTGCCCGAGAAACACGTTGAAGCAGGTCTCGAGCTGGCCGTCGTGTCGCTCGGGAAACGCGGAGCTCGCGATCTGGCTCGGGAACGAGAAGGCGAGGGCCACGTCCGCTTTGGGCCGGTAGGGAAAGCCAAAGCCCCCGATCTTTCGGAATTCGGAGGCGATGCGTCTGTATTCCGCGTATTTCCTGTTCGGGAGGCCGTCCCAGTCGACCAGGCCCTGCAGGTACTGCTCCTCGCCCCCGTGCATGGATTGCCAGGTCCAGCCGCAGACCATCTGGTTGCCCAGCATCAACGACGCGTAGGCGGCCTTCCGGATGGACCCGGGGACGGCGGTATCCGAGATGAATTCCGTGCACCAGAAGGGTGTCGTGTTCTCGAACTGGATGCGCTCGATGCCGAAGAGGGCGTCGTAGAGACCCTCGGTGCCACCCAGGGAGGTTCCCGGATAAATCCCGCATCCGCCCCTGTCGATTTCGCCCGCATAAGCCGCCTTCGAGTAATCGAAGTACTTCATGGGGCTGTAGTACCACATGTTGGTCGTCGTGAGGCGCCCCGGTGCGTTTGTCCTCACCGTCGCAACCACCTTGAAGAGGAATTGGCTCACCTCGTCGGAGACAAACCTCCGGAAATCGAGGACCCGCTCCGGCGGCCCGGGGGTGGCGCCCGAGAGAGGGAGGCCTATCTCGTCAAAATCCCCGATGCGCCTGGACCACCGCTGGGAGGCCCAGGCCTTGTTCAAGGCGTCGGTCGTCGCATACTTCGCCCTGAGCCAGGAGACGAAACGAAGCCTGACGGCCTCCGAATAGGAGATCGGGCCGTCGCCCGGCTCGTTGTCGATGCCAAAGGCCAGAAGCGCGGGGTGCTTTGCGTAGCGCCGGGTCAATGCGCCGGCGTAGCGCAGGGCGTACCTCTGGTAGGTCGGATCACCCTCGTCCACCATGTAACGATGGTTTGGATACTGCGGGATGCCGTTCCCATCGGCCACGTCCACGGACGGATGCTCATGGTGCAGCCAGAGCGGCGCGGGCCGTACCGCGATGTCCAGGATCACCTTGATCCCCGCCTGGTTCATCATGTCCATGACCCGGTCGAACCATGCGAAGTTGAAGTTCCCGTCCGAAGGCTCGTAGCTGTCCCAGGCGAGGTGTCCCATGCGCACGACGCGGAACCCGGCCTCGTGCATCAGCCGGATGTCCCGGGCCCAGGTGGCGGGGTCCGAGTCATGCGGATGGTAATTGGCGCCCACATACAGATTCTGGGCCCTCAACGGCGGCCCGCCTGCCGCGAGCGCGCAGGCGGCCAGGACAAGGCAGAGACGGCGAAGATTTTGCATCATGGGATCAGCCTGGACGGTTCACGGGCCGTTGGCTTCCAACCCGCAGCTATTCGCTGCCGACCGAGAACCTGAGGATGGTGTGCGAGGTGTAGGTCTCACCGGCCTTTAGGACGTACGAGGGGAAGTTGGGATGGTTGACCGAGTCCGGGAAATGCTGGGTCTCGAGGCAGAGGCCCATGTGTTGCCGGTACGCGACACCGCCCCTGCCCGCCAGCGTGCCGTCGAGGAAGTTGCCGCTGTAGAACTGGATTCCGGGCTCTGTCGTGAGAACCTCGAGGATGCGCCCCGTGGTCGGCTCGTAGATCCGTGCCGCCCACGTCATGCTTCCCGGAGCGCCGTCGATCACGAAGTTGTGGTCGTAGCCTCCAGGGTTTCCCCCCACTTCCGGAAGGTGTGCGCCGATCGGCGTGGGGCGCGTGAAATCCATCGGAGTCCCCGCAACCGCCTTCAGCTCTCCGGTCGGAATCAGGGTGGCGTCCACCGGGGTGTACCGGCTGGCGTGGAGCGTCAGCACGTGGCCGAGTATGTCCCCGTTTTCCGCCCCCCTGAGGTTGAAATAGCTATGGTTGGTGACGTTGACCGGCGTGTCCCGGTCCGTCGAAACCGAGTAGTCGATGTGGAGCTCGTTCGCGGCTGTCAGGGTGAACGTGACATCCACGCTGCAGTTGCCCGGGTAGCCCTCCTCGCCGTCCCTGCTCAGGTGGTGGAAACGGACCGCCGGTTCGGAGGATCCGTCGACGACCTTGGAGTGCCAGACGATCTTATCGAATCCGCGGATACCCCCGTGCAGGTGATTGGGGCCGTCATTTGTGGCAAGCTGGTAGGACTTGCCGCCGAGCGTGAAGCGGCCTCCCGCGATCCTGTTGCCCACGCGCCCGACAGTGGCGCCGAGGTACGGTTCCTTCGCCAGGTAGCCTGAGAGCGAGTCGAATCCCAGGACGACGTCGCCCATGCTGCCGGACCGGTCGGGCACCCGCAGGGAGACGATTGTCGCCCCGTAGTCCATGATCTTGGCGACAACCCCGTTTGGGTTGCGCAGCACATAGAGCGTCACAGGCCGACCCGCGACGGCGCCGAAGGCGGACGAGCTGACGGCGGGAGGGCCGACTGCGGATTCAGCGAGCACGGCGAGGGGCAGCAGCCCAAGTGTGGAAAAGCAGGCTGCGAGAGCGGTTATCGTCTTCATGGGGTAAGAGGCGCGCCAACGGGCAGACTGCGTCTGTTCGCGGCGCAGCGGCGAAGCTAACGTTTCTTGACCGTCAAGTGAATGCGCTCCCTTGCTGTGGAACCCGGCACCCAGGACGCCTCGACCAACGTGGCTCGCGGGTGGAGAGGGACGCCGATCTCGTGATTGTGGAGGAGGCCGATCACCATGTCGACCGCCGCCTCTCCGGTGAGATCGTTGTGCTGGTCCATGCCGGCCCAGTCGGCATTGTCGGGCCGCCGCTCAAGCTGCACCAGGCCGATGTTCTCCGGCACGTTGAGCCCGCAGCTCTCGACCCAGCGCCGGACCACGTTGTAGAGCGTAAAGATGACATCGGGCTTTTCCCGGCGAAGCCACCTGTGAAAAAGGCCGGGTTCCGTCCTCGCCCGCTCGACGTCGTAGAATGGAGTCGTCCGGCGGGAGGGCGGGAATGCCTGCTGTCCGATGCCCATCCCCGCGCTGAACCGGCCCTCGACCAGGCGGTCGATGGCTCCGTCGATCACCAGCGCAGGACGGCTGTACCCCAGCCGGCGGACGTTTTCCATCGCCTCGAGGACGAGGGCGTGGTGGTCCACGCAGCAAAAGGAGAGCGTCGGATCGTGGGTGCGCACCCCCGTGACGACGCAGGCATGCGCCTGCCATGTCTCCCGGAAACGTTCGGGCAAATGGGGATCGTCCATCGTGCCGACAACGATGATTCCGCGTATGCCCCGCGCCTGGAGGATCCTGTTCAGCCGCGCCCCGTCCAGGTCGGGGTCGTGGAGCCAGAACGGATCGAGCCCATAGCCGTGAAAGTTCGCCCGCCGCCGGCAGCCCTCGACGTAGGCGGGAATCGTCGGGTGCCGGCGAAAGGCATCGCGCACGCGGTAGGCGTTGATAAGGCCCAGCGCATGACTCCTGCGGCGCTCGCCCGAGCGGCGCAGTTCGGACATCAGCTGCGAGACCACCGGATTAAGGGTGTAACCGCGCCGTCTCGCGGCCTCCTGAACCCGGTCGCGCGTGACCGCCGGAATCTGCGGGTCGTGCCTCAGGGCCAGTGAGACGGCGTTCTTGGACAGGTCGAGCTCGCGGGCGAGCTGGGCCATGGTCACCTGGGGCATCTTGGGATCAGGCGCCAGCGTCCCTTGACAGTCAAGCGCCTCACCAAGGCAACAGGGTGCGGGCGTTCTTTACTATTCTGCCAATGTGATCAGCCGGTCGTCCTTCGGAAAGGTCTCGATCACGACATCCTTGTAGATCACTTCCTGGGGATGGTCGTTATGGTGGAGTTGCAGGCCGATGGGGCCGCCCTTGAGCCTGCCGGGGTTGGGCTCCCGCCAGTCGAGCACCTGCCGGCCGTTGAAAGCGGCGCGGATGCGGTTGCCCTGCGCGAGAATCTCGACCTTGATCCAATCATGCTGGCCGATGAAGGCTTTCGTGAGGGCCGGACCCGCGGGATCGATCGGAATGGCCTCGTTGGTATTGTAATCCCACAGGTAGACGCCGGGAAAACACACGAGAAGGCCCCGGTAGGCCCAGCGGTTGGACGGGTCCTTGTCGGCCGTCTGCTCGCCCCAGAGGCACACGCCGGCATGATTCTCGGACTCGACGACCTTTGTCCACAGGATCAGGCGGAAGTCGGTATAGCTCTTCTGGGAAAACAGGAACGAGGTCGACACCGGAGCGTCCGATTTGGCGATGAACGCCCCGTCCTTGACCGACCAAAAGGCGGGATTGCCGTCCCAGCCCTCCAATGTCCGGGTGGTCGCATCCGAGAGGACAACCCGCTCGCAAGGGCCGGTGCGGGGCGGGATCTCTGGCGCGGGCACGGGAACAAACGTCCCCGGAGGCGGCCCGGCCGGTGGATTCGTCGCCGGGGCCTGCGCCCGCACTGGCGGTGAAAGCAGTACGGTGACTAGGGCGACCAGGGCAAAACTCTTCAGTGGGGTGTTCATAGGGGGTCCTTTGTGGGGTGCTGCCGCCAAGCAAACGGATCGGCGGTGTCTCCTGCAAGCGTCCAAGAGTACGGCATTTGCCGGACGGCGGCGCCTTGAACAATCCGCCAAATCACTCGATTCTCCCCCCATTCCATCCGATGCCCCTTGAACTTCCCGGCCCCCTGATCGCTACGCTCGTTCTTGCCCTGGTTCCCCTGTGCCCCGGCGCCGATGGGCCGCCGCAGGCGCATGCGCCCATCAGAATCGCGTGCGTGGGCGAGCAACTGGTTCACAGCTACCATCGCGAGAATGATCCGGAATACCCGCAATTCCTGGGGGAACTGCTCGACGCGGACTTCAAGGCCGAATCCACGCCCCATCCGATGCAGGGCGGCTTCCTTTATGGAGGCGGGTCCCGCCACCGCATTGGCAATTTCGGACATCCCCGCGGGACCGTGATCGATCACGGCCTCGAGAATCCCAAGGCGATCCTTCGCAGCGCGGAGCTCAGGCTGGCGGAACAATTCGCCCCGGACATCGTTGTCCTCGGCCCTTTCGGCTACCACGAGTCGCTGACCGGTGTGAGCATGGACCATTTCGCGCCCGACCTGCGCCGGCTGATCGACCGCATCCAGGCCTTCGGCAGCAAGCCGGCAGTTTTCATCGCGCTCCCGGTCCCTTATGGACCAAAGGACGACGACCGGAATTACCGCCGCGTCCGCAGCGAGACCGAGCAGGCCGCCCACGAGAGGAGGCTGCCCATCATCGATCTTTGGTCGGCCTTTCTAGGACACGGCGGGTATTTCAAGGACGGTTTCCACCTCACCGAGTCCGGCCGCCGCCACCTGGCCCGGGTGGTCGCGGAGGCGATTTCAAAACAGGCGGCGACGCCTGCAGCCCCCGCGGAAAGGGTCCGCTGACAGGCGGGGCGTTGAAAAATCACGGTGAGCCGCCGCTGCGATCGGAAAGTTCCCCAAGGGACGCCGGCTCGGCCACCCCGAGCTTCCGCGCCCAGGGGGAAAGCGAACTGAGGATTGTCGGGTAGAGCTCGACGCCGTTGAGGAGCTGGTCGGCGCGCCGGCGAAGGCCGGCCTCGCCGGGCAGTCGCACGCGGTCGAAGCCTCCGCGGGGCGGCGTGGCGCGGCAGGCGTCGGCGACCTGCGTGGCCTGCCGGAGAAAATTCTCCGCCCCGCCGAAAAGGGCGGGCGCAAAGACCTCTAGGAAGACGCTGGCGCCCCAGCCGTCCTTCGGATCTGCGCGTCCGTGGCCGGCGAGCCCGCCGGTCAGGGCCTCGACCAGAAGCGCAAGCGCGTAGCCCTTGTGGCCGTGATCGAGGCCGCCGACCGGCAGAAGGGCGCCGGGCGGGTCGCCAAAAAGAACCGCGGGATCCGCCGACGCCTCCCCGCGGGAATCGATGGCCCAGGGCCCCGGAAGCATGCGCTTCTCGGCGTGCAGGCGTCTGGTGAGGCCGTTTGTCGTGATGGACATCGAGACGTCGAGCATCACCGGGTCTCCGTCCGTCGGCCATGCCGCGGCGATGGGATTGGGCGTGAACACGCTCCTCATTCCGCCGTGCGGCGCGACGCCTCCGGCGCAGGGATCAGAACAGCTTAGCAGAACCATGAGCCCCTCGTCCGTCACGCGCTTTAGGTAGGCCGAGAGACAGGCGATGTGGTGGCTGCGGCGGATGACGACCGTGCAGGTTCCATTCTGCCTGGCACGCGAGATTGCCAGGTCAAGAGCGCGCACGACGAGCCAGGGGCCGGGAAGGCGAAGTCCGTCCCAGGCCACGGCGGCGGGGAGGTCGGCCAGGACGCGGGGCTCGCCGGTCCGCGCCATGGCTCCCTTCTCGATTTCGCCGAGGTAGGCAGGGAGGAGGGCAAGGCCGTGGGTGTTGTGGCCGAGCATGTCTCCCTCGACAAGGATGCCGGCGACGACCGCCGCCTTGTCGGCATCGAGGCCGGCGCAGGACAGGAGCCCGGAGGCAAAGGCCGTGAGATCGGAGGCGGAATGGCGGGCAGGCATGATGATTAGCAGGCTGTTGAAAAACTCTGCTGAGCCAACGCCGCGGGGGCGGCTTCTGACGCAACCCAAAGGGCGACTCCGCCTTGCTCCCAACAAAAATCGCTAGTCGCGCCGGCCAGCATAGTTTTTCAACAGCCTGTTAGGGCAGGAGGCCGTAGACGCACAGCGAACCGGTGCCGACAGGCATCGCGCCAAACGTGGCGAGATAGACCTTCCCGTTCGCCACTGTGGGAGGGGCGTTCTTGGACACACGGCCGGGCGTGTCCCGGTCGGGGTCAAGGTTGGAGTTCCACAATTCGCGGGTGATGTCATCTGCGTCGTACGCGCGCAGGACGCCCGGGCCGTTGATGTGATCGTTGCCATGCGCCGCAAGCGCCGCATTGGCCCAGAGAATGCCGTCCTTGCCACCGTTGGCCGAGAGGGAGAGAATTCCACCCGGATAGGCGCTCGTCGCCCTGCCGGAAGAGAGCGGCGACGGGTCGAAGCGGCCGCTGTTGAAAGCAAACGCGCGCAGGGCGTCGTCCTGGCCCCAGAGATAGACCAGGCCGCCGTGCGCAGCGCTCTTCCAATACACGGCGCCGCCATTGATCTCCCCCTTGGCCGCGGGGAAACGCTGGATGGCGTGTTCGTCGCCCAAGTGTCCAAAATGGTCTGCGTCGATCATGTAGACTATCCCCTGCTTGCCCGCGCCCATCACCCGGCGGGTGCCGGGGATCAGCATGGCGCCGGAGGAATTCAGGTCGGCGTCCCGCTTGTCGAGCTCCTCATAGTTGGTCGGCGTGAACCAGTCCAGCACCCGCAGGTCGGCGGACACCTTGAGGAAGCTGTCGCTGAAGCTGTTCCGGCCGTCCCAGGTGCCGTTTGACGTCACGAAGTAGATTGCGCCATTCCCGTCGGCTGCCGGACCCTGTCCGGATTGCCATATGCTGTTGCCATTGGCGCCAGGGCTCAGATTCAGGACGCCCCTCTGCCGAAGCGTGAGCGGATCGAACCGGAACAGAAAGCCGTGGTAGGGCTCCACGTCGCAGTGGGAGCTGTAGCCGACGTAGACGCTCCCCCGGGAGAGCAGCAGGGCGGGACGCTGGTTTTCAAAGATGGGGTCGAAGCCGTCGGCGGTGATCACGACCGGGCTGTTGGGACGCTCCGCTCCGGTGGCGATGTCCAGCGCATGGAGCCTCTGCACAAAGACGTCGCCTTCATGGGTGAGCGCGACGACAAACAGGGTGCCTGCGGCGGGATCGATGACGGGGGTTCCGATGATGCCCATATTGCCCAGGATGTCATGGCACCAGAAGGGGTGCTGCTGGACGCTTCCGGCGGGGCCGAGACCGGCCTTCCAATAGGGAGGGGCCGCCCGGTCGGCGTCAAAGGCGTACACGGTGTTTGCCGCCGAGGCGACGATGACCACGTTGTGCCGGCCGCCCCCGATGGAAAAGCCCGGGACATAGAGCGGCTGGGCGAACACCTGGTCGTCGACGACCTGACGGAAAAGCAGTCCAAAACGACGGACGTTCACATTGGAGGGAGTGAGCGCCGTTTCGGCAAGATTGGCGCCGGTCCGCGCGTTGTCGTTGTGCTGGGTGTAGACACCGAAACTCCCAAGGACGACGGGCCCCGCACCGTGGCCGGGCGGAGGAATCTTTGGCTCGATCGGAAGGGGGGCCGGCTCCTGCGCGAGGGGGCTCGTGCTCTCGAATCCGCGGACGTAAGCCACGAGGGCGTCGATTTCGTCCGACGATAGCACGGCTCCGAAGGAAGGCATCCGCGCGGCCACGCCGTTTCGGATCGTAAGCGCTCGCTCGGCGTCGGAATGGGCCGCCTGCCACTGAGGGTCGGTGAAATTGGGAATGGCAAGGCTGGCGTATCCGCTCCCGTCGGAATTGTGGCAGCGTGAGCAGGTGTACGTGAATTCGGCCAGGGCGGCGTCGCGGGCGGCCGGGCTCGGCGCGGCGGGAGCGGGCGCCGCGGCTGCGGCCCAAGCCAGAAAACAGGGCATGGCGGCGGATGGGAGTCTCATGGGAAAGGACCTCATGGCGTCAGTTGGCGCGGCCTTCTTCGGCCGGAAGAATGAGGGCGGGGCGTTCTCGCCCTTCCGCCCTGACGAGCCTGATCCGCGCGATCAACAAGGCGCCCACCATGGTCGCTCCCCAGATCGCCTCCGTCAGCCGCGGACTTATGCCCAGGAGGTTGAACCCGGTGGAGATCACCTGGAGCAGGAGCAGGGACAGCATGACGTTTCTCACGCGGCCAAAACCGCCGAAGGGATCCACCCCGCCCAGCACTGCGGCAAGGATCGTGATGAGCAGATAGGATTCCGCATAGCCCGCCCGAGCGGAGTTGAAGCGCGCGATCATCACCAGGGCCGCCACCCAGCTGAGCACGCCGGAGGCCAGATAGACCATGATCAGCACCCGGGAGGTGTTCACGCCCGAGTACCGGGTCGCCGGTTCGTTGGAGCCAACCAGGCGCACGCCGACGCCCAAGGGCGTTCGGGCGAGGAGCAAACCGACGGCCCCGGCAATGAGACCGAAGAGAAGCAGGGAAACCGGCACGCCCAGGACCGTTCCGTTTCCAAGAAAGAGGATCGCGGGCGGGAATCCCGCGATGACCCCGCCGTGGGTGGCCGCAACGGAGACTCCGTTCACGAGGATCATGCTGCCCAGCGTGACCAGGATTGGATGAACACGCATGACCGACACCATGACGCCATTCAAGAGCCCCACGAGCAGGGCTGCTCCGAGCCCGGCGAGCATGGCCAGCGCAACAACCCCCGCGACCGCCAGTCCCGGACTTGCGGGCCCGATGAGCCGCGTGAGAATCGCCGCCATGATCAGGCCGCAGAGGTTGGCCGTGGCGATGATCGCAAGGTTCAAGCCGCCGCTCACCAGGGGAATCATCATTGCAAGCGTGAGGAGCCCCAGCTCGGGCAGCTGAAACGCCATCGCCTGCCAGGTGCTCCCCGCAAAAAACCTCCCGGGTGACGCAGCGCCGAAGATCACGAACGCCCCGAAAATGAGGCCGGCGAGAAGCGTTGTCGCCGGATCGCGCCGTGTGCCCGGCTTTCTTTGGCTGTCAGGGGGCACGCCGGCCCCCCGTTCGATGGCGCCACTGCGAGGCGGATGTTGCGGCCAGGCTCAGCAGGATCACCAGCCCCGTCACCCAGCCGAACGCATACGACGAGACTCCCATGAGCGTTAGCCCGTTGCGAAGCATCGCGAGCAGCACGATGCCGAGCACGGTTCCGGCGACCGTGCCCCTGCCGCCCGTCAGGCTGGCGCCGCCGAGCACCACCGCCGCCAGCACATCGAGTTCGCGCCCGGCCATCGCGCCGGGCGCGGCCTCCTCTACGCGGTACGACTGGACCAGTCCGGCCAGTCCGGCCATGGCTCCCGAAAAGCCGTAGACGAAACACTGCAGGCCCGCGATGTTGCACCCCATCCGGCGCGCCGCCTCGGGATTGCCGCCCAGTCCGAATATCTGCCGGCCAAGCGAGAGCCGATGCAGCATGAACGCTGTGGTCCCAAGCACAGCCCCTGCGATGAGGACCGGAAGCGGCACCGTCAGGATCGCGTGCTTGAGGGTGAACCAGTCGGGAAGCTCATCGAGCGTCGCCCCGCCGGTGCAGTACATCAGCATCGAGAAATAAAACGTCATGGTCGCGATTGTCACGATGACCGGGGGAGCCCTGAGGGTATGGATCAGCACCGCATTGACCGCGCCGAGGGCCGCGCCGAAACCGACCGCCAGGAGCAGCGCGAGCCCCCAGTTTCCGCCCCAGCGAATCAGGCAGAGTGCGACGGCATACTGGCTCAGCGCGGCGATTGCCGCGCAGGAGATGTCGATCCCGCCGGCTATGAGCACCACCAGCAGGCCGGCGGCAAGGATGGCAAGGACCGCGTGGCTCTCCAGGAGATTCATGAGGTTGCCCGGGGAGCGAAAGCCCGGCGCCGCCGCGGCAAAAAAAACGGCGAACAAAAACACGATGACGGCCAGCCGCCCCTCGTGACTGCGGCCCAGCGCGGCGAGGCGCTCACGCATTGACCGCCTCCCTCAATTGATCATCCGTCACGCCCGCCGGGGCGAACTCCCCCTTGATCCGACCGCCAAGCATGACCAGCACCCGGTGCGACTGCTGCCGGACCTCCTCGACCTCGTCCGAGATCAGGAGGATGGCCAGTCCCTCCGCCGCCAGCTCGTCCATGATGCGATAGAGGCCGGCCCGGGCGCCGACGTCGATACCGACGGTCGGCGAATCGAGGATCAGCACCCGAGGCCGGGTCGCCAGCCATTTGGCGAGCACGACCCGCTGCTGGTTGCCGCCGGACAGTTCCATCACGGGGCGTTCCGCGGTGGTCGTCCTCACCTGCAACCGCCCGATCCAGTGGGCGACAGTGGCGGCGCGCCGCCGCGGTTCGATGAGGCCGAACCACCCGCATATCCGTTCGAGCACGGTGACGATGGCGTTCTCCGCGATCGATTGGGGCATCACCAGCCCGAGCGAGAGCCGGTCCTCCGGCACGTAGCCGATCCCCTCCCGGATCGCGGCATGGCAGCTGTCCAGTGCCACCGGCCTTCCCTCCACAAGGATTTCGCCGGCATCCGGCCGGTTCATGCCGAAGAGCGTCAAGGCCAGTTCGGTGCGGCCCGAGCCCAGGCGTCCCGTGAGGCCCAGGATTTCCCCCGGCCGCACGGCCAGGCTGATGTCCGCATATTCACCCTCGCGGGACAGGCTGCGAATCTCCAGCGCCGGCAGAACGCCGCAGGCCGGCGGCGCCTTTATGGTCGCGGTATGACTCTGTCCGGTGATGAGTTCGGCCAATTGCGCCCGGCCCATCTCGGCCATGGCAAAGCTGCCGGCGTTGGCGCCGTCGCGAAGCACCGTGATGCGGTCGCCGATCCTCATCATGTCATCAAGCCGGTGGCTCACGAGCACGGTCGCGATGCCTTGGGCCCTTAGGATCCGGATCGATGCGAGCAGCGCATCCGCTTCCTTATGGGTGAGCGACGCGGTCGGCTCGTCCATGACCACAAGCCGGGCGTCCGTGGCAAGCGTGCGGCAGATTGCGACAAGTTGGCGCGACGCGATCGGCAGCTCGCCCACGGTCTTGTCAAGCGGCAGCGCCACACCGAGGCGGTCCATCACCGCCCCCGCCTCGCGCCGCAGAGCGCGTGCGTTGACCAGATGTCCGGCGTGCCCCACGTGACGGTGAAAGCAGATGTTCGCAGCCACAGTCAGGTTGGGAAAAAGAGAGAGGTCCTGGTAGATGATCCGTATGCCCGCCGCCTGGGAAACCGCCGGCGTCAGCCGGGCGTGGGCGATTCCATCGAGCACGATCCGGCCGGAATCGGGGGACAGAACACCGGCGACGATCTTGATCAACGTGCTCTTGCCGCAGCCATTTTCACCGGCCAGGCAATGGACCTCGCCCGGCCGCACTGTGAATCTCACCCGCGAAAGCGCGCGGGTGCCGCCAAAGCTTCGGCTGATGTCCAGGAGTTCGACCAGGGGAGCCGCCATCGAGGTACGCCCCGGGGTCAAGGGGCCGGCTTGTTCATCCATGATTCCGGCGGTCAGAGCCCCAGCGCGGCAAACTCGTCGATGGTATCGCGGTTGAGCGAATGGATGCGGTCAAACCGGATCACGTGCCGATCCGCATCCACCTTCGCCCTGCCCAGCCCGGGAATCTCGAATCCGTCGCGGATCGGCGTGCCATCGACGATCATCTTCGCGACGTAGACAAGCGCATAGCCCGCCTCCCGCGGATTGAAGAAGAAACCCTCCGCGATCACCCCCTCCTTGAGCAGCTTGCGGCCCTGCGTCGGCGAGAAGCCTCCCACGATTGCGATCTTGCCGGCCATGCCACGCTCCCTGACTGCGCGCCCGGCTCCAATCGGGCCCTGGCTTCCGAATGTGAGGATGCCCCTCAGGTTGGGATGGGCCAGCAGGGCGTCGGAGGTGGTGTTGAAGCTGTCGTCGACGCTTTCGGCCACACCGTAGCGATCTGCCACAAGGTGCATCTTCGGGAAGTGGTTCCGTTGATAGGCAATGGCCGCGTCGGCCCACAGGTTGTGCAGGGGCACGGTCAGGGAACCGACAAAGACTATGTAGTCTCCCTCGCCGCCCATTGCCTGCGCAAGGCGGCTCATGTTCTTTGCGGCGAACTCGTCATTGTCCATCATCTCGAGGTCCCAGTCCGCGCCCCTTTGGTTGGGCGATTCATGGGTCAGGACTGCGATGCCTGCGGCCCGGGCGCGGGCGAAGACGGGCTCAAGCGCGGTCGCGTCGTTGGGCACGACCGCGATCACCCGGACCTTTCTGGCGATCAGATCCTCCACAGCTCGAACCTGCTGGGCGGGATCCGCGGTTGTCGGACCGACCATGGATGCATTCAAGTTGGTCTCCATGCCCGCCTGGCGGATGCCCTTTTCCATGACGGTGAACCACGGAATGCCGCCGATCTTGACGACGACGGCGACCTCCTCGCCCGCGGCGTGGAGGCGGACGCCCTGGGCTGCCCACAGAAACGAAAGGACGGCCAGGGCCGCCACCGGTCGGAACCGGGCAAGATGGGTGGACATGACATGATTCATGGGGCGGAAACTCCGCGGGGCGGCGGGAGCACCGACTGAAGTCCCAGAATGAACGGAAAGTGTCTAGCCTGATTTTCTTCCAAGGTTAGGGTGGACCCGGCGCCCGCCGGATATGATGCTTGCGTGCGCGTCGACCCGAGCCTCAACCCCGCGCCGCTCCCATGAATACCCGCATTCTCGTCACCGGATCAACCGGCAAGGTTGGACAGGCATTCATTCGCCGCGCACTCGCCTCGCCGCGGCCCGGCGTCACGATTCGTGCGCTCTGCCACCAGCGCCAGCTGTCGCCCGCTCCCGGGCTTGAAGTCGTGCGCGGGTCGATCTCCGAACAGGCGGCTGTCTCGGCCGCAATGGAGGGCGTGACGCACGTGCTGCACCTTGCCACATGCAAGGAGACCCCTGAGGCGATCGTCGATGTGGCGGTTAAGGGGATGTTCTGGCTCCTTGAGGCTGCGCGCACGAGTCCCACGCTCCGGCAGTTCATCCTCATCGGCGGTGACGCCGGGATGGGGCATTTCTTCTATCCCCATCCCATCCCCGTCACAGAGACGCAGCGCCATAGCGCCTACCCCGGCTGCTACGCCCTCTCCAAGGTGCTTGAGGAGGTGATGCTGGAGCAATATGGCATCCAGTACGGACTGAACCATTGCTGCCTCAGGGCGCCGTGGATCATGGAAAAGGATGACTTCAGGCTGCAGCTCTCGTTCGGGGCCGACGTGTTCGGCGGTCCGCGCTGGTGCGATCTTGTGGGACCGGATAGGTCGGCCGAGCTTTTGCTGGCCCGCGCCGTGCCGGTCATGCTCGATCCGGAGGGACGACCTGTGAAACGCAACTTTGTGCATGTCGACGACCTTCTTGGGGCGATCATGCTCGCGATCGACCATCCCCGGGCCGCGCGCCAGACCTTCAACATCTGCATGGACGAACCCGTGGATTACGCCGAACTCGGCGCCTACCTGTCACAGACGAGACACATGACCCCGGTGGAGATTCGAACGCCCTACCGGTCCACGTGGCTCGACAACGCCAAGGCGAAATTTCTGCTTGGCTGGCGCCCGGCCTATGACCTGCGGAAGCTCACGGACGCGGCTTTTGACTATCAGCGCGCGGGCGACGACCCCAGAAAGGTGTGGTATCCCGGCTGAATTTCCGGCGCCCCGACGCTGCTCGGCAGGCTGGATTATCCAGGGCCGATGGATATTCAACGGGGGCCCCCTCATTTCTCCATGCGACGCCCCAATTCACTCGTCACCCTGGCCCTGATGCTCTGCGCGGCCCCCGTCGTCGTCCAATCCGCTCCCGCAATTCTGCGGATCGACGAGGGCCAGGTCACCGCCGGCGTCAGCCCGGCCTTTTACGGGCTGATGACCGAGGAGATCAACCATTCCTACGACGGAGGCCTCTACGCGGAGCTGATCCAGAACCGCACCTTCCAGGATGATGTGAAAAAGCCCGTCCACTGGACGCTCCTCCAGGGAGGGACCTCGGCATGGATGGGCCTTGATCCCGACCGGCCGTTGAACGGCGCTCTTCGGACGAGCCTTAAGGTGGACGCCGGGTCCGCTTCCGCGGGCAGCCGCGTGGGTATCGCCAATGACGGGTTTTGGGGCATCCCGGTCAGGCCCGACACCACTTATCGGGTTTCCTTTTATGCCAGGTCGGACGGAGCGCTCCATGGGCCGGTCACCGTCTCGTTGGAAAGCAACGACGGAAAGACGACGTTTGCGAAGGCTGCGGTCTCCGGGATTGGGGATGGGTGGGGTAAATTCTCCGCAACATTGAAGACCTCCGCGCATGCGACCGTGTCATCGACGAACCGGTTTGTGATCTCAACCGAGACTCCGGGCACGCTCTGGTTCAGCCTGGTCTCCCTTTTCCCTCCGACCATGAATGACCGGCCCAACGGAAACCGCGTCGACCTGATGCGGTTCATGGCGGCCATGAAACCCCGCTTTATCAGGTGCCCGGGCGGGAATTATCTCGAGGGCGACTGGATTGCGACCCGCTTCCCGTGGAAGGACACGCTCGGCGACCTCGCGACCCGCCCCGGCCATCCCGGCTGCTGGGGCTACCGTTCCTCGGACGGGCTCGGTCTTCTCGAGTTTCTCGAGTGGGCCGAGGATCTCGGCGCCGAGCCAGTTCTCGCGATCTACGCCGGGTACAGCCTCGGAGGGAATTACGTGAAACCCGGTCCGGACCTTCAGCCCTACGTCGACAACGCGCTGGATGAAATCGAATATGTGACCGGCGACACGGGCACCAAGTGGGGCGCCCGCCGGGCGGCCGATGGCCACCCCGCGCCCTTTCCGCTGACGTGGGTTGAGGTCGGCAACGAGGACTTCTTCGACAGGTCCGGCACCTACGACGGCCGCTTTGCCCAGTTTTACGATGCGATCAAGGCGAAGTATCCGGGGCTCAAGCTCATCTCGACGATCAGCCCGGAGCGTCCCGCAGAGCAGCATGTCCGCAGCCGGGTGCCCGATGCCGTCGACGAGCACGATTACTGGCGCGCCGATGCCTTCGAGAGGGAGGCCCCCACGCACTTCGAGAAGCTGGACCGGAACGGGCCGAAGGTGTTTGTGGGCGAATGGGCCTCCTATGAGGATACGGAGCCTTGGGTCAAGGCCAGCGAGTCCCTTCCGCCCACCCCCAACATGAAGGCCGCCCTGGGCGACGCGGCCTGGATGGTGGCCATGGAGAGGAACTCCGACATCGTTCTGATGCAGTGCTACGCGCCGATGCTGGTCCGGGTGGATCCGAATGCCGACCGGGCATGGCGGCCCGACATGATCGGCTTCGATTCGCTGAGAGTCTTCGGCTCGCCGACCTATTACGCATTCAAGATGTTCAGCCAGAACCACGGCGACAAGGTCGTCCGGGCGAGCCTCGACGGTCTTCCCGCGGGGCCGGTTACCCCGCTCGACTGCTCCGCAACCCTGGACAGCGGCACCGGAGCGATCTTCGTCAAGGTGGTGAATGTGACCGCAGCGCCCCAGCCGGTGGCGATCACCATCGACGGTGTCCAGAGGCTCTCGGCAACGGGCAGGGCGGTCACCCTCGCCGGGCGACCGGAGGAGACCAATTCGATCACCGATCCCACCCACCTGGTTCCCGTCGAGTCGGCGGTGCCGGGCGTTACGCGTGCATTCACCTACACCTTTCCAGCCGATTCGGTCACCGTCCTGGAGCTCAACGGACGGCCCTGAAGGAAGCATTGCAACAAGCAAGGCAGGGACCGAGCTATTAGATCCGGCATTTAATTAACAGTGTTAAGTTAACATTGTTAACTATTTCCTGGAATTTATCTTCTCCAGTGTTATTCTCTGGTTCACTGGAAAATTGAAACACAAGAAACTTAAAAACAATGAGTTGCGTAGCACAATTCTAAGTGCATCGCAGCAGATCATCTTGGAGCAGGGATATCGGGCTCTGACGATGCGGCGCCTTGCGGAAGCCATCGGCTACTCACCGACGGCGATCTATCTCTACTTTAAGAACCGTGAGGCGATCGTTGCCGAGCTCGGGCGCGAGGGATTGAGCCAGCTCGCGGTCGAACTTGGGAAAGTTCCGGGGGAACTCCCCCCGCTCGAACGCCTCCTGAAGTATGCGGGGGCGTACATTCGTTTCAGCGCCGAGCACGTCGACACCTACCGGCTGATCTTCATGGAGACTCCCGGCCTCTCGGACGCGGTCTTTCGCGGCCATAAGGGTGAGGTGCCTTCGGAGGCAGGCAGACGGGCCTTTGCCTCCTTTATCCGAGCCTTCATGGAACTGTCCGTGACTGATCCGGCTTGGGCGAAGTGCGATCCGCTGAGGAGCGCCGAGGTCTACTGGACATCGCTGCACGGTATCGCCTCCCTCAAGTCCACGTGCGGCAAGTTACTGAGAACCGACGCTGAAGGCCTTATCGGGCTGGCCATACCGTCGCTGCTCAATGGGATGGCGCAGCCGTGAGACGCCGGCGGCTATGGACAGCCGGCGAAAAATGGGCAGCTTTTATGCACCATGAGCTCCCTCGCCCTTGATCCCCGGAAATCGGCGTTGGTCCTGATCGATCTCCAGCAGGGCATTGTGGGCCGGCCGCTGGCGCCTCATTCGGGTCCCGACGTCGTCAAAAACGCGGCCCGGCTTGCGGCCCGGTTCCGGGCGCTCGGGGCGACCGTCGTCCTGGTGCGTGTGAGTTTCCAGCCCGACTTCAAGGATGTCGTCAATGTTCCCGCCGACATGCCTATGCAGTTCAATGCCGCCGCATTTCCCCCCAATTGGTCGGAATTGGTCCCGGAAGTCGGCCCCCAGCCGGGCGACCTCGTCATCACCAAGCATCAATGGGGCGCGTTCTACGGCACCGAACTAGACCTCCAGCTGCGGCGGCGCGACGTGCGCACAATCGTCCTCGGCGGCATCTCAACGAATATCGGCGTCGAGTCCACCGCCCGCAGCGCCTACGAGCACGCGTATGCCCAGGTTTTTGTCGAGGACGCTATGACGAGCATGGGCGCCGAGGCTCACGATTTCGCAATCAGGAACATATTCCCCCGGATTGGGAACGTGCGTTCCACCGAAGAGGTGCTGCTGGCCCTCGGGGGTTAACCGGATATAATAGCGGGCGGAAGCGCCGGTCATTGCCAAGGCGAACCCTGCATGAATCAGGCCGTCAGGCCACCGGACGGGGCCCGTGCGACCCCGATCTGCCTTACAATACGTTCTCCACCCATTTAGGCATCGAATTGCGTCGGCACGGTGCTAACCTTGGTTTGTTCAACCCCACTGTGGCCACCCCAACCAACCGACGTGATTTTTTGAAAACAGGCGTTGCCGCCGGACTTGGCCTCGGCCTTGCGGCGGCGCTTCCCTCGTGGCTCCGGGCGGCCGGGTCCGGCGGCACCAGGATCCGGCTCGCCGTCATCGGCACGAACGGGAGGGGCCTGACCCACATCGAGGCGCTCGGCGGGATCGAAGGCACGGAGATCGCCTACCTCTGCGACGTCGAGGATGGAGCCCTCGCCAAGGGAATGAGGAAGGCCGCGGCCACCGCGCAAGGCTCGCGGCCGAGGGCCGTCAAGGACTTCCGGAGGGTGCTGGACGACAGCTCCATCGACGCGATCACCATCGCAGTCCCTGACCACTGGCACACGCCGATGGCGATCCTTGCCCTGGCCGCCGGCAAGCATGTTTACGTCGAAAAGCCGTGCAGCCAGAATCCGCATGAGGGTGAGCTGCTCCTGAAGGCGATCAACCGGTACGGCCGCCTGGTCCAGATGGGAAACCAGCGCCGCTCCTTTCCCAACATGCAGGTTGCCGCAAGGGAGATCCGCGACGGGATCATCGGCAAGGCTTACTACGCCAAGGCCTGGTATGACAACAACAGGGCCGGCATCGGCATCGGCACCCGGGTCCCCGTTCCCCCCGGGCTCGACTACGAACTCTGGCAGGGTCCGGCGCCCCGGAGGCCCTACAGGAGCAATGTCATTCCGTACAACTGGCACTGGTTCTGGCACTGGGGCACCGGAGAGGCGCTGAACAACGGCACCCACGAAGTGGATGTCTGCCGCTGGGCCCTTGGCGTGGATTTTCCCACCAAGGTCACCTCCGCCGGAGGGCGATTTGCATTCAAGGACGACTGGGAAACCCCTGACACGCAGCTCATCGGATGGGAATTTGAGGGTGGCAGGTCAATCTCCTGGGAGGGCCGCAGTTGCAACGGCTTTCCGACTGAGGGCCTTCCGAGGGGGGCGTACATCTACGGGACCGGGGGCACCGCCCTTCTCGAGGGCGACAACTACACGGTCTTCGATGCGAGGAACCGGAAGGTGCGCACCCTGGTTGACAAGGCGGAGGGGAACGGGACCGACGTGATGAGCGCCTCCGGCATACGGCTCGACCGTCTCCACATGAGGAATTTCATCGACGCGATCCGCGGGGAGGCCCCTCTGAGTTCCCCGATTTCGGAGGGTCACAAGAGCGTCACGATGCTCCACCTCGGCAACATCTCGCAGAGGGTGGGGCGCGCGCTCAGCTGCAATCCGATCGACGGGCATATCCTGAACGACGGCGGAGCGATGAAGCTCTGGCAGAGGGAGTATGAACCGGGCTGGGAGCCCGCCGTCTGAGGGCATCCAATCCATGAACCGCCGGGAATTTCTTACTGCCGCCGCCACCACCATGACAATGGGCGCCCTGACCCCAAGGGCTCTTTCCCAGGGAGCTTTCCAAAAGGCCGACGGCATGAACTATGCCCCTCTGGGAAAACCCAACCCGGTCGTGAAGCCGGGGGAGTTCCCCATTGCGGCCGTCCGCCTCGACCACGGGCATATCTACGGCATGTGCAACGGCCTCCTCGAGGCCGGCGCGACGCTCAAATGGGTCTACGACCCCGATCAGAAGAAGACCGATGCCTTCAGGGTCCGGTTTCCGCAGGCAGCGGTTGCACGGTCGATCGAGCAGATACTCGAGGATCCCGAACTTCGCCTCGTCGCCGCCGATCCCGTGACCTCGGAGAGGGGACCGCTCGGGTGCCGGGTCATGGAGGCGGGCAAGGACTACTTCTCGGACAAGGCCCCGTTCACCACGCTGCAGCAGCTGGACCAGGCGAGGGTCGTTGCCGCCAGGACCGGCCGCAAGTACATGGTGTACTATAGCGAGCGCCTCCACAACGAGTCGGGCATGTTTGCCACGGATCTCCTGCAGCGGGGGGTCATCGGCCGCGTGATCCATATCATCACCATCGCACCCCACCGCCTGGGCAAGGCGGGCCGGCCGGAATGGTTCTTCGAGCGCGAGAAGTACGGCGGCATCCTGTGCGACCTCGGCAGCCACCAGTTTGAGCAGTTTCTCACCTACAGCGGTTCCGAGGATGCCACGGTCACCCACGCGGCCGTCGCCAACTTCAACAACCCCGACAAGCCGGAGCTGGAGGATTTCGGGGAGGCCTGTCTCACGGGCTCCTCGGGCGCGCTGAATTACGTGCGGGTGGACTGGTTCACCCCGGACGGGCTGGGCACCTGGGGAGACGGGAGGACGTTCATCCTGGGAACCAGGGGCACGATCGAACTCCGCAAATATGTCGATGTGGCAAGGGATCCCGCGGGCGACCATGTCTACGTCGTGGACGAGCAGGGGGAGCGGCGTTTCGACGTGGCGGGCAAGGTCGGGTACCGGTTTTTCGGTGAACTGATCCTCGACTGCCTCAATCGCACGGAGAAGGCCATGACCCAGGCCCACGCCTTCAAGGCGGCCGAGATCTCCCTCAAGGCGCAGGCTGCGGCGGATGCCACATGAAAGTCCTGTTCCTCGGCGGCACCGGCATCATCAGCACGGCATGTGTGGACCTTGCGCTCGCGCGGGGCTTTGAGGTTACGCTGCTCAACCGCTCGCTCCGGGGGGCCGTGCCCGGGACGGACCAGATCACCGCAGATATTGGAAATCCTTCGGCGGTCTCGGCCGCGCTCGGGCAGAGGTCGTGGGATGTCGTGGTCGACTTCATCGCCTTCACTCCCGCCGCGGTCGAGGAGCGGATAAGGCTCTTTCGCGGGCGCACGGCCCAGTATATTTTCATAAGCTCGGCGAGCGCCTACCAGAAACCGCTGACGCAGTACCTGATCACCGAGTCGACCCCGCTTGCAAACCCGTGGTGGCAGTATTCCCGGGACAAGATCGCCTGCGAGGAGGCGCTCGCAAGGGCGTATCGCGACGAGGGTTTCCCTTCGACGGTGATCCGGCCCTCGCTCACCTACGGAAACCTGGTGATTCCCCTCTCGGTGAACAGCTGGACGAAGAGCTACACCGCGGTCGATCGGATGAGGAGGGGCCTCCCGGTCGTCGTCCAGGGGGACGGCCTCTCACTCTGGACCATCACGCATAACACCGATTTCGCGAAGGGCCTCGTGGGCCTGCTCGGGCACCAGGGTTCGATCGGCCACGCCTTCCACATCACCTCGGACGAAGCGCTCACGTGGAACCAGATCTACGAGGCGACCGCCGGGGCCGCGGGTGTTCGTTCGCCCAGGCTCGTCCACATCGCGACCGACTTCATAAGCGCCTGCCTGCCCGACCATCTGGGCGGCCTTCAGGGTGACAAGTCCCATTCGGCAATCTTCGACAATTCGAAGATTCGCCGATTCGTGCCGGACTTCGTGGCCACGACCCGCTTCAGGGACGGAATTGCCAGGACGATTGCCTGGTTCGACGCCGATCCTGCACGCCGGCAGATTGACGATGCGGCCAATGCATCGTGGGACCGGCTGATCGGCGCCTACGGCCGCGGCCTTGACGCGGCACGCAGGGATTTCAATTTGTAGGCAAGCGGCCCCATAATTGCATCGACTCATGCCGCCGTGCGGCGTTGTCGCCGTTCGTCTTCCATACCTTCGACCGATGCAACGCATCCTCGGCCCGGCCCGCACCCTTCTTTCCCACCGCGACCTCACGGTGGTGCTGGTGTGCAATCTCTTGCTCGGCCTGGCATTTTCGTTTGTCGCGCCGTTCTATTCCATGTTCGGCACGATCGAGGTCGGCATGTCGAAATGGACCTTCGGGGTGTTCATGACGACCACATCGGTCGCCGGCATAATCATCAGCACGGTGCTTGCGCGGTGGTCCGACACGAGGTACAGCCGGCGGGCCATCCTGCTGCTGGGCTGCGCGTTCGGCGTGGCCGGCTACGTGGGTTTCGCCTACGTCCGCAGCATCCTTTGGCTGACGGTGATCGGCTCGGTGGCGCTGGGGATCGCCTCGATCACCTTTTCGCAGCTTTTTGCGTACGGCCGCGAGGAAATCGACCGCCACGGTGTCCCGCCCGCGGACGCGCCGCTCTACATGAACATCTACCGGCTGGTCTTCTCGCTGGCCTGGACGATCGGACCTGCGATGGCCGCCTGGGTCATGATCCGCTATTCCTTTCGGGGAACGTTCCTGATCTGCGGGGGATTCTTCCTTCTCCTCTTCCTGATGGTGTGGGGCTTCATCCCCGTCCGGCCTCCGGTTCCCCAGGCGCCAGGGGCCCGCGTCTCCCTGCTCAAGCTGCTGCGCCGGCCCGACCTGTTGAGTTACTTCTCGGCCTTCGTCCTTGTCTTCATCTGCACCACGATGGGGATGATGAACCTGCCTCTCATGATCCTCGAGACACTGGGTGGGTCGAGGCAGCAGGTCGGCATTGCCTACACCGTGGCCCCGATTTTTGAGCTGCCCCTGATGCTCCTGTTCGGGCTGCTTGCCTCCCGCGGAAGCCCCGGGAGACTGATCCGCCTGGGCGTCATCATTGCGGTTGCCTACTACATCCTGCTGACCCAGGTGCGCGTTCCCTGGCAAGTCTACCCGGTCCAGGTCCTGAGCGCTGCGATCGCCGCCATCATTTCGGGCATAGCGATCACACATTTCCAGAGCTACATCCCGAACCAGCCCGGCACGGCGACGAACCTCTACAGCACCGCCAACCGGATCGGGTCCACCTTGGGCTATCTTTGCTTCGGCACGTTCGCCAGCGGCCTGGGTTATCGGGCCGTCTTCTACGTGTGCGCGGCCGTCTGCGCCGCCGCGTTTGCCCTGCTGTGGCTGGCCCGCGAGCAGCACCAGTCCGAAGCCGTCGGTTGAGGAGGCTCTCCCGGGCACCTGCGTTGTTGCCTGAGGCACGGGACTTCCGCAGCCTCCCGCCATGACTCTCGCTTCTCCGACAAAGAGGCGCCTTTGGATCGCGACCGGGCTGGTGGCGCTCTTTGCGGGTGCCGGTTTCCTGATCCTGCCGCCCATTGTCAAGTCCCAGCTGGAGAGCCGTCTTTCCGCGGAGCTGGGCCGTCGGGTGACGGTGGGGAACGTGCGCGTCAATCCCTTTGCCCTGTCCCTGACCCTCCAGGACTTTGCCATCCGGGAGCGCGACGGCGAAACGGTCTTTCTCGGTTGGCGCGATCTCTATGTGAGGTTCGACGCCCTCCCGTCGCTCTTCGGCGAATGGGTGCTGGGGAAGGTCGACCTCGATGGCTTCCAGGTGCGCGTCCAGGTGAACCCCGACCAGTCGCTCAACTTTTCCGACCTGCTTGCAAAAGTCACCGCCCAGGCCCCCGCCTCCGGGCCACCCGGCAAACCCACGCGCCCCATCCGCATCGCCAGCCTCGTGGTCTCCGATGGGCACATCGACTTTTCGGACCTGTCCCCGAAGCGGCGGTTTGCGACGACGATAGCTCCCCTGAACTTTTCCATCACCGACCTCAGTACGGCGGGCGGCCGGGGCGCTCCCTACCGGTTCGAGGCGTCCACGGAGGCGGGCGAGAAGTTGTCGTGGAGCGGCACCCTCCAGGCCGCGCCCTTCGCCTCCACGGGGGAATTCTCCCTCGAAAACATCCTCCTTCCCAAGTACGCGCCCTATTATGCGGACCGTATCCGGGCCGATCTCACCTCTGGAATCCTTTCGATGGAGGGTCACTACGAGATCGCGATGGCCGACGACCGGAGGACGCTGAAGCTGAGTGGAGGCTCCGTACGGTTGCGGACGATCAAACTCGTGGAGCGCGTCGGCGGAGCCCCGGCGGTCGATCTCCCGGCGCTCGATGTGGAGGGAATCGAGGCGGACGCCCTCACGCAAAAGGCCTCGATCGGGTCTTTGACCCTCGATGGCGGCGCCCTCCGCGTGCGCCGCGAAAAGGACGGCTCGATCAACCTGCTGGCCATGCTGCCACCGCCCGCCGCGCCGGCCCAGGCGGCGGGTGCCCCTCCACCGGCGCCCGCAAGATACCCCGATGTCTCGGTGGGGGAGCTGGTGCTGAAGGATCTCGGCGTCGAGGTCACCGACCTCGCGGCCCCGCGGCCCGCGCACCTGGTCCTCAACGGAATCCAACTCTCGCTCAGGAACGTCTCACTGGCGCCGAAGGCGCGCATGCCGTTGGCTGTCTCGTTTGGCTGGACCCCGCAGGGCACGGTGAGGGTCGACGGGGTCCTGGGGATCAACCCCATTTTTGCCGACGTCAGGGCGGACGTCGCGGGATTGGATATGCGCCCGTTGAGCCCCTATCTTGAGCAGTTCGCCAATGCCCGCGTCGCGAGCGGTGCGTTCACCGCAAATCTCGCGGCGGCCGTCTCGAGTTCGGGCGGGGACACCCCCGCGGCGACAGTCTCGGGCGACCTGCAGGTCGACAAGTTCGGCCTTGTCGACGGCTCGGGGAGCGGCGAGCTGGCCGGATTCGGGTCGTTCAAGTTCCGCGGCCTCAGGGCGGCCACGGCACCCATCCTGACCGTGGCGCTTTCGGAAATCGATGTCGAGGGGCCGTATGCCCGCGTGGTCGTCGCTGCCGACAAGTCGCTCAACCTGTCGGCGGTCCTCAAGTCCACCTCCCGGCCAGCCCCCTCATCCGGTGGGGGAAAAACGCCGGCTTCGGCCGCGCCCGCAGCCGCGCCACCGGCCATCGACATTGGCAAGGTCGTGATCAGCGGAGGTGACTTCAGCTACACTGACCGCTCGATCGAACCCAACGTCAGCATGGACGTGGGCAGGTTTGGCGGAAGCATCACGGGCCTCTCCTCCGCCAATCCCGCGAAGGCGGCCATCGACCTGAGTGCGCTGGTCGACGGTTCGGGGCGGGTTTCCGTGGGCGGCAGGCTCGACCCGCTGGGCGCGGTGAGGTCCGTCGACATGAGGGTGGGCGTCAGGGACGTGGACCTGCTCCCGCTGAGCCCCTACAGCGGAAAATACGCGGGCTACGAACTCGCGCGCGGCAAGCTGGCCGTGGACGTGAAACTGCTCGTCAACGGCAGCAGGATCGACGCCTCGAACGTGATCACCGTGAACCAGTTCACCTTCGGAAGTCCTGTCAGCAGCCCCGAGGCGACGGGCCTGCCCGTGCGGCTGGGCGTGGCCCTTCTCAAGGACATCGATGGGAACATCGTGATCGACGTGCCGGTGCAGGGCAGCACGGACGACCCCAACTTCCGAATCGGCCGGGTCGTGCTGCGGGTCATCGTCAACCTGCTCACGAAGGCCGCGGTCTCCCCGTTTGCCCTGCTCGGGTCTGCCTTCGGCGGGGGAGGCGAGGAGCTGGCCTACCAGGATTTTGCGCCAGGATCCTCTGAAATACAGGCCGCGGAGGTTGTGAAGCTGCAGACGATGGCCAAGGCGCTGTCCAACCGGCCGGGCCTGAGCCTCGGGCTCGAGGGATCCTATGATGCCGCGGCAGACGGCTATGCGCTCAAGCGCCTCAAGCTGGAGGACGAGATCCGGCAGGCCGTGTGGGAGGAGAGGCGCCGGAAGGATGCCGGCACTCCTCCCCAGGCCGTCCTGGTCGTCTCGCCCCTGGAGGAGGAGGCTGTCGTCAAAGGGATGTTTGATACCAGGTTTCCGCCGGGAACCAGCTTTGGGACACCTTTGCCCCCGCCGCCCGCCGTTGTCGCCCCTCCCCCCCCGCCGGAAGGGTTCGCCAGAAGGCTCATCGGCTACCTGACCCTAAAGAGCTTCCGCGAAAGACGCGCGGCCAAGAGGCGGAATGCGCTTCTCGAATCCGGGCATCGGCAGGCGATCGCCGCCGCCGTAGCCGCCGGCCTTCCCCTGGACGAAATGCGGGGTCGCCTTGCCGAGGCCATGGGCATCGACGACAATGAGCTCAGGGCCCTCGCCGGGGCTCGCGCAAAGCGCGTTCGGGACTATCTTGCGGGCACGGGCGGGATCGCGCCCGGCCGACTCTTCCTCCTTAATCCGTCGGCCGGCGCATCAAAGTCCGGGAGGGGGCCGCGAGTGTTTCTCCAGCTTCAGTAGGCCGGGAAAGGGATTGGCCGGCGCCCGCAGCCCCGGCAAAGGGGGCCGCTGCGGGTCATGCCGCTGAACAGACTTCCTGGGAGAGGAGCATCCCGCTGCCGCCCGTGACTCCATGACCGTCGGTCCACAGGTGGGCGACGCCCAGCCCGGCAAGCCATTCCGGGCCGACCGCGCCCTTGAGCATGCCGATCGTCGAAATGCTTCCGGCGACCAGGCAGCTTTCGGCCATGACGCTGACCGCGGCCAGGCCGTTGACCGGCCAGCCCGTGCGCGGGTCGAGGATGTGCCCGTAACGCCAGCCGTCCACGGTGATGCATCGCTCGTAGTCGCCGCTGGTCGCCAACCCGCCGGCGGCGAGCGAAACGACCGCGAGGGACTCGCCGGTGTCCTGGGGATTGCGAATTGAGATCAGCCAGGGCGCCCCATCCGGCTGGGGCCCGATGGCGCAGATGTCGCCTCCGAGCTCGACGAGCCCGTGGGCCACGCCCGCCTCGGCGCACGCGGCCGCGGCCCGGTCGGCCGCGTATTCCTTGCCGATGCCGCCCAGGTCGAGTTCCACCCCGGGAACCGGAAAGGAGAGGACGGGCCTCCTCCACCTGATCTTGTCGAGCCCGAGCAGGGGCATCAGGCGTTCGATCTCCTCGGGCACGGGGGTGCGCCCGGAGGAAAAGTTCCAAGCCCGCCTGAGGAGCCCGGTCGTGATGTCGAACAGGCCGCCGCTCTTGCGGTAGCATGCGAAGGCGTAGTCGATCAGGGCGGCGGTCTCCTCATCGACCTCCAGCGAGCCGCCGACCGCGGCGACCCGGTTGATCTGCGAGAGAATGCTGTCGGGCCGGTAGCGCGAATAGCGGCACTCGATCCGCAGGATTTCGGCCTCGGCGGCCTGTGCGGCGGCAGGGCCCGCATCACAGAGATGCAGCGA
>Ga0302319_10004086_pt1 | contig 30138 bp, 27 predicted proteins | sample Bog_T0_2_FD_203319 | JGI IMG/M metagenome (GOLD analysis project Ga0302319, IMG submission 203319) | Peat permafrost microbial communities from Stordalen Mire near Abisko, Sweden - Bog_T0_2 | ecosystem: Environmental > Terrestrial > Soil > Wetlands > Peat | place: Sweden: Abisko, Stordalen Mire... | reverse complement strand
AGCGGACCTGACTCCGGGTCATGCCGCTCTCCACCTGATTGACGGCCGCCTGGTCGAGGAAGTTGCCCTGTTGGATATTGATGCGATACACGCAGCCCGAGCAGAGCGCCGCGAATGCGAGCGCCAGCAGCGGGTGGGTCGATAGTTTCGTCAAAATGGCGTGCAACCTCTATAATGCGCGGCGTCGATGTTCCGAACGTCGTGATTCCATCATACCGGATGACCGAGAATGCCGCAGCGACTCAAATCCCCGACGACCGGCGAGAGCAGCGATCTACGCAATGCGGGACTCAAAGTCACGCTGCCGAGGCTCAAGATTCTCGATATCCTGGCCGAAGGGTCGGCGCGCCACATGAGCGCGGAGGACATCTACAAGAAGCTCCTCGTCTCCAACGAAGATATCGGCCTCGCCACCGTGTATCGCGTCCTCACACAGTTCGAGGCCGCGGGCTTGGTCACGCGCCATCACTTCGAGGGCGGGATGGCCCATTTCGAACTCAATCACGGGCCCCATCACGATCATATCGTGTGCGTGGACTGCGGCCGCGTCGAAGAGTTCATTGACGGTGGCATCGAAGAGCGCCAACAGGCTGTCGCGGAGCGGCTCGGTTTCGAAATCAGCGACCATGCCCTGATTCTCTACGGCCATTGCCGCAAGGCCGATTGTCCGCATCAGAAAACCGTCAAGTAACGGCCTAATTGCTCATTCGGCGCCCCGAGAGCGCCTGGCTTTGGGTTTCGCGGGCGCGGCGAGCGCGAGCATCTCAATCGCGTGGGCGCGCGCCTGATCGGTGACGTCGATGCCGCCGAGCATCCTCGCGATCTCCTCGACACGTTCCGCTTCGCCGAGCCGTTCGATCGTCGTGCGGGTCTTGGCTCCCTCGCTGCGTTTGCTGACGCGGAGCTGACTGTGGGCTTGACTCGCGACCTGTGCGAGGTGGGTCACGCACAGCACCTGGGCGCGCCCGCCGAGTGCGCGCAATTGGCGCCCGACGATTTCCGCGACCGCGCCGCCGATACCGGCGTCGACTTCATCGAACACCATGCACTCGGCCGCGTTCTTCGCCGCCGCCGCCACTTGCACGGCGAGACTGATCCTCGACAACTCGCCGCCCGAAGCCACCTTGGCGAGGCTCTTCGGCGGCTGACCGGGATTAGCGCTGACGAGGAACTCGATCGCATCGAGGCCATGGGCGGCCGGTTCGCCGTCGCCCGGCGTGACCTGGACCCTGAACTCGCCCCCCGCCATGCCGAGCGATTGCATCAGCGTCGTGATCTGGGCACCCAAGTCGGCCGCTGCGGTCCGGCGGGCCGCGCTCAAGCGGCCGGCGGCGGCTCGGTACTCGGTCTCGAGTTCCGTGAGTCGCCGCCGTGCCTCGGCGGAGCTCGTATGGGCAGCTTCCAGGCTCGAGAGTTCCGCTTCGATCTCGGCCTGGCGTTGCGGCAGCTCGCGAACCGCGATCCTGTGCTTGCGGGCGAGCGCTTCGAGCGCGGCAGCTCGCCGTTCGATGTCCTCCTGACGCGCGGGGTCGACGTCGAGCAGATCGAGAAACCGCCGCAGCATGTCGGCGGCCTCGCCGACCTGGATCGCCGCCTCGGCGATCAGTGATCCGACCGCGGCGAGCTCCGGGTCGGTGTCGCCGGCGCTGCGCAGCGCCGCCTGCGATTTGGCGAGCAGACGTTCGGCGTTGTCGCGCGCCAGCTCCCCGTCGCTCGCGCCGCGGCCCATGTCATCGCCATGCCCTTCCCGCAGCGCGGCGAGCGCGGTGCGAGCCGCTTCGGCGAGCTTGCCGCGGCCCGCGATTCGCTTGCGCTCGAGGAACAACTCCTCGATTGCGGCAAGCGCCGGGATCGCCGCACGCGGACCGAGTTCTGCGCCGAGTTCGGCGTGTTCGTGGCGCAGCAGCTCGAGGCGCGACTCGCGATTGATCAGGGCGGCCTCGAGCACCTCGACTTGGCGGTGGCACCCACGATAGTTCGCGTGGATCCGCGCCACGGCCGCCGCGAGTGCTTCGAGCCCGCCATGCCGATCGAGCATCCCGCGTTGCGCCTCGCGGCGCACGAGGTGCTGGAACTCCTGCTGACCGTGGATCTCGAGCAGCGATTCGCCGAGCTCGCGCAGGGCCTGTACAGGCACCAATTGACCGTTGACGTAAGCGCGCGAGCGCCCGTCCTGGCCGACGACCCGGCGCAGGAGCACCTCGTCCTCGTGGGCGATCGACTGGGCCTCGAGCCACGCGGCGGCGGGCGGCGGCAGCGCCGTGAAGAGGCCCGTCGCTTCGGCGCGCTCCGCACCGGCGCGGATCACGTCTGCGCCGGCGCGGCCGCCCGCGAGCATCGAAAGCGCATCGACGACGATCGACTTGCCGGCGCCCGTTTCGCCGGTGAGCGCGGTCAGACCCGCCGCGAAATCGAGTTCGGCCTGTTCCACGATCACGAAATCGCGCAATTGCAGATGGGTCAGCATGGGCTTCGGGTTGCGGGGTTCTCAATCGCTCGATTCGCCGCCGATACCGCCGATGCCCCCGCGGCCCCAGTGCAGTTTCGAACGCAGCAACCGATAGTAATCGTAGCCGGGAGGATGCAGCAGGGTGATTTTCGCGTCGGAGCCCTCGACGAACAGGCTGTCGCCCTGCTGCAGATCGCCGAGCGCGGCGCCGTCGCAGGTGACCTGGGCGCGCGCATCGAGACGGTCGGCGAGGCGCACGAGAATCCTGCTGCCCGCCCGGACCACGATCGGCCGATCGCTCAAGGTGTGCGGACTGATCGGCGCAAGGACCCAGGCGTCGAGATCGGGCGCCACGATCGGTCCCCCGCAGGAGAGCGCGTAGGCGGTCGAACCAGTGGCGGTCGCGATGACGAGGCCGTCCCCACCGTGCGAATTCACATAGTGCCCGTTGATGGAAGTCTCGAAGTCGAGCATGCGGCCGGTTTGCCATTTGTTGACGACGACGTCGTTGACCGCGAGTGCGCGCGCCGTGGGCGCGCCATAGCGCTCGAGGCGCGCGGCGAGCAGCGGCCGGCAGTCTTCCGTGTAACGGCCGGCGAGCACGGAATCGATGTCCTCGAGCATGGAGTTCGGGCTCACGTCGGTGAGGAAGCCGAGGCGGCCGCGGTTGATGCCAAGCAGGGGTACGGAGTCCCCGGAAACGAGGCTCGCTGCGTAGAGCAGCGTACCGTCGCCGCCGATCGCAATGATGAGGTCGGCGCGGCCCGCGAACGCCTTTTCAGGACAGAGCACCACGGAACCGGCCGCAAAGGCGAGGGTGTTGCGCGTATCGACGAGCGCCCGCAGACCGCGCGCGAACAAATGCCCGGCGAGGTTCAGCATGCACTCGGAAACGCGCGAGTCCTTGGCGTTGCCGACGAGAGCGATGGACTTGAAAGGGTGAGACATGATCGAGATTCCTTGTAGCATGGGGCGGCGGAGCGGTCACGCCCTTGACTTCCGGTGGATACGCTAGTTACGTTCAAGCTCGCCATATGGACCGCACTATGACAGACGACGCCGATGCTTCTCTGACGGAACGGGCTCAGCTGCTGCTGAAGGCCCTCGTCGAGAGTTACATCCGCGACGGTCAGCCGGTAGGCTCGCGCACGCTGTCGCGCGATTCGGGCTTGAGCCTGTCGTCGGCGACCATCCGCAACGTGATGGCCGATCTCGAGGCGCTCGGCTTCGTCGCCTCCCCGCATACGTCCGCCGGCCGCATTCCGACCGACAAGGGCTACCGGTTCTTCGTCGACACCCTCCTCAAATTGAAGCCTCTCGATCACGGCGAGGTCGAGGAAATCGAGCGCCGGTTGGTCGGCGAACAGTCGAACGGGCGCTCTCTGGTGGAGAACGTCTCCCAAATGCTCTCCAGCGTGACCCGGATGGCCGGCCTCGTGACCCTCCCGAACCCGAATTATGTCGCACTCTCGCAAATCGAGTTCATCGGCCTGTCGGAAAATCGTGCGCTTGCGATCATGGTCATGAACAACCACGAGGTCCAGAACCGGGTCGTGCACCTCGATCGGTTCCACACCGCCGAGGAGCTGCGTCGGGCGGCCAGCTATTTGAACGAGGCGTTTGCCGGCCGATCGCTGCCCGACGTGCGTGCGATGCTCGTCGAGCAGCTCAAGGACGCGCAGCAGCACATGAACCAGCTGATGCTCGATGCAATCCAGGTCGCGCAGAAGGTCTTCGACCGGAAGCCCGACGAACGCGTCGAGTACGTGATCGCGGGCGAGACGAACCTCATGGGCTTCGCCCAGTTGTCGAACGTCGAGCGGCTGCGCCGCCTGTTCGAGGCGTTCAACGAGAAACACGACATCCTGAACCTGCTCGACAGCTGCCTGCACGCCGACGGTATCCAGATCTTCATCGGTCAGGAATCGGGCTATCGGATTTTGGACGACATCAGCGTCGTCACGGCTCCGTATACGCTCGACAACCGGGTGGTCGGGGTGCTCGGCATCATCGGTCCCACCCGGATGGCCTACGAACGGGTGATCCCCATCGTCGACGTGACCGCAAAACTCTTGGGTTCGGCCTTGAACGCTCGTAAATAGCCCCCAGTTGATGGTTTCCAAGCGGTCTCTCGCTGAGATCCCGCGCCATTTCGAGGGGCTTTTTGCACGTGAACGAAACGAATCAGGCCGAAGGTCCGGGTAGCAACGGCCGCGATGACGCCGCCAATGGCTCCGGTGGCGGTGCGCTCGCGGCCGCCGAGGCGAAGGCCCAGGAGAACTGGAACAGCTATCTGCGCGCCGTCGCGGAGATGGAAAACTACCGCAAGCGGGCCGAGCGCGAAGTCGAGAACGCCCGCAAATACGCGATCGAACGATTCGCGCAGGAACTCGTGACGGTTGGAGATGCGCTCGAAGCGGGCATCAATGCCGGCGCCTCGAATCCGGGGCCTGCCCTCCTAGAAGGCGCGCAGGCGACCCTGCGTCAGCTGCACCGGGCCTTCGAAAAGGCCGGCATCAAGATCATCGATCCGGCGGCGCAGCCGTTCGACCCGGAGTGGCATGAAGCCATGGTCGCCCAGGAGAGCCGCGAATCGCCGCCGAACACAGTGTTGTCGGTCATTCAAAAGGGCTATTCCCTGAACGGCCGCCTGCTGCGTCCGGCTCGGGTCATCGTGAGCAAGGGCCCCGCCGACGGGGCTGAAATCGGCTGAAAAACCCCGACACAAGCGGTGGGTGAGATTGAAAACGGCGGGTAAAACCCCATTCAAGGGCTACGGAAGCGGAATTTTTAGAGGTCTTTAACATATGGCTAAGATTATCGGCATCGATCTCGGTACGACCAATTCGTGCGTCGCGATCATGGAGGGCGGCAAGCCCAAGGTCATCGAGAACAGCGAAGGTGATCGCACCACGCCGTCGATCGTGGCCTTCACGAAGGACGGGGAAGTGCTCGTCGGCCAGTCGGCCAAGCGCCAAGCCGTTACCAATCCGCAGAACACGGTCGCGGCGGTCAAGCGCCTGATCGGTCGCAAGTTCACGGACGAGGTCGTGCAGAAAGACGTGAGCATGGTCTCGTACAAGATCGTCAAGGCCGATAACGGCGACGCCTGGGTCGAGGTGCAGGGCAAGAAAATGGCGCCGCAGGAAGTCTCCGCGCGCGTGCTCATGAAGATGAAGAAGACCGCCGAGGACTATCTCGGTGAGACCGTCACCGAGGCCGTGATCACCGTTCCGGCTTATTTCAACGATTCCCAGCGTCAGGCGACGAAGGACGCCGGACGCATTGCGGGCCTCACCGTCAAGCGCATCATCAATGAGCCGACGGCGGCCGCGCTTGCTTATGGCCTCGACAAGGACGGCGGCGATCGCAAGATCGCGGTCTATGACCTCGGCGGCGGCACCTTCGACGTGTCCGTGATCGAGATCGCCGAAGTCGACGGTGAGCGCCAGTTCGAAGTGCTGTCGACCAACGGCGATACGTTCTTGGGCGGCGAGGACTTCGATCTGCGCGTGATCAACTATCTTGCGGACGAGTTCAAGAAGGAGTCGGGCATCGACGTGCGGCGCGATCCGCTCGCCATGCAGCGCCTCAAGGAGGCCGCGGAAAAGGCCAAGATCGAATTGTCTTCGAGCCAGCAGACCGAGATCAATCTGCCGTATATCACGGCGGATGCGGCGGGTCCGAAGCACCTCAACATGAAACTGACCCGCGCGAAGCTCGAGTCGCTCGTCGAGGACTTGGTCAAGAAGACGATAGAGCCCTGCAGGATCGCGCTCAAGGACGCGGGCCTCTCGATGGCGGACGTCGGCGAGGTGATTCTCGTGGGCGGTCAGACCCGCATGCCGCTCGTGCAGAAAGCCGTCAAGGATTTCTTCGGCAAGGAACCGCGTAAGGACGTCAACCCGGATGAGGCCGTGGCGGTCGGCGCCGCGATCCAGGGCGGCGTGCTTGCCGGTGACGTCAAGGACGTTTTGCTGCTCGACGTGACCCCGCTGTCGCTCGGCATCGAAACCTTGGGTGGCGTGATGACCAAGGTCATCGAAAAGAACACCACGATTCCCACCAAGGCATCGCAAACCTTCTCGACCGCCGACGATAATCAGACGGGCGTTACGATCCACGTGCTGCAGGGGGAGCGAGAGCGCTCCGTCGACAACAAATCGCTGGGCCGCTTCGATCTGTCCGACATCCCCCCCGCGCCGCGCGGCATGCCCCAGATCGAAGTCGCCTTCGACATCGACGCCAACGGCATTCTCAACGTCTCGGCCAAGGACGTGAAGACCGGCAAGGAACAGCGCATTGTGATCAAGGCCTCGAGCGGATTGTCGGAGGCGGAGATCAAGCGCATGGTCTCCGACGCCGAGGCGCACGCCGAGGAGGACCGGAAGTTCCGCGAACTCGTCGGTGCGCGCAACAAGGCGGACGCCAGCGTCCACACGACCGAGAAAGGCCTGAAGGACCTCGGCGACAAGCTCTCCGAAGACGAGAAGCGGGTCGCGAACGAGGCGATCGCCGCGGTCAAAAAGGCGATCGCGGGCGACGATAAGGACGACATCGAGCAGAAGACGCACGCACTCGATCAGGCGTCGGCCGCCATCCTGCAGAAGGGCTATGAGCAGGCTGCGGCCGGTGCCGGCCCGGGCACTGCCGGCGCCGAGGCCAAGAAAGACGACGTCCTCGATGCGGAATTCGAGGAAGTGAAGGAAAACGATCGCAAGAAGGCCTAGAGTTTGCGAATCTGGCGCCATTGAGATTGAGGCCTCCTCTGAACCGCCGGCGTGAGCGCGCCGGCGGCGTTTTTCTTATGGATGTGTAATGTCGAAGCAGGATTACTACAAACTCCTCGAAGTGCCGCGCAACGCCTCGGAAGCCGACATCAAGAAGGCCTACCGGCGCCTCGCCATGAAATACCATCCGGATCGAAATCCCGACGATCCGGACGCCGAACACAAATTCAAAGATGCCAAGGAGGCTTACGAGATCTTGACCGATCCGCAAAAGCGCGCGGCCTATGACCAATTCGGGCACGCGGGCCTGCAGGGTGGTCGCGGCGGCGGTTTTGGTGGAGGCGACGCGTTCGGGGACATTTTCGGCGAGATGTTCGGCGACATCTTTTCCGGCGGTCAGCGTGGCCGTTCGCAGGTGTTTCGAGGCGCCGACCTGCGCTACGAGCTCGAACTCGATCTCGAACAGGCCGTCTTCGGCACCGAAACCGAGATCCGCATTCCTTCGCTCGCCGAGTGCAAGACCTGCAGCGGCTCCGGCGCGGCCAAGGGTTCGTCGCCGAAAACCTGCGATACCTGCAACGGCCACGGCCAGGTCCGGGTGCAGCAGTCTATTTTCACGATCCAGCAGCCCTGCCCGCGGTGTAAGGGTCGCGGCAAGATCATCAGCAATCCCTGCGACACCTGTTACGGTCAGGGGCGTGTGCGCCAGGAGAAGACGCTCGCCGTCACGGTCCCGGCCGGCGTCGACTCGGGCGATCGCATTCGCTTGACCGGCGAGGGCGAGGTCGGTCGCAACGGCGGCCCCGCCGGGGACCTCTACGTAGAGATTCGGGTGCGCGAGCACGCGATCTTCGAACGCGACGGCAGCAACCTGTCGTGCGAGGTGCCCATCAGTTTCACGACCGCCGCGCTCGGCGGCGCCGTCGAAGTGCCGACGCTCGACGGCGAGGTGGTTCTCAAGATTCCCGCGGAAACCCAATCGGGGCGGGTGTTTCGCGTACGCGAGAAGGGCGTCGTGCCGGTGCGCGGCGGCTCGACCGGCGACCTGCTGTGTCGCGTCGTCATCGAAACTCCCGTCGGTCTCAGCGCGGCCCAGAAGGACATGCTGCGCGAGTTCGAGGCGCTTCTGCATGAGGGCAGCCACAAACCCCGGGAGAAGAGCTTTTTCGAGGGCGTGAAGAAATTCTTCACGGGCGCCGCGGACTAGCCCCTCGCAGCATGCGCTCGCTGGTGCTCTTCGGCGTGACCGGCCGCATGGGTCAATCGATCCTGCGAGCGTTAGGGGAAAGTACCCAATTACGACTCGGCGGTGCGATCGCCTCGCCCGACAGCCCTCGCCTCGGCGAGCGCTTGGAGTTGCCGGCGACGGCCATGGCGGGTCCGCCGATGCACATCACGAGTGACGCCGCGTCGGCGCTCGCGAGCGCAGCGGTCGCCGTCGACTTCAGCTCGAGCAATGCGGTCGCCGCTCACGCCGCCGAATGCGCCGCCGCCGATGTGCCGCTGTTGGTCGGTGCGACCGGCTTGGACGCAGCGACTTTCGATGCGCTCGCGGCGGCGGCGGCCCGCGTTGCGGTCCTCGTTGCACCCAATACCAGTCTCGGGGTCGGCGTTCTCATGAAGCTCGCTAAACTCGCCGCGACGGCGCTCGGCGAGTCGTACGACATCGAGATTTTCGAAGCGCACCACCGCGGCAAGCGCGACGCCCCGTCGGGCACGGCCTTGAGCATCGGCGGGATGCTCGCCGAGACGCGCGGCCGCGACCCGGCGGAACTCGCGGTCTACGGGCGGCACGGTCGGGAAGGCTCGCGGGCGCGCGGCAGCATCGGCTTTTCGGTCGTGCGCGCGGGCGATATCGTCGGCGAACACACGGTGTTCTTCGCGGGAGACGGCGAGCGGCTGGAACTCACGCACCGCGCGACGGATCGGCAGTGTTTCGCCCGCGGCGCGCTGCGGGGCGCCGAATGGCTCGTGGGTCGTCCGCCGGGACTCTATTCGATGCACGATGTGCTGGGTTTATAGAAGAGCCATAGACAGGCATCGCCCGCATCGTTAATATTCGCGCCCGGAATCTATCTGCTAAACAAACCAAGAAGCGGGAGGCTGTTCTGACGAGCGCCTCCCGCTTTGCGCATCTACGGGACGCGCCGTAGCGCAAAAGCGAGGAACCGGAGTGTCGACACCTGCAGTGCTAGCTCTCGAAGATGGCACAGTGTTTCGTGGCGTTTCGGTCGGCGCCAAGGGAAACACGACGGGTGAAGTGGTATTCAATACGGCGATGACCGGTTATCAGGAGATCCTGACGGATCCGTCCTACTGTCGTCAGATCGTCACGCTCACCTACCCGCATGTCGGCAACACCGGCACGACGCCCGAAGACCTGGAGTCCGGTGCCGTCTATGCGGCGGGCCTCGTGATTCGCGATCTGCCGATCCTGCATTCGAATTGGCGCGCGACCGAATCGCTCGAGAGTTTTCTGACACGCTGCAAGCTGGTCGCGATCGCCGAGATCGATACACGCAAACTCACGCGCACGCTACGAGAAAAGGGCGCGCAATCCGGCTGCATCATGACGGGCGAGAACATCGATCCGGCCAATGCGATTCATGCGGCGCGCAAGTTCCCGGGCCTCAAGGGCATGGATCTCGCGAAGGCCGTTACGACGAAGCGCAGCTATCAGTGGAACGACGCCGTCGTCTGGGATTCGACGGCGAGGATGCCGCGCCCGCAAAATCGGCTGCACGTCGTCGCCTACGATTTCGGCATCAAGCGCAACATCCTGCGCATCCTCGCGGAAAATGGCTGCCGCATGACCGTCGTCCCCGCGCAAACCTCGGCCGATCAAGTGCTTGCGTTGAATCCCGATGGTGTTTTCTTATCGAACGGTCCCGGCGACCCAGAGCCCTGCGATTATGCGATCGAGGCGATCCGGCGCCTGCTCGAGACCGATCTGCCGATTTTCGGCATCTGCCTCGGCCACCAGTTGCTGGGGCTTGCGAGCGGGGCGAGAACGCTGAAGATGAAGTTCGGTCATCACGGAGCAAACCATCCGGTACAGGAGCTCGATTCCGGGCGGGTGTTCATCTCGAGCCAGAACCACGGCTTCGCCGTCGACGAATCGAGCCTCCCGCCGACGCTCACCGCAACGCACCGTTCCTTGTTCGACGGCTCCTTGCAGGGCCTTGCCCGCAATGATTGTCCGGCGTTCAGTTTTCAGGGTCATCCCGAGGCGAGCCCCGGTCCGCACGAGCTGCGGCGGCTGTTCGAACACTTCACCTTCCTCATGATCAAGCGCATTCAGGCCAATGCGCGCGGGCGCGTTCCCGGCAAACAGAAGTCGGCCGAGAGTTAGCCATGCCGAAGCGTACCGACATTCAAACGGTCCTGATCATCGGCGCAGGGCCCATCGTCATCGGCCAGGCCTGCGAGTTCGACTACTCCGGAGCTCAGGCGTGCAAGGCCTTGAAAGAAGAGGGATATCGCGTCGTACTCGTGAACTCCAATCCGGCCACGATCATGACCGACCCGGAAACCGCGGACGCGGTCTATATCGAGCCGATCAATTGGCGCACGCTCGAGCGCATCATCGATAAAGAGCGCCCCCAGGCACTTCTCCCGACGATGGGCGGCCAGACCGCGCTCAATACGGCGCTCGACCTGGCGCGTGAGGGCGTGCTCGACAAGTACGGCGTCGAGATGATCGGCGCGACGAAGCGCGCGATCGATATGGCGGAGGATCGGGAGCTGTTCCGGCGCGCCATGACCGAAATCGGACTCGCGACGGCACGTGCGCGCATCGCTCACAGCATGGAGGAGGCACTCGCCGTTCAGGCGGAGATCGGCTTCCCGACCGTCATCCGCCCCTCCTTCACGCTCGGCGGCAGCGGCGGCGGAATCGCCTACAACCGCGAGGAGTTCGACACCATCGTCGCCCGCGGCCTCGACGCATCGCCGACCAACGAGGTGCTGCTCGAGGAGTCCGTGGTCGGCTGGAAAGAATATGAGATGGAGGTCGTCCGCGACCGCAACGACAACTGCATCATCATCTGCTCGATCGAGAACGTCGATCCGATGGGCGTGCACACCGGTGACTCGATCACCGTGGCACCCGCCCAGACGCTCACCGACAAGGAATACCAGCGGCTGCGCGACGCGTCGATCGCGGTGCTGCGCAAGATCGGCGTCGATACCGGCGGATCGAACGTCCAGTTCGCCCTGAATCCCGACGACGGCCGTGTGCTCGTCATCGAAATGAACCCGCGCGTGTCGCGCTCCTCGGCGCTCGCCTCCAAGGCCACGGGATTCCCGATCGCGAAGGTCGCCGCGAAACTCGCGATTGGCTACACGCTCGACGAACTCAAGAACGACATTACCGGCGGCGCCACGCCGGCCGCGTTCGAGCCGTCGATCGATTACGTCGTGACCAAGATCCCGCGCTTCACGTTCGAGAAATTTCCGGGTGCGAATTCGCGGCTCACGACCCAGATGAAGTCCGTCGGCGAGGCGATGGCGATCGGTCGGACGTTTCAGGAATCGATGCAAAAAGCCCTGCGCAGCCTCGAAACGGGCTTCGACGGCTTCAACGAGCAGATGAGCCTGCCCCTCACCGACGAGGCCTCGACCCAGCTCGCCTACGAACTGCGCTGGCCCGGCCCGAATCGGATCCTCTACGTGGCGGACGCGTTCCGTGCCGGTTGGACCCGCGACCAGGTGTTCGAGGCGACGGCGATCGATCCGTGGTTCCTCGCCCAGATCGAGGATCTCGTGCACGAGGAGGGCGTGCTCCGCGAACAGGGTTTCGAGAGCCTCGACTACGCCAGGATGCGCGCCCTGAAACGCAAGGGTTTCGCCGATTCACGCATCGCGAAACTCGTCGGGCGCGACGACGTCGCCGTGCGCACGCGCCGCCGCAAGCTCGGACTACACCCGGTCTACAAGCGGGTCGATACCTGCGCGGCGGAATTCGCGACAGCGACCGCCTACCTGTACTCCACCTACGAGGAAGAGTGCGAATCGAATCCGACTAATCGTCGCAAGATCATGATCTTGGGCGGTGGACCTAACAGAATAGGTCAAGGGATCGAGTTCGATTACTGCTGCGTGCACGCGGCCATGGCGCTGCGCGCCGACGGCTTCGAGACGATCATGGTCAACTGCAATCCGGAAACCGTCTCCACGGATTACGACACATCCGATCGCCTGTACTTCGAACCGCTGACGTTCGAAGACGTCATGGAGATCATCGACAAGGAGAAGCCCGAGGGCGTCATCGTCCAGTTCGGCGGCCAGACGCCGCTCAAACTGTCGCGCGCGATTGCGGCCGCCGGCGGCCCGATCATCGGCACGACTCCCGACAGCATCGACGTCGCGGAGGATCGCGAGCGCTTCCAGAAGCTCGTCACCGCCTTGAAACTCAAACAGCCGGCGAATGCCACGGCGCGCACCGAAGACCAGGCGGTTGCCATGGCCCGCGACGTGGGCTTTCCCCTGATCGTGCGCCCGAGCTACGTGCTCGGTGGCCGGGCGATGGAGATCGTTTTCAACGAGGACGATCTGCGCCATTACATGTCCGTCGCGGTCAAGGTCTCGAACGACAGCCCCGTGCTGCTCGACCGCTTCTTAGACCTCGCGATCGAGGTCGACGTCGACGCCGTCAGCGACGGCGAGGACGTGCTCATCGGCGGCATCATGGAGCACATCGAACAGGCGGGTGTGCATTCCGGTGATTCGGGCTGTTCGCTGCCGCCGAACGGCTTGTCGCAGGAAATCCAAGACGAGCTCCGGGCGCAAACCCGAAAACTTGCCAAGGCACTCAACGTGATCGGACTCATGAACATCCAGTTCGCGATCCAGAGCGGCGTGATCTACATCCTGGAGGTCAATCCGCGCGCCTCGCGCACCGTGCCGTTCGTCTCGAAGGCCACCGGCATTCCGCTCGCGAAGGTGGCCGCGCGCGTTATGACCGGGAAGTCGCTCGCGGCCCAGGGCCAGACCCGGGAACGGATCCCGCCCTATTTTTCGGTCAAGGAGGCGGTCTTTCCCTTCATCAAGTTCCCGGAGGCGGATCCGATCTTGGGTCCCGAAATGAAATCCACGGGCGAGGTCATGGGGACGGGACACACGTTCGGCGAGGCCTATGCAAAAGCCCAGGCGGCTTCGGGCGTCGTGCTGCCGACGCGCGGTCTGTGCTTCATCAGCGTGCGCGATCGCGACAAGCCGGCTGCCGTGCCCCTGGCCCGCATGCTCATCGAGCGGGGCTTCGAACTCGCCGCGACCGGCGGCACAGCGCAAATTCTCGCGGACTCTGGCATCATTTGCCGGCGCGTCAACAAAGTGCGGGAAGGCCGGCCGCACGTCGTGGACATGATCAAGAACGACGAAGTCGCCCTGATCGTGAATACGACGGAGGGCAAGCAGGCGGTCCGCGAGTCCAGGTCCATCCGGCGCGAAGCGGTCGCCCGCCGGGTGACCTATTACACGACCGTCGCGGCGGCCCGCGCCACCTGCGACGCGCTCGATCATCTCGGGGACATTGAAGTGAATCGGCTCCAGGATTTGCACAAGGAATTGCTGTTGTGAAGCGAACTCCGATGACCCTGCGCGGCGCTGAGCGGCTGCGCGCGGAGCTGAAGAAGCTCAAGAGCGCGGATCGTCCCAATGTGATCAAGGCGATCGCCGAAGCGCGTGCGCATGGAGATTTGAGCGAAAACGCCGAATATCACGCGGCCCGCGAACAGCAGAGCTTCATCGAGGGTCGGATCAACGACATCGAGAACCGGCTGTCGAATGCCGAGGTCATCGACGTCACCAAACTCACGGCGAGCGGCCGCGTCGTGTTCGGCGCGACCATCGAACTCGAGGACCAGGACGGCGGACCCAAGGTCCGCTACCAGCTCGTCGGCGACGATGAGGCCAACATCAAAGAGGGGTTCCTGTCGGTCTCCTCGCCGATCGCGCGGGCGCTCATCGGCAAGTCCGAAGGCGACGTCGTCGACGTCACCACCCCCGGCGGAACGCGCAGCTACGAGATCGTGTCCGTCAAGTACGTGTGAGCCTGATCAGACGCGTCGTTCGGATCCTGGGGGTGCTTTGGGCGGGCAGCCTGTGGTCGGTCCTGTGGGTCACTTTCGTCCTGTTTCATGACCAGCCGGATCGCCACCTCGCGGGCACACTGGCGGGTCCCTTGTTCACGATCGAGACCGCGCTTGGGGTCGGTGTGGCGGCGCTCGCGCTCGTGCTGCCCGGCCGCACGCGGTTTCTCTGGGGCTATCTCGCGGCTGCGCTCCTGGCGCTCAACGAGTGGGGGCTGCGCCCGATCATGGAGCAGGTGCGCCTGCACGGGCCGCGCTTCGGGTTGGGCTTCGGCGCCTGGCACGGCGTGTCGACGCTCCTCTACGGAATCGCCTGCCTTGCGGTCGTGGTCCTAGTCTGGAATGACGATCTTGGGTAATTCCTTGCGTCGCCGATAGAAAACACCCACATTTCCGACTCGCTGCACCAATTGGCTTGCGGTCCGCACCGCGAGCGTATCGAGCGCAGCGCGGCGGATGTCGCGGTCGCCGACACGCGCACTCACCTTGACGAGTTCGTGGTCGGTGAGGGCACGGTCCAGCTCGTTCGCGACACCATCCGTGAGGCCGCCGTTGCCGAGCATGACGACGGGATCGAGGCCGTGGGCGAGGCGTCGCAGATGTTTTTTCTGCTTTTCGGTGAGCGACATCGCGTCATTATAGGTAACCCGGCCCGAGATCCAATGCCCAAACGAACCAAGAGTAGTGCGCGCTGGCTCGCCGAGCACGCGAACGACGAGTTCGTCAAACGCGCACAGCGGGAAGGCTGGCGCTCGCGCGCGGTGTTCAAACTCGAGGAGATCCAGCAGCGCGAGCGACTGCTGCGCCCGGGCGTCCGCTGCGTCGATTTGGGCGCCGCGCCGGGAAGTTGGAGCCAATTCGCGGCCCGCACCTTGGGCCCGGCTTGTCGCATTGTTGCAACAGACATCCTGCCCATGGATGCCATCCCTGGCGTAGAATTCGTGCTCGGCGATTTTCGCGAAGCGAGCGTGCTCGAGCAGGTCTTGGATCGGGTCGGCAGCGACAAAATAGACCTTGTTTTGTCGGACATGGCCCCAAACATGGCAGGCATTGACGCGGTGGATCAGCCCCGTTCGATGTATTTGGCCGAACTCGCGCTGGAATTTGCCGACCGCGTGCTGGCGCCGGGCGGCGATTTGCTGGTTAAGTTGTTTCAAGGCGATGGATTTGATCGGATCATCAAGGATGCGCGCAGGCGATACGGGCGAGTGGTCACAAAAAAGCCAAAGGCGTCACGAACCCGCAGTCCGGAGATCTATCTGTTGGCGCGACAGTTTGGGATGGTGTAACGTCGGGAACGCCCGTCAGGCTATTTTGTCGTTGTGTATACGACTGTAGGTGAAACTTGAACGATCTGACGAAACAAATTCTGTTATGGGTCGCGTTGGCGGTCATTCTGCTCGCGATTTTCAGCCAGTTCGGCATGCGCTCCGGGCAGCCGGCGACGATCGATTACTCTCAGTTCCTGACGGAAGTGAAGAGCAGCAATATCGAGTCGGTAACGCTGAAAGGGGAGTACATCGAGGGCAAGCGGCGCTCCGGTGACCCCTTCGTGACCTACAACCCCGAGACCGGCAACGGCGCGTTGATCGGGCTGTTGCAATCCCAAGGCGTGAAGTTTCGCGGCGAGCCGCCGAAACAACAATCGGTTTTGTTGCAGCTGCTCATCTCGGCGTTCCCGATCTTGATCTTGATCGGTTTCTGGGCCTATTTCATGCGCCAAATGCAGGGGGCATCCGGGGGCCGCGGCGCCATGTCGTTCGGCAAGAGTCGCGCACGCCTCTTGGGCGAGGACCAGGTCAACGTCACCTTCGCGGACGTGGCGGGCGTCGAGGAGGCCAAGCAGGAGGTCGTCGAAATCGTCGACTTCTTGAAGGATCCGGGCAAGTTTCAAAAGCTCGGCGGCAAGATCCCCAAAGGCGTGCTCATGGTCGGTTCGCCCGGCACGGGCAAGACGCTGCTGGCCCGCGCAATTGCCGGCGAGGCCAAAGTGCCGTTTTTCACGATTTCCGGCTCCGATTTCGTCGAAATGTTCGTCGGCGTCGGTGCGTCGCGCGTGCGCGACATGTTCGAGCAAGCCAAGAAGCATGCGCCCTGCATCATCTTCATCGATGAAATCGACGCCGTGGGACGGCATCGCGGCGCGGGTCTCGGCGGGGGCCACGACGAGCGCGAGCAGACGCTGAATCAATTGCTCGTCGAGATGGATGGATTCGAGGGCAACGAAGGCATCATCGTGATCGCGGCGACGAATCGCCCCGATGTGCTCGATCCAGCGTTGCTGCGTCCCGGCCGCTTCGACCGCCAGGTCGTCGTGCCGCTGCCGGACGTGCGCGGTCGCGAGCAGATCCTCAAGGTTCACATGCGCAAGGTGCCGCTCGGCGACAACGTCAAGCCGGCCGTGATCGCGCGCGGCACGCCGGGCTTCTCGGGCGCCGATCTCGCCAACCTCGTCAACGAGGCGGCGCTGTTCGCGGCGCGCGGCAACAAGCGCTCCGTCACGATGGAAGAGTTCGAGCGCGCCAAGGACAAGATCATGATGGGCGCCGAGCGCCGGTCGATGGTCATGACCGAAGAGGAAAAGCGCAACACCGCTTATCATGAGGCCGGTCATGCGATCGTCGGCTTGAGCGTCCCGGAACACGATCCCGTGTACAAGGTGACGATCATCCCGCGCGGTCGCGCCTTGGGTGTCACGATGTTCTTGCCGGAGGGCGACCGATACAGCACGAGCAAGCGCCGGCTCGAGAGCCGCATTGCGACGCTGTTCGGCGGCCGCGTCGCCGAGGAACTCGTGTTCGGCGCCGATGCCGTCACGACGGGCGCCTCGAACGACATCGAACGGGCGACCGAACTTGCCCGTAACATGGTCACCCGCTGGGGCTTGTCGAACCGGCTGGGTCCGCAAACCTACAGCGAGGAGTCGGGCGAGGTCTTCCTCGGCCGCAGCGTCACGCAGCACAAGCAGGTCTCGGACGTCACGGCGCACGTGATCGACGAGGAAGTGCGCCAGGTCATCGACAGCAATTATCAGCGCGCTTATACGATCATAAAGACCAACATGGAGAAGTTGGAAGCGATGTCGGAAGCGTTGATGAAATACGAGACGATCGACGAGGAACAGATCAAGGACATCATGGAAGGCAAAGTGCCGCGACCGCCGCGCGATTGGGACGATACGCCCACCCCGACGCCGCGCGGACCTTCGCCCGAGAAGCCGACGGCCCCCCTGGTCAGTCCGGCCGGCCAACACTAGGCCGTCACCGGACCGGGTCGCGCGCGGGTCCGGTCGACTCGGCCGGTCGGCTGGGGGTCACGGTCGAATGATGATGATTCGTGCAAGGCCGGTGGCGACACCGGCCTTGCGGCGTTTTAGAGGCTGCGATGCACTGGCGTTGTCGACACCGAGTCTTGGACTTGAGGCGCCCCCTGGTGATGGGCGTGCTCAACGTAACCCCCGATTCCTTTTCCGACGGCGGCCGTTTCGCGAGTCCCGCCGCGGCGCTCGATCGCGGCGCGGCGATGGTTGCCGCAGGCGCGGCCATCATCGACGTCGGTGGTGAGTCGACCCGCCCCGGGGCCGACGCGGTGCCCCAAGGCGTCGAAATCGACCGCGTCGTGCCGGTGATCGAGGCGCTGAACGCGCGCTTCGATGTGGCAATTTCGATCGATACCAGCAAGCCGGCCGTGATGGCGGCGGCGACCGCCGTGGGCGCCGTGATCGTCAATGACGTTCATGCCCTGCGCGCGCCCGGCGCGCGCGAGTGGGCCGCCGACAGCGGCGTCGGCGTTTGCCTCATGCACATGCAGGGGGAGCCGCGTACGATGCAGTGCGAGCCGCACTATGAGTCCGTCGTCACGGAGGTCGCCGCCTTCCTGCGCGGCGAACGCGCCGCCTGCCGCGACGCAGGTATCTCGGGCGATGCCATCGCGCTCGATCCCGGCATCGGTTTCGGGAAGACCCTGGCGCACAATTTGGCGGTGCTGCGTCATCTGCCCTTGCTCGTCGAACTCGGCTCGCCGGTCGTGCTCGGGGTGTCGCGGAAGTCGCTCATCGACCGGATATTGGGAGGTCGTGATCTCGATCAGCGCCTGCCCGGAGGGCTCGGTTTGGCGGCACTTGCGGTTTCGATGGGCGTGAGAATCATTCGTACGCACGATGTCGCGGCAACCGTCGATGCGATCGGGACCGTCGCGGCCGTGATGCAGGGAATGTCGGCATGACGCGACGTTATTTCGGCACGGACGGGGTTCGCGGGCGGGTCGGCACGAGTCCGATGACGGTCGACTTCGCATTGCGTCTCGCGAGCGCTGCCGCGCGGGTCCTCGCGCCGGGCGGCGGCCGGGTCTTGATCGGCAAGGACACGCGCTTGTCCGGATATATGTTCGAGTCCGCGCTCGAGGCAGGGTTTGTCGCGGCCGGCGTCGACGTGATGCTGATCGGTCCCCTGCCGACGCCCGGGATCGCCTATATGACCCAGCGGCTCGGCTGCCGCTTCGGCGTCGTCATCAGTGCTTCGCACAATCCTTACCAGGACAACGGCATCAAATTCTTCGATGCCTTCGGCAGCAAGTTGTCCGACGACGTCGAGGCGCAAATCGAGCATCTGGTCGATGGTGAGGTCGTCACGCAGGAATCGCCCCTCCTCGGTCGGGCGGTGCGCATCGACCGCAGCCGCACGCAATACCAGGAGTTTTGCGCTTCGACGGTACCCTCCGGCATGGATCTGCGCGGCAGCAAGATCGTCATCGATTGCGCGAATGGCGCAGCCTACAAGGTGGCGCCGCGCGTGCTTGCCGACCTCGGAGCCGAGATCGTGCCGATCGGCTGTTCGCCCAACGGCCGCAACATCAACGATAGCTGCGGTTCGACGTCGCCCGAATTGCTGCAATTGACGGTACCCGGTGTGCGCGCCCACGTCGGCATCGCGCTCGACGGCGACGGCGATCGGGTGCTCATGGTCGATGCGCTCGGCCGCATCGTCGACGGCGATCAGCTGTTGTTCATCCTCGCCAACGCCCGGCATGCGGCGGGCACGCTCACGGGACCCGTCGTCGGCACGGTCATGACCAATCTCGGGCTGGAACAGGCCTTCGCCCAGCGAGGCATCCCGTTTCTGCGCGCCCAGGTCGGCGACCGGCACGTGCTCTCCCTGCTCAATGAATCGGGTGGCACCTTGGGCGGGGAGACATCGGGACACATCCTGTGCCTCGACAAGACCACGACCGGCGACGGTTTGATCAGCGCGCTGCAGATCCTCGCGGTCATGAAGCGCACGGGCGCGGGACTCGCCGAGCTCGCCGCGGCCATGCCCAAGTATCCCCAGGTGCTGCTCAGCGTTCGCGTCGAACGGCGCTTCGACCCGATGACGGACCCGACCGTGCAGGGCGTCGTGCGCGAGGTCGAGCGGCGCTTCGAGGGCCGCGGGCGGATCGTGCTGCGCGCCTCGGGGACTGAGGCCTTGATCCGGGTCATGGTGGAAGGTTACGACGCGGAGCTGGTGAAACGGGGTGCGAGCGAGATTGCGCGCGTCGTGGAATCGGTTGCAATCCATCGTGGCCATTGAACGCGTGCGCCACGATTCCACACGGACGATTCGGCGTGCCAGGCTTGCAGTCGGCGCCTCGCAAGGCTAATCTTCGCCGCCTTTCCCGCAGAGTGGATTCCTCAGGCAGGTGACTATGCGTCGTCCGTTAGTGGCGGGTAATTGGAAAATGAACGGGTCGCGCGCCGCCAATGCCGCGTTGCTCGCCGAACTCGAACTGCGCGTGAAGCCTCAGTGGCCGATCGACATTGCAGTGTTTCCGCCGTTCGTCTATCTGGCTGAGGCGCGGCGCGCCTTGGAGGATGGCCCGATCGCGGTTGGTGCGCAGGATGTCTGCGCCGAGGCGTCCGGAGCGTTCACCGGGGAGGTGTCCGCTGCGATGCTCCAGGACATCGGCTGCCGGGCGGCCCTCGTCGGGCACTCGGAGCGGCGGCATTGGTACCATGAGGACGATGCGCTCGTCGCGAGAAAGTTCGCGGCCGCATTGTCGGTCGGTTTGATGCCTGTGTTATGTCTCGGTGAGACCCTGGACGAGCGCGAATCGGGCAAGACGGAGGCGGTGGTGGGGCGGCAACTCGACGCCGTGCTCGCCTTGAACGGCATCGAGCGGTTCGTGACGGCGGTCATCGCCTATGAGCCCGTTTGGGCGATCGGTACCGGCAGAACCGCGTCGCCGGATCAGGCGCAAGCGGTGCATGCTTTCATCCGTCGTCGAATAGCCGAACAAAATGCTAATATTGGCGGCCAACTGCGGATCCTCTACGGTGGCAGTGTGAAGGCCGGCAATGCCGCGGATCTGTTCGCGATGCCGGACGTGGACGGTGGATTGGTCGGGGGCGCTTCTTTGAGCGCCGACGAGTTTTACGAGATATGCGCGGCGGCGGCCGCTCGCCACTGAGAGCGTTGTTATTATGTTGCGTGGTTTCATTCTGGCAGTGCACGTGCTGCTCGCGTTCATGATCGTGGTCCTCGTGCTGTTGCAGCGTGGCAAGGGCGCTGAGGCGGGTGCGGGTTTCGGCTCGGGCGCCTCGGGCACGGTGTTCGGAGCGCGCGGGACGAGCACGTTGTTCTCGCGCCTGACGGCGGCGTTCGCGGCGGCGTTTTTCGTGACCAGCCTGGCCTTGGCCTATGTTGGGACGCGCGTGACGGCGGAGCCCTCGACGCTGCTCGAGCGCCGCGCTGCGCAAGCGGCGACGGCGCCGCAGCTTCAGTCGGCGCCCGCGCCTGTACCGGCCCCCGCGGGGCAGCCGGTTTCTTCGGTGCCTGCACCGGCGCAGCCGGCGCCCGCGACGGCGCCCGCGCCCGCGCCGTCGAACAAGCCATGATGATTCGTCTGACGGGTGGATAAGAAAGGTTTGATGCAGGAGAGATGACAGAAAGCCGACGTGGCGAAATTGGTAGACGCGCTAGTTTGAGGGGCTAGTGGGGCAACCTGTGCCGGTTCGACTCCGGCCGTCGGCACCATCTCTATATGATCGATTGTCATGTAATACGTCTAGGGGATCGGCTGCTACAATAGGGCCGAGATGATAATGCGCGGACCATGTTGCGACACTATTTGCCTATATTGATTTTTCTCGGTCTCGCGAGCGTCGTCGGCGCCGCGCTTTTTACCATCGGATTGATCGCCGGTCCCAGGCGCCCCGACCCGGAGAAACTCTCCCCCTACGAATGCGGTTTCGAGGCCTTCGAGGACTCGCGCATGCGTTTCGATGTGCGCTACTACCTCGTCGCCATCATTTTCATCGTGTTCGATCTGGAAATCGCGTTCTTCTTCCCGTGGGCGGTGTCGTTGCACCGGACCGGCACCTTCGGTCTCCTCGCGATGCTGGTGTTTGCCTCGATTCTCGTCGTCGCACTCGTCTACGACTACCGGAAAGGGGCGTTGGAATGGGATTAGAGGCCGTTTCGGCGGATGTCGACGCCGTGCCCGGCTTCGAGGTCACGACCGTCGACAAGCTGGTCAACTGGGCACGCACGGGATCACTCTGGCCCATGACGTTCGGCTTGGCCTGCTGCGCCGTCGAAATGATGCAGGCGGGCGCGGCTCGCTATGATCTCGATCGGTTCGGCATCGTATTTCGTCCGAGTCCGCGCCAATCGGACGTGATGATCGTCGCCGGCACCCTCGTCAACAAAATGGCGCCCGCGCTGCGCAAAGTCTACGACCAGATGGCCGAACCGCGCTGGGTCATTTCGATGGGTTCCTGCGCGAACGGCGGCGGCTACTATCATTATTCCTACGCCGTCGTGCGCGGATGCGACCGCATCGTGCCGGTCGACGTTTACGTGCCCGGCTGCCCGCCGACCGCCGAGGCGCTGCTCTACGGAATCATCCAGCTTCAAAACAAGATCAAGCGCAACAAGGCCATCGTCCGATGAGTTCGGCGGGTGTGCCCACTCCGGAGCCCGCCGCTCCCGGAACGCCTGCGGGGGCGGGTCGCACGGAACAGCTCGCAGCGACGCTCGACCGGCTGTTTGGCGACGCCTTGGTTGCGATCCCGGGACGCCCGTTTGATCTGACCTACGAGGTTCGCGCGGATCGACTGCTCGACGTCGCCGCGCGCCTGCGCGATGCGCCGGAATTGCGCTTCGAGATGTGCATGGACGTCTGTGGCGTGGATTTTCTGCAGCATGGCGTCGCCGAGTGGAAGACGGTCGCGGCGACCGCAACCGGCTTCAGTCGCGGCGTCTCGCGCGTGGGCGCGAGCAGCGAGGACATCGACGAGAGCATTGCTAAGGGCCCGGCCGGCGGCCGGCGCTACGCCGTCGTCTACCATCTGCTGTCCATATCGCTCAATCAACGCGTGCGCCTGAGGGTTTTCTGCGCTGACGACGAGCAGCCCATCGTCGACTCGGTCTGCGGCATCTGGGCCTCGGCGGATTGGTTCGAGCGCGAGGCCTTCGACCTCTTCGGGATCCTGTTTCGGGGACACCCGGATTTGCGCCGATTGCTGACCGACTATGGCTTCATCGGCCATCCGTTTCGCAAGGACTTTCCGCTGTCGGGCAATGTGGAGGTCCGCTATGACCCGGAGAAAGGCCGCGTCGTATACCAACCCGTCACGATCGACCCGCGGATCCTCGTACCGAAGGTGATTCGGCGCGATAATCGCTACGATCCGCAGCTCACGAATGCACCTGTAGCGCCGGTCGCGGGCAAACCCCATGGCTGAAATCCGCAATTTCACGATGAACTTCGGCCCGCAGCATCCGGCGGCGCACGGCGTGCTGCGGCTCGTGCTGGAGATGGACGGCGAGGTCATCCAGAAGGCCGATCCGCACATCGGCCTGCTGCATCGTGGGACGGAGAAACTTGCCGAGAGCAAGCCGTTCAACCAGTCGATCGGCTACATGGACCGTCTCGATTACGTCTCCATGATGTGCAACGAGCATGCCTACGTTCTGGCGATCGAACGCCTGCTCGGCATCGAGCCGCCGCTCCGCGCCCAGTTTATCCGCGTCATGTTCGACGAGATCACGCGGATTCTGAATCACCTCATGTGGCTGGGCGCGCACGGTCTCGACATCGGCGCGATGACGGTGTTCCTGTACTGCTTTCGCGAACGCGAGGACCTCATGGACTGCTATGAGGCGGTCTCCGGAACGCGCATGCACGCGACCTATTATCGGCCGGGCGGCGTCTACCGCGATCTGCCCGACACGATGCCGCAATATCAATACAACGACTGGCGCAGCAAGAAGGACGTCGATCGGCTCAATGAGCGCCGCAGCGGCGGCCTGCTCGACTTCATCGCCGATTTCACGCGCCGCTTCCCGGCCTGCGTGGACGAATACGAAACGCTGCTGACCGACAACCGCATCTGGAAGCAGCGCACGGTCAACATCGGCGTCGTCTCGCCCGAACGCGCGCTGCAGCTCGGCTTCTCCGGACCGATGCTGCGCGGTTCGGGTGTCGAATGGGACCTGCGCAAGAAGCAGTCATACGAGGTCTACGATCGGCTCGATTTCGACATTCCCGTCGGCCGGAACGGCGACTGCTACGACCGCTACCTCGTGCGCATCGAAGAGCTGCGCCAATCGACGAAGATCGTCAATCAGTGCGTGGAGTGGCTGCGCAAGAATCCGGGCCTCGTGATGCTCGACGACCGCAAGGTGCGGCCGCCGCGCCGCGAAGAGATGAAGGGCGACATGGAATCGCTGATCCACCATTTCAAGCTCATGACCGAGGGTTACAGCGTACCCGCCGGTGAAGTGTATGCGGCGATCGAAGCGCCGAAGGGCGAACTCGGCGTCTATCTGGTCTCCGACGGCGCGAACAAGCCGTATCGACTGAAGGTGCGGGCGCCGGGTTTCGCGCATCTGGCCGCGCTCGACGAGATGGTGAGGGGCCACATGCTCGCGGATGTGGTCGCCGTGATCGGCACGCAGGACATCGTATTCGGGGAGATCGACCGATGAGCCACGACTCGCCGGGCGGCGCAGACGGCGCGCATGCGACGGGTCTGTCGGCGCATTTGCGCGAGGAGATCGACCGCTGGGTCGTGAAGTTTCCGCCGGACCGCAAGCGGTCTGCCGTGATCGCGGCGCTGCATTTCGCGCAGCACGAGAACCAGGGCTTTCTCACGGTCCCCCTCATGGACGCGATCGCGGTATATCTCGGTCTTGCGCCGATGCAGGTCTACGAGGTCGCAAGCTTCTATTCGATGTTCGAGACCCATCCGGTCGGCCGTCATCACGTCTCGGTGTGCACGAACATCTCCTGCATGCTGCGCGGTGCCGAGGACATCGTTGCGCATGTCGAGCGCAAGCTCGGGATCAAGACCGGCGAGAGCACCGCGGACGGGCGCATCTTCCTGAAGCGCGAGGAGGAGTGCCTCGCCGCCTGCGTGTGCGCGCCGATGATGATGATCGACCACGTCTATCACGAGAATCTCACGCCGGAAAAGGTCGATCGCATCCTGGACGAATTGAAGTGAAGCGGGGTCTCGTCTGATGGCATACGAACAAAACCTGTGCATCTTCGAGGTGCTGGGGCATGAGCGGTCCTGGACGCTGCCCGTCTACCGCAGTTTCGGCGGGTACGAAGCGTGGGAGAAGGTCCTGCGCGAGCAGACGCCGCGCGAGCAGGTCATCGAGGCGGTCAAGGGTTCGGGACTGCGCGGTCGCGGCGGTGCGGCGTTCCCGACCGGAGTGAAGTGGAGTTTCATGCCGCGCAGTTCGCCCGTGCAGAAATACGCGGTCTGCAATTCCGACGAATCCGAGCCCGGCACGTGTCATGACCGCGACATCCTGCGCTTCAACCCGCATGCGGTCATCGAAGGCATGGCGATCGGCGGCTACGCCATGACCGCGACCGTCGGTTACAACTACATCCGCGGCGAATTCCTCGGCGAGCCCGTCCCGCGTTTCGAAGCGGCGCTCGCCGAGGCCTATGCGGCGGGCCTGCTCGGCAAGAACATCCTGGGCTCAGGTGTAGATTTCGATCTGCACACCTTCGTCGGCGCGGGCGCCTACATCTGCGGCGAGGAAACCGCCCTGCTCGAATCGCTCGAGGGCAAGCCGGGCAAACCGCGCTTCAAGCCGCCGTTTCCCGCGAACTTCGGTCTGTTCGGCAAGCCGACCACGATCAACAACACGCAGAGCTTCGCCTCGGTTCCCACGATACTGCGCAAGGGCGCGGCCTGGTTCGCCGGCCTGGGACCCGCCAATTCCGGCGGCACCGTGATCTTTTCGGTTTCGGGCCACGTCAACAAGCCCGGCAACTTCGAGTTGCCGCTGGGCATTCCCTTCAAGGAGTTGCTCGCGCTCGCGGGCGGCGTCTGGAAGGGACGAGCGCTCAAGGCCGTGATCCCCGGCGGTTCGTCGGTCAACGTGCTGCCCGCCGCGGCGATCATGGACATCAACATGGATTACGACTCGGTCAAGAAGGCGGGCTCCTCGATCGGCACGGGTGCGATGATCGTGATGGACGAATCCACCTGCATGGTGCAGGCGCTCGAGCGGCTCTCGCGCTTCTACATGTCGGAGTCCTGCGGCCAATGCACCCCTTGCCGTGAAGGCACGGGCTGGCTCGACCGGGTGCTCAAGCGCATCCTCGCGGGCGAGGGTCGCACCGAGGATCTCACGATGCTCGTCGACGTCGCGAACCGCATCGAAGGGCACACGATTTGCGCTCTCGGCGATGCCGCGGCATGGCCCGTGCAGAGTTTCCTCAAGCATTTCCGCCATGAATTCGAGTTTATGGTCGCAAACAAGGGTCGCTCGATCGTTGCCGCGCAAGCGGCGGCGGCGGCCTGAGGCTCCCATGAGCGACGATCTCGTCAACATCGAAGTCAACGGCGTGCCGCTGAAGGCCCGCAAGGGCCAGATGATCATTCAGGTCACGGATCCGGCCGACATCTACATTCCACGTTTCTGCTATCACCAGAAGCTCACGATCGCGGCCAACTGCCGCATGTGCCTCGTCGAGGTCGAAAAGGCGCCGAAGCCGCTGCCCGCCTGCGCGACGCCGGTCGCCGAAGGCATGAAGGTGTTCACGAAGTCGCCGAAGGCGATCGCCGCGCAAAAGGCGACGATGGAGTTCCTGCTCATCAATCATCCGCTCGACTGCCCGATCTGCGATCAGGGCGGCGAATGCGAACTTCAGGATCAAGCCGTGGGCTACGGCCGCGATATCGCCCGGTTCTCCGAGCGCAAGAGGGTCGTCAAGGACAAGAACATCGGCCCGCTCGTCTCGACCGACATGACCCGCTGCATTCATTGCACCCGCTGCGTGCGTTTCGGGCAGGAAATCCAGGGATATCCGGAACTCGGTACGACCGGCCGCGGTGAGAACATGGTCATCACGACCTACGTCGAGCACAGCGTCGACCATGAGCTGTCGGCCAACATCATCGACCTGTGTCCGGTCGGCGCGCTCAACAACAAGCCGTTTCGATACCATGCGCGCTCCTGGGAAATGACCCAGCAGGCACTCATCTCGCCGCACGACGGCTTCGGCACGAATGTCTTCGCGCACGTCTTGCGCGGCAAGATCATGCGCATCGTGCCGCGCGAGAACGAGGCGATCAACGAGACTTGGATTGCCGATCGGGATCGCTTCGGCTACGAAGGCATCTATTCGGCCGAGCGCGTCGCGACGCCGCTGCTGCGCATCGATGGCGTCCTGACGCCCGTCGATTGGGAGGTGGCGCTCGCGGCCGCGGCCGAAGGTCTGCGTCGAGCCGTCCGGGAATTCGGCGCCGCGTCGACGGGCTTCCTGGCGTCCCCCTCGTCGACGGCGGAGGAGTTTTTCCTGCTTGCGCGGATTGCGCGCGGCTTGGGCACGAACCACATCGATCACCGTCTGCGGCAGCTGGATTTCCGCGCTCCCGCGGATACGGCACCGGGACTCGGCATGAGCGTTGCCGACGTCGAGCGGCTCGAGGGTCTGTTGGTCGTAGGCTCGAATCTGCGCCACGAGATGCCGCTGCTTGCCCATCGTGTGCGCAAGGCTGCGGTCAAGGCGGGGGCCAAGGTGGCGTTCTTGAACCCGCGGCGTTTCGAATACCTGTTTCCGGTCGCCGCTTATTTGGAAGCTCCCGATGATCTCGTCGGCGCGCTGGCGGCGGTGCTGCGCGCTGCCGCGGAGGCGACTGGCAAAACCGTGCCGGAGGGCGTGCCGGCGGCCGAAGTCGATGCAACGCACCGGGCGCTCGCGGCCGCCTTGCTCACGGGCGAACGCCGCGCGATTCTCCTGGGGACACTCGCACAGCGTCACCCCGCGTACGCCGATTTGAAATCGCTCGCGGCCTCGCTCGGCGAGATCGCCGGCGCGACGTTGGGCGCGCTCGCCGAAGGCGCGAATGCGGTCGGCGCACATCTCGCGGGCGCCGTGCCGAATCGCCGAGCAGCCCGAGCGGTCGGGGCGGTCGGGGCGGTCGGCACGTCCGAAGCAGGCGCACCGTCCGGGTTGCCGGCGGTCGCGATGCTCGCCGCGCGCCTCAAGGCCTACGTGCTGTTCGGCAGCATCGATCCGGCGCTCGATCTCGCGGGCGACGCGAGCGCGCTCAGCGCAGCGGCGTTCACTGTGGCGATCTCGACCCATCTTCCGGAGTCGCTGCGCGCCGTCGCAACCGTCGTCCTGCCGATCGGCTCATTCGCGGAAACCGCGGGCAGCTTCGTGAACGTGGAAGGCCGCTGGCAGACCTGGCAGGGGGCGGCAAAGCTCGTCGGCCAGAGCCGCCCCGGTTGGAAGGTGCTGCGCGTCCTTGCGAACCTGCTCGACCTGCCGGATTTCGAGTATGCGAGCGCGTCCGAAGTGCTCGCCGCCCTGCAGGCGAACCTGTCCACCGAGGTGCGCCCGGCTGCGGCCATCGGGCAGGGTGCCCCCGCCGTGGGGCAGCGCGCCGCGCCCATGGGGCAGGGCGCCGCAGCCGGTCCTTGGATCGATGTGCCGCCGTATCAAGGCGACGCGCTCGTGCGCGGGTCGCAAGCGCTCGGCAAGACTCGGGACGGGCAACTCGCCCGGGTCGTGCTCTGATCATGTGGCAGTGGAGCGCGTTGCGGGATTGGCTCTCGGGCGAGATCAGCGCTTATTGGACAACGCCTCTGCTGACCGCCGTGCAAATCCTCATCGTGATGGTCTGCCTGATCACGGTCATGGCGTTCTATACGCTCGCGGAGCGCAAGGTCATCGGCTGGATTCAATCGCGCCGCGGCCCGAACCGGGTCAATCTCTTCTGGATTCCGGGCCTCGGCCAGCCGTTCGCCGACGTCATCAAGCTCATGTTCAAGGAGATTCTGGTCCCGGCGGACGCGAACAAATTCCTGTTTCGGCTCGCGCCGTTCCTCTCGCTCGTGCCGGCGCTCGGGATCTGGGCGGTCATTCCGTTCGCGCCGGAGCACGCGTTCGCCGACATCGATGCGGGACTGCTCTACATTCTCGCCCTGACCTCCATGGGCGTGTACGGCATCATCCTCGCCGGTTGGGCCGCGAACTCCAAATACGCGTTCCTGGGTGCGATGCGCTCGGCGGCCCAGATCGTCGCCTACGAGATCGCGATGGGTTTCGCCATGGTCGGCGTGCTCATGGCCGCGGGGAGCCTCAACGTCGGTGCGATCGTCCAAGCCCAGCACGGCGGATTCCTGAGCTGGAATTGGTCATGGCTGTTCCCGCTCATGGTCGTGTATTTCATCGCCGGCGTGGCGGAAACCAATCGCGCGCCCTTCGACGTCGCGGAAGGCGAGTCGGAGATCGTCGCGGGTTTTCACGTGGATTATTCAGGCATGGCGTTCGCGCTGTTCTTCATCGCCGAATACGTCAACATGATCCTCATCTCGGCGCTGACCGTGATTTTCTTCCTGGGCGGCTGGCTCTCGCCGTTCGACGGCTACTTCACCGGCGTCATCGCGCCCGATTCCGTGCTCGCCGCTCCCGGCTTCTTCTGGTTCGGACTGAAGACGCTGTTTCCGATGTTCGGCTTTCTCTGGCTGCGCGCGACGTTTCCGCGCTATCGCTACGATCAGATCATGCGCCTCGGTTGGAAGGCGCTGATTCCCGTGACCCTGGTCTGGTTGCTCGTCGAAGGCTTCATGGTTTATTTCCACGTCGGGCCGTGGCGGGGGACTCACTGATGCAAAGCATACGGGCCTTCTTCAAGACGTTTCTGCTGTTGGAACTGCTCCAGGGCCTGGCGCTGACCCTGCGCAGCATGTTCCGGACGAAGACCACCATCAATTATCCGGAGGAAAAGACGCCGCAAAGCGCGCGTTTTCGCGGTTTGCATGCGCTGCGCCGCTATCCGAACGGCGAGGAGCGCTGCATCGCGTGCAAGCTTTGCGAGGCCGTGTGCCCCGCGCTCGCGATCACGATCGAATCGGACGTGGGCAGCGACGGCACGCGCCGTACCACGCGCTATGACATCGACCTGTTCAAGTGCATCTACTGTGGATTCTGCGAGGAAGCCTGTCCTGTCGACGCGATCGTCGAGACCCGGCTGCTCGAATACCACATGGAGAACCGGGGCGAGAACATCATGAACAAGGACAAGCTGCTCGCGATCGGCGAGCGCTACGAGGGCATCATCGCCGCGGATCGCGCCGCCGATGCACGCTACCGCTGATGTTCGCGTCGATCCTGTTCATCATCTTCTCCGCGGTCCTGATCGGCGCAGCGCTCGCGATGATCCTCGTCAAGAATCCCGTGCATTCGGCGCTGCTGCTCGTCTTGTGCTTCTTCGCGAGCGCGGTCATCTGGCTGATGCTCGACGCCGAATTCCTGGGGATCGTGCTCGTGCTGGTCTACGTCGGCGCGGTCATGGTGCTGTTCCTGTTCGTCGTCATGATGCTCGACATCAACATCGAGGAATTCCGGCGCG
>Ga0302319_10004085_pt1 | contig 30148 bp, 20 predicted proteins | sample Bog_T0_2_FD_203319 | JGI IMG/M metagenome (GOLD analysis project Ga0302319, IMG submission 203319) | Peat permafrost microbial communities from Stordalen Mire near Abisko, Sweden - Bog_T0_2 | ecosystem: Environmental > Terrestrial > Soil > Wetlands > Peat | place: Sweden: Abisko, Stordalen Mire... | reverse complement strand
GCCGAGTGGATCCTGCACGGCCCAATCGACGCGCAGATCGACGATCGGCCACGCGACGTCGCGGACGACCAGAAGACCGGCCGAGTGAATCGGGCCCGCCTCGCCGCCCCGTGCGAGTCCTGCCTCGAGTGCGGCGACCAAACGCCCGCCCAGCTGCCCCGGCGCGGTCTCGAAGGCGGCGAGCATCGCGGCCGGCACGTCGTCGTGCGCGAGCAGATTGCCGGCCGCCGCCGCATGCGCGCCCACGGCGGCGGCGACGATGCCCAAACCCTGCGCCCCGGAGTGGACCGCCGGGGGCCCGGTTGCGCCGAGCGCCACCAGCTGTCGGTAGGCGGCGAACGGCGTCGCGGCAAGCACCTCGGCGAGCGCCGCGGAAGCAATCAGGCCACGTCCGAGTGCGTCGAGGGTGCGGGCGCCCAGCGACGGGTCGGTGATGTTCTGGCTCGCGACGACACCGACTCCGGCGCGCGCGTGGGCACAGCGCGCGGCGACCGCCGGCGAGGACGAGGCGATCGCCATGCCGAACATGGCCGGGTCTCCGGATCGCGCGACGATCGAGAAGGTCATGGCTCAATCATCCTCCGGGATCACCGCGATGACGTCGACTTCGACGAGCCATTCCGGCCGCGCGAGGCCTGCGACGACGATGCCTGTCGAGACGGGGAAGACGCCCTCGAGCCAGCGGCCGATCGTGCGATAAACCGGCTCACGAAAGCGCGGATCGGTCAGGTAGATCGTCACCTTGCAGATGTGCTCGAGGCGGCCGCCCGCTTCGGTCAATAGTTGTTGGATGTTCGACATCGCCTGCTCGGCCTGCACGGCGGGATCGCCGACGCCGACGTTTTGCGCGGTGTCCAGGTCCTGGCCGACTTGACCGCGCACGAACACCGTGCGGCCGCGGGCCACGACGGCCTGGCAGAGATCGTTGGCGAGCTTTTGCTCGGGATAGGTATCGCGCGTATTGAACTTGCGGATGCGGGTGTGCATGCGGGGCTCCTTTGAATAACGAAAGCGGACGCCTAGCTCAGCCGGACGAGCAGCGCGTCGAGCATCGCGTCGCAGCGGTCGAGCTGGTCCGAGGTCACGAATTCGTCCGGCTTGTGGGCTTGATCGATCGATCCGGGACCGCAGACGACGCTCGGAATACCGAGGCGCCCGCTGAACAGGCCCCCTTCGCTGCCGAACCCCACCTTGATGCAGTCGCCCTGCCCGGTGAGGGCGGCGACGAACGCGACGATCTCGGCGTCGGGCGGCGTGTCCAGGCCCGGATAGTCGTTGCTGACCTCGAGATCGATGCGCACGGGCGAGTGCTCCGCGCTATCCCCAGCCGCCGCATCGGCGCGCCGCGCGTCTGCCACGACGGCGTCGGCATCGGCCCGCAAGGCGTTCACGAGCAGGGCCGGATCGTCGGCGGCGAGGTTGCGGAACTCCAGTTCGAGCTCGCAGCGGTCCGGAACGATATTGAGGGCCGTACCGCCCTGAATCACGCCGACGTGCAGAGTCGTAAAGGGCACCTGATATGCCGGATCGCGCGCACCGCTGCGCTCGATGACGGCCTGGCGCGCGCGCACGGCGCCGATGAAGTCGGTCGCGAGATGAATCGCATTGACGCCGTCGGCGGGCCGCGCAGAATGCGCCGCGCGCCCCTGACATCGGGCCCGCATCGCGGTCTTGCCCTTGTGGCCGATGGCGATGCGCAGCAGCGTAGGTTCTCCCACGATGCAGAAGCGCGGCCGCACCGACCAGTTCGCCATGTCCTCGATCAGCGAGCGCACGCCGAGACAGCCCACTTCCTCGTCGTAGGAGAAAGCGAGCTGCAGCGGCACCTCCAGCCGCCGCCGGCTCGCCCGATCCGCCGCGCCGAGCGCACAGGCGATGAAGCCCTTCATATCGGCGGCGCCGCGCGCGTAAAGCCGGCCGCCGCTCTCACGCAGCGCGAAGGGGTCGGCGGTCCAGACCTGACCGTCGACGGGAACGACGTCGGTATGGCCGGACAGCAGCACGCCGCCCAGGCCTGACGGGCCGACCGAGGCATGGAGGTTCGCCTTGCGCCCGCTCGCGTCGCGGTACAAACGGGACCCGATACCCCGGGCCGCGAGGAACTCCCGCACGTAGCCTATGAGCTCGAGATTCGAATCCCGACTCACGGTTGGGAACGCGACGAGTCGCTCGAGGATCTCCCGGCTGTTCATGCCGCTACGATACGCCCATCGCGCCGCCCGCTCACCGCTCCTTGAACGAATATGCGAGCGAGACACCGACCGTGCGCGGCCGCGAGACCAGGGCTTGATAGTACTTGCCGTAGTTCGAGGGATCGGAGTAGGAGTTGATGCCCAGATTGTTGGTCAGATTCTCGACGTACACGGACGCCAGCCAATGCGAAATCGCGAAACTCGCCCGGGTGTCGAGCATCGCGTATCCGGCCGCCGTTGGAATCGTCGCCGACAGGGCAGGTACGACCGCGCTCTGGTAGCGGCCGTTCAGCGAGTAGCGGAACTCACCGCCCGCGATCTCGACGTGGCCGTATTCTAGCCCCGCCGCAAGGCTGGTCTTGGGCGTGCCCGGCAGCACCGAGCCCACCGGCGGCGGCGGCACGGACAGGCCGTTGAGCGCGTCGCTGTTGAACGAGGTGATCGCGGTGATGTCGTAGGTGAATTCGAGCTGCCCCGAAAGGTGATCGGTCAGGTTCGCGAAGAACTCCGATTCGAATCCGCGGCTGTAGGCATTGCCGACATTGATCGCGCCGGGCAGCACGAGCGGCGTGAGCTGCGCGCCTTCCTGGACGTTGTGCCACTGGATGTCGAACAGTGCGGCGGAGTAGCGGAAGCGATTCGCGATGGTTCCCTTGACGCCGACCTCGTAGTTGTCCGCGGTGTCCGGTTGTACCTTGAAGAGGGCCGGATTGGTCTGCACACCGAATTCCGACGGCGGCAGCGCGTTGACGCCGCCGCGCCGGAAGCCCTGCGACCAGGTGGCATACACGAGGTTGGTCTTGTCGATTTGATACGCCGTGTTCACCTTCCAGAGCGCCTTGCTCCAGGTGGCGCTCAGGCCGGAGTTCGCGATGAATCCCGGCCCGTCGAACAAGAGGCCGGTCTGCTGGGCCTGCTGCAGCGTCTGCTTGAACACGCGCGTGCCGCCGGTCAAGGTCCAGTCGGGCGCAATGTGCCAGGTCAGTTCGCCGAACACCGCCGTATCCTTGAAGTGGGTCTCGAAATCCCCGATGTAGGCCTGGTCCTTGATGATCGGCACGCCCTCGACGGTGTTGGGCGGATTGCCGGGCGTGTAGACGGTCTCGCCGATGCCGCATTGGGACGGCGTGACGCCGTCGCCGTTGCTCTGCCCGTAGACCGGCACGCAGGCGTTGTAGTAATCGAGGTAGCCGGGATAGAACTCGTGCTCGTCGATGTTGGTGTTTTCGTTCTTGAAGAACGCGCCCGCCACCCAGTCGAAAGTCCCGCCGGCTTTCGAGGCGAGCCGCAATTCCTGGGACCACGGACGGTCGTCGAGTTCGTCGTGGCCCGTCACGAGCACGCGCGGGTTCGCGCCGTAGAGCGAAGAATAGAACGAGAAGTCGCTGTACAGGTGGGTGAGGTCGCTGCTCGACTGATTGACGTGGTGCGCGACCGACGTGTTCGAGGTGAGCGTCGCGAAGCCGAGATCGCCCTCGAGCGTGAGCGCGACGAGGTCGACGTCGTCCTTGGTCGTCGCCTGGGTGTAGTCCGTCGACGACAAATTCTCCAGACCATAGGTGGGCGACGCCTGGGGGAAGCCGTTGGCGGTCGAGTCCTGATAGTAATAGCTGAGTTGCGCGTGGAATGCGTCGCTGGGTTTCCAGAGCGCGGAGATCCGCGCGTTGCGATAGGCGTAGGAGTTCGTGCCGTTCTTCCCATACTGCACCGGCGGGCTCGAGAGGCTGCCGGGATTGGCGGAGATCGGCGCGCCGCTCGAGTCGAGCTTGTAGAGATTCGGCTGATTGATGAAGCCGGCATCGTCGCTCCAACCCGCGTTGACGCGCACGGCGAACGTATCCGTGACCGGCAGATTGATCATGCCGTTGATGTCCTCGTTGAGCGCGTGGGTGTGCTGTGTATCACTCAGGCCCGCTTCGGCCTTGGCGTCGAAGGCGGACGGATCCGGCGCGTTCTGCACGAAGCGGATCGTACCGCCCAGGGAACCCGAGCCGTAGAGCGTACCCTGGGGTCCGCGCAGGATCTCGACATGATCGAGATCCTGCAACCGCAGGTTCACGAACAGCGGCGTGTCGTCGACGTAGGTCGCGACCGGCGGCACGATCGGCGTCGCGAGCGCGACCTGGCCGCCCGTCGCCTCGCTGTTCAAGCCGCGAATGACCAGGGTCGCGCCGTTCACGCCGCCGAACGGACCCTTGTCGGTGAAGTTAACGCCCGCCATCGAATGCGCGAGACTCGCGATATCCTCGATGCCCGCCTGCTCCAAGGATGCGCCGCTGACGGCGGTGATGCTGATGGGCAGATCCTGAGCGCTCGCGGCACGGCGTGTGGCCGTCACGGTGATCTCCTGCAAGCCGGATTCGTCGGCGGCGGCGGGAGCGGCGCCGGCGGATGTTCCGTAGAGCGCCGTGAACACGGCCACGCTCAATGAGGACAAGCCGCCCGCCGGCCGGCTGCGGATTACCGAGGAGTACGGAAACCGCGCCGGGCCTGAACGATTGGTCATTGATCACCTCTTGCGAATGTTGTCGAAGCTGCGTGTCGTCGAAATCGGCGTGCGCGAACGAGGTCGCGGCGCGTGCACGAGTTAAAGCACTTAACCTTGTGCTGCACGGGTGCCGCGGAAAATAGCGTGAGCGCGCCCGCGAGCGCAAGTAGCGTAACCGCAACACGGGGATTGTATGCAGGAAAAATTTATCGACGTCCGCTTTGGTTCCGAAAAACGAAAGCCCTGCGCTGCGCACGCGGGCGGTGCACGAGGATGGTGCGTTTTGTTCGAAAAAAGCCCGATATTTGCGCCAATTTGGTGCTTCGAAAAACGGTAATTTAGCGCTCCCTGCGCGTAACTCATCGAGCCGTGATCGCATGAAGAGAGCCTCGACCACACCCGGAAACCTGTTGCATCCATGCCGCAGGTGGCGCTCAGCCGCGTCTTTCGCGGTCTCTGCACTCGCGCTCGCGGCGGCGGCTCCGGGCGCTGCTGCCGGAACCGCGCCGCCCCGCCCCGATGCGCCGGCAACGCTGGTCCTCGAGCATGGACGCATTTGCACGGAGGACGCCGCCAAGCCTTGGGCGCACGCCGGGTTTGATCGACAGCCACGTGCATTTTCACGACGGCGGCGAGTACTTGCGCAACGTGCCGTTGCGCGACGCGAAGTCCCTGCGGGAGATTCTAGAGCGGGTCGCCGCCTATGCGATCGTCCACCCGCATCGTGATTGGATCACGGGCGAGGGTTTCAGCTACGGCTACGCGGACTTGCCGAACGGCGAATTCCACAAAGAGGGGCTCGATCGCGTGAGCGGCGCGCATCCGGTGATGCTCAACTCCGGCATGGCGCATGCGGCCTGGGCCAACAGTGCGGCGCTCGCCCGCGCGGGCATCACGCGCGCAACGCCGAATCCCCCCGGCGGCGAGATCGTGCGCGGAGCCGACGGCGAACCGACGGGGTGGCTCAAAGAGGATGCGGCCATCAAACTGGTGACCGACAAGATTCCCGCGCCAACACCCGCCGACGGTCTCGATGCGCTGGTGGCCGCGATGCACGAGGCCAATCGCGTCGGCTTGACCCGCGTCGACAGCGCCGGAGGCGACTTCGAATTCTTGAGCGAACTCGCGGGCCTCGAACGGCGCGGCGAACTCACGCTGCGAATCTCGCTCGCGGACTGGATCACTGCTCCAGGATTGACCTCCGAGCATCTCGCCGCGCTCGAAGCGGCGCGTGCGCACCATCACGGTGCAATGCTCGGCTGTTGCGTCGCCAAGTTCATCATGGACGGCGTCCTCGAATCGCACACGGCCTTCATGCCGGGCGGATATGCGGATCGCCCGAGCGAAACCGGCATGCGCTTTTTCGAGCCCGCACGCTTTATCGCCGACGTCCAGACGCTCAATGCCCACGGCTTTCAGGTCTACACGCACGCGATCGGCGACGGCGCGATCAAACTCGCCCTGGACGCGTATGCAACGACCGCGGCGCTCGCGCCGCGCGATCGTATCGAGCACGCGGAGGCTCCGGATGCCGCCGACATCGTGCGCTTCGGTCAGCTCGGGGTCGTCGCCAGCATGCAGCCGCTGATGATTTATCCGCGTGATGAATGGCAGGGCATGGAGGGACTTTGGCAGCAATACGCCGGTGCCCAATTCCTGCCCCGTGCCTTCGCGATCCATTCGCTGCTCGATGCGCACGCGATCGTTGCTTTCGGCACGGACTGGCCGATCGTGCAACTGAATCCGCTCTTCGGGATTCGCAACGCCGTGTTGCGGCAGAGCCTGGACGGGCAACCGGCCGGCGGATATGTGCCGGAGCAGCGCATCGGCGTCGCCGCTGCCCTGCGGGCGTACACACTCGACGCCGCCTATGCAAGCCGTGCGGAGGATCGCGAGGGCAGCCTCGTGGCCGGCAAGTTCGCCGATCTCGTGCAATTCTCGCAAAACTTCATCGAGGGACCGGCCGAGGCCATCCCCGAGGCCGAGGTGAAAATGACGATGGTCGGCGGCCGCATCGTGTACCGCGCCGCGCCTCGTGCGCTAGGGGCCGGTCGCGGCAAGCAGTGACCGCAGCGGCGCCAGGTACGCCGCATATCGCTCGGCACGGCCGATGGAGTGGCCGTTCAGCGGCTGGCGCACCTGCCACTTGCTGTGCGTGAGGACCGGCGCGCGGGCGGCGCGGTGATCGCGGCAGACCGGATCCCACGGCAAGCCGGCGAACTCGACGAGGCGCCGGGTCCAGGCCTCGGGCTCCGCGATCAATTGCTCGTAGGGCAGTTCGAGGAGAACGCCCGGTGGGAGCGTCCGCCGCCAGTGGTCCATGATGCGCAGGGTCTCACGATACTCGTGCACGAGGTCCGCGAAATCGGCGGCATACGGGTGACTGCGGCCGAAGTCATGCGTGTAGATCGACCATAGGTGATCGAGCGGCGCGCGCACGACGTGCACGAACCGCGCGCGCGGCAAGGCGGCGTGGATGAACCCGAGCCTGCGAATCGCCGCCGGCGATCGGTCGATCACGCGCAGGGCCTCCGGCGCACGGGATTCGAGCACGCGCAGATAGTCGGCCGCCGTGGCCGTGAGCAGATTCTCGCCCGATTCGCCCTTGGCGCGGGCCGCGCGCAACGCGCCTGCGGCGACGGGCCAGAATCGCAGCTCGCCGGCATCGAAAACCGCCGGATGCGCACCGAGGATCTGCGCCACGAGCGTTGCGCCGCTGCGCGGCAGGCCGAGGATGAACACAGGCCGCTCAGAGCCGTTCGCGCCCGGCGCGACGGCGCCAAACCAGTCTGCGTTGCAGGACTCGATGAGGGCGTCGACGTCGGCCGTGGCGACGGCCCGATCGTAGGCGGAGCGGCCGCGTTTGCTGAGTTCGTTGGCAGCCTGGAACCCCGCGAACGCCGCCTCGTAGCCGCCCGCGGCATCCTGCTGCTCGGCGATCGCGAAACGCAGGTCGACTTCGTGGCGTTGCGGCAAGCGCTTTGCGAGCAGTCGCTGCGCCTGCGTCAACCAGGACACGGCGGAACCGTCCACTTCAGCATCGGCGCCGGCGGCCGCGGCAGTGGCGCCGCTCGCGGGCGGATAGCGCGCGAGCCCTATCCAGGCATCGACCGACTCCGGATCGAGCGCGAGCGTGCGCCGGAACGCGTCTCGAGCTTCCGCGAAGCGGCCTTGGTCAGCTTGCAGCTCGCCGAGCAAAGCCTCGGCCGGCGCGAAGCGCGGATTCACCGCGAGCGCCTTGCGGCAGCAGGCCTCGGCCTCCGCCGGCTGACCCAAGAGTCGGAGCACCGCGGCCAGCCCGACGAGCGACTCGATGTCCTGGGGCTGCAGCGTCAGAGCGCGGCTGAAACTCTCTGCGGCCTCGTCGAGTCGGCCCAAGTCGGTGAGCGCCAACCCAAGATTCGCATACGCATGCGCATATTTCGGACTGAGGCGCAGCGCCTGCCAGTGGGAGCCCGCCGCTTCCTCGGATCTACCCATGTCGCGAAGCAGCTGGCCCAGGCTGTTGAACACCGCTGCATGGCGCGGCTGGAGCGCGAGCGCTTGGCGGTAGCTCGCCGCGGCGGCGTCGAGTTCGCCCAGATCGCGCAAACTGTTTCCGAGATTGCCGTGCGCGTCGGCGAGCCCCGGCGAGAGTTCGATCGCACGTCGACAGCTCGCGAGCGACTCCGCAAGCCTCCCCAAGCTGCGCTGCGCGTTGCCGAGATTGCAGTAGGCGGCGGCATACCGGGGCTGCTTCGCGATGGCGCGCGAATAACAATCGACCGCTTCGCCATAGCGGCCAAGATTGACGAAGGCGTTGCCGAGATTGTTGAGCGCCTCGACGAGCCCGGGGTCGATCGCGAGTGCACGCCGGCAGCTCAGGACGGCCTCCTCGAGACGACCCTGGTTGTGCAAGGCATTGCCGAGTTTCGACTGGATCTCCGCATCCTCGGGCAGCAGCGTAGCCGCGCCGCGCAGTGCGCCCACGGCGTCCTTACCCTGGATCAATTGCGCGAGCCCCAGGACCTTCCAGGCGAGCCCGTAGGCCGGAAAGCGATCGATCATCGCGCGGGCCGTCGTCTCTGCGAGCGAGTACTCGCCGCCGTTCAGCATGCCGATCAATTGATTGCGCTCGATCGGCGTCGGCGCCGCGAAGGGCAGCCGATCCGCACCCACCCGCTCGGCCGCCGCAGAACGTCCGCAGCAGCGTTTGTACTTCTTGCCGCTGTTGCAGGGACAGGCATCGTTACGGCCGGGTTTCGACATGGAGGTCCCCGCTGCGGCCGCTCACGGCGATTTGCAATGCCGGCCGACGTATTCCTGATGGGTCGGCAGGTTCTGTGCCGCACTTTCCAGCGCGCGGCGCAATTGCTCCAGATACTCCGTGCCGGAGAAATTCCGGTAACCGAGCAGCGGGTCGTTGCGCTCCGGCCAGTTCATCTGACCGATATGTACGGCGAGCCAGCTGTTCGGGCCGAAGATGTCGAGCTCACTCGGAAGGATGCGTCCGTAGCGGCGAAAATGCTCGATCTTGTAGCGCAGTGATTCGGGAATCGACATGTTCGCGCAATAACGCCACAACTCGCTGTCGTCACGCAGCGTCAAATGGTAATGGAGGATGATGAAGTCGCGGATACGCTCGAACTCCGCCTGCGCCACGCGGTTGAACTCGCTCGTGACGAGCGGATCGAAATCCTTGTCCGGAAAGTAGGCGAGGAGCTTCGAGATTCCGGCCTGGATGAGGTGTATGGACGTCGATTCCAGCGGTTCTAGAAAGCCGCCGGCGAGTCCGATCGCGATCACGTTCTTGTTCCAGTGCAGCCTGCGGCAGCCGGTCGTGAACCGTATCGGCCGCGGGTCGGCGAGCGGCGTGGCGTCGAGGTGGCGCATCAGAATCGTGGCGGCCTCGTCGTCGCCCATGAAATTCGACGAGTAGACGTGGCCGTTGCCGGTCCGATGCTGCAGCGGAATACGCCACTGCCATCCGGCGGCATGCGCCGTCGAGCGGGTATAGGGTGTGAGATCGGTGCTCTCGGTAGGCACCGCCAGCGCCCGATTGCAGGGCAGCCAGTGCGACCAGTCCTCGAAACCCGTCTTCAACGTCTGCTCGATGAGCAGGGCGCGCAGCCCCGAACAATCGATGAACAGTTCGCCCTCGATGACGTCGCCGCCTTCCAGGCGCAAGCGTTCGACGAACCCGGTCTCGGGATGCTGCCCCACCTCCAGGACCTTGCCCTCGATACGCCTGACCCTGCGCGCTTGCGCAAACTCGCGCAAGAACCGCGCATACAGCGACGCATCGAAATGGTAGGCATAGAGGTAGGTCGAGAGCACGCTGCGCGAATCCTGGGCCGGCAGGTCGAACCGTCCCCGCTTGGCGGCCGCCCAAGCCATGCAGTACTCATCGAGACTCGCGGCCTTGCCTTCCTTTTGCGCCCGCTGCCAGTGGTGCTGGATCTGCACCAGGTCGAACGGGCGACCGTAGCTGCCGAACGGATGAAAGTATCGGTGACCGACCTTGCCCCAGTTGACGAACTCAATGCCGAGCTTGAAGGTGCCCTTCGTGCGCCGGAGGAAATCGTTCTCGCCAAGTCCGAGCATGTCGTTAAACAGCTTGATCGGCGGAATCGTGGCTTCGCCGACGCCGATGATGCCGATCTCGTCGGATTCCACGAGCGTGATCGAGCAGTCGCGGTCGATCGACCGGCTCAATGCCGCCGCTGTCATCCAGCCGGCCGACCCGCCGCCGAGGATGACGATGCGTTGAATCTTGCGACTATCGTCCGGCACGGGGCGCCTCGAACGTGGAATTTCCGCGCAGCGCACTCTACCAGAATGATCGGCGCGGGGCAGAATGGCCGATGCCGGCGCAAAGCGGCCGACACGGGCGGCGCGCGCCCCGTGTCGGCCGCCGTTCGGACCTCAGAACTTCAGCGTCACGTCCGCCAGTACCGTTCGGCCCGGTTCGGCGGTCGCGCCGATCACTCCGGGACCGGTGGTGACCGATCCGCCGCCGCCGAGACCCAGCGTGTTGAACAGGTTGTTGGCATGCAGGCCCACGGAAACCATGTCGTTGATCTGGTAATTCGCGAACAGATCGACGAAGGTGTTGGCCGGCGAATAGAACGGCGGATAGCCGTTGATGTTCTCCTGGCTCTGGCCCTGAATCACGAGGCCGCCGGTGACCGGTCCATAGGTGTACGAGGGCACGAACGCATAGCTTACCTTCGCCGTGCCGCCGGGCAGGTAGCCGGTGCCGCTGCTCACCAGGGTTTGCGGGGTGGCGCCGACCGAATTGGTATCCACGGTCGGGTTCTGGAACGTCGCCTGGGCGTACAGCGCGAAGCCGCCGAAGCGCACGGTGCCGTTCAACTCGATACCCTTCGCTGAATATTTATCGTCGAAGTAGCGCTGCGCGACCGGCTTCGTCAGGTCGTAGCTCGATTCACCGAAGCTCGTGTGAAAGTACGCGGCGGTGATGTTGTAGCTGCCGCCGAACACCTGGCCCTTATGCTTGATGCCGACCTCCTGCTGCAGGACGATGTCGACGGCCACGTTCTGCCCCGACTGATTCAGCGAGCCGTCGGGATTCGTATAGCCCGACAGGATGTTGCGGTCCGTGTTGGCCTTGCCGCCGCGGCTCGCGCGCGCGTAAACGCTCGTGTCGCTGTCCAGCTGGTAGAGGGCACCGAACGACCAGGAGTTGTAGCTGATCCCATAATTCAAGGGTTCGTACGTGGAAGGATCCAGCGTCGAGTAGGAAACGAGCGGGGTCGCCAGCGTGCCCGTCGGGCTGAAAGCAGCGCCCGTGAGATAGCCGACCTTCGTCGTCGCGGCACTCGCGCTCTCGGCCCAGCCCGTGACGCGATAGTCGTCGCGGCGCAAGCTGCCTTCGAGCTGCAGGGCATCGAGGTCCCAGGTCAGGTCCAGGTACGGCGCCGCGTCCGCCACGTTCATGGCGTAGGTACGGTCGTTGCCCGCGCCCCAATTCGTATTGTAGCCGGAGACGCCGGCATTGCTGAGGAGCTGGCCCGTCGTGCTGTACAGGTTCAAGGAGGGCGGATTGCCGCCGTTCACCGCGCCGAGATAAACGTTCGGATGCCAGTTCTGGTCGATGGTCTGGTTCATGTAGAAGAAACCGACCCGCGCGGAGAGCTTGTTCTCGCCCCAGACCCACTTGTCGGACGCCGCCAAGTCATTGACGACGCTGCCCATGTTCGACATGTTGGTGTAGATCTGCGCCGTGCTGTTGGTGAGGCCGTTGTACACCTGGCCCGCGTTGGGGCCGTTCGCGTACTTGACGCTGCCGACCGTCTCGCCGTTCACGGTCGTGCCGATCACGCTCTGCGTATTCGACAGCCCGAAGAACTGGGCCGCGAAATTGCCGTTCATCTGCGTGAGGCGAAACTTGTCCTCGATCACGAGATCGGCGACGGGGGTGAGGTGCAGCTGGCCGCCGAACGCGTGCACGACCGGGTGTACGCCGTCGTTCGGCACCTGGCCGAATTGGCCCGTCGTACTGTTCAGGTAGTTGATGTTTTCGTTGTAAACGCCGACCGTCGTGCCGGTGCGCGCATCGTTGCCCGGATAGGCCGAGATGCTCGTGAGGCTGTTGCCGCTGCCGACTGCATTGACGGGCCCACCTGCGTTGTACTCCTCTTGATCGTCGAGCAGCTTCACGTAGAAACGGATGAAGCCCTTGTCGTCGGGAAGATCGTGCGTCAGGTTGGCCTTGATCTGGTAGCCGTTCTCGCCGATGAAACCCTGATCGCGCGGGCCGTCGCCATAGACGTAGAAGCCATCCACGTGGTAGCGCCAGGTGTCGCTGATCGGGCCGCCGACGGCGAACGTCGCTTTCGACTCGTTGAACCCGAGTCCCTCCGAGAGCGTAAACACCCCGCCCTGCTTGACGCCGGTGTCGCTGATGTAATTGATGACCGCTCCGGGCGCTCCGGCCGCGAGCGTCGCGGCGCTTCCGCCGACCGTCGCTTCGATCGTGTTCGACACGTCGAATCGGGTCCAGTAGTCGTTGTTGCCGAAGTTCATGTCGCCGAACAGCACCTGGGGCAGACCGTCTTCCTGCAACTGCACGAACGGCGCGCCACCGGTGGTCACCGGCAGACCGCGAACCGAGAAGTTCGCGTTGCCGCCGCCGCCGGCCTGGTCGGTCACCGACATGCCCGGTATCAGTTTCAGCGTTTCGGCCGTCGAGCGGGGCGCCATGTCCTGCACCAGTTCGCTGGAAATGTCGGTCACTTGCAGCGAGCTGCGCAGCTGGGTCTTATCGCCGGTCGACGCCGTGACGACGATGATGTCCAATGTGTCGCCCTCATCGGCAGGCTTCGGTGCAGCCTCCTCGGCGGCGGACGGCGCATCGGCCGCATGGACACTGACACCTGCAGTCAAAACCGAAGCCGCGAGGATGCGCAGGATCTGCGTCCTCAACAGGTCGTTGGAATGCTTTTTCACTTTACTGCCCCCGGATAAAGATGATCGTTGTTGTGGGCGGGTGCCGAAACCAGCCGCGGCAGGATTACAGCAAAAGTTACAATCGATTGCAATAGGGAAAAAGACAAATTCATTGATGCAGCTCCGATGTTGCTGACGCGCGACAGGCGCTGGCTGCAGGGCCTTTATCGCGATGCCGCCGCGCCCTGCGGGTGAATGGACAAGCGTGGGAGGATGGATGATCCTAGCGAGGACCGGCCCGTATCGTTCCCCACACGCGACCGGCCTTGGGAGGTTCGCGATGGTCGGCGCCTCGGGGCTCGATGCGAGTTTCATGCCTCATGGCATGTGCTACCTGTGGCGAACCGACGTGCTCACGCTGCACGTCGTATCCGACGGCCTGATCGCCCTCGCCTATTTCTCGATTCCGTTCACGCTGCTGTACTTCATACGCAAGCGCCAGGACCTGCATTTCACCGGCCTGTTCCAGTGTTTCGGCTTGTTCATCATTGCCTGCGGCGTGACGCATCTGATGGAGATCTGGACCATTTGGCATCCGGCCTATTGGGTGTCGGGCGGCATCAAGGCCGTGACGGCCGCGATCTCGCTGTTGACCGCGCTGTTGCTGATCAAGAACGTGCCCCGCGCCCTGAACCTGCCGAGTCCCTCGGCGCTGCAACGGGTCAATGCCGAACTCGCGCGCGAGGTCGCCGATCGGCGCCGCGCCGAGGAGGAATTGCGCATCGTGAATGAATCGCTCGAACAGCGCGTCGCCGATCGCACGGCCCAACTCGGCGAGCTCACGCTCACGCTGATTCAGGACAATGCCCGATTTGCCCTCGCCGCGGATGCAGCGGGGCTCGGGTTCTGGCGTTTCGACGTCGAATCCCGGCAATTGCATTGGGACGAAACCATGTTCCGCCTCTACGGGCGCACCGAACTCTCGGGCGAGCAACCGTACTCGGTCTGGGCCGAGAGCCTGCATCCGGACGACCGTGAACGCAGCGAACGAGAACTGCGCGACGCGCTCGCGGACCGCAAGCCGTTCGAGACCGAGTTTCGGGTCGTTCATCCCGGCGGGGACGTGCGTTTTTTGCGCGCCGCGGCGCGCATCACGCGCGACGCGAACGGCGGCGCCGTGCGCATGTTCGGCGTCAACTTCGACGTGACGGAACTGCGTCGCGCCGACGAACGCTTTCGTCTCGCGATCGATGCGGCGCCGACCGGCATGCTGCTCATGAACCGCTCCGGCGGCATCGAACTCGCGAACGCACAAATCGAGAAGCTGTTCGGCTACACCCGCAGCGAGCTGCTCGGGCGTCAAATCGAAACGCTGATACCGGAGCGGTTCCGCCATCGCCACCCGGAATTTCGCAAAGGCTTCTTCGGCGAACCGCGCGCGCGCTCGATGGGCGCCGGGCGCGACCTCTACGGATTGCGCAAGGACGGCTCGGAGGTGCCGATTGAAATCGGTCTCAATCCGCTCAACACTTCCGACGGCGAATTCGTCTTGAGTTCGATCGTCGACCTGTCCCAGCGGCGCGAAATCGACCGCATGCGCACCGATTTCGTGTCCACCGTGAGCCACGAACTACGCACGCCGCTCACGTCGATCAGCGCATCGCTCGCGCTGCTGCAGTCGGGCGTCGTCGGCAAACTACCCGAGGAGGCTGGCGCGATGGTGCGCATCGCCCACAAGAACAGCGAACGCCTCGTGCGCATCATCAACGACATTCTCGACATCGGCCGCCTCGAGCGGGGCAAGATCACGCTGCGCCCGCTGCGGGTTTCGGTCGCTTCCCTCCTGCATCAATCGATCGAGGCGAACTCCTCGTACGCCGACAAGTACGGCGTGCGTTTCGTGTTCGACGACGACGCGTCGGATGATCTCGTCGAGGCCGACCCCGACCGGCTGATGCAGGTCGTCACGAATCTGTTGTCGAATGCGGCGAAATTCTCGGCGCCCGGATCGGAAGTGCGGATCCGCCTGCGTCCGGATGCCGCGACGCTCACCGTGGAAGTCGACGACACGGGACCCGGCATACCCGAGGCATTCAAGGCGCGGGTTTTCGAGAAATTCGCCCAAGCCGATGCCTCCGCCAGTCGCGCGTTCGAAGGCACCGGTCTCGGACTCAGCATCGCAAAACAGCTCATCGAGGCGATGGACGGTACGATCGGATTTCGACCGTCCCCGGCAAGGGGCACGATTTTCTACTTCACCCTGCGCCGCGTCGGCGCGCACACGACCCTGCCGGTCGCGTAACCCGCCGTGCCGGCCTCACGGTGCCGGCATCAAGGAGCCGGGCTCGCCGCCGTGACTCGCCCCGCCGTGACTTGCCCCGCCTTTTTCGCCGGCGCCGGAAGCACTGTGGCGATCGTGCGCGAGCGTACATTCCGCTTCGAGGCGCGCGATGCCGTCGGTGAGTTGGTCCAGCAGCGCCGCTTCCCCCGCGCTGCCGGTTGGCGGCGGGCGACTCAAGCCGAGCTTGACTCGGCGCTCGATCGCGGCTCCCGCGACGCTGACCTCGGCAAAGCCGAACATCGCCCCGGCGCCGTGGATCGAGTGTGCAATGCGCTCGATTTCGACGAGCATCGCACGATCGCTGCGCCGGGCGCCCTCGATCATCTTGTTCAAGCGAGCGATGTCGCCATCGAGACGCTGCAAGAATCTTCCTGCCAGGGACTGAGCCTGAATGCGCGGCAGCCGCGAGGTGCGCGACAAGGATTCCCCCGCACGTAGGCCCCCATGCTTCCCACGCGCCCCCGAGCCGTGCTCTTCGAGTTCATCCTGCGGCGTGCGCCGCGCATTCCTCCGGGCCGAGTTCCACAAGGCGAACAGCTGATCACAGAGGCACATCGGATCGAAGGGCTTCTCGATCACGCCGATCGCGCCGAGTTCGAGGAATCGCGCGATTTCCTCGGGCAGCACTTTCGCGGTCAGAAATATCACGGGGATATCGGCGATGACCGCGCTTTCTCGAATGCGCGAGAGCGTCGTGGGACCATCCAGACCCGGCATCATGACGTCCATGAGCACGAGGTCGGGGCGCGCGGCGAACAAGCGATCGATCGCTTCCTCGCCGGACGTGGCCGTTTCGACGTCGAGGCCGGCAATGCACCGCAAGGTCGTCTTGACGATCTCGCAAATATCCGGATCGTCGTCAACGTACAGAACGGATCGGAATGGACTTGCTGCCATTGGTTCCTCGTTGGGTGGTGGGTGGGCGAGCTTCCGGTTCCGAGTCGCTGGTTCCGAACGCGGTCACGCGATTGCGGCCGCCGGCCTTGCTGGCGTAGAGGCTCTTGTCCGCCTGATCCATCAGCGCTTCGACGCTCGTCTCGGGGCCCCGCGCGGGACCCACGATGCTGCTGACCCCGACGCTCACGGTGATGCGTACATATTCACCCGCGGTATCGATCGACGTATTGGCGACCGCATGCCTCAGCTTCTCCGCGCAGACGCGCGCCTCGATCGCATCCGCGCCTTCGAGGACCACCGCGAATTCGTCGCCGCCGAGTCTGGCGCACCAATCGGTGGCGCGACGCAGGCACTTCGCAATCGCCTTGGTGAGCTTCTTGAGCACGATGTCGCCGACGGCGTGGCCGTACGTGTCGTTGATCAGCTTGAACCGGTCGATGTCGAGCAGGAGCAGCGCGACCTCGCCGCCGAAGCGCTCCGTCCGCTTGAGTTCCCGCGTGAAATGCCGCATGAAATAGCGGCGGTTGTAGACGCCCGTCAGGGCGTCGGTCATGGCGAGCTGGCGCTTCTGTTCGATGGCGGTCTTCAGCGAATATTCGAGCGCCAGGATGCGGTTCGCCGTCCGCAGCCGGGCGGTGATCTGGGCCCGCGACGTGCGCTTGCTGATGTAATCGTCCGCTCCTGCGTCGAGTCCCGCGAGCACGTCTCTCTCGTCGTCGCTCACGGTCAGGAGGACGATGTAGACGTAGCCCGTCCACGCATGCTCGCGAATGCGCCGACACAGGTCGAGCCCACCCATGAACGGCATGTTGACGTCGGCGATCACGATCGATGCCGCGGCCTCCTCGAGCGAACTCAAGGCCTCGGCGCCGTTCGCCGCCGTGCGCGCGTTGAAACCCGCCGCCACGACCAGATCCTGGAGGGTTTCGCGCACGAGTTCGTCGTCGTCGACGATCAGCACGGTGGGCACGAGGGGAAGTTCGAGTTTGAGGATTTCGGACGTCGAGTCGATATCTTCGGTCATATGGTTTGCCTTCGATCCGGAAGAGCGATCCCGAGGCGGCCGCCCGGCCGCCTTTCGCAAGACTGCCGACTCAGTGCAGGCGCCTGAGGCGCACGCGCCGGGCCGAATCCGAGCCGGCGCCGCGCTCCGCCGATTCCAGCAGAGCCTGCATTTTGAGCGAATTCGCGAGATCGTGTCTGGCCTCGGTCGCGGTCACGGCCGTGCGCACGGGCAGGGACTGCAGGGCGAAGCTGCGGCGCAATTTCCGCGCGACGTTCAGAGCGCCGTTTCCCGTCGTCTCGGGCAGGACGACCAGAAATTCCGCTCCGCCCGTGCGCGCAAGCCAGTCGCCGGCGCGCAGAGCTTCCTCGCAGCGCGTGACGAATGCCCGCAGCAGTTCCGCGCCGGTATCGACCGCGGGCGCCGCTTCGGCATCGATGCCATCGATCCGGCACGACAGCACCGCGAGGGGGTGGCCGTGGCGTTCGGCACGCGCGATCTCGCGTGGCAGATGCTCGAGCAGATACGCAAGATTGTGGGTCCCCGTCACCGGATCCGTGAACACGAAGCTGGGCGCCTCGCGAAAGCGCATGCGCTGTTCCGGCGTGCCCTGCGAGATGCGCCGGCCGGTTTGCAGCCTTGCGAGTATCTCCTGCACGCTCGCTCCCTTGACCACGTAATCGTCGGCGCCCGACGCAAGTCCCTCGAGCACGTCGCGTTCGGTTCCGCGCACGCTGAGCAGCATGACGTAGACATAGCGGTCCCGGTGCGCGCGGCGAACCTCACGGCATAGTGCGAGACCGTCGACGCCCGGCATCTGCCAATCGGTGAGGACGATATGGCAGTGGATCCGCCCGAGAACGCGCAGCGCTTCGTCGACCGAGGCGGCTTCTTCGACCTCGTAATGGGCGGCCGTCAGCAGCGAGCAGAGTCGCGATCGCACGAGATCGTCGTCGTCGACGACCAGCACCCGGCATTGCCGCCGCGACTCGAACCGCCGCGCGCGTTCCAACCGGGTGAGTTCCTCATCGGGTGCCGCGGCGGCGGCGCCCTCGCTGGATTCATCCCGCATCGCGTTTCTCCTGACTATGTGGACGCGCTCGCCCCATACCAGATATAGCGAATCGATGACCACAATGATGTAGGGCAATTCCGACAGTTTGTCGTCGGGAGGCCGGCGAGCCGCCGGACTCGCTACGGCGCGATCAGTTCGTTCTCGAGCACGAAGCGAATCAGCGCGGTGCGATTGGCCAGCCCGAGCTTGAGCATCAGGCGACCGCGATAGGTATCGACGGTCTTCGTCGACAGGGAGAGGTGCTGGGCGATGGCGGAACTCGTCGCGCCATCGACGATCCGGCGAAGCACCTGGCGTTCCCGGCTGCTGAGCCGCTCGTAGGGCGTCTTGGGAACGTAATCGCTCGCAAGCGCGCCGGCATCCTCGACGAGCAGTCCATCGCTCACGAACGTGCGGCCCGCGGCGACGGCCTTGACCGCGGTGACCAGCTCCGTACCCGCGGCGGCCTTCACGACGTAGCCGCGGGCGCCCGCACGCATGGCGCGATACACGAGTTGCGAGGTATGGCGCGCGGACAGGGCAATGATGCGCGTCCCGGGGACTTCCCGGACGATTCGCGTCGTCGCATCGATGCCGTTGAAGTCCGGCAGCACGAGATCCATGATCACGACGTCGGGACGCAATCGCCCGGCAGCATCCACGGCCTCAGCGCCGGTCGCCGCATGGCCGACGACACGCAGGTCCGGCTCGCGTTCGAGCAGGGCCGTCAGCCCATCGCGTACGATCCCATGATCATCGACGACGAGAATTCTCAGGCGCGACACCGCAGCGAACTGTGCGGCCGGAGTCTCCTCTCCCAGCACCCTCAAAGAAACTTCTTTCCGGCTCATAGGCATGAAAATCGGCAGCCCTATCAAACACTTGGGATCTGAAGCGACACGTTTCCTCAGTGTCCGTGATTCTGATCCATCTTCGCGGCATTAAACAGTGAGGCATATCCCGCAATTGCATGATGCATTGCGAATCGATGAGTTTACAGAAAACCTTCTGCAAGCGTGTGATATAGCGACCGGCGGCAGACGAGCGCACTCGCGCCACGGCCGAGAAATACCACCGCCATGAGCGGCAGCGTCAGCGCCCGATTGCCGGTCATCTCCGTGACGATGACGAGTGCGGTGAGCGGCGCCTGTACGACGCCCGCGAAGTAGGCCCCCATGCACAGGATGACCATCGCACCCGACGGCGCCAAGGGCCACCAGGAATGCAATTCCGCGCCGATGCCGGCACCCACGGCCAATGACGGGGCGAATATGCCGCCAGGTATCCCGCTCACGAACGAGACGAGCGTCGCGAGCGCCTTGTACAAGGCGAAACCGGCGGTCGGCAGCGCGTCGTTTTGGAGCAATTCGCGCGCCTCGGCGTAGCCTGTGCCGTAGCTCGTCGCGAGCGAGAACGCGCCGAGACCCGCGATGCAGAGGCCGCAGAGTGCGGCGAACGCGACCGGCCGCGCCGCGCGTAAGGCCTGCAGCGGCGCCGGCAACGACGCGCCGAGGCGCACCATGACGCGCGCGAAAAGACCGCCCAAAAGGCCCGCAACGACGCCGCAGACCGGCACGGAGAGCCACATGTGCGCGTCCGTCATGACGGCGGCCGTCGAACCGAAGTACGTGTAATTACCGACCAGCGCGAGCGAGGTGATGCCGGCGAGAATCACGGCCGCAAGGATCGTCGCGCTCGTGCGCGGCTCGAACGCGCGCCACAGTTCCTCGATCGCGAACACCACGCCCGCAAGCGGCGTGTTGAACGCCGCCGCAATGCCGGCCGCGCCGCCCGCCAGAATCAAACCTCGGTCGACGTCGACTGCCGCAAAGCGCGCAAAGCGGCGCAGCGCATGCATGATCGAGGCGCCGACCTGCACGGTCGGGCCTTCGCGGCCGACCGAAGCGCCCGACGCGAGCGCGAGCAGGGTGAGCAGGATCTTTCCCGCAGCGATCCTGAGCGACAGTACCCGGTCGCGGTCCGCCTCGGTGGGTAGCGCAAGCGCCGCGATCGTCTGCGGGATGCCGCTGCCTTGTGCCCCGCGGAACACGCGCCGCGTGAGCCACGCCGAGAGCGCGAGGCCCAGAGGTCCCGCGAGGACCGGCCACCAGGCCCAGCGCCCGCGCGCCATCGTGAAGGCATGCATGGCAAGATCGCTGCCCTTCGCGAACAGCACGGCGACCGCACCCGTCGCGATCGCTCCGCCCCAGAACACGAGGCGCCGCCGCCACTCGTCAAGATCGAGCGTGCGGTCGAGGACGGTCATCGCGGGCGGTCAATGAAACGGATTCCGTCGCATGATCGTCTGATCGCGGTCCGGGCCGGTGGAGATCATCGTGATCGGGACGCCGACCAAGGCCTGGAGCCGATCCAGATACGCGCGGGCATTCCCCGGCAATTCCTCATAGCGCGTGATCCCGGCCGTCGGCGTCTTCCAACCGGGCCAGTCTTCGTACACCGCCGCACAGTCGGCGAGGCGGCTCGTCAGCAATGGCGGCGTGTCGATGACCAGGCCGTCGATCGAATAGCCCACGCAGACCCGAATCGTCTCGAGGCCGTCGAGCACGTCGAGTTTCGTCACGCAGAGCGCCGAGCAGCTGCTGTGGATGACCGCACGCCGCAGCGCCACCGTGTCGAACCAGCCGCAGCGCCGGCGCCGACCGGTCACGGAACCGAACTCCTTGCCGACGCGCGAGAGGTGCTCGCCGTACTGGTCGAACAACTCCGTCGGAAACGGTCCCGCACCCACGCGCGTCGCATAGGCCTTGACGATGCCGAGCACCTCATCGAGGCGGCGCGGGCCCAAGCCCGTGCCCGAGGCGGCGCCGCCCGCCGTCGTCGTCGAGGAGGTGACGAATGGGTACGTGCCGAGGTCGACGTCGAGCATGGCACCCTGCGCGCCTTCGAACAGCACGTTGTGGCCGTCACGGCTCAGCCGTTCGAGGATGCCGGTCACGTCCGCGACCAGGGGCTTCAGCCGCTCGCCGAGCGCGAGGTTCGCGTCCAACACCTGCTGGAAGTCGACGGGGTCGGTCTGAAAATAGCGCTGCAGAACGAAATTGTGATAGTCGAGTATGCCGCGCAGCTTCGTCGCGAAGCGCTCGGGATCGAACAGATCGCAGACGCGAACGGCCCGCCGCGCGACCTTGTCCTCATAGGCGGGGCCGATGCCGCGGCCCGTCGTGCCGATCGCGTTCGCCCCCTGGGACAGTTCGCGTGCACGGTCGAGCGCGATGTGCGAGGAGAGGATCAGCGGGCACAGCGGGCTCACGCGCAGGCGCTCGAGGACGGGCACGCCCTCGGCGATGAGCGTGTCGGCTTCCTTGAACAGCGCCTCGAGGCAAATCACCACGCCGTTGCCGATCAGGCTCTGGACCTGCCCGTGCAGGATGCCCGACGGGATCAACGACAGGATCGTCTTGCGGCCGGCGATGACGAGCGTGTGGCCGGCGTTGTGACCGCCCTGAAAACGGGCGACGGCCTGCGCGCTGTCGGTCAACAGGTCGACGACCTTTCCCTTGCCCTCGTCGCCCCACTGCAACCCGATGACGACGACGTTCTTACCCATTGCGCGCCACCCACAGGAGCGCGAGGCCGGCCACCATGCTGATGAGGCCGCCCCAGCGCAGCTGGGTCGCATCGACCTGCGCGAGCTTTGCCATGATCCGCTGAGCCGCCGCCGGATTCACGAACGGCACGATGCCCTCGAGCACGAGATAGAGGGCGAACGCACCGGATAAGTAACGCAGCAATTCCGACCAGCCGATTTCCATGATGAGCTTTGCTTGGGGTTCCGCCGGCCGATATTTTATTTTTGGGCTTGAGGCTGCTTGAAATACTTGAAATAGGCGCTGTCCGGGGACACGACGAGGACGTCGGACTGGGTGCCGACCGATTCGCGATAAGACTGCATGCTCCGGTAGAAACTGTAGAACTCGGCGTTCTTCGAGTACGAGCGCGCATAGATCTCGCTCGCCGACGCATCACCCTCGCCGCGAATCTGGCCGGCCTGGCGCTGGGCATCGGCGAGGATCTGCGTCTGCTGCTTGTCGGCTTCGGCGCGCGTCGTCTCCGACACCTCGACGCCCTCGGCACGCAGCTTCGCGGCCTGCGCCTTGAAAGTCGCACGCATGCGGTCGAACACGGAATCACGGACCTGCGAGGGCAGGTCGATCTTCGTGATGCGCACATCGACGAGATCGACGCCGAGCTGCTCCGCGGCCGGGCGCGCATTCTTCATGGTCGCGTCGGTGAAGTCCGCACGTTCGGCGGTGATGACCTGCTGCAGCGTGCGCTGGGTCACGACCGTCTTGATGCTGTCCTTGATCGTCTCACCGAGCCGGTCGTTCGCGACGTCCTCGGAACCACCCGTCGATTCGTAGAACTTGCGCAAGTTGCCGATGCGCCACTTGACATAGAACTCGACGATCAGCTGCTCCTGCTCGCGCGTGAGAAACCGCTCCTGCGAGTACGGATGCGTGATGATCCGCTTGTCGAACTTCGTGACTTCGTTGACGAGCGGAATGCGGAAATGCAGTCCCGGCTGATAGTCCGAATCGATGATCTCGCCGCCGACGGACTTGATCGCGAGCTGGCCCTCGGAGACGGTGAAGACGCTCGCGCGGCCGATGAGAATGATCGCGACGAGGGCCAGCAGAACGTAGAGGATCCGGTTTTGCATCAGCGCACCCCCCGCGCGCGCGCGGGATCCTCAGGCGGGGATATCGTCACTTCGGTGGGCTTCGCCGGCGCGACGGTGAGCGTGTCGTTCGGCAGCGTGACCGACTGCGGCGATTGGGATACGAGCTTGTCGAGCGGCAGGTACATCATGTTGTTGTTGCCCGCCTTCGTGTCCATGAACACTTTGCGCGAGTTCTTATAGATGTTCTCCATCGCCTCGAGATACATCCGCTCGCGCGTGACCGCCGGCGCGTGGTCGTACTGGCCGAGAACCTGGTTGAAGCGCGCCGTCTCGCCTTCGGCGAGCGCGATCACCTGCAGCTTGTAGGCCTGGGCATCCTGCAACTCCTTGGCGGCCGCACCGCGCGCGCGCGGCAGGACGTCGTTGCGGTAGATCTCCGCCTCCTGCTGGTAGCGCTGCCGGTCCTTGTCGGCCTTGATCGCGTCGCGCTGGGCGTCCTGGACGGCTTCGGGGACGCCGACTTCATTGAGCTTGACGCCGACGATGTGAATGTCGAGTCCGTAACTCTCGAGCGTGTGCTGCATCAGGACGAGCGCGCGATCCGTGATCGACGGGTCGAAGGCGAGCGCCTTGTCGAGCGAAGATTGGCCGACCGCCTCGCGCATCGCGCTCTCGCAGACCTGATTGAGGGTCTCCTCGACATTGCGCACGCGAAACAGAAACTTGATCGGGTCGGGTTGCGTGTACTGCACGGCCGAGCGCACCTCGACGAGATTCGTGTCGGCCGTCAGCATGCTGGCGTCGTCGGCGATGCTGTAGACCTGCGACACGTTGACGATGTTGCTGGTTTCGATCGGCCAGGGCAGATGCCAGTTGTAACCCGGGCCCGAGGTCTCCACGTATTTGCCGAAGCGCAGGATCACGGCGCGCTCCTGGGCGTCGACGCGGTACAGGCCGCTGCCGATCCAGACCACGAAGAGCACGACCAGAAACGTCGCGAGCCCCTTGCCGAAGTTCGAGGCGTTCTGAGCCCCCCCGAGGCCGCTGCCGCGGCCGAAGAATGCCGACAGCCGGCGCTGAATGTTGCGCAAGACGTCGTCGAGATCGTTCTGGGACTGCTGCGGGCGGTTCCAGGGATTGCGTTTCTCGCCGCCGGGTTCGTTCCAAGCCATGCGTAATGCCTAATGTAAGTTGCTGTTTATGCGAGAAGCAGTGTGCGGCCGGCCACTTTAACCACCCGGCGCGCGCGCCACAAGCGGGGCTCAAGCCACGCGCTTCTCTTCGGGTTGTCGGGAGTCGTCCGCGGCGTTCGCTTCAGCGTCGGCCGGCCCGCCGCCGGGCACAGGCGGCCCGTCCACGTCGTGCGCCCCTGCGCCGGCATTATCCACGAGATCGACGCCCGCGCTGCCGGCCAATTTCGCGATCTCGGTCACATCGAGCTCCACGTCCATATTCCAGCTGCCGTCGTCGTTCTGGTGCTCCGCACGCACCGCGTTGCGGGCATAGAGGGCGGAACGCACCGAGGCGGCACGCAGCTCGATGTGCAAGCCGCGCCTGATCTGATTGGGCCGAACCGCGCGCACGATCGCCGCCTTAAGGTCATCGAGGCCCGCTCCGGTCGCGGCCGACGCCCAGACTTGCGCCGGGATGCCGTCCGCGCCGTCCAGAGCTCGCGGCCGCTCGTCCACCAGATCCGTTTTGTTGAATACCAGCAGTTCGCGTACCGCGCCCGCCCCGATGCCCTCGAGCACGGCGCGCACCTGCAGGATGCGCTCGGCGCGCGCCGGATCGCTCGCATCGACGACGTGGAGAAGAAGGTCCGCTTCGCGCGCCTCCTGCAGCGTCGACCGAAATGCCGCAACGAGTTCGTGCGGCAGTTCGCGCACGAATCCGACCGTATCGGCGAGCACGACTTCGCCGATGCCCGCAAGATGCATGCGGCGCACGGTCGGATCGAGCGTCGCGAACAGCTGATCGGCCGTGTAGGTGGCGGACCCCGTCAGGGCATTGAACAGCGTCGATTTGCCGGCATTCGTATAGCCGACGAGCGCGACCGTGGGCACCGGCACCTCGCGCCGTACGTGGCGTCCGGTCTCGCGCTGGCGGTCGAGTTTCTCGAGACGGCCGCGCAGCGTGCGGATGCGTTTCGCGATCAGCCGCCGATCGGTTTCCAATTGCGTCTCGCCCGGACCGCGCAGCCCGATGCCGCCCTTTTGGCGCTCCAAGTGGGTCCACCCGCGCACGAGCCGGGTTGCCAGATGCGATAGCTGGGCGAGTTCGACCTGCAGTTTGCCCTCGAAACTGCGCGCGCGCTGCGCGAAGATGTCGAGTATCAGGCCGTTGCGGTCGAGCACGCGGCGATTCGTCAATTTCTCGAGATTGCGCTCCTGACTCGGGCTCAAGGTCTGATCGACCAAGACGAGTTCGGCCTCGTTGGCCTCGGCACAGGCGCGAATCTCTTCGGCTTTTCCAGAGCCCACGAAATATTTGGGATCGGGGCGCGCACGCGTCGCAAGCACCTGGCCCACGACCTGTGTGCCGGCGGAAGCAGCCAGAGCCCGGAACTCGGAGGTATCGCTGGGATCTACCGGGTGTCCGATACCGACACCGACCAAGACGGCGCGCTCGCCACCGCGAGGGCGCTCAAACAATGGCGTCTCGACGCAAGCTCACTCGACGATCGCCGGTTCCGTGACCTCGCCATCCTCGCCCGTCGGCAGGCGAACGTTGCGCGCCGGGACCACCGTCGATATCGCGTGCTTGTAGACCATCTGACTCACGCTATTGCGCAGTAGGACGACGAATTGATCGAAAGAATCGATCTGGCCTTGCAGTTTGATGCCGTTCACCAAGTAGATGGACACGGGCACGCGTTCTTTGCGCAAGGCATTCAAAAAAGGATCCTGGAGAGACTGGCCACGGGCCATGAGTAAAGCTCCTTATTTTTAGAGTCATGAGTCCCCTCATGCCGCTTCCGTACGACATGGGAATTCCAAATCCATGCTAGCACAGCCGCGCAGCATGGCGTCATAGGCATGACCACCCTGCAAATATGCCCTTCGCCAGTGCATCGATGAGCGATCCTGACACATTACGATCCAGACAATCCAGGCAAGTCGCATCGGGGCGTTGCCTCACCCACGTGAGCTGTCGCTTTGCGAGTTGCCGCGTTGCCGCAATCGCTCGCTGACGGGCTTCGTCCAACGTCCCAAAACCGCCGATAAAGTCCCACAATTGCCGGTATCCGACAGCACGCATCGCCGGATGTTCCCCGGAAAGATCGCGGCGGGCGAACAACCCGCGAACCTCCTCGAGGAACCCAGCCTCGAGCATGGCGTCGAATCGAGCATCGATGCGCTCGTGCAGCAGCCGCCGCTGGCCTGGGACCAGCGCGAATTCGACGAAGCGCTGGTCCATGAACCGAACCACCCGCTGCTCACGCAATTGCGTGATCGTGCGACCCGTGATCCGAAACACCTCGAGCGCCCGCTGGATGCGCTGCGGATCGTGCCGGTGGATCCGCAGCGCGGCAGCCGGATCGACGCGTGCCAACTCCGCGTGCAGTGCCTCCCATCCCTGCGCCGCGGCCTCGGCGTCGATTTGCGCGCGCACCGCCGCGTCCGCTTCCGGCAGCTCCGCGATACCTCGCGTCAACGCTTGAAAATAGAGCATCGTGCCGCCGACCAGGAGCGGGGCGAGACCGCGCGACCAGATATCCTCCATGGCGCGAGCGGCGTCGCGCACGAATTCGCCGGCCGAATAAGCCGTCGTCGGCTCACGGATGTCGATCAGATGGTGCGTGACCCGCGCGCGCGTCGCGGCATCGGGCTTGGCTGTGCCGATGTCCATGCCGCGATACACCAGCGCGGAATCGACGCTCACGATCTCGAACGGAAAACGGGCGACGAGTTCGAGGGCGAGATCCGACTTGCCCGCGCCCGTCGGTCCCATGAGCAAGACGGCCGGGCGCATCACCGTCCGCGCAGGAACAGCCTATCCAGGTCCGGAAGCGACAACCGCACCCAGGTCGGACGCCCATGGTTGCACTGATCGGCACGCTCCGTACGTTCCATCTCGCGCAACAGTGCATTCATCTCCGCGAGGCTCAGGTGACGCTGCGCACGCACCGCCGCGTGGCAGGCCATGGTGGCGAGCAGATGATCGATCGACTGCTCGACGCGACGCGAGCGGCCCTCGCTCACGAGATCCGCCAGCACATCGCGCACGACGCCGGCCGGGTCGCGGTCGGCGAGCAAGGACGGCACGGCGCGCAAAACGATTTCGCCTGGTGCAAGGCGGTCCAGAATGAATCCGAGTGCGGCGAATTCGCCGGCGTGGGCCTCGGCCGCATCGGCCTCGGCGGGGCTCACCTTGATGACTTGCGGGACCAACAGGCCCTGTTGCGCGCCCGCACCTTCGAGCAGGCTTTTCATACGCTCATAGGTCACCCGCTCGTGAGCCGCGTGCATGTCGACGAGTACGAGACCCTCGCCCGTCTCCGCCAGGATGTAAACGCCGTGCAACTGCGCAATCGCATAGCCGAGCGGCGCCTCGTCGGGCTGAGCGGCGGGCGGCTCGCCGACCGCACCCGACGCGCCGAGCGGGCGCGCTCCCTCGAGCTGCGGCCCGACACCGATCAGTTGCGCCGCTCCGATACTCGGCGGCGCCATCGTGAGCAGACTGCGGTACTGGTCGACGCGCGCTCCGTGCGGCCGAGCCTCGGGCAGCGTGAAGCGCGCCTGCTCCGGGCGCACCCGATTGAACTGCGTGCTCGCGGTCAGCCAGTCCGCCGAGGCGCTACCGCCGGATGCGCTGCGGGGCTTGGTCGCGGCGAGCGCATGCTCGAGCGTTCGGAACACGAACTCATGCACCTGGCGCGAATCCCGGAAGCGCACTTCGAGCTTCTGCGGGTGGGCATTGACGTCGACGAGCGACGGCTGCATCTCGAGATAGAGGAGGTAAGCCGGAAAACGGCCATGGAACATCACATCGTGATAGCCCATACGCGCCGCACCGGCAATGAGCTTGTCCCGCACGAATCGCCCGTTCAGGAAGGCAAACTGCAGATCAGACTGGGTGCGCGAGAACGTCGGCAAGCCGAGCCAGCCCGTCAAGCGCAGCGTCTCGGTTTCGTGGCGCAGCTCGAGCACGTGCGCGGCAAACTCCTCACCGCAGACGGCGCCGATGCGGGCAAGGCGCTCACCGCTGTCGCGCGCGGCCGGCAGCGTCCACACGGTCTTGCCATTGTGGGTGAGTCCGAAGCATACGTCGAAGCGGGACAGGGCGAGGCGTTCGAGCATGCGTACGATGTGCTGGAATTCAGTTTGCTCGGTGCGCAGGAATTTGCGCCGCGCCGGCACGTTGAAAAAGAGGTCGCGAACCTCGATGCTCGTCCCAAGCGGATGCGAGGCCGGGCGGGCGGGCGTGATCGCACCGTCTTGCACGACCACGTTCCAGGCGTGGGGGGCTGCCGCGGTGCGCGACGTCAGGGATAGCCGTGACACCGAGGCGATGCTCGGCAGTGCTTCGCCGCGAAACCCCAGACTCGCCACATGCTCGAGGTCGTGCAGCGAGCCGATCTTGCTGGTCGCGTGGCGCGTAAGCGCGAGACACATCTCGGCGGCGTCGATGCCGATGCCGTCGTCGCGCACGCGAATGAGGCCGGCGCCGCCGCGCTCGAGTTCGACGTCGATGCGGTGCGCGCGCGCGTCGAGCGAGTTCTCGACGAGTTCCTTGACGACCGAGGCCGGCCGTTCGATGACCTCGCCGGCGGCGATTTGGCTGATCAGTTCATCGGGCAGTACTTGAATGGGCAAAGGCAACCTCGCGGACGGCGTAGGCGCGCATTTTACGTCCTAACGCCACGCCGCAGGGCAGCCCATTTCGCCCGGGAAGCCGGAGACGCGCCGTGCGCGCGCCATGTCGGCTTGCAAGCCGGGCCGCGCCTAGCGCGCGGCCGCCGTGACCCCGCTCGGTGCCGCATTCGCGCTGGTCAGCACCGCGGGCCTTGCCGCCGCCAGCGCGGCGAGTTGCGCGATGCGCGTTCCCGCCGGCGGATTGGCGTAAAAATACGCCCTGAGGCCTTGATGGATGGCCTCTGCGAGCTTGCCCTGGTGGGCCGCGGCCCGCAGCCGGCGCTCCTCTTCAGGATTGGAAATATAAGCCGTCTCGACGAGCATCGAGGGAATGTCAGGGGACTTGAGGACCACGAAGCGCGCCTGCTGCACCGTGGGTCTGCGAATCTCCCCGACCTGGTTCAACTGGCGCAGGACTTGCTCCGCCGCCGTCTCGCTGGCGCTCAGAGCGGCCGACTGCGACAAATCGAGCAGCACCGATGCCAGCACGTCGTCCTTGTCGTCGAGCGAGACGCCGCCGATCAAGTCCGAAGCGTTCTCGCGCTCGGCGAGCCAGCGCGACGCTTCGTCGCTCGCACCCCGCTGGGACAGGATATAGACCGAGGAGCCGTCGACACGCCGATCCAGCACCGCGTCGGCGTGAATCGACACGAACAGGTCCGCCTGCTGCGCGCGGGCGCGCTGCATGCGCTCGCGCAGCGGCACGAAGTAATCGCCATTGCGCGTGAGGACCGCCTTCATGCCGGGCTCCGCGTTGAGGCGGTCGGCGAGTCCGCGCGCGATCGCGAGCACGACATCTTTCTCACGCGTGCCGTCCTTGCCGGTCGCCCCGGGATCGTCGCCACCATGCCCGGCGTCGATCGCGATCACGAGATCGCGCGTATCCGCGGGCGCATGCTCGACTCTCACGGGCGGCGCGGCGCCCGGGCCCGCGAGGTCCACGACGAGCCGGTAGCCATAGCGGTCGTTCGGCGCGGTCAGGAAACTCTTCGGCCGAACGGCATGCGCGAGGTCGAGCACGACACGCAACTCACCGGTCGGGCGACGACCGAGCCGGACTCTCTGTACCGCACCGGTACCGGGCGGCGCGCGGCGCGCGCCCTTGCGAAGGTGGGAATCGGCGATGTCCACCACGATTCGGTCCGGATTCTTGAGCACGGACAACTGGTGGCGCGCGCTCCCCGACAAATCCAGCACGACGCGTGTGCTGTCGGGTCCCGCCCAAAGGCGAATGTCCCGCACTTCCGCAGCCCGCGCGGGCGCGAGTAGCGCAAGCGCGACGAGC
>Ga0302319_10004084_pt1 | contig 30165 bp, 18 predicted proteins | sample Bog_T0_2_FD_203319 | JGI IMG/M metagenome (GOLD analysis project Ga0302319, IMG submission 203319) | Peat permafrost microbial communities from Stordalen Mire near Abisko, Sweden - Bog_T0_2 | ecosystem: Environmental > Terrestrial > Soil > Wetlands > Peat | place: Sweden: Abisko, Stordalen Mire... | reverse complement strand
TGTACTAGGTGGTACAGTTTTGGGTTTGGGCCGCGGCGAGGAGGTGTATGCTCTGCCGGACGGGCCGGCATTGGCCTGCGTGGTGGCGCTGCCGGAGGTGGGCGTGTCGACCAAGCTCGCGTTCCGCGAGCTTGATGAGGGATTAGGGATTAGGGCACAGGGATTAGGGGATGCGCCGTTGACTTTCACGGCGACTGTGGATAAACTAAAGGAGTTGAGCTACGCTCTGGCTGCCGTTGGGAGACCGACTGGCGTCGAGGCTGGCCCCTCCGGTATCGTCCGGCCCGTTGTGATGGGCACTCAAGACGATCTGGCCGAGAATCCTCTTCTCGCGCTTGTCCGCACCGGGATGGAGAACGACTTTGAAGAGGTCGTCTTCTCGCAGCATCCCTTCTTGCGTTCAACCAAGCGTGACTTAATGGGAACTCCGGGCGACGGCGCGCTTTATGCGGCCCTCTCAGGATCAGGTTCGGCGTTGTTTGGACTCTATGAGTCTCAGGCAGCCGCCCGCGCCGCTCAACATCGTGTCCAGACCAGCGGAACGCGGGCGATCCTTACGGAGACCCTGCCGCGCCGCGAGTACTGGGCTACGATGTTCGCAGAGTAGCTGTCCGGCAAGGAGCGGGTACACAAGAGACCGCAGAGAAGGCCGGAGGATACTGGGCGATCGACTAACGGTAGGTCAAGTGCCTTTGACGCACTTTGTCCAGGTTCGAATCCTGGTCGCCCAACCAACCTTCTAGTCGCTCGCATTGCTGATGAGGCCTGCGGACGGAACGCAAGGGAACTTTGATTTTTTGTGCGGCTGCAACTGGCCGCTGGAGAATTTTGCAAGACCCGCTTGCCCAGTGCGGCGGGAGTAGCTCAAAGAAGTACGGCGCGATGAGGGAAGCAACCGAAACCCCAACGCGTCGAGCAGGAACCGAAGTCTCGCACGATGCAACACGGCGAAGAAAAAAGCGCCGCAGCAGAGAAGGCGCCCGCAGCATGGGCGTAGTAGACAAGCAGTAAGAAACGTCAAGGTCAACCAGCCTGGAGGGTTTCAAGCGTGAATCCACAAGACACGACTGCGGTTCCTGTCCCAAGTTCTAACGACAATGGCTCCCCCACCGCGGCCCAGGCCGCGCAGGAGCCGAGCAAGCAGGCCGCCGACTTTGTACTGACGCCGGCGGCGCCTGCTGCCACGAAGGCCGCGACGGAGAAAAAACGCTCTTCGCGGCTGAGTGAAGACAAGCGCTTCAAGATCTTTTCGGGATCGGCCAACCGGCCGCTGACCGAGGAGGTCTGCAAGTTTCTGGGGGTTCCCGTCGGAGAGACGAAGCTGCAACGCTTCTCCGATGGCGAGACCCACTTTCAGCTCCTTGAAAATGTGCGTGGTGTGGACGTGTTTCTGGTCCAACCCACATGCCACCCGGTGGACCGGAACCTGGTGGAGTTGTTGATCATGATGGATGCTCTGCGCCGCGCTTCGGCGGGCCGCATCACCGTCGTGGTGCCGTACTACGGCTATGCGCGCCAGGACCGCAAGGACCGCCCGCGCGTGGCCATTACCAGCAAGCTGGTCGCCGACCTGCTGACCACTGCAGGCGCCAACCGCGCGCTGTTCGTCGATCTGCATGCAGCGCAGATCCAGGGCTTCTTCAACATCCCGGTGGACCACCTCTTTGCCAGCCCGGTGCTGGTCGGCTATTTCCGCGACCTGAAGCTTCCGGACCTGACGGTGGTGAGTCCGGATGCCGGCGGCGTAGAGCGCGCAAGATTTTTCGCGAAGAAGCTGGAGGTGCCGCTGGCCATCGTGGACAAGCGGCGCACCGACATCAACATCACCGAGGTGATGAACGTGATCGGCGACGTGGACGGACGGACGTGCCTGATCCTCGACGACATCGTGGACACGGCGGGCACGCTGGTCAAGACCGCCGAAGCGCTGCTGGAGCAGGGCGCGAGCAAGGTCTATGCCTGCGCCAGCCATGCGGTGCTTTCCGGCCCCGCGGTGGAGCGCATCAAGGAGTCGCGGCTGGAAGAGCTGGTCGTGACCAACACCATCCCGCTGTCGGAAGAGGCGATGAAGGTGGAGAAGATTAAGGTGCTCTCGATCGCCGGTCTGCTGGGCAGAGCGATAGAGAGCATACATATGGAGACCAGCGTGAGTACGCTGTTCAACTAGCGAGTCAGCAAGTTAGCAAGTTAGCAAGTCAGCAGTGAGAAAGGGAGCGAGGCTCAACCTCGTGCCCGAGAAAAGGAAAGCAAAATGGCAGATACAAAGATTGACGCGGTGGTCGCAACGCCGCGCACCGGGACCTTCAACAAGAACCATGCGCGCCGCGTGCGCGTGCAGGGGCTGATCCCTGCTGTGGTGTACGGCGCCGGCCAGGAGTCGGTGGCGGTCACGGTGGACCCCAAGGTCATCACCAAGATTCTGTACTCGGATTCCGGGCACAACACCATCTTCGACCTCACCATCGAAGGCAAGGGCGGCGGCAAGGTCATGATCGTGGACTGGCAGCATGAGCCCATCAAGGGCAAGCTGCTGCACATTGATCTGAAGCGCATCGCGATGGACAAGGCGATGGTGGTATCGGTGCCAGTGCAGCTGGTGGGTGTGCCGGCCGGCGTGAAGACCGGCGGCGGCATCCTGAGCCAGGTGTTGCACGAGGTCGAGGTCGAGTGCCTGCCCGGCGACATTCCGAGCCACATTGATGTCGATGTCTCGCACCTGGAGATCCACGGAGCGGTCCACGTCTCTGACCTTCCGCATCCTGACAAGGTGAAGCTGCTGGGCGATGAACACGCACTGGTCGCACACGTGACCGTGATGCGTGAAGAGGTTGTGGAGGAAGTCGTCGCCGCACCGACGGAGCCGGAGGTCGCCAAGAAGGGCAAGCAGGATGCGCCGGCTGATGGCGCCGCCGCCGCTGCCGATGCCGGCGGAGAGAAGAAGAAGTAACGGAACCGAGCTTCTAGCTCTTAGCTTCTAGCCTCTAGCTAAGAGCTAGAGGCTAACGGCTAGAGGCTGCGTGATGAAGTTGATAGTAGGTCTCGGCAATCCCGGTCCGGAGTATGCGTTCACGCCGCACAACGCCGGGTTTCTGGCGGTCGACCGCATCGCAGCGATCTGCGATGTGCAGATTGTTAACCGTCGCGCGAAGGCGCTGACGGTGCGAACCAAGCTGGCAGGGCATGACGTCCTGCTGGCTAAGCCGCAGACCTACATGAACGAGAGCGGGATTTCGGTCGCCGCCCTGTTGCAGGAGTTGGATCTCGGCGTGGAGGACCTGATCGTCCTCTACGACGAGTTGGCGATACCGCTGGGCACGCTTCGCATTCGGGAGCGGGGCTCGGCGGCCGGGCACAACGGAGTGAAGTCCATCTCCGCGATGCTCGGCACGGAGGAATGGACGCGCATCCGTATCGGGATAGGCAAACCGCCCCTCGAGTCCGGACGCGCTGTGAAAGCAGGCGGCAAGGATTTTCTGCTTACTCCCATGCGCAAGCAGGGACTGGCGGAGTTAGACGAAGTGCTCGACCAGGCAGTACGCGCGGTCGAGGCCGTTTTGACCAACGGGGTCAAAGCGGCGATGAATATCTTCAATCGGAAGATTGAAGCTGAAGACAAGTTGTAGGTTGTAGGTTCTTGGTTGTTGGTGATAGTCGCCACCAAGAACTAACAACCAACAACTAAGAACAACGCACTACCAACCTTCCACACCGCCTCAAACGACCGAGCGGTGCGGGGCAGAACCCCGCAGAAAGAAGCGCAATGAATCGCACCTACGAAATTATGTTTATCGTCCGGCCCGATGTTGAAGAGCCGGAGCTGGACAAGTTGATTGAGACCATCTCTGGCTACGTCACAACCGGTGGCGGCACGGTCAAGACCACGGAGAAGATGGGCCGCCGCCGGCTGGCCTACACCGTGAAGAAGTTCAACGACGGCTTCTACGTTCTGCTGATCGTCGATGCCCCCGCCGCGCTGATCACTGAGATCGAGCGCCGTCTGCGGGTCTCCGAGCAGGTGATCAAGTTCATCACCGTGCGCATGGATGAGGAAGATAAGCGCGTGGCCAAGATCAAGGCGCACCGCGATGCCCATGTGAAGCGCAGTGCCCTGCCCCAGGTGAACGCCGAGGCTGCTCCCGCAAGCGAAGCCGCCGAGACGGAGCCCGCTGCGTTGACTCCGGAGACGGCTGCGCTGGCCCCGGAGGCCGCAGAGCCGGTCACCGCCGAGGTCTAACTGCATCCCTCGCGGCCCGGCCCGGCCCGCGCCGCGCTGCCATCAGCACCCGCAACATCAACGGCTAATAGGCCAACAACATCTGAAGGAGAAGCATCATGGCTGACGAAACAGTAGTTCCGGCAACACCCGCAGCAGCGGCTCCCGCTGCCGAAGGCACATCGGCGCCGGCATCCGCGCCTGCGCAACGCAGCGGCGGATATCAGGGCTCGCGCCCCAGCGGTCCCGGCGGCTCCCGCCCGCCGCGCCCGGCAGGTGCCGGCGGCGGCGCCGGCGGACGCAAGTTCTTCCGCCGCAAGAAGGTCTGCAAGTTCACCGTGGAGAAGATCGATACGATCAGCTACCGCGATGTGCGCCTGCTGCAGCAGTTCGTCTCCGACCGCGGCAAGATCATTCCGCGCCGCCTGACGGGCACCAGCGCGCCGTTCCAGCGCAAGCTGACGCGCGCCATCAAGCAGGCCCGCGCCATCGCGCTTCTGCCGTTTGCGGCGAAGTATTAGTTCCTCCCGCGCTGCGGTCTGGCGCATCAAGTCATTTGGAGACATGTCATGGAAGTGATTCTGAAGGAAGACATCATCAAGCTGGGCCACCGCGGCGACGTCGTCAAGGTCGCGGACGGCTATGGCCGCAACTATCTTTTGCCGGGCAAGCTGGCCATGGAGGCTACGCCGGCCAACAAGGCCGTCATCGAGCAGATGAAGGCCTCGGCGATTCGCAAGTCACACGCGGAGAAGGGCGGCGCGGAGGCGCTTGCGGCGCAGCTCAACGAGCTGGTGCTTACCTTCGAGCGCAAGTCCGGCGAGAACGAACATCTGTTCGGCTCGGTCACCTCGCAGGACATCGCGCACGAGCTGGAGGCGCAGGGCATCAAGGTCGACCGTCGCAAGATCCACCTGGAGCAGCCGCTGAAGACCGCCGGCGAGTTCCACGTGCCCATCCGCTTGCATCGCGAGGTCACCGCGCACCTGCAGATCAACATCAAGAGCGATGCGCCGGAGAAGGCTGAGACCGAGGCGGTGGAGGACGACACAGCCTTCAAGTCGACCTACCACGGCGAAGTGGACTTTCAGCGCGAGTAGGTCCGGTTACGGCATCGGCCTTACAGAACGCCCGCACTCCAGATGGAGCGCGGGCGTTTTTGCGGTCGTGAAGGGTGAAGGCGCTACTCGTACTTCAGGGTCTCGACAGGATCCAGAGACGCTGCCCGTTTTGCAGGCAACGTGCCGAAGATCACGCCCACGATGACTGAGGTGGCCAGCGCGATGACCGCGCTCCACGCCGAGACGGGAATCCTGAAGCTGGTGAAGATGCGCAGGCTGAGCGGGAGCGCCAGACCGATGAGTGTCCCCACCAAGCCGCCGCTGAGGGAGAGAAACACCGCCTCGGTGAGAAACTGCAGGCGGATCTCGCGGGCTGTGGCGCCCAGCGCCTTGCGAATGCCGATCTCCTTGACGCGCGCGCCGACGTTGGCCAGCATAGAGTTCATGATGCCCACTCCGGAGACCACCAGCGTAATCGCCGAGGCGAGCGTGAGCACGATGGTGAGCATGTCAGCGATCTTGGCCATCACGTCCAGCACCTGGGTCATGGTGAAGGCCGTGTACTCCGAGGTGGGCCGGTGGCGGCTGCGGATGACGGCGAGAATTTTGCGCGATGCGGGCATCACCTCGCCGGTCTGCGCCAGGGAGAAGAAGATCTCCTTTACGACATCCGTGCCGGTGAAGTAGCGCGCCACCGGATAGGGAATGAGGATGGTGTGGTCATTGACCTCGGACTGGCCGAAGGTGTCGATGCGCATCTTGAAGACGCCAATGACGGTGAGGGGGATGCCGCGCACGCTGATGGTCTGATCGACGGCCGAGGAGCTGCCGCCGTAAAGCTCGCGCGCGAAGGGCTCAATAATGACGGCGACGTTCGCGTGCTGCAAGGCGTCCTGGTCGTCGAAGAAGCGGCCAGCGACGATCTGAAGGTTACGCACCTCGCGATACTGCGGCGAGACGCCGAGCAGCATGGTGTCCTTGCTGATGCCGTTGCCGATGCTTAGGGTTTCGTGGTTTTCCAGCATGGGCGAGCTGGCGACGATGCCCGGCACCTGCTCGCGCACCGCGGTCTCGTCCTCGCGGGTCATGTAGTCCGGGGTGGAGACGTTGTCCGGCCCGGCCACGTTGCCGCCGTTGAACTGCATCTCCACCATGTTGGGGCCGATGCTGGCGATTAGGTCCAGGGCATACTTTTTGCCGGTAAGGCCGAGCGTCGCGACCAGGATGATGGAAGCGGAACCGATGACCATGCCGAGCATGGTGAGCAGGAAGCGGGTCTTGTTGGCGCGGAAGCTGTCAAAAGCGAGGCTGACCGTCTCGCGCATGGCGACGGTGGCATGCGCGCTGCGCAGGGTGCTGTCGAAGCTTTCGCGAGTGGGGATGAGGGTCGCCATGGGCCGGGACGGACGCTGCACCAGTATCGCAGCAGAGCAGGGATTGCTGCTACCCTTGAGGGTATTGGATGCACTGGCCGCCCGCAGGACGCGGAGGGATGTGTGAGTGGTTGAAACAGGCGGTCTTGAAAACCGCTTAGCCTTAACGGGCTACGGGGGTTCGAATCCCTCTCCCTCCGCCATTTAGTAGTTCGAGGACATCCGATAACATCCCTTAATCCAAAGAAAACCCCAGTATTTTGCGGATGGGGTTTTTGCCAGGCACCGCACTGAAGTCAGGTACACCCCAATACAATTCCGCCATTGCTATCCAGGCGATTCCGCGGCATTACCTACTGAACGGTCAATTGAAGCGGGACGGTTACGTTCTGCGTTCCGGCAGTGGCGTTGATGTTCACGGTGTACGTGCCTGCGGGGACGACATGCTGCTGTACTACGCCGTCACAACTGGTCAGCGTCACGGCCGCTACCAAGAGGAGGGGGAGGCAGAGCAAAGCCGGATGGCCTCTTCGCCGGCGCAGGCCAAGCAGCAGGGCCAGGCCGAGCAGCGCGGCGAGACTGGTCTCGGGAACCTTATGGTTTGCGGGGGCGGGTTGCCCCGGGCGGTCGAGTGCAACGAACAAAGGAGTGGCTATCGATAAGGTCTGCGTGCCGGAGAGGCTTGTCCCGACTAGAGGGCCGAAGCTGCACGTCGCGTAGGCGGGCAGGTAGCCGCAGGAGAGGCTGATGTTGTTCGTCGCAAAGCCCGAAAGGGCGATCGTCGTGCTCTGAGAGGAGCCGCGCGTGACAGTGAGTGCCGGCGGCGTGAGCGTGATGGCGGCGGCCACGACGTTGATCGAGAGGTTTACGGACGCCGTAACCGAAGTGACATCCGGCGCAGCGACCTGAACGGTGAAGTAATACGTGCCCGAGCCGGTGGGCGTGCCGGAGATCACACCCGTGCCGGTGCCGAGTGTCAACCCGGCCGGAAGCGCTCCTCCCACAACCTTCCAAAAGTAGGGCGCGGAGCCACCCGCTGCCAGGGTCGCGGTGTAGGGCGCCGCCGTATAGCCTGCGGCGAGGCTGGTCGTGGTGATGGCAAGCGGGGGAACAGTGAGCGTCGCCGAGCCGGAGACCGTGCCGCCGCAGGTGAGGGCATAGGTGTAAGTCCCGGCTACCGTGGGGGTGATGTTCGCTGAGCCGGTGTAGAGATTGCCCATGAGAGTGCCGGTCTGTTTGCCGGTCCACGTCCCACCGCCCGCGCCGCCGTACTGGAAGGCGTAGCACTGTTGCGCGGTGAGCGAGTATGCGTTTGGCACGACCCACGTCAGGAGCGGGGCAAAGAGGCCTGCGCTCCGGGGAAGGATCGATACCTGCACGGGCGCGGGGACGGGCGCGGATGGCGCCAGCGAGAACACAGTGCCACAGCTTGTGCAGGCCGTATTGGTGGAGGTGGTGCCGTAGGTCGTTCCGGCAAAGGTCCCGCTGCTGGTTGGCAGCAGAAACTGCGGGAGGGATCCGTCGGCGCCACCGGTAAAGGTGTACAGCGGGTTTGGTGCGGCCGACGAGCTGCCGCTCACCGGCGTGAAGTTGAAGACGACGTTGCCGCTCACTCCGTAGAGGTTGCCGTCGCCGCCAAAGGTGAGTCCAAAGTAGGAGCCGCCGCCATCGCTGCCGGGGGCGGTGGAGTTGGAGAATGTGTAGAGCGGGACAAAGGCGGCCGGTGAGGTGCTGACGTTGATGTTGAAGAGGCTACCCTCGATCAACTCCGTATTGCTATAAATACCGGAGGCAGGCTCGGCCGTGCCGTAGAAGGTGCCGTCGGCGGCCTCGACAAGAGCCTTGGGCACGTTGTAGTTGTTGCTGAGGCTTACGACAACTGGACAGATAGCAGAAGTCGTACAGCTCGTCGTAATTGGTGCTGGCTGTGAAATTACGATCTCCGGCGAGGGACGCGCGGTTGAGGCACCCGTGCCGGGTGCGTAATTGGCGCCGTCCTTCCCTCCGGTGAAGCTGTAGAGCGTGGTGAGCTTGCCAGACGGTGTGACACCGAAGACGGTGCCGAGGTCGGTTCCATCGCTTGCGGGCAGAGGCACCCCGTTACCGTTGGTCGCCAAGGAAAACGCCTGCGTCATTCCGTAGAAGTTACCGTCACTGCCTTGCACGAGGGTCTGCGGGCCGAAGCCAGAGCTGGCGATCATGCTGTAGACGCCGGAGGGCAGGGCAAGCTCGAAGATGACACCTGCGCCATCCGCCGTAGTTCCGGTTCCGTAGAGGTTGCCGTCGGCCCCAAGGGTAAGGGAACTGGGTTGGGCTTGGATAAAGCTGTGGAGGAGAGTAAACGTGCCGGAAGGGGTCAACTCAAAGATCGTGCCGGCGCAAAAGTTGGCGCAGTTGCCTGTCGATGCCACGCCATATAGGTTGCCGTCGGGTCCCTGCAAGAGCGCCGTCGGTAACGCGCCATCGCTGCCGCCTGTGAAGGTATATAGCTGGGTATAGACACCAGAGGGGGACAACCGGAAGACGCCGCCGTTGGAGCCGGCTGCGGCGGTGACTCCATAGTAGTTGCCGTCTGCACCCTGGATGAGCTGGCCGCCGGCATAGCCCGCGGCCGCCGAAAAGGTATACAGCGTCGCCTCCGTTGCGGTCTGGGCGAGCGCCTGGCCCGTCGCGCAGAGAGCGGATGCCAGCAGAACACCGAGGCGCAAGGCGCGTGGCTGAAAAGACCGGAAGTGTTTGTTCTGCGACATCCTTAGACCTCGATCTCAGCAGGGCCATCTGAAGCGCCACAGGATTTCTGCGAATACTATACACAGCCCGAATGCGCGGCCGTGCCTACTGCCAGTTGCCGATCAGGATAAACGGGGCCCAGAAGAACGGATGTCTCTGCGAGGCGCGGCACGCGGAGCCGGGGAGATCATCGCCACCGTGCAGCATGTCTACCTGTGCCTTGCGCAACGCCTCGGACTTCGGCGTACCGTCGGCGCTGGTCCAGTCCTTGTAGAAGTCCACCATGAACCGTCCGGTGCTGGCATCGTTGACGCTCCATAGCGTAGCCATTACGGCTTTGGCACCGCGCGCGGCGGCGAGGTCGTCGAGTGCGTCCACCTCTGCGCCGTCCCGCGAGTGGGCGGCGATGCTGGTGCCCGTCTGGCAGGCGGAGAGAGTCAGCAGCTCGACGCCGTCGAAGTGAAACGACGGCCCATCGCGCAACTCGGCGTAGGTCAGGCGTCCGCTCTCCGGCTGGCCTGGCTCCTCCGACCCCAGCACCAGGTAGGATTCATCGCTGCCGGGCTTCAGCACGAAGTGGCTGGCGATGTGGACGATGGGATAGCCGTTGTCCAGCTCACTGGCCATAGTGGCACCGTTGAAGTCCTTGTCCAGGTGGATGTGTCCCGGAATCGGCCCTTTGGAGTCCGGGTTGCTCACATCGTGAAAGATGCCTTCCAGCTCTGCGGGCACAGCGGGCAGCGCCTGCAGCTCGCCGCGCCGTTGCGAGGCGCCGAAGCCCAGACCGCTCCAGTTATGGCCGATGCTCGGCGCGACCAGGCCGCTCTGGTTGCTGGCCCCGAAGAGCACGTTGCGGTAGCTCTCTGCAAGATAGTGCGAGCCGTCATAAAGCGCGCTCATGGGGATGTAGCGCAGCGCGCCATCGAGCTCCCACACAATGGTCTGCGCGTGTGCGCCCTTCAGGTCGGGCAGGATGGGCGTGATCAGCAGCTTGTACATCGCCTGCGCTGCGGGCCGCGGGTCGGAACAGGGGTCCTGCAGGCGGTCGCGCATCTCCTTCACTTTGGCCGTGAGGTCTTGCCGGCTGATGGCAATCCTGCGCGGCGCGAGGCGAAGATTGCCGGTGACCACAATGAGATCCATTTCCTTTTCGGAGACCAGCGTGTAAATGCCCACAGTGTCGGGACTGCGGTTGCCGAGCTGACGAAGGATGTTCTGCAGGCCGCTGGTCTCTGCCAGCACGTTCTTGTGGTCGACATTATTGGCCAACACCTCTTGAATCTGTTGCGAGAAATCTCGGTTGGACGCGCTCAACTTCGCATCCAACGCGACGTACTGGGCCTGTTGTTCGGGCGTGCGTGCAGTCTTCAAGGCTTTTAACATCAGCCAGTTCATCTCATCGCTGGTGATGCTGGCGACCATGCTCTCGGCGGACGTCATGGCGAGCGGCGCTGTGCTGCCTGCGCCTCCGTCGCCGCGCACAAACTCCGCGTACTCCTGCTTCTTCAGCAGGTCGATCACCTGTTCGCCCTCGGGAAACCTGCCGCTTTGGAAGAGCAAGCGGGCCAGGTCCCTGTAGGTGTCTCCGCGCGATTCGACAAAGGTGTCCTGCGAGGCCTGTCCCAGGTCCTTCAGGTTTCCGCGGACCTGCTGGAAGTTGTTGACGGCGGACTTGCCGAAGTAGATGGCCGTCGCGATGGAGCCATGATCGCGGTAGTAGAGCATCAGCGAGGTCTGGATGCGCCCGCTCAGGTCCGGGTCGCCGGAGGTCTGCGCGAGATGCAGGGCTTCCAGGTAGACTTCTGCGGACTGGGCACCGAGCGAGGCCAGCAGCAGCCGTGTGGCGGCCTCGGCGTGGTGGTCGCCGTCCTGCGTCTCCAAAGCGAGCGCCTGAACTAGGTAGGTGCGCGCGAGCTTTTGTTCGCCGCGATGGTAGTAGATGTCGCCGATGTTGTTGAGCGTGATGCCCTCCACAAGGAAATACTTCCCCTTGCGCTCCGCTGCCAATGCCTGTTGATACCAGCGCAGAGCCTGCTGGGGTCTGCCCATCTCCACATCGATGACGCCGAGACCGATGAGGGTCGTGGCTGCGGCCCGTTGGTCGCCGACCCTCCTCTCCAGCACGAGCGATTGTCGGTATAACTCAAGGGCCTTCGCCGGCTGGGCGATGTTCCGATAGACATTGGCCAGTGAATGCAGCGTGATGGCCTCGTAGGCGATGTTGCCGACGGCGCGCTCGATCGGCAGTGCCTGGTTGAAGTTGGCGATAGCCTTCTGCGGCTCGCCGAGGCCCGCGTAAGCGTTGCCGAGATCATTGAACGTGACCGCTTGGTCGGGTGTATCCAGGACCTCGCGCTGGATCACCAGCGACTGGGTGTAGAAGTCGATAGCTCCATGCGGATCGCCAGTGGCCCGGTGGTACTCACCGATGTCATGCAGCGTAGTCGCCTCATCGGGCCGGTCGCTTACCTCGCGCTCGATGGGCAGCGCCTGGTTCCAGAGATCGAGCGCTCGCTTGGTATCGCCGGAGCCATACGCCGCGTCGCCAAGATAGTAGACGGCCCGGCCCTCGTCACGGCGATCGCCCAGGCCGCGGGAGAGCTTGAGAGCTTCATTCAGAGGTGCCTGAGCTTTGGCCAGGACGCCGAGGCTGGTGTAAACCTGGCCCTGAACGATTAAAGTGTCGATCGTCAGTGCGTCCAGATGGTTGGTGCGCTCGAGTGCGAGCGCTTCCACGGTGTCCGCGAGTGCGTCCTTGGGCTTGCCGGTGGCGTTAAAGATCTCCGCACGGCGGGTCAGTGCATCGGCGCGCAAGGCCGGATCCTCCGAGAGGGTTAGCGTTAGCACGAGGGCCGCAAGCGCCTGCTCCGGATGCCCCGTAAACCCGTAGACCTCGGCGAGCGTGACACGCACCGCGGCTTCTTCGCTTCGCTCCGGAAGTGCCTGCGCCACAGGGAGTGCTGCCAGCAGCGCTCGCAGGGCTTCGTCGTTGCGGCCGAGGTCAAACTCGATCCGTGCCGTGGCGTTCAGCGCGAGAGACTCCGCCGCACGGTCATGAGCGGCGTGGGCCAGATCGAGCGCCTGTCCGAGGACCTTGAGCGCTTCCTCCGGATGCGAGACCAGGCTGTGGTTCAGAGCAAGAACCCGAAGCGGATCGGGGAGACTTCTGACATCCTGACGCTCAACGGCCCGGATAACAGGCTCAAGCGGCGACGTCGGCTCGGGATTTTGCGTTTGTGCGAAGCCCACGCTCGCGCAGGCGGCAAGTACCGCAAGACAGGACGAAATCACGAGTCGCGACCAGCGGATGTCGAAGGGCACGGCGAAGGCTCCACAGCGAGGTTCGTATTTGGGACGTTCGGCGCTTGTCATGTGGCATCATACGCTGCGCTCGTCGCACCTTGCAGGCGATAGACTCATCAGCTGCCGACGGACCAACCTTCCACGGAAGTTCCCGCCACACCCTCTCGGCAGGCGCACGCTTTGGCGATGCACAAGTCAATTCCTACCCGCGCTTGGCGAGGCTTTGCAGCGAAGTTTAGTTCAGCTTGTTAGGCTGCCGGGAGAACTACTGGAGGCCAAGATCGGTCAGTAGCTTGGGTTTGGCCTCATCCACCGCGACCAGGTTATGGCAGGTAGCGCAATCCATCGTAATCGACTTGCCGGCTTTGGAATTGTGGCTGCCGTCGTGGCAGCGGAAGCAACCGGGATAATCGTTATGCCCAATGTTGTTAGGATGCGTGTTCCAGGTGACCTTCATGAACGGGAAGATGTTTTTGTTGTAGATGGTGGCAAGGGTCTTCGCGGCCTGGTCGATCTGAGCGCGCTGCGCGTTCCATACCGCAGGAAACTGTGTGCTGTAATAGTTATCGAGTCCTGCAGTGATTGCCGTATTCGCGTCCTCCGCGGACGGATAGTCTGCTTTAAGCAAGGCCATGCCCTCTTTGTGAATGAAGGGTAACGACAAACTAGGACTGCCGGCAGCCATGTCCTTATTTAGGGCTTGGTCGGCCGTAGCGAAGGAGTGCGCCGCGCGGTTGTGGCAATCGATGCAGTCCATCACATGTCGAGGGCCAGCCGGCGGCCCTTTGCCATCGCTCGAGAACTCCGTTACCGAGCCGTCGTCATTGGTCTTCGCAACCCACGGAATGGTCTGACGGTTGTCGTCCGTAGACACATACTCTATGTGTGCCGAGTGCGCGCCGTGAATCCCGCTTAGATGTCCGAATCCATCACGCCCGCCTACATGCATTAGAACGACGGTCCGGGTCATCGAACTATTTTGGTCGTCGCCAAAGTGGGTCTCCACCAGAAGCTTGTCGCCGATAGGGGCGTACTGGTTGTGGCAATTCAGGCAGGTCAGGTTCGCCGCGGGAATCTTGTCACCGGTCATGATCGGTCGCGAGTAGTCGCGGAACACGACCATGGCCATCTGTTTGGTGCCGTTCACCTTGGCATGAACGAAGCCGGAGAGGCCGGGAGCAATGTGGCAGGCGGTGCAGGGTACGTCAGCGTGAGAGGAGACGTGATACTGCGTCCACTCGGGACGCATCACATGGCAGGATTGGCCGCAAAAGGATGGAGTGTCCATGAACGCCACGCCACGGTAGGTCGCCGTGCCCACGATCACAAAGTTGATGAAGGTGGCAATCATCACATACTCAATGCCATGGCGGAAGACGGGGTCGCGGAAGTCGATCTCCGGAAAGACCGACGGGATCTGACCGGCTGCTTGCAGCCGCCGCCGCCGAAACCAGATGCCCACCGGAATTACCAGCAGACCAAGAATGAACAGGCCAGGAAGACAGAGGTCAATGATGATGCCGAGGTAGGGATTCTCTGAGCCTCCGTGTCCGAAGACGTCAATGACCCAGAAGCCGATCAACACCAGGGCGGAAGCGCTGGTCAGCGCTCCGCCGATCAGGCTGAGGGGATTGTTGCCATAGAAGAGAAACGGGCGAAGCCAATTCTTTTTGAATTCTTCCAAATTTGCCATCATCCCTCGCTTATTTCAGTGAGAGCATGTAGACCACAACGTCTTTAATCTGCGGATCGGTCAGTTTGCCTGCGTAGGCCGGCATCTTTCCTTTACCGTTTTTGGTAACGGCGATAAGGTCTGCTTGCGACTCCTTCGCAAATGTCGCCAGTGCCGGAACCTTCATCGCTTTGCCCGCCGGGGTGCTCGCTGTTCCATCCGCTCCATGGCACATTGAGCACTTGGCTTTATATGTATCCGCACCCTGTGCAAGTGCTGCCGTTGTAGATGCCGCCAGAATTGCAAGACATAGGATCTTTGTCGAGTTCTTCACTTTCAGTCTCCTCTTTTGGTAAGTTTGGTTTGATCGTTCGCTAAAATTCGTAGTGCACCGCCAGGGTGAGGATATTGGCATGAGTATTGCGCGGAGCGGTCAGACCAGAAGAAGGTTCCGTCCGCCCTGTCGGAGCGGTAAGGGAGGTGCAGGGAACAACCGCTGCCGTCGTGCTCGTTGACGTGCTGCAGAACTGCGGGCCGGAGGGCCCGCCCTCACCGTAACCGTAGTAGTTGTACTCGGCCCGCCAGATCAATCCCGGATGGAGGGTCCAAGCGACGTTGAAGAAGGGAGATTGATATGCCGATTGCAGGGAACCGTTGACCTGTTGCGCATCCGCGAAGAACTGGTTGCCGCTCACCGCGCTGATGCGATACCCCGCAGCGGTACGAACTTTCTTGATTGGCGAATAGTTCAAACTCACAGACGCATACTGCGTTGGAGCATCCATGAAGTCCTTGGTCGGCCCCCAGTCCGAGAGTACGGTAGTCGATCCTCTAACGAAGACTCCGGGGCAGATATTCGGAGCGCCTGTACTTGTGGTCGAAGCCGTGCCGGGCACGGTGGCGGAGGCGCCGTTCAGGTAGCAGATGTTCGTCGAGGTATAGACGTCCGAGTAGGCATAGTAAACATCGATCCCGTAGTGATCATTCGGCGCCAGCGAAAGCCCTACGCTTCCAATCCGGCTGTGATCAACGTGACCCAGCGGCCCGTCCAGCGGCGCGACGCCTGTGTTGTTGGTATTGTTGTGCCGTTCCAGGTCGTTGAAGGCACCAGTTACAGTTGCCCAGGGCCTTGGCCTATACAAGGTGTGGAACCTGTAGTGTTTCGTCTGCCTCGGCCCGACCGTTGTGAAGGAATTATCGGCATAGAGTATCTCGACCGTGCCGTTCATATTCCATTGCGACGTGGGACGATAGGCTGCGGTAAAGATTCCGCCGTTCTCGTCAATGCCGATAATGTTGCTGGCCGGCCCCGTTCCGCTGGTCTGAATGATGGTGTGGGTCCGATATCGATAGGTAAGTGAAAAGGTGGCTCGGGGCGTCGCTTCCCAGCTCAGGGTCGCGTTGTTGGTCAGAAACTTCTGGCCGAAGTACGCATAGAGCGGCGTGCCGGTGGGATTGCCTGAAACACTGTAATTGGCCCCTGCAAGCAGCGGCCCCGCATAGTTGATGGTCTCATTGCCGGCGGTAACGGGCGTGTTCTGCGTAATCCCGGGAGTAATATTCGCGTTGCCCGGTTGGTGGAGATTGGAGAAGTCCACCTGATCGGACAGCGTAATGGTCTTGGTGGCCTCCCATGTCAGGCCGAAGTCCATGCTCACCATTCGGCGCTGAGCGGTTGTGTTGCCGGTAAACGTCGCGCTGCGGATTGCCGTATCCAGTCCCTGGAAGTTCTCATAGTAATGTGCAAGGTGGCTGTTCGAGATCGTGTATCGGACGTCGCCGTTCATGGCGATGTTCTTAATGCTGGAGCTCTGGAACAGAAGACTCTCGGTGGGATAGAGGATGCGCGTCGGCTGTGAGCGAAGGTAGCTCGTTATCACATCGCAGGCCGGATTAATGATCGGCCTGCCGCCGACGGTCTGCGGAGCCGAAAGGATGGTGTAGTTGGTGGCGTTGGTGTATCCGCTGCCCATGCTGGCGGTGTTGCAGGAAGTGATGGTGTAGGGCGACGACGTAGCGTCATAGTTGCCAAGCGCCGCGGGCGTTCCATCTGCCTCCTGCACAATGAGCTGGTTCGGGGCAATCGTAAAGTAGGAGTTCGCCTTGTAGTGGTCCACCTGCTCTTCAAAGCTAATCCTGGTCAGGGCCCATGGCTTCCAGTCCATCGCGCCAAAGAAGTCATCAGAACTGTTGCGTTGGTACTCCTGTAGCAGCAAATCGGACTTGCCGATATTGTAGCCAGGGCTCATGCTGGGTCCCTGAAAGATATTCTGAGAATAGCCTACTCGGAATGACACCTTCGAGAGCGGTAGGATCGTCAGCATGGTGTCCGTCATTCTGCGGACCGTGTTGAACATCACCGGCGATTGCATCAGCTGGGGCTGTGCCAGCGATGCCGTGGTGGGCACGCCTGCGGCCATCCCATAGGGAATGAGTACCCCGGACGGAATACTTGGATTGCCCAGCAGGTCATAGTCAAAGTACTGCCGATCGCGACGGAACGTTCCGTTGAACTCGTATAGCTTTGCCTTGGAAAAGTTCAGCTTGGCGAAGTTGATGGGGTCGCCGCCAAATCCGTTGCTGTAAGCGGTGAGAGAGTCCAGCAGGGAGTGCTTGGAACCGGGAAGGGCGTGCATCGTAAACGTCTGGCCCAGCACCCGCGGCCCCGAGTGAAGATTGACCAGCGTGTCATACATCGCTCCGCTCCCGGAGACGCCGACCAGATGGCCTCCCAGGTCCGCCGTCTGACGAATCTCGTACCCGTTCTTCTGCACTTGCTCGGGTGCATCCGTCACACTGGCTGCAGGCGTGGTAGGCGCTGTGCTTTGGGCCACCGCAACTCCGGCGCTCAGCACCAGCGCGGCCTTTCCGACGCTCTTAGCGAGCCAGTTAAGGCGCGCGATCTGTTTCTGGGGCAGCCGAGAAAACCAGTCGATCTTCGTCATCTCATGCCTCGTTTGCGGTGAAGCTTGAATCTGTCGAGCTTCTATCGAACCTTTGCCGCCGCTCTGTTAAGCTTTTGCAGCTATCCGGTCGTGCGTCGTCACCGGATGAAAGCGGGGTTGATGTTGGAGCCGTGAATCATGGTGTGACAGCTGATGCACGACAAAACCTCAGCCGAGCCGGCATTAATGCCGTGGACCGTTCCAGCAGCGACCGGGCTATGGCATTGGTTGCACAACTGGTTGACATTGGGAACGTTCAGCAGTCGAGCATTTTGAGAGCCATGTGGCGAGTGGCATCCCAGGCAACCCTCCCCCTTGACCGTGGCATGTTCAAACACGAAGGGACCGCGTGTCTCCGTATGGCACTTGGTACAGATGGCATTCTGATCGGCGGTGGACTTAATGTTGTTGTTGCCAAAGGTCCCGTGGACGTCATGGCAATCGCTGCACTTCACCAGGCCCTCATTCACCTTGTGATGAAAGGGCGCGGCAAATGCCGGCTTGACATCGGTATGGCACTGATAGCAGAGCAGCGGCTGCGCCACCTTCAGTAGTTGAGCTTCACTCCCGGGGCTATGGATGCTGTGGCAACTGGTGCAACCAACCCCGGCCTTGGCGTGTTGCGAGCGCTCAAAATTAGGATGCGCCCCGGCATGGCAGGTAAGGCAGGTTGCATCGACAACCTTGGGAGAAGCCTTGCTGAGTTGCAGGATCTTCGTCTTATCCCCTCCGGCTTCCACATGAGCTTGACCCGGACCGTGGCAGCTCTCACAGGTAAAGCCGGCGCGACCATGCATCAAACCGAGGGCGGAATGCGGATTATGCACCAAGGAAGTGGCCACGGCGCTATGGCAGAGGGCACAGGTCTCGTCACCGGCAAATCCAGCGTGCGCAGAACTTGTCTTTGGGGAGGTTGAGTGCTCTTGGGAGGCAGGAAGCGCCTGGGCAAGTGCCGCGACTCCGCATCCGCCCACCAGAAACATAGTCGCCGCTATCGCATAGAGCAGGTATCTCACGTCCAATCACCTAAGAGCTGCGCGATTCTTTAGCTGTATAGCGTTGGTTGCTCGTGAATGGATGCAGTCACATCGCTTTGCAAGCAGGAGTTCTCATATACGCACGAGTTAGTGCAGGTTCACTAAGTATGTGCACGGGAGTGCAACCATTCTGTGCAATTGTGCTCTGTTCCTGAAAATTAGCGGAGCTTCCAGAAGCATTGTGTCCAATATGGCTCACTCGCCGCTTTTATCTCTGTGACCGGCATCACACGTTGAACCAAATGACTCAGCAGTCCCTGAATGAACGGTAGTTGGCCGCAGAAGGGAGATGCGTTCATATCGCTCTTGACGAACGCAGCTGTCGGTGAAGAATTTCACCGCACCAGCATCAGAGACCCACGCCAGAAGGAGACCTTGTGGTCGACGGGATCAAGGACGCTAATCTGGCACTCATATCCGCCAGGTAGGAGATCTGTTAGGTTGACGCTGAAGCTGAGAGGTACTGTGCCCAGACGGCTTCCGGGTAGCGGCGCGACTGCGATGGAGGGCGTCTCGAAGGCCTTCTTTTGGTCGCGATAGAGGCTCACGAAGGCAATCAGGGGCGCGGCGGGGCGGGTTGATGAGGTCGCCGCCGGCCCCGTCTGGGAGGTCGAAGCCGCATCGCTGACGTACGCCTGCAGATACACGTAGAGATCGCGGTCCGTGCTGAAGACGCGCGTGACGCTGGGTATGAGCTTGCGGCCGTCCTTGACGAGCGGATTGGCAGCGTCGTTCCGGGCTGCCTCCTTGGCGCCGGCGACGTTGTAGAGCGCCTCCTTCTGGTCGACACGCTGGCTACTGAGCACGACGGAGCTGATGCGAACGCGCCGCGTCTCTTTGTTGAGATTGGGGATGATGAACTCCGTCTGATAGGTGCCGATGCGCCCGGTCTCATCGTCGCGGGCCAGGAACTTAATGGAGTATCTTCCCGGGGTCAACGTGAAGCCGGAGTCGTACTCGACCGGCCTCTTGCTCAGCTCGATCGCGGTGGCATCTGTCAGTTTGATGTTCACGCTGTCGCGGACGTTCGAGACGGTGATGCCGCCGAGCTCGTCCTTGATCTCGCAGACGAAGTCGATCAGCGTGTGTTCCGCGCCGAGCTTCTTGGCCAGAGCCAGCTCGCGGCCGGGGATCTTTACGACGATGGGAACGTAGTACTCGGCGCGGTTCAGTTGGAAGTAGTTGATCTCCATGGCGACGGTGAGTTCGGTGATGGGATCGCCCAGCATCAGTGCGTCTTCGAGCTGCCGCTCCTTGTCCGCCTGTGTGAAGTTGGCGAAGACTTTACTGGCGTAGTAGCCCTGGCGATAATCGAGCGTGGCGGCCTGGTTGGAGTTCAGCGAAATCTTCACGCGGCGGAAGCGGCCGTTCTGCGCCGCGTTGGTGGTGTAGTAGCCGATGATGTAGTAGTCCGAGATCGCCTGCTGCGCCTGCACCAGGCCGCGGGTTAGGTCGTTATTGTCAAAGAGTGCCTTGCCGCCGGTGTCCGCGGCCAGTGAGTACATGGTGTCCTGCGACTTCTGGAAGTTGTCCGTCGCGGCCTGCGCGGCGGCGCCGGTGTACATCCCCTGGTTGCCGGCCGAGCCTTGGGTGGCGTCACCCAGCGGCGCGGAGGCCACCAGGCCGCGCGAGTCGATCGGCCAGAAGGTCACGCCGGAGCGGATGGCTGCATCGATGGTGGCGTGCAACTGCGCCTGGTTGTCTACGCCGTTCAGGCGCAGACCGCTGGCAAAGTAGATCAGCGCCTTCTTCTCATTCATACCGGACAACATCTGCGCCGCGGTCTGCAGCGCGGCGAGCTGACGGTCGGTATTGAAGATGTTGAACTCGCTATCATCCTGCCCGAAGGCAGCGCCAGTGTCTGCGCTGGCGGCATCGTCGGTGGAGTCCGCCGAACCCTGTCCTTCGCCGACGATCATCGTCTGCAGGATGCTGAGCAGGCGGTTGCGGTCCGCGCTGAAGTCCTGCAGCACATCCACCGAGCCGCCCGCGTAGCGCAGGATGGAGATGAGGTCCGCGGAGGTCATTTGGGTGCGGATAAACTTTTCCGCAGCGGTCAGCGCCCGCTGCTGGTCGTCCGGACGCATGGTGGTCATGTCAAAGTAGAGCGCCAGCAGACGGTGGCCCTGGTAGCGGCCGCTGCCGTTAGGCTGCGCAGGCCCTTCGGGCGCAATCGCGGTGCGGGTCAAACGGTTGTAGATGGTGATGTTCTGTTCCTCGCCGGAGAGAGCGGGCAGACCGTCGGCTTCTGTGGGTAACTGCTCGTGCTCGCAGAAGCGAATCGTTTGTGCGACGCCGTCCTCGGTCACGGTGAAGTCCTTGGCCGACAAACCGCCGATGAACTTCCCCTGCTTGTCCTTCGCAACGACCGTTTCGACCACGAGCTGCGATTTCACGGTCAGGGTGTAGGCACCAGCCTGGCCGGGCGCGGCGTTGCCGCCGATGGTCTGCGCGAGCCCGGTGCCTGGCGCAGCGACGCAGATCAGCATAGCGATTAGGAACAAAACGGGCCGCATCATCAGAACCTGAGCCTCCCTGTCACTTGTATGCTGCGCATTGGATTGGCAGCCGCCGGAAGACCAAACGTCGTGCTGTTAACCGTGGCGTTCCAGGCTGTGAAGACACCGTGGTTGAGCAGATTGGTCGCGTCCAGCCGGATGTCTAGGTTGAAGGGATCTTTTAACCGGAAGGTCCGCGAGAGGGCGGTGTCCAGGCTGAACTGGTTGGGGCCAGTGATGGAGTCGCGGCCAGCGGTGCCCCACTGTCCCGCGACGGGTGCGGTATACGCCGCAGCGTTGAGGAAGGTGCCGCCGCTGCTTTGACGGACCTGCGCGCCGGTGAGGTTCGGCCGGATGGTTCCCGTAAAGCCGGTACCGGGGACCGCCTCCAGATAGATGGGCGTCTCTGGCAGGCCGCTGGCGGCGGAGATGCGGGTCTGCACGGTCCACTCCTTGAAGGCCCGGCCACGCCATCCGGTCAACAAGGTACCTCCACCCATGCCCATGCCGGTGGTGTATTGCAGTTGGGCGGCGAGCGCGTGCCGCTGATCGAAAGTGGAGAGACCGCGCTCGCCGCGCAGGTTCAGCCAGTTCTGCGCGATGGTGGGAGAGCCGGTGGACTGCCCGCTGCTTGATCCCGATGAAGCCGAAGCTGCCGAGCTGGCCGTGATGTGTCCTTGCGCACCTACCTGAGCATCGTCATCGACGGCTTTGGCGTAGGTGTAGCTCACCGAGGCGGTCAAACCGCTGCGCAGGCGGCGCCGAAGCTGCAGCGTTGCGGCCTCGCGCGTGGAGTTGCCACCTGAGGTGCGATAGACAAACCCCAGCGGGCACAGCGGACATGGATTTGTGGCGCCGGGAGCGTAGGTATTAGGCAGAAACTCCTGCATGCCATGCGTACCCTTGGTGCCAAGGTACGACGCCGTCATGACCAGCGCCGCAGGCAGGTCGCGCTGCGCGGACAATTGCCACACCTGTGCATAGCCCACATACAGATTGGGGTCCACGGCGAAGCTGTCCGCGGTAGTGCCGGCGCAGTCGCGAAAGCCGTTGGCCAGCGTGAGCGGGCAACTGGCGCTGTTGGAGACACTCACGCTGGTGGAGAGCGGCGCCTGCTGCGACATGCTCTGAGCGCTGCTGAGGTAGATGGAGGAGTCGTCATAGATGCCATAACCTGCGCGGACGACCAGAGTAGATGCCGGAATTGGCCGCCAGGAGATGCCAATGCGAGGCTCAAAGCCACGGCGATCCGGGTGCAGCAACGACGCCGGATATGTCGACCCAGTGATCGAACCTTTAGGGCTACTGCCCAGCACCGGCGCGGCAGCAGTGAAGCCCGGAGCAATGTCGAGGTTGACCAGCCTGCCGAAGAGTTCGGTCGGCGGCGCGCCGTACTCCCAGCGCATACCTGCATTGATGGTCAGCTCTGGACGCACGCGCCAGTCGTCCGTTGCGTAAGCGTTATATACGGACTGGCGAAAGTACTTGTCAGCGTTGCCGAAGGCCAGAGCGCTGGTGTCGGGAACACCAAGGAGAAAGTCCGCGAGGTCGGAGCCACTGCTGCTGGAAGCTGTGCCCGTCGCAGAGGTCGCCGCGCCGGTAAAGCTGAAGACGCCGCGCGGATCTTGTTGCGACAACTGGTTGAACTCCTGGCGGCGGAATTCGCCGCCCAGTGTGATGGTGTGTCGGCCGCGTGTGGTAGTCGCGCGCAGTGCCCCAGAGTCGGTGCGGTTGCGGTTGAAGGCGCTCTGGCCATCACTGAGCGCGGATATGCCGCTGGAGAAGACCAGCGCGGGCGGACCCCAGTCCGTCGCGTCCTGATCATTGCCCGTGATGCCGGCCTGACCTGAGACGTTGCTGCGGTTCTCGAACTGTGGCCGCACTTCCGTGCGCAGTCGTGTGAAGTGATACGTGGTGAGCACGAAGACCTGGTGCAGGTAGCGGTGCTGCCAGTTCACGTTGGTGTCGATTCCCAGCGTGTTCGTGGTGTCAAGAAAGTGGAACAGGTTGGCGGCGTCACTGCGCACGCTCTGGAAGCCGAAGCCGCCGTAGAACTGGTCCTTGCGACCCACGGTCTTGTCCAGCCGCGATTGCAGCGCGTCCACATGCGCGTTGCTTACCAGTCCGGTCTGGTAGTTGTAGCGCGAGCTGCCCGCAAGGTTCGGTAACGGATACAAGTTGAGGAGGGCGAGGGCCTGTGGACTTACAGGAATCGGCCCGGCGAACGGCAGCCCTGTCGCGGGGTTGTAGACCGTTACCGGCTGGCCCTGCGCGTTCAGCACACCGGATAGGTCACCGCCACGCTCCGCCATGTCCGGTACCAACCCTGAGGCCGTGGTGGCATCGCGGTTGTGCGTCCGTTGGTATGCGAGGAAGAAGTTCGGACCGTGATACAGCAGGTGAGGAATCCGGATCGGCCCGCCGACGGTGAGGAGCATGGTCACGCGATTGTAGGCATCCTTGGGCACCTGCAGACCGGAGAGCGAGTAGGGGCGGGCGTCCAGCGCGGAGTTGTCATAGATGACGCCGAAGCCTCCGGTATAGAGGCTCTTTGTGCCGGGCCGCCGGTTGCCGAACGCCGGTGCAAGGGTGAACGGAGACGTAGCCGCGTTGTTTTCGCTTCCGTTAATGAGCAGCCCGTCAGAAGGCTTCTCGGTTGAATCGTCTTCAGCCGGCGGCGGTGCGGGCGCACTTTGCTGCGGTTTGGCCGTGGCGATATCTGCCTGCGGTGTAGCGGGCAACTTCAATGCGGGAGCTAGTGGCTTCAGCGGCGGCGTCTCCGGTGCAGGCGCGTGGGTCTCCGCGAGTAGATCCTCGAGGCTGAGCAGCTTCAACTCCCACTCGCCCTGCGGTGCGTTTGCAGCCACGGTCAGTTCGCCGTCCAGCGCCGCGAATCCGCGCATCTCAATGTGTATCTTCCACGTCCCATCGGCAAGGTCCGGGAACTCATACAGGCCCTGCCCGTCGGTGATTGTGGAGAGCTTCTGTGCGCCCTGGGTCGCCGTAACCGTCGCGCCCGGCACGGGCAGGCCACCAAAGACGACGCGCCCGTGGATCTCCGTCGCGGAGGCAATCGCCGCGCAGGCGAGCCACAGGAGTGCGGCGAGGAGACAACGGTTGGTCTTCCGCTGCTGCCAGCGTGAGCGCGCCATAGGGTGCTAGTTCTCCCGACTCGTGGACTCAGTTCGCGTCCGGCTTTTCGGCGTGGTCGATAACGAGCACCGGGACCTGCGCCTTGCCTGCATCCAGCTTCAGCCCAATCTGCTCCTGTATGGCGGTGAAGAGCGGTGGAGGCGCGTCAGGCGCGTCGCTGGGCGGAGGAACCTTGATGCCCATGCCGCCGAACTGCGACTCGTCCGGCGTCCACTTCAGCAGGAAGTCCCACTTGCCGGGCAGTCCGGTCTGGTCCACCACGGGGCGGTCCAGCACGGCGGACTGCATCAAATCACAGAAGTCGGGCATGGTGGAGTTGGTGAACGTAAGCACGCCGAGGCCGCGGAAGAACCGGCCGCCCAGCCCATTGGGATCGGCTTCGCTCTTCTTCATCTTCGGGCCGCCCTTCGCGACGGTCAGAATGTAAGCGGAGAGCTCCTTCTGATCTTTATGGAACTTGAGTTGGAAGCGGTCGCCAAGCAGTTTTTGGATCATCTTCTTCAACTGCTCCTGGTTGGGCGCACCGGGGATATCGGGTTGTGCGGCGATATCGTACTTGTCCGTAAACACCCACGCGGGGGCGCCGAGAATCTGCTTGTCCTGCACGTTGTAGGCGGCCTTGATCAGATCGGCAAGTGTGGTGTTAATGGTGGAGAAGCGGTCGCCCTGCACCCGAAACAACTTGCCGGGTGTATCCGGCTTGCTGGGCTTGATGGTCGCCACGTCAAAGCTGGGGTTGGCGTCGGCCGGCATGGGCATCAGCTTGGGCGGCGGCTCGGGAATGGCCCAGGCGGTCTCCGGCGTTGCGCGCTCGAAGATCAGTGGCAGCGGGTTTGGCCCCTGCTTCCACTGTCCGGTGATCGACTTGCCGTCCGCGGACATCTTGCCCTCATAGGTGCCGTCGATGATCTCCATGGTGTACTTCAGATCGCCGTCCTGAAAGGTGATGGCGGTGACGGGAATAGGCTGGCCGCCCTGATCGATGCTGTAATTCACTGCCTTCAGGGCACCTTTGTCATCCTTGCTGACCTTCAGCACAATCCGCAGGTCGTGCTGCGGAATGTGCAGGGTCCCCTGCCAGGTGTCCACGATGGCGGGCTTTGCGGTGCCTGCCTGCGCCCAGGCGGGGCTTGCGTGCATCAAAGCGAGGGAGACAGGAAGAGCGACGCTCGCGCCCAGTAGCAAGCTGCCGAGGTGTGCTGTGCGCTTATGGAGATGTCTATAAGACGCGATCCATCGTGCTGGTGTCATTGCCGCTGTTTTCCTTCCGGTTCGTGTCGTTGTTATCAGATTGTACGAGATGCTCCATTACTTGGCTCCATGCAAGAGGTGGGCCGACAAGCCGGTAATTCCGTTACGTTTAGTTTTGTTGTAAGAGATCGACGCAGGAAGAGCGCGGATGTTATCCCGGTTTGGAGAGATCTTGCGGTTTCCTTGAATCGAGCTTCTTCGTTTTCGCATCCTTATCAAGGACAAGAAGACAGATCAAGGTGTTTTTGCTCAGTCAGGAATTGGAGTACGTCAGAATGGACAAGGTTTCGGCGGCGAATTGCAGTGCAGCGAACCCCTCTTACGCTTCGCAACCCCTGATGGTTGCAAGTGCGGTCGTTTCGGCGATGGCTCTGCTTCTTGCTGGCTGCGGGAAGCCGGCTGCTCCACCTGCTCCACCGCCGATTCCTGTGGGTGTGATGCAAGTCCAGCTGGGCGATGTGGCTCTCGGCAGCGAGTGGGTCGGTACCCTTGACGGCAATGTGAACGCGCAGATTCAGCCCCAGGTCTCGGGATATCTGATCCGGCAGATCTACCGCGAGGGCTCCACCGTCGCCAAGGGGCAGGTTCTGTTTGAGATTGATCCGCGCCCATTCCAGGCCACGGTGGACCAGGCCGCGGCGCAGCTCGAGCAGACGAAGGCCGCGTATAGCCTGGCCCAGACCAACGTCAACCGGGACATACCGCTCGTCGCAGCCCATGCGGTAGCGCAGAACCAGCTGGACACGGAAAAGTCCCAGATGGCGGAGGCGGACGCCAACGTCAAGGCAGCGCAGGCCAGTCTAAACACGGCGCAGCTCAACCTTGGATTCACCCATGTGCGCTCGCTGATCAGCGGCGTTGCCGGCCAGGCCACCACGCAGGTAGGCAACTTTGTCACGCAGTCGTCGGTGCTGACGTCGGTCTCCCAACTGAATCCCATCCGGGTGTACTTCTCGCTCTCGGACACAGAGTATCTCGGGCTGATGGTGCGCGTGAAACATGGCGGCGATGACCTGCTGAAGAGCGCGGACGCCGTGCCACTCACGCTGAAGCTGAGCGATGGCAGCATCTATCCCTACAAGGGCAGGATCGTCTTCGTCGACCGCCAGATGAACCAGCAGACCGGGGCCATCCGCATCGCGGCGACCTTCCCGAACCCCGGCAATGTCCTTCGTCCAGGCCAGTTCGGCCGTGTCTCTGCGAACACTGAGGTCCAGCACAATGTCATTCTGGTGCCGCAGGCCGCAGTCACGGACTTCCAGGGCCAGAAGCAGATCTACACCGTCGCGCCGGGCAACACGGTCCACGTCGCGAATGTGACGCTGGGCGCGGAATCCGGCCAGAACGTGGTCGTCCTCAGTGGTCTGTCCCCGGGAACAGAGATCATCACGGACAACCTGCAGAAGCTCCGTGAAGGTGCTCCGGTGAACCCGCATGCCGCCACGCTTCCTGCGGCCCCACCCGCCGGAGGGAACTGATGTCGAAGTTCTTTATTCGCAGGCCCATTGTGGCCATCGTCATCGCTATCCTCACGGTCATCCTGGGCGTGGTGTCGATGCTGACTCTGCCCACGGCCCAGTATCCCGACATCGCTCCGCCCGAGATCCAGATCCAGGCAAACTACGCCGGTGCGGACGCGAAGACGCTGCTGGAGTCGGTCTCCACGCCGCTGGAGCAGCAGATTACCGGCGTCGACAACATGCTGTACATGTACTCGGTCAACGCCAACAACGGCCAGTCACAGATCTTTGTCGACTTCGACGTCAAGACGAACCCCGACACAGACCAGATCCTCACGCAGCTGCGCGTCTCGCAGGCGCAGGCCCAGTTGCCCGCACAGGCAACGGTCGGCGGAATCACGGTCCAGAAGTCGCTGACGTCGCCGCTGATGATTGTGGCGCTCTCTTCTCCCGATAACAAATACGACGCGGCCTTCCTCACCAACTACGCCATCATCAATCTTGAGGACGAGATCACGCGCGTACCGGGTGTGGCGCGGGTGCAGGTTTTCAGCGGGCCGTATGCGCTGCGCATCTGGGTGGACCCGAGCAAGCTTGCCCGGCTTGGAGTAACGGCGTCGGAGGTCATCGCGGCACTGCAGACGCAGAACAATGTGAACCCCGCAGGACAGATTGGTGGCGAGCCAGCACCACCGGGCCAGCAGTTTACCTATACCGTCCGCACCGAAGGCCGCCTCGTCACGCCGGAGGAGTTTGGCAAAATCGTGATCCGCGCCAATACGGACGGCTCCATCCTGCACCTGAGCGACGTTGCGCGCATCGAGCTGGGCCAGCAGTTCTATGGGCTCAACGGCCGCTACAACAAAGCTCCGGCCGGCGTGATGGGCATCTACCAGCTCCCCGGCTCCAACGCCGTACAAACCGCCAAACTCGTCAACCAGCGCCTCGCACAGCTCGCTCCAACCTTCCCCCCGGGCCTGAAGTATGACGTCCCGCTGGATACCACCAAGGCCGTGACCGCCGGCATCCGCGAGATCGTCACCACGCTGATTGAAGCCCTCATCCTCGTGGTCATCGTCGTCTTTATCTTCCTGCAGGGATGGCGGGCCACCATCATTCCTCTGCTGGCGGTTCCGGTATCCCTGATCGGCACCTTCATCATATTTCCGCTGCTGGGTTTCTCCATCAACACGCTGTCGCTCTTCGGGCTGGTGCTGGCCATCGGCCTGGTGGTGGATGACGCCATCATCGTGGTGGAAGCCGTGGAGCACCATATCGATGAAGGCATGTCGCCGGTGGACGCCACCTACAAGGCGATGGAGGAGGTCTCCAGCCCCGTCATCGCGATCGCCCTCATCCTCGCGGCGGTCTTCATTCCCACGGCGTTCATTCCCGGCATCACCGGGCGGCTGTATCAACAATTTGCCATCACCATCGCGATCTCTGTCCTGATCTCGGCCTTCAACGCGCTCACGCTCAGCCCCGCGCTGGCATCTCTGCTGCTCAAGCCGCGCGACGAGAAGAGAAAGCAGAGTCTCTTCGGCCGCTTCTCCGCCTGGTTCAACCGCTTCTTCGGGCGCACCACGGACAACTACGTCGCCACCTCGAAGGTCCTGCTTCACAAGGCGGGCTTCTCCATGCTGATCATCGTCGGGATCGGCGCGCTGGCTGTCCTCCTCGGGGGCCGGCTGCCCACCAGCTTCATCCCTACGGAAGACCAGGGGTATGCCTTCGTCGCCCTGCAGTTGCCGGACGCATCCTCGCTGCAACGCACGGATGAGGCAGCGCTCAAGGTCTCTGACGCACTGTTGAAGACGCCCGGCGTCGGCGGCGTCATTCAGGTAAACGGCTTCAGCCTGCTCACGCTCACGCAGAGCACCAACACCGCCTTCTTCTTCGTCTCGCTCAAGGACTGGAGCCTGCGCAAATCCAAACAGGAGCAGTTCGCCGCCATCCAGGCGAGCATCGCGCAACAACTGGCCGCCAATCCGGACGGCATCGCCTTCAGTTTTCCGCCACCCTCCATTCCCGGTGTCGGCACCTCCGGCGGCGTGAGCTTCGTACTGCAGGATAAGTCAGGCAACGACGATCCAATGTTCCTGACGAAGAACCTGGGGATCTTTCTCGGCGCGCTGAAGAAGCGCCCTGAGGTAGCGGTCGCCATCCCTGCGTACCTGCCGGCCGTGCCACAGCTGTACGCGTCCGTCGACAAGGACAAGGTCGTGGAGCAGCAGGTCGCGCTCTCTGATGTCTATGCGACCATGCAGACTTTCATGGGCGGCTATCTCGCCAACTACTTCAACCGCTTTGGCCGCCAGTGGCAGACCTACGTGGAAGCAGAGGCCAGCAACCGCAGCACCATTGACAACATTAACCAGTTCTATGTGCGCAGCGCCAACGGCAACCAGGTGCCGCTGGGGTCCCTGGTCAGCATCAAGAAGATCAATGGGCCGGAGTTCATCCTTCGATTCAATGAGTACAGTGCCACGACGATCAACATCGTCGGCGCACCGGGTTACAGCTCTGGCCAGGTGATGAAGGCGCTCGAAGAGACCTTCCAGCAGAGCATGCCCGCCGGCATGGGCTTTGCCTACTCCGGCATGTCCTACCAGGAGAACAAGGCCGCGCAGGGCCTGCCCTCGTGGGTGGTCTTCGCTCTCTCGCTGCTGTTCGTATTCCTCATCCTTGCCGCGCTGTATGAGAGCTGGACGTTGCCCTTCAGCGTGCTGCTCAGCACGCCCGTGGCCATCCTCGGCGCGTACCTCGCGCTGACCTTCCGCTCGCTGGAGAATGATGTCTTCGCCACCATCGGCCTCATCATGCTCATCGGCCTCTCCGCAAAGAATGCCATCCTGATCGTCGAGTTCGCCAAGGCCAACTATGAGCGGGGCGAAAGCATCTCGGACTCTGCACTGGATGCCGCCCGTCTCCGCTTCCGCCCCATCGTCATGACGGCCTTTGCCTTCATCTTCGGCTGCCTTCCGCTGTGGACTGCCGAAGGCGCAGGCTCCGTCTCGCGGCGCATTCTGGGAACGGTAGTGATCGGCGGAATGGTGATGTCCACCTTCATCGGCATCCTCTTTATTCCGGTCACGTTCTCCTTCGTGGAGTACGTCTCCCATCGCTTCGTGCGAGGCGGTAAGGGCACAACGATGGACTCCAAGCACGACATCGACCCCGTCGTATTGGGGAAAGCTGCCGGAGGCGGGCCAGCGGCGCCGTCCCAGGGAGGCCCGGCATGAGAAGTCTTCTCCAGCGCATGAGCCTCTCCGCGGCCGCGTTCACCATCTTTCTCGCCGGCTGCAACGTCGGGCCCAAGTACACCAAGCCAAACTATCCGGCACCGCCGGCCTTCCGCGGTGCCGATGACGCCGGCGTCAGCAGTAACGCGCAGCAGTCGCTCGGCGACCAGCAGTGGTCGCAGGTCTTCCAGGACCCCGAACTCCAGGAGCTGATCCGCAAGGCGCTG
>Ga0302319_10004083_pt1 | contig 30166 bp, 34 predicted proteins | sample Bog_T0_2_FD_203319 | JGI IMG/M metagenome (GOLD analysis project Ga0302319, IMG submission 203319) | Peat permafrost microbial communities from Stordalen Mire near Abisko, Sweden - Bog_T0_2 | ecosystem: Environmental > Terrestrial > Soil > Wetlands > Peat | place: Sweden: Abisko, Stordalen Mire... | reverse complement strand
GGGCAATCTGCACATCGCCGTGCCCGTGACTTATTCGCTGTGTGCAAGCATGGGTCTGGGTCTTTGCTATTACTTCATGAAGCGATAACACCCAGGCGCAACCTCGCTTTTGCCGAGTCGCCGCTCCATGACCCATCGCAAGATTTCCCGCGCCCTGCTCTCGGTGTCCGACAAGACCGGGCTGATTGATTTCGCTTCAGGTCTTGCGGCGCAGGGCGTGGTGCTGATTTCCACCGGCGGCACCGCCAAGGCGCTGCGCGATGCCGGCCTGGCGGTCAGCGACGTTTCCGACATCACCAAATTCCCCGAAATGATGGACGGCCGGGTCAAGACCCTGCATCCCAATGTGCATGGCGGATTGCTGGCGCAGCGCGACAAGCCCGATCACGCGAACGCGATGAAAAACCATGGCATCGCGGGCATTGATCTGCTGGTCTGCAATCTCTATCCCTTCGAGGCCACGGTGGCGCGCGGCGCCGATTTCGAGACCACCATCGAGAATATCGATATCGGCGGCCCGGCCATGACGCGCTCCGCCGCCAAGAACCATGACTGGGTCACCGTGGTGGTGGATGCCGAAGACTACAAAGCCGTGCTGGATGAAATGGCGGCCCACAATGGCGCCACCAGCCTGGCCCTGCGCCGCACCCTGGCCCAGCGCGCCTTTGCCCGCACCGCCGCCTATGATGCGGCGGTGTCCAACTGGTTCGCCGCGGAACTGGAAAAATCCGGCGACCAGACACCGCCGCGCCGCCGCAGCCTTGGCGGGCTTCTGCGCCAACCGCTGCGCTATGGCGAAAACCCGCACCAGCAAGCCGCCTTCTATGTCGATGGGTCATCGCGTCCCGGCGTCGCCAGCGCCCAGCAGCTTCAGGGCAAGGAACTCAGCTACAACAACATCAACGATACCGATGCGGCCTATGAACTGGTGGCGGAACTCGATCCCAACATCGCGCCCGCCTGCGCCATCATCAAGCACGCCAATCCCTGCGGCGTGGCGCTGGGGGAAACCCTGAAGGACGCCTATCTCAAAGCCCTGGCTTGCGACACCCAAAGCGCGTTCGGCGGCGTGTTGGCCTTCAACCGGACTCTGGACGGCGAGACGGCTGAGGAAATCTCCAAAATCTTCACCGAAGTGATCATTGCGCCGGACGCCGACGACGACGCCAAACGCATCCTGGCGCCCAAGAAAAACCTGCGCCTGCTGACGGCGGGCGGGTTGCCCGATCCCTTGGCGCCCACCCTCACCTATCGCTCGGTGGCGGGCGGCTTTCTGGTCCAGACCCGCGACAATGGCCGCGTCACCCGCGAAACATTGAAACTCGTCACCAAACGTCCGCCCACCGAACAGGAAATCAGCGACATGCTGCTGGCCTTCACCATCGGCAAGCATGTCAAGTCCAACGCCATCATCTATGTCAAGGACGGCTCGACTGCCGGCATCGGCGCCGGCCAGATGAGCCGCGTGGATTCCGCCCGCATCGCCGCCATCAAGGCGCGCGACGCCGCCAGGATCGCGGGCTGGGCGCAGCCGCGCACCGTCGGTTCAGCCGCCGCCTCGGAAGCTTTCTTTCCTTTCCCCGACGGCCTTTTGGCGGTGGCGGAAGCAGGTGCGACGGCGGTGATTCAGCCCGGCGGCTCGATGAACGACCAGAAAGTGATTGACGCCGCCGATGAGGCGGGGTTGGCGATGGTGTTCACGGGAATGAGGCATTTCAGGCACTAACGCGCTATTTGAAAACTTCATCCGCGCCGACACCCCAGATGCGATGACGGGGAATCCAGCCGTCAATATCTTGGCCGTGAACATGACAGGCGCTTTGCGTGCAGGTCTTAAGACCGGCAATCGCACCGGGATCGGCCAACCCCACCACCTTGCCGCCTGACGCGGTCTCGCGAATTTGCGCCCGGCCATGGCCCGTCACCAGCACGGTGCGCTGATCGGACAGCATGTTGGCGCTCATCCAGCCGCTGGTGCCGTCCGCCGCCACCACCCGCCGCCAGACATCGAAGCTGGCGGTGACGGCAAAGGGATAGCCGCGATGGCGATAGACCCAAAGGATCTTGTGATCGTAACTGGGCCCTTCCCGCAGATAAGCCAGATCGGCGCGCTGGCTGACGAAGTGCGGCGGCGCGGCTGAAGCCGGGGATATGGCCGCCGCAACCAACAAGCAAATTCCCGGAAACGCTCGCATCCGCGCCTAGAGATTCCGCTTTAACAAGTCGAACAGCTTTTCATAATGCCGCTGCGCCTGTTTGTCGTCATAGACATCGCGTCCCGGCACGGTCCAGCCATGGCGGGCGCCTTCATACATTTCGCTCTGGAACCTGCCGCCCCAGCCCTTCAGCGTATCATCCAGTTTGGCGATCTGGGCCGGAGTGGCCGTGGGGTCCTCCACCGCATGACCGAAATATAGCTCGGCCTTGACCTTCGCAATGCGGATGTGGGGGCTGTTCGCATCCTCGGTGACCAGGCGTCCGCCATGAAAAGACGCAGCGGCGGCAACCTTGCCCGGTTCCATCGCCGCCGTGCGCAGCGCCATCTCGCCGCTGAAGCAATAGCCCACCACCGCGATCTTGCTGCCCTTGACGTCATCGCGCTGCAAAAGCGCCGCAACATAATGGGGCGCATCCTGTTCCATGTGCGCCCATGTCAGCGAGTCCCGGATGCCGGCCATTGCCTTCATCGAACGCTCCTCGCCCCTCTGAAATTCAAAATCCAGCAGCGGCAGCTTGCCGTAGCGATAAAACTGGTTGGGCATCATTACCGTATAGCCGGCCGCCGCGACGCGCTGGGCCATGGCCTGGTTGGCCGGGCGAATGCCGAAAATATCGGTATAGAACAGCACGCCCGCAAAGGCGCCGTTGCCTGGGCCATAGACGAATGTCTCGGCGCTGCCGCCTCCGGCTTCCACCATGATTTTCTGTTCGATCACGACACGTTTCCTTTCTTCCAGTCATAGATCACCGCATTCCAATATTTCACGCGATGGCTTCCGGCGCGGCTCCAGCCGCGCCGGCGCAATTGCCGACCGATCATGGCGTTGAAATAGCCATGCGCAACCAGCGCCACCGCGCCGCCCGCCATCACCCGGGCCGTCAGAATGTCGGCGGCCTCGGCAGCGCGGGCGCGGGCGCGCGGATAATTCTCAATGCCCTGGGTCTGGCCCGCGTGCCAGAGCAGCCGCGCCAGCACCGCCCATTTCGCCACCGTCATTCTGAGCAGCGGAATGCGCGGGCTGGCCAGCGGCGCCTCGGCGAACAGCGGATCGATGATCAGTTCGGCCTGCGGCGCCAGCAGGCGGGCGCTTTCATGGGCGCGCGGCTTTCCACTGGTGAAGACCTGGGCAAGTTCGCGCACCAGATCGACGATCTCACGCGGCGGCAGACTGGCGGGGTCGAGGCCCGCCGCATCATAAGCGTCCATATAGGCGTGAAATTCCCGGTGGCTGGTGCGCGGCCGAAGCGCAATCGCCGGCTGGCCATGGCGAATCAGGATGATGCGGGCCCCGGGCGCGGGATGACGCGATTGAGACTGGGACTGGGGCATGGAAGCGCTAAGGTCACCGTAAACGCCGCACAAAGCCATGGCACTAATGCCGCGCAGGCATTTCGCGGGCCGGTTTCGAGTCGTTTTCCCGGAAAACGGCCAGAAATTTTAGCCCGGCCAGTAAGCGTATCCATCCTTAATTTGGACAAAAAAGCATAACTTCACGGCGAATTGCACAGATTTTGTGCAAAAACCTGTTGTATTGCAACAACTCCAAGCCGAAACCGCTCCAAAAAAGCCGAAAAACCGCTCCAAAGCACAAATGCCATATTGAGTTCCGCCCCCCGGAAGCCGGATCGTGACGGCAGTTTCAACCGGGGGCGTCCGGCCTGGGATTCCGCACTGCTGGATGGTGCGACCAACGAGAGGATTGAAAATGAAGAATTTGACGAAAATGGTGCTGGGTTCGGTCGGTCTGATGGGATTGTTCGCATCCACCCCTGCGGCTTTTGCGCAGGACGCGGCGGCGGCTCCGGCGCCGGACTGGTCACTGGCGGGCACCCTCGATGCGCAGAGCGATTATCGCTTCCGTGGTATCAGCCAGTCCAACAGGAATGCGGTGCCGCAAGGCGCGCTCAACCTGACCGGCCCCGATGGTTTCTATGTCGGCACTTGGGTGTCGGAGATCAACTGGCAGGTTGGCGTCAACAATAATCCCGACATCGAGTGGGACATTTATGGCGGCAAGCATTTCGACCTGGGCGGTACCGACCTGAATGTCGAAGCCTATGAATATGCCTATCCCGATTACAATACGGCCTATGTTCCCGGCAGACCGGCGGCCAGCTATTTCGAAGGCATCTTCACCCTCAGCCACACTTTCGGTCCAGTCGCACTGGACGCCGTCTATGCCGTTTCGCCCCAGTTCTCCCTGGGCACCGGCACCGGCAATTATATCGAAGGCCAAGCGGTTCTGACGCTCACCGACTGGCTGACGCTCAGCACCAATATCGGCCATCAATGGGTCGCGACGGCGCCGTCCGATTACACCCACTCCGATGTGGGCGGGACCGCGACCTGGAAGTCCTTCTCGCTGGACGCCCGTTACGTCAGCACCACCCTGAACAAGGTCAATTGCAACTTCTACATGGGCACCAAGAATGCCTGCGCCGGCGGCTTTGTCGCCACGCTCTCCTACAACTTCGCTCTGTGGCCGTAAGATAGAACAGCATCGAAACGAACAACCCGCCGGGCTCACGCCCGGCGGGTACTTTTTTGTCTCCCCCTCCGCCCTTCGCATCGCAAGCGCTGCTAAGGGCACCTCCCCCGCCAGCGTGCTGCGCACGCGCGGGGTGAGGCGGCCCTGCGTTCGCTGTAACAGCCTCTAAACTCCGAGAGCGCGGCGGAGCTGGCCCAGGTCATAAGGCTTGGTGAGATGGACAATTTCCTGATTTCCGGGCCGCCGGCCGGCGGACACCTCAAGGGAATAGCCTGAGGCGATGATCACCTTGAGGCCGGGCCTCAGCCGCAGCGCCTCCTCCACAAGCTGGTGGCCACCCATGCCTGGCAAGCCAAGGTCGGTGAGCAGAATTTCGATGTCCGAATCCTTGCGCAGCAGGGCCAACGCCGCGCTGCCGTCGCCCGCCTCGGCGGCGGAAAAGCCGATCTGCTCGATCATGTCGACCGTGGCCATGCGAATCAGCATCACATCCTCGACCACCAGCACCTTGCCGCCTTGTTTGCGCTCCGCCATGTCAGGCGCCCCGGCAAAGGGCATGAACGGCATTGGGACCGGTTCCGGGCATCCGGAGAACTTAGAATGGCTCTAGAAAAAAGCTAGAGGGCGGGCACGCAAAACCCCGGAATCCCCGAGGACGTCATGCCATTTTGCGGCCGGCCAACTTGACCCCTGCCGGAACGGCTGCAAGGTGTTTATAGAGCGCCGGCCCAGCCTGAAGACGACGCCAAGCCTGGCCATCACAAAAGCCAAACCAGAACAGCAGCACCGCATGGATGTTCTCGAAACCCGCAAAAAAAGCGCCCGCAACTGGTTCGAAAGCCTGGCGGCGCGGATCATTGCCGCCTTTGAGGCGCTGGAAGATACAGCACCCGCGCTTTATTCCGGCGGGCCCGGCCGCTTTGTCCGCACCCCCTGGTCGCGCGGCGCGGACGATGGCGGCGGCGTCATGGGCATGATGCGGGGACGCCTGTTCGAAAAAGTCGGGGTGCATGTCTCGACCGTCCATGGCGCCTTCTCGCCCGACTTCGCCAAGCAGGTGAAGGGCGCCGAGGAGGACCCCCGCTTCTGGGCCAGCGGCATCAGCCTGATCGCCCATATGCGCAATCCGCATATTCCGGCGGTGCACATGAACACCCGCATGATCGTGACCACGCAAAGCTGGTTTGGCGGCGGGGCCGACCTCAACCCTACCCTGGATGCGGCCCGCGCGCCCGATCATCCCGATGCCGTGGATTTCCATGCCTGGCTGAAAGCGGTCTGCGACAGCTTTGATCCGGACTGGTACGGCAAATACAAAAAATGGGCCGATGACTATTTCTGGCTGCCCCACCGGGGCGAGGCGCGCGGCGTCGGCGGCATTTTTTATGACCATCATGACAGCGGCGACTGGGACAGAGATTTCGCCTTCACCCAAAGTGTCGGCGCCGCCTTTCTTGACATCTATCCCCAGATCGTCAAACGCCGCTGGGACAGCGCCTGGACGGACGCCCATCGCCACAACCAGGCGAAATGGCGCGGCCGCTATGTCGAATTCAATCTGCTCTATGATCGCGGCACCACCTTCGGCCTCAAAACCGGCGGCAATGTCGAAAGCATCCTGTCATCCATGCCGCCGGTCGCGGAGTGGACATGACAAAACTCGGCACCCGCGGCTCACCGCTGGCCTTGACCCAGTGCCGCATGGTGGCGGGGCTGCTGGCGCAAGCTTCGGGAACGCGGGATGCGGATTTTCCCGTGCAAAGCTTTGTCACCAGCGGCGACCGGCTTTTGGACCAGCGGCTGCAGGACGCCGGCGGCAAGGGCCTGTTCACCAAGGAACTGGACGAAGCCCTGTTGGACCGGCGCATCGATGCGGCGGTGCATTCGATGAAGGATGTGCCGACGCGGCTGCCGGACGGAATTGTGCTGGCGGCGGTGCCGGCCCGGGAAGACCCGCGCGACGCTTTCATTTCGCACAAGGCTAAAACCTTGAAAGACCTGCCGCCGGGCGCGGTGGTCGGCACCGCCAGCCTGCGCCGCCAGGCCCAGGCCCTGCATCTGCGTCCCGACCTGAAAATCGTCACCCTGCGCGGCAGTGTCGCGACGCGTCTCAAGAAACTGGACGACGGCAGCATTGATGCCACTTTCCTGGCGCTGGCGGGGCTGACGCGGCTCGGCCGTGCCGGCCATGTCACATCGCTGCTCGACAGCACCGAAATGCCGCCCGCGCCGGGCCAGGGGGCGCTGGCGATTACCTGCCGGGCCGATGATGCGGCGACGCGGGCCTTGCTGGCGAAGATTTCCATTCTCGCCAGCGAGATTGCGATTGCCGCGGAGCGCGGCTTTCTGGAAGCGCTGGATGGCTCCTGCCGGACCCCCATCGGGGCGCTGGCGACGATCACGGATGGCAAGCTTTCCTTTATCGGGGAAGTCTTGTCGCCGGACGGCGCCCAGCATTGGCGGCGCACGCAAAGCATCACGCTGGGCGGCGCCCCCGAAGCGGCGGCGCTGGGGCACAAGCTGGGCGCGCTCATTCGCGCTGAAGCCGGCGAGGATTTTATTCAAAGCCTGGACAAACGCGGATGGTGAAGAAACTACTCTCAGTGCTGACAGGCAAAGCCGCCGCCATACCGCCGATCTGGCTGATGCGTCAGGCAGGACGCTATTTGCCGGAATATCGCGCCCTGCGCGCCAACGCCAAGGATTTCGTCCAGTTCTGCCTGACGCCGGAGCTGGCGGTGGAAGTGACTTTGCAGCCGGTGCGGCGGTTCGATCTCGACGCCGCCATCCTGTTCGCCGACATCTTGCTGGTGCCGCACGCGCTCCGCCAGAAAGTCTGGTTCGCGGAAGGCGAGGGCCCGCGGCTGGAGCCGGTGCGGGACATGGCCGGATTGGCCAAATTGGCGTACCGGCCCGAATTGCTGGCGCCGGTAATGCAGACCATCAAGGGCGTGCGCGCGGCGCTTCCCGATCGCGCCGCCCTGATCGGATTTGCCGGGGCGCCCTGGACGGTGGCCAGCTACATGATCGAGGGCGCGGGCGGCAGCGACCATGAAATTCTCCGCACGCTAGCCTGGACCGAGGGAAAATTCTTCGCCGCCTTGATGGATCTGCTGGTCGAAGCCACCAGCGCCTATCTGATCGCCCAGGCCGATGCGGGCGCCGAGGCCCTGCAACTGTTTGAAAGCTGGGCGGGAACGGTTCCTGCCGGCCTGTTCGCCCGCGCCGTGCTGGAACCGACCGCGCGCATCGTGGCGACGGTGAAAGCGGCACATCCCAAAATTCCCATTATCGGTTTTCCGCGCGGCGCGGGCGGCTGGCTAACGCGTTATGCCGAAGCAACCGGCGTGGACGGCATCGGCGTCGACCAAATGACCGACATTACAGCGGTCAAGGTGCCGGGCAAAGTCGCGCTGCAGGGCAATCTCGACCCCATCCTGCTGCTCAAGGGCGGCGCGGTGATGCGGGACGAGGCCAGCAAGCTGGTCACGGCGATGGCGGGGCGGCCCTTCATCTTCAATCTCGGCCATGGCGTGATGCAGCCGACGCCGCCCGAGCAGGTCGCCGAACTGGTGAGGGCCGTGAGGAGCGGCGCGTAAGCGGGTCCAGCGGGTGGTTGCGGGCAGCGTATGGATGCAAGAGCGACGAATGCTTGGCCAAAGCCATGGCATCGCCGCCGCCTTACCCGGGCAAACGCAAAAAAACGGACAGGGGGCAAAACCCTGTCCGCTTTTCCGGCATTTCGCCTGCGGCGAAAACACGCCTTACATTTTGGTGGTTTGACCGGTCGCGATCGGGCTATCGGGTGTTACCTCATATTCGCCGGTGGAGGACGACACGCCGGGCAGGCCGTCCGTGGAGGTCTTGGTGGTGCCGGCGTCAATACGGCCGCTGGGATTTGACGGCTGGTCCCGCAAGTCAGGCTTTTTAGGTTCGATCGTGTTGGCCATTGGATGTTCTCCCGGGTTTGTCGGGAGATAACGGTTCAGTGCTGATTGGGTTGCGTGCCGCCAGGCTGTTCCCCAACCCGGGCCAAAATCCAATCACTGACATCCTTGTTTACCGCCGGCCCTTCGAGGTCGCGCAGCAGCATGTGATAGCCCTGGTCATAGTGGCGCACATCGGCGCGTGAACCCAGCGCCGCAATCACGGCCCTGGTGGCGTCCTGGGGAATGACCTGGTCCTTCCTGCCGGTCAGCAGCAGAATGGGCGGCGGCGCCGCCAGCATGGCAGGCGCGGCGCGGGCCTCGTCCATCAGATTGACCAGGCCATAAAGCGCATCGGCACGGGTCTGTTTCTGGAACAGCGGATCACGGCCCAACGCCCGCAACATCGCCCCATTGTCGGACGGCACGATGGTCACGACATGGCTGGCGGCACTGTTCGACAGGATCAGGCCCGGCGTCAGATGGGCGGCAAAAAACAGCGCCACACGATAGCTGAGCGGCATGTCGCGGCGGGCCCAGACGGCGGGCGCCACCAGAATGATGCCCGCCACCGGCGGCGGATCCCGCATCGCCGACAGCACCACCGCGCCGCCCATGCTTTCGCCCAGGGCGAAGACCGGCACGGCGGGATCCTGCGCTTTCGCCGCGCCCACGAAATCGGCAAGGTCGGCGCGCATCGCGTCGCCCCCCGCCCACAGGCCGGGATTGGGACCTCTGCCGAAACCGCGCTGGTCGATTGCCAGGGTGGTGATGCCGGCCTCGGCCCATTGCCGCGCCGGCCCGTCAAAGGCATTGGAATAGTCGCTCATGCCGTGCAGCGCCAGGACGATAGCGCGCGGCGGCCCTTGCGCATTCCAGCGGCGCAGCGGCAATCGCATACCGTCACGGGTGATCAGGACATCCTCCTCCAGCCGGGGCGTTTGGGTTTGCGTCCCTGCCGGCGTGGGTATGGCGGCACAACCCGTCAGCGCCAGACTTAAGGATAATGCGGCCACGGCGATTGTTTTGCGAAAAAACGGCATGACGTTGTTCAGGTCAAAAGCCCGATCATACAGGCGGAAAGCCCGCTTGCCAGCGTGCCGGAAATCAGCGCCTTGAGCGCCAGCGGCACGATTTCGCCGCGCCGCTCCGGCATCAGGGCGCTCATGCCGGCGATCAAAATGCCGACACTGCCAAGATTGGCGAAGCCGCACAGGGCATAAACCATGATCAGGGTGGTGCGGGGATCGAGCATGCCTTTGGGCATGGCGGAAAGCTGCAGATAGGCGACCAGTTCATTCAGCACCGCCTTGGTACCCATCAACCCGCCCGCCGCCGCCGCTTGGCGCCAGGGCACGCCATAAAGCCAGACCAGCGGCGAGAACAGCCAGCCCAGCATGCGCTCCAGGGTCAAGGGCGCCGCACCGGCATGCGGCAACAGCGCCAGCACCTGGTCGGCCAGCGAGACCAGCGCCAGCATCACGATCAGCAGCGCCAGAATCTGCAGATAGATTTGCAGGCCGTCCTCGGTGCCGCGCGCCACCGCATCCATGCTGGAACGAAAGCCGAGATCGGCGGGAATATTCTCGGTCGCCGCGCTTCCCGGCACCATCAGCCGCGCCATCAGCACCGCCCCGGGCATCGCCATCATCGAGGCGACCAAAATATGCCCCAGTGCGCCGGGCACCACATTGGTGAGGATGGTGGCGTAGAGCACGAACACTGTCCCCGCCACCGAGGCCAGCCCCACCGTCATCAGGATAAACAATTCGGTGCGCGTCATGCGCGGCAGGCAGGGCCGAATCAGAAGCGGCGCTTCGATCATTCCCAGAAATATGGTGGCGCCCGTCCCCAGACCCACCGCGCCGCCCAGGCCCAGAGTCTTGCGCAGTACCAGGGCCAGCACGCCCACCACGGCCGGCAGGATCCGCCAATACCATAAGAGCGCCGACAGGGCGGAAATGACGATCACCAGCGGCAGCACGCCAAAGGCGAAGCTGGTAAGGGCGGCGGGATTGGTGACGGCAAAGGGCACGGGGCCACCGCCGACATAGCCGAAAACAAATCCCGCCCCGGCGCGCGTCGCATCGGTCAGCGCCGTGACGATGGCGTTGAGGCCCAGCAAGGCCTGGCGCGCAAGCGGCAGTTTCAGCAGCAGGATCGCGATGGCCGCCTGCAGGCCCAAGGCGCTGGCCACCAGGGGGACGCTGAAGGCGTGGCGATCCTCGGACAAGACCCAGCCGACGGCAATGATCACCGCAATCCCGACTAGAGGCTGCAGATGGTTCAGGACAGAATCGGACATCAAGCCCCCGCTGGACGAACTCTATCCGATTCGCGCTGGGCGGCCCGACCCGTTAAACTCCGCAGTTGGGGGAGCGATGGCGGACAATAGCAAAAAGCCGGCCGAGATCCGCGCGCTTGCGGGCGTGCGTGCCTTTCCGCCTTTGATGATCGTGCTGTTTCATTTCAGCGAGGGTCATCATTACAGCGGCGTTCCCTGGCTGGACCTGCTGGCGGCGCGCGGCTATCTGTGGGTGGAGTTTTTCTTCGCCTTGTCCGGCTTTATTCTCACCCATGTCTATGGCGCCAGGATGGCCCAGCTCTTCACACGGCAAGGCTATGGCACATTTCTGAGGGCGCGGCTGACGCGGCTTTACCCGCTGCATCTGTTCATGCTGTTCGCCCTGCTGGCGCTGCTGATCCTGGCCCGCAGCCTTGCCTTTTTTGGCGGCTACCGCTCGATCTATGACCTGGCCTATCACCCGGACATTCAGGTCAAGGGCTTTTTCCTCAGCTTGGCTCTGGTGCATGCCTGGAACACCATGAATAGCCTGACCTGGAATGGCGCGTCCTGGTTCGTCAGTGTCGAGTTCGCGCTTTGCCTGCTGTTTCCGCTATTCGTGTTTCTGTCGCATGGTAAAATCTGGCGCGGCTTTGCCCTGATCGCCGCCGGCATCGCTGGCCTTGTGGCGCTCGACCTCACCTCGCGGCATGGACTCGACATTACTTTTCAAAATGGCGTGCTGCGCGGATTGTCGGATTTTTCCGTCGGCGTCGGAATGGCGGTGCTGTACCGCAGCTTCAAGCCGCGCGACACGTTCCCCGCCTTTTTCCATTCCCTGATTCAGGCAGGGTTGTTGCTGGCGCTTTTCTATGCATTCTATCACACCGGCTGGTCGCACACCCGTAAGGACATCTGGGATGTGCTGCCGATGCTGGCGCTGGTCTTTGCCCTGTCCTTTGACCGCGGCATTGTCGCGGAGGCCCTGAAGACACGCTTGCCGCAGGTGATGGGTGTCTGGTCCTATGCCATTTACATGGGCCAGACCTTCTGGCTGCAGGCGATCCGCATTTTCGAGCAGCGGCTTTATCCGCCACCCGATACCATGGTGCTGGGAACGCGCTTTTCCAGCCTGATCTGGTGGCTGGAACCGACCCTGCTGGTGCTGGTGTGCATTGCCTGGGGCGCGGCGCTGGCGGTTACTGTCGAGCATCCCGCCGCTGCGGCAATCAAGCACTTTCTGGACAAAAAAAAGCCGCTTGCCGAGGCTTCACGGTTGCGGCAACAATGAGTGCATGAACGACCTCGCGCTGAGTCTCAGACAGGCGCGGCCTTCGGACGCCGCCGACTTGGCGCGCATCTATATCGAATCCTGGCAGGACACTTATGCGGGCATCCTGCCTCACGCCCTGCTCTCGGCCATGTCGGTTAAGAATCATACTGCCCGCTGGCAGAACCAGCTCCGCTCGCAGGGCTCGGTCATCGTGGCGGAAGACCACCGCCACGGGCTGATCGGCCTGGCCAGCCTGGGCGGGGCGCGCGACCGGGGGCTGGGATTCGATGGCGAGGTTTATACCCTTTATGTGGATCCCGGCTTTTTCGGGCAGGGCGTGGGCCGCAAATTGCTGCACGGGGCCTTCGCGGCGCTGAAGGAACGCAAGCTCAATTCCTGCCTGATCTGGAGCCATGCCCGCAATAATGCCTGTTACTTCTATGAAGCGATGGGCGGCCTGCGGGTAGCGGAACGCACCACCAGGCTGGGCGGCGAGCCGACGCCGGAAATCGCATTCGGCTGGAAGCGGCTGGCGACAAGCTCGCGGCGGCTGGCGATCTGAGCGCTGCTATAAATCGCGTGGCCTGACGAAATCCGCCAGCGCGCCTTCGTCCGGCCGGATGTCGCGCCATTTCTCGACATCGAAATTCAGCACCGCCAGCGCGGCGGTGGGAAATTTTTCTTCCAGCACATCGCGGCGGACGCGTTCCTTGCGGCGCACCGGCTCGCGCGCCAGCAAATTGGCCAGATCCTCCAGTCCCGGGTTGTGCCCCACCACCATAGCCCCCGCGACATTCTGCGGCGCCGCCTGCACCAGCATCAGGATTTTTCCTGCCTCGGCCAGATAGAGCGACTCGCGATAATCGGTGCGGGCCGCGATCTCGCGCAGCACAAGTTCGGTGGTCTGGCGGGTGCGGGCGGCGCTGGAGCTCAGGATCAGGTCCGGGATGAAGCCGTTCTTGCGCATGTAGCGGGCCATGGCGCCGGCATCATGCATGCCCCGGACCGTCAGCTCGCGGTCGTGATCTTCCAGCGCCGGCTCGGCCGGGACTGCCTTGGCATGACGAAGAAGGTAAAGACGCTTCATCCTTCAATTCTCTGGTCGCACGGCCCGGGCGGAGTTGCCTAGCGGCAGCGTCGTGGCAACGGCGAGGTCGCGCCGATACGCTGTTGCTATCGACTCCTGGCCGATGCTCCCGGCCCGCATTTTCCGCATGACCGGCAAGCCGGAGTCTAAGGAACTTGACCCAAACCCCGCAAGCACGCGAAAACCTTGGCCGAACAGGAAAAATCCATGGCCACGAACAAAAAGCCCGGAAACTGGAAAAAACGCACCCTGGCGGTGCGGGCCGGCCAGCTGCGCACCCCCTTCCAGGAGACCTCCGAGGCGCTTTTTCTCACCTCCGGCTATGCCTATGAGGCGGCGGAAGAAGCCGAGGCCCGCTTCAAGGGCGAGATCGGGGGCTATCAATATAGCCGCTTCGGCAATCCCACGGTTTCGATGTTCGAGGAACGCATGGCGGCGCTGGAAGGCGCCCCGGTCGCCCGCGCCACCGCCACCGGCATGGCGGCGGTGACGGCGGTGTTCCTGGCCGGATTGAAGACCGGCGACCATGTCGTGGCGGCGCGGGCCATGTTCGGCTCATGCCTGCATGTGGTGGAGCAGATATTGCCGCGCTTCGGTATCGCCACCACCCTGGTGGATGGCGGTGATGTCGGGGCCTGGGAAAATGCCATGCGGCCTGAGACGCGTATGCTGTTCCTGGAAACGCCGTCCAATCCCACGCTGACCATCGTGGACCTGAAGGCGGTGGCGCAGATTGCCGACAGGCATGGCGCGCTGCTGGTGGTGGACAATGCCTTCGCCACCCCGGCGCTGCAGCGGCCGATGGAGTTCGGCGCCCATGTGGTGGTGCATTCCTCGACAAAATATATCGACGGCCAGGGCCGCGCCATGGGCGGCGTCATCCTGTGCAACCAGAAATTCCTCGACGATCACTTGCAGGTTTTCCTGCGCAACACCGGACCCTCGATCAGCCCATTCAATGCCTGGCTGCACCTGAAAAGCCTGGAGACGCTGGACTTGCGGATGAAGGCACATTGCGAGAATGCGACGCGGGTGGCCGACTTCCTGGCCGGCCAGCGCAAGGTCAAGCGTGTGCTTTACCCGTTCCGCCCCGATCATCCGCAGCACAATCTGGCCCGCGCCCAGATGGAAGGCGGCGGCGGCGTGGTCGCGTTCGAGGTCGAAGGGGGCAAAAAAGCGTCCTTCAAGCTGGCCAATGCGCTGGGCATTATCGATATTTCCAACAATCTGGGCGACGCCAAAAGCCTGATCACCCATCCGGAAACCACCACCCACCAGAAACTGACGCCCGAAGCGCGCGCCGTTCTGGGCGTCACACCCGGCCTGCTGCGCCTGTCGGTGGGCTTGGAAGACGCCGATGATCTTTGCGAAGACCTGGAACAGGCGTTGAAAGTCGCGTAATGGCGGAACATCGCATCGCGCTGACCTGGTCCAAGGGCGATGCGCCCTTCACCTACAACACCTATCCGCGCAACCACACGATCAGCTTCAAGAACGGCGCGCCGGTCACTTTTTCCGCCGCACCGGCCTACAAGGGCGATGCCAGCAAGGGCGATCCGGAAGACATGCTGGTGGCGTCGCTGTCCTCCTGCCACATGCTCAGTTTCCTGGCCATCGCGACCAAGAAGAAAGTCATTGTCGAATCTTATGGTGACGATGCCGTGGGCTATCTGGAAGAAGACGGCGGCAAACTCTGGATGGTGCGGGTAATTCTGCGGCCAAGAGTGGTTTCCAGCGCCGATGCCGCCATGTTAAACGAAATCCATCATTTGGCGCATGAAGCCTGTTTTATCGCCAATTCGGTGAAAACCCACGTCACTGTCGAGCCCCGCTAACCAAACAATCGCAGGCCTTCTTCACCCGTGAGGCCGACAAGCAAAAGGTCCAGTGGAGCTTTTGCCGGCCGAACGCCCGCGTAGCGGGCAGCGTCCCGAAGCGGATTCAGAACCTGTGTTAACCCGTCGCGCTCAGGACGCTTGCGCGGGGGGCGGCGTGGCCCGATACTGCCACCATGTATGAGCGCGAAACCCGTTTTATCCATGTCGCGGTAAAACCCGCCTATCTCGACGATCAGTCCGATCCGGACGACCGGCGCTATGTCTGGTCCTATACTGTGACGATCGAAAATCGCGGCCAGGAATCGGTGCAGCTTTTGTCGCGTTACTGGAACATTACCGATGCCGCGGGCGTGGTGAAGGAAGTCAGCGGCCCGGGCGTGGTCGGGGCCCAGCCGGTGATCGCGCCGGGGGAGAAATTCCAGTATACCAGCGGCTGCCCGCTGCCCACCGCTTCGGGCCTGATGACCGGGCGCTACCAGATGAAGGCCGCCTCGGGCGAAGCCTTTGAGGCCGAAATCCCGGCTTTCCTGCTGGAAAGCCCCTACGAGCGGCGCCAAATCCATTGAGCGCCGGCCCGCGCGCTTCGCGCGCTGACCGACAAAGGGGCGCCTCCGCGCCCGGGCCGGAGCGACCAAAATCAAGTATCCGGGTTCGCAACAAGGTTGCAACGCGCCGCCAAGGCCGCGTTTAATCTGGTGGAGCATCGGCCAGGAAAAGTACGTCCTCGTGGTTTTCCGTCCGGCCGTGCGACCAACAGTAAGTCCGGATTTTCATGAGCCCCAAGATTGACATGCCCAAGGCCGAGCTGCCGCCGCGCCCCTCGCGCGCGGAAGCGGAAAAGGCCGTCCACACCCTGCTGCGCTGGACCGGCGACGACCCCGACCGCGAGGGATTGGTGGATACGCCGGCGCGGGTGGCGCGCGCCTTTGAGGACTGGTTCTCGGGTTACGGCCAGGACCCGGAGGAGTATCTGGGGCGGACCTTTGAGGAGATCGAAGGCTATGACGATATGGTGATCTTGAAGGACATCCGTTTCGAGAGTCACTGCGAGCATCATCTGGCGCCAATCATCGGCCGCGCCCATGTCGGCTATCTGCCCACCAAGCGCGTGGTCGGCATTTCCAAGCTGGCGCGGGTGGTCGAGGCCTATGCCCGCCGCCTGCAGGTGCAGGAAAAGATGAACGCCCAGATCGCCAACACCATCCAGAAAGTGCTGCAGCCCAAGGGCGTGGCGGTGGTGATCGAGGCGGCGCATCAATGCATGACCACCCGCGGCGTGCACAAGACCGGCGTCACCATGGTGACCTCGACCATGCTGGGCGCCTTTCGCGAAAACGACGTGACGCGGCGCGAATTTCTGTCCGTGATCGGCAATCCCACCACCCGCGACGACCGGTAGACTTCCGATGGACGCGCTCAGCCTGGTCAAGACGCTGATCGGATTCGACACCACCAGCCGCGGCTCCAACCTGGAATTGATAGGCTTTGTGCGCGCGTTTCTGGAAAAAGCCGGTGCCCGCTGCCGCCTCACGCCCGATGCCAGCGGCCAGAAGGCCAATCTCTTCGCCACATTCGGTCCCGAAGGCGATGGCGGCATCGTCCTGTCAGGCCATACCGATGTGGTGCCGGTGGATGGGCAGGATTGGAGCAGCGATCCGTTCAAAGCCGAAGTGCGCGGCAGCAAACTGTATGGCCGCGGCGCCTGCGACATGAAAGGCTTTGTCGGCGTGGCGCTGGCGCTGGCGCCGGAGATCGCCAAAGCCAAACTGAAGCGCCCGCTTCATTTCGCGCTCTCCTATGACGAGGAAGTCGGTTGTGTCGGGGTCACGGGATTGCTGGAAGATCTAAAGCGGGAAGGCATCAGGCCGGCGCTGGCGATTGTCGGCGAGCCCACCCTGATGAAGATCGTGGGCGCGCATAAGGGCGGCGCCAAGCTGATCACCACCTGCCATGGCCGCGAGCATCATTCCAGCGCACCGGAAAAAGGCGCCAATGCCGTGATGATGGCGGGCGAATTCGTGGCCATGCTGGACAATGTCTGGGACGGACTTCGCGCCGATGCCGATCCGCGTTTCGATCCGCCCCATTCCACGGTGCAGGCCACCGTGATTGCCGGAGGCACCGCCGTGAATATCCTGGCGCGGCAGGCGGACGTGACCTGGGAATATCGCTGCCTGCCCGACCGCGATCCGGCGGCGATCCTGGAAACGGTGCGGCGGCGGACGGAGGCCGAGATCGCGCCTAAATACCGCGCCCGCGCCCCGGAAGCGGCGCTGACGACAAAACTGCACGCCCAATATCCCGGCCTGCGGATGGACGAGGATTCGCCCGCGGTGCGGCTGGTGCGCGAAGTCACCGGCGCCAATGCGGTGGAAGCGGTGTCCTATGGCACCGAGGCCGGGCATTTCCAGAATTACGGCATTCCGGCGGTGATCTGCGGCCCTGGCTCGATCGAACAGGCGCACCGGGCCGATGAATATTGCGAATTGTCGGAGCTGACGGCGTGCGAGGGTTTTCTGAGAAAAATTATCGCCAGAGCGTCAGCTTAAGCTTTCCGGCGCGATCTCATGGACAATGCCGCAGACTGAGGCGGAATAGACGAAGGTCCAGTGGACCTTCGTCCCGCCGAACGCCGCGAGCCAAGGCGAGCGGCCACGCAGCAACTTACGCCAAGCTATTAGGATTGATTTCATGCGTCGTGCCGCAGAATTCGCAGCGGGCGCGGATGATGCCGTCGGGATCGGCCAGCGTGCCGCGCTCTGCCGGGGCATAGGATTTCAGCACCGTGGCGATGCGCTCCGGCGCGCAGTCGCAGCGAAAAGCGATGGGCAGCGCCGGCTGCACCCGCACTTCATCTTCGTGGAACAGCCGCCACAGCACGGTTTCGGGCGCCAGATCGGTGTCGAGCAATTCCAGGTCTTCGACCGTTTTCAGAATCAATGACAGGCGCCGCCAGTCGTCATTGCTTTGCGCCTCTTCCGGCGCGGCGCCGGGCTTGGCAGCATCAGGCGTCATCTGCAGCATGATGCCGGCGGCCCGCCAGCGCGGCTGTTTTTCGCCCGCGACATAGAGCGGGGCCGCGGCCAGGCGCAGCACGGTGGGCAATTGCTCGGACTGGGTGAAATAGGTTTCCGCCGACGCTGCGATGCCATCTTCCGACAGGCCGACAATGCCCTGATAGGTCTGGCCACCCAGCTTGGGCTCGATGGTGATGGCCAGCGAACCCTTGCCCACCAGCGCGGAAAATTTCGTGTCTTTTAAATCCGAAAAATGGGGCAATTCCGCCAGGCGGGCCGCATCCAACCGGGCGAAGCCGCGTACGCCTCTAGACCGCGCTCCATCGTCCTCGCCCTGGGCGGGCTCGGACCCATAATAGTCCGCCAGCACAAGGTCGAGCGGGCCATCGGATTTGGTCTGGACCGTCAGGCGGCCATCCAGCTTCAGGGCCGTGCCCAGCAGCACGCTCAGCGCCAGACTTTCACCGGCCACCCGCGCGGCGGCTTCCGGCAGGCTATGGGCCGACAGCGCCCGTGTCGAAGACAGGTCGAGCCGCACCAGCCGCCCACGTACCCCCGCCCTGGCGATATCAAATGGCAGGACGAAATCGCCCTTGAGAGCGACGGAAAAATCCTTGGAGAGTTCGGACATGGTTCCTATATGGCGGGCAATCGCGGATTTTTCAACGCCAACAAAGGATGACGCAAAGACTGCCAGCGCCTAGACTGGCCGGGCCCCAGCCGACGAGACCGCATGATCAGCGCCGCTACCGTCGAAATTGTCACCTTCTTCGCCAATATCGCCCTGACACTGTCCTTTATCGTCGCCGTGATCTTCGGCATCGCGCAAATCCAGGCGGTGACGCGCGACCGCCGCGAGCGGTTTACGCTTGATGTGTTGCGCAATTTCCAGACTCGGGAATTCGCCGAGCTCATGAACCATACTATCTTGCGCGAGTGGCCGAAAACCCACAACGCATTGCGAGCACTTCCCGAGAGTGAACAGGTCCTTTTCGCCCAACTGGCACAACAGATGGAATCGCTGGGCCTTATAGTTTCGGAGAAATTGATCGAGGTAGACCTGGTAGACAAGACTTTAGGCGATTTCGTTGTCGCGGCGTGGGAGAAATACAAACCTGTATTTCTGGATATGCGGGCCAGCCAGCCCGATCCCTTTCTCGGGGAATATTTCCAATGGCTGGCCGAACTGATTGCTGCGCGGATGCGCAGCAATGCGCGCAAGCCATACTATGAAAGCGCGCCCCGCTAGGACATCGCCCAAGCCAGAATCGCCTTCTGGGCGTGGAGGCGGTTCTCGGCCTCGTCGAACACCACCGATTGGGGCCCGTCAATCACCTCGTCGGTGACTTCCTCGCCGCGATGGGCGGGCAGGCAGTGCATGAAGATGGCGTCCTTCTTGGCCAACCGCATCAGCGCGCTGTTGACCTGATAGGGCCGCAGCAGATTGTGGCGCTTGGTGGCATTGTCGTCGCCCATCGAAACCCAGGCGTCCGACACCACGCAGTCCGCGCCCGTCACCGCCTTTTCCGCATCATCGCCCAGGACCACATTCTTGCTGTTCTTCAGCCAGGCGCGCAGTTCCGGATCGGCGGAGAGTTCCCTGGGGCTGGCCACTTTGAGCTGAAAATCAAACTTCACCGCCGCATGGGCCCAGCTGGTCAGGACATTGTTGCTGTCGCCGCTCCAGGCCACGGTGGCGCCGGCGATGGGGCCCTTATGTTCCTCATAGGTCATGACATCGGCCATCACCTGGGCAGGATGGGACCATTTGGTGAGCCCGTTGATCACCGGAATGCTGGCATTGGCCGCCAGCTCTTCCACCATCTCATGATCCAAAAGCCGGATCATGATGGCATCGACATAGCGCGAGATCACTCGCGCCGTGTCGGCGATGGTTTCCTCGCGCGCCAACTGCATCTCATTGCCGGTCAGCATCAAGGTGGTGCCGCCAAGCTGCCGCGCCGCGACATCAAAGGAGATGCGGGTGCGGGTGGATTGCTTGTCGAAAATCATCGCCAGCACTTTGCCCTCCAGCGGCCGGTCAGGATCGGACACGCCCTTGGCGAGGCCGCGCCGCGCCGCCTTGCGCTTTTTGGCATCGTCAATCAGGGCGCGCAGGGTGGCGCTGTCATGGTCCGAGATATCGAGGAAATGCTTCGGTCCATTGGTCAAGGGCGGATTACTCACGGGAGCATTCATTGCGCGGCTGCCTTTTGCGATTCCAGCGCGGCGGCGGCCCGGTTCATCAGGCTTATGGCTTCGCGCAATTCAGCTTCACTGACGGTCAGCGGCGGCAACAGCCGCACCACATTGTCGCCGGCCGGCAGCACCACCAGGCTGGCTTGCCTTGCGGCGGTGATGAAGTCGGTATTGGGAATTTTCATTTCAAGGCCCAGCATCAGGCCCTGGCCGCGCACCCCCGCGAAGATGGCGGGATGGGCCGCCACCAGCGCGCCCAATTGCTGGTTCAGGTATCCGGCGACCTTGTTCACATGTTCGAGAAAGCTTGGGGCCAGAACCATATCCATCACGGCATTGCCCACCGCCATGGCCAGGGGATTGCCGCCATAGGTGGTGCCATGGGTGCCGGCCGTCATGCCTTTGGCCGCTTCGGCGGTGGCGAGCAAGGCGCCCAGCGGAAAGCCGCCGCCGATAGCCTTGGCGACGCACATGATGTCCGGCGTGATCCCCAGCCATTCATAGGCGAATAATTTTCCGGTGCGCCCGACGCCGGTCTGGATTTCATCGAAAATCAAGAGCAGTCCCTGGTCGTCGCAGATCTTGCGCAAGGCGCGCAGGAAGTCCGGCGCCACCGGCCGCACGCCACCTTCGCCCTGCAACGGCTCGATGATCAGGGCGGCGGTTTGCGGGCCGATCATCCGGTTCAGCGCCGCAAGGTCTTCCCCGACCTGCCCGGATAACGGAACCTGGTCGAAGCCCGGCATTTTGGGGCCGAAGCCTTCGAGATATTTTTCATTCCCGGTCGCGGCGATGGCCGCCATGGTGCGGCCATGGAAAGCGCCCTCGAAGCTGATGATCTGGAAACGCTCGGGATGGCCGCTGACATATTGATAGCGGCGCGCCATCTTGAAGGCGAGCTCGGCGGCCTCGGCACCCGAATTGGTGAAAAACACCGTGTCGGCGAAACTGTTTTCCACCAGCTTTTTGGCCAGGCTTTCCTGCCCGGGAACCCGGTAAAGATTGGAGGTATGCCAGAGCTTGCCGGCCTGCTCGGTCAAAGCCGCCACAAGTTTGGGGTTGGCGTGACCAAAGGCATTGACCGCGATGCCCGCCCCGAAATCGAGGTAGCGCTTGCCATCATCGGCGAACAGCCAGGAACCCTCGCCGCGGACAAAGGCGATATCCGTCCGGTTATAGGTGGGAAGCAAGACGGGAAACACGGCAGACTCCTTGGCCAGAAAGGGCGTGCTTATCCGCCTTCCGGTATATCAAGACAAGTTATGGCGGGTCTGCGTCAATCCTGTGGAGCGCCGAATCGGGCGCGACTCATCCGCATTTATCCCTTTACAGCAAGTACTCGGTATGCTATCCCTTATAGCAAGTACTGGTTGCAGAGGGAAGCCCATGACGCAATATACTTTCAAGGAATTTCAGGCCGATTTCCCCGATGATTTGGCTTGTCTGACAGCCCTCCTGAAGGCCGCCCATGGCGGTACCCGGTTCACCTGTCCCGGCTGCGGAGTGGACGCCCTGTTCCACGCCATGAACAAGCGCAAGGCTTTCGCCTGTCAGGAATGCGGGCATCACATCTACCCATGCGCCGACACCATCTTTCACAAGAGCAGCACACCGCTGACGCAATGGTTCTTTGCGATGTATCTCATGACCAGCACACGCCACGGCGTTGCTGCGAAGGAATTACAGCGCCAGATCGGCTGCACTTACAAAACTGCGTGGCGCATGGCGCACGAACTGCGGAAGCTGATGGCGATTGCTGATAGTAGCGGCAAAGGTCCGCTCTCCGGTCATGTCGAAATTGACGAAACTTTTGTCGGCGGCAAGAAACACGGCAAAGGCCATAAGGCCGGGATGGAAAACAAGACTGTCGTGTTCGGTATGTTGCAGCGTGACGGGCGCGTTATCGCCGGTCCCGTTCCTGATCGCCTCAAGAATACGCTAGAGCCGATTATCAAAAAGAACGTGGAACGCGGTTCGGCAATCAGCACTGACGAACATGGCGCTTATCGTGACCTTGCTGGTATTGGTTTCAATCACGGCTCAGTCAACCACGCCAAAGAGCAATACGTTGACGGCATCACGCACACGAACAGCCTCGAAGGCCATTGGGGACAATTAAAGCGTTCCATCAAGGGGACGCACATTCACGTTTCGCAAAAGCATCTTTGGAAATACGTCAGCGAATTTAGCTACCGCCGCAACAATCGCGGCTCGCAGTACGCGATGTTTAGGAAGTTGGTTTATTCGACCGCGCTGCCGCGCCTAGCAGACTCATGAAATCCTCTTTATGGGAAGGATTATCGGTTTTCGGTTCAACCCCCGTTGCCAAGGCTGGTTGCGCCCCATCATGTTGGGGGTCGGGGGCCGCTCGCTCTGCCTCGGCGTGGAAATTCTTAAGTTTCGGCGTCTCAAACAAATCCATTATTTTCCAGCCCGGAACGACTCCATTCAGCCAAGTATTTTCGCCGTCCTCGTCAAAAATATATCCCCAGTTCACGCCAAGAAGGCCCCAAAAATTGTCCGTCTCAAGGCCGACATCGAGGATGGTGGCGGGAGTGCGGTAGACAATAACCGGAGAACCGGAAAATCCGGTGCGGGAGCGCATCTCGACCGCAAAACTGATTTGGTCTTTCAGGACTGCCTTATTCCAGATTGGCTCCGGCATGATGCTAATACAGCCAAATCGGGCAGCGGATAGATTTTCGCGCCGTCCCTGGTGGTTTATGAAGCGGCCAATCATGCAAACTTCATCGCCCACGCCAAGCTGTAACTCTTGCGCCCCCTGTTCGGTCATTATCCGGCGTGTATCGCATAGCGATATGCGGTGCCGCTGGTCATGCAGAACGCCAATAACTGGGATTATCGAAACGTCATCGCCTTCCGGGTGATGAACCCATAGACGCTCGTCCATGGCATAAATGTCCGGTTCCCCACCATCCCGGCGGTTGACGCGAATGACTGAGCAATTCGCGGCCACGTGCTTGTTGGTGACAAGGTAGGGGACAAAATGCCCCGTTTCCTTTCCGTTTTTGAAAACGGCCTTGTTTAGGAGAAATCCCGTGCCGCCCAATTTGGCATGCTGGCTCGCCTCATCCTCGGTCCGGTAGAGGAATACCACCCCATCCAGCAGTATTTTCGGGATGCGCATGTCTGGTCCGTCACCGATTCGGATGTCCCAAACCAGACTATTGGGAAGGTATGGGTTCGGCCACTGATGTCCCCTAGGTAGAGCAACCACTTATCCTCCAGTCGGCCCTACAACCGCCCTTGTCGTGCGGGGATAGGTACCGACTCATCTTGTGGACAAGGGCTGGGGGAGCCTCTCCAACGCTTGTTACTTCCCTTGGGCGGGGTACGATATGTTGTGGCCTGCCCTCTTTAAACGCGAAGATTGGGGGCCCAGCGGGTAAGGAGCTTTCCATGAATGCGATGAACTGGTCCGACGACCGGGTTGAGCAGCTCAAGACGCTTTGGACCGAAGGCCTGTCGGCCAGCCAGATCGCCCGGGCCCTGGGCGGGGTCACCCGCAATGCGGTGATCGGCAAGGTGCACAGGCTGGGCCTGGCGGGCCGGGCCAGCCCGTCGCGGGCCGAGCGGCCGCGCGTTTCCATGTCGCCCAAAGCGCCGTCGCTGAGGACCCATGTCCCGGCCGTGCCGGTGGTGGAGGAAGATCCCTTGCAACTGGAAGACGGCAATTTCGCCACCGTGCTCACCATATCCGACCGCATGTGCCGCTGGCCGATCGGCGATCCCGCCGCCAGCGAATTTCATTTCTGCGGCCGTTCGCCCAATGAAGGCTCGCCCTATTGCGAGGCCCATGCCCGCAAAGCCTATCAGCCGCAGCAGCAGCGCCGCGACAAGGACAAGGGCCGGATGACTGGGTGAGAGGGTGGTGCGGCGAAGCCGCATGAGCATGTCCTGACGGACATGCGAAAGCCATCGAACGCCGCGAGCCTACGGCGAGCGGCCGGATGACGCGCAGAGAAACTTTTGTTGGTTTGGACGGCTACCCAAAAGGTTGGGTGGCCGTCTGGCTTTTCCCTGATCGTCAGGAAATTGAATATATTCCCAACGTTGATGCGCTACTTCTTCGCAACTTTACGCGCGCCTTGATCGACATGCCTATCGGGCTACCCGAAAAAGGATATCGAGATTGCGATATAGTAGCGCGCAGCCTCTTGGGGAAAAACGCTACCCGAGTTTTTCTTGGCGCTAGACGATTTATCTTGGCTTGCAAAGATCAGCCAACTGCGAATGTCGTTGCTAAATCCCTGCAAGATAAAGGCGTGTCGGCTCAACTGTTTTGTCTTTCAGAAAAATTGCGACAGGTCGATGATGTCCTCACAAACGATACGCAAGAGAGAATAATGGAATGCCATCCCGAACTCGTATTTTTGCGACTTAATTCCCACAAACCGGTCCCAAAGAAAAAACTTCCAGAAGGCCAGACGATCCGAATAAAGCTGCTTGAAGAACATGGTTTTAAGCACGTCAGGGAATGGGTTGCGAAAAAGCCCCCAAAGGTTAAGCCTGACGATATCCTAGACGCATGTGCTTGCGCGCTCGCGGCGCGAGAGATGAACTCACGGATCGGATCTGGAACGGATTCGAAAGGATTGCGAATGGAAATTCACTACTAGAGGTTCCCATGTCCATCTACGCCTTCTCCGCCACCCGCCTCGACGGCACCATCGAAAAGCTGGACACCTATCGCGGCCAGGTGCTGCTGATCGTCAACACCGCCAGTGCCTGCGGGTTCACGCCGCAATATGCCGGGCTGGAAGCGCTGTACGAAAAGCTGCACGGCGCGGGCCTGACAGTGCTCGGATTTCCCTGCAACCAGTTCGGGGCGCAGGAGCCCGGCAGCGAAGCCGAGATCGGCGCTTTCTGCCAGAAAAATTACGGCGTCACCTTCCCGATGTTCGCAAAGGTGGACGTCAATGGTGAGAACGCGCACCCGCTCTATAAATATCTGAAAGACGCCAAGCCCGGCCTTTTGGGCACCGAGGGCATCAAATGGAATTTCACGAAGTTCCTGATTGACCGTTCGGGAGAGCCAGTTGCGCGCTACGCGCCGCAGGCAAAGCCGGAAGAGTTGGAAGCGCCAATCAGGAAGCGACTTTAATCGCCGCATTCTCATCCAGCGAATAACCGGCAGAACGGACGGTCCGGATCGGATCGCTGACGCCTTCGATATTCAACGCCTTGCGCAGCCGCCCGACATGGACATCCACGGTGCGGGCCTCGACATAGACATCGCTGCCCCACACCGCATCGAGCAATTGTTCGCGGCTGAACACCCGGCCGGGATGCTGGATGAGATGATCGAGCAGCTTGTATTCGGTGGGGCCGAGATGGACTTCCACCCCCGCCCGGCGGACACGATGGGCGCCGCGGTCCATTTCGATATCGCCGACGGTGACCACATCCTCGGCCAGGCTGGGGCGGATGCGGCGCAGGACCGCGCGCAGCCGCGCCAGCAATTCGGTCATCGCGAAGGGCTTGGTCATGTAATCATCGGCGCCGGTGTCGAGGCCGCGAATACGGTCGGTCTCCTCGCCCCGCGCCGTCAGCATGATGATGGGCACATTGCGGGTTTCCTGGCGGCCACGCAGGCGGCGGCAGACTTCGATGCCCGAAAGCTGCGGCAGCATCCAGTCCAGCAGCACCAGGTCGGGCTTTTCCTCGGCCGCGACGAGCAGCGCCTCCTCGCCGTCCTGCGCTTCCAGCACCCGGTAGCCTTCGCGTTCCAGATTGTAGCGCAGCAGGGTGATCAGGGCGCCTTCATCCTCGGCAACCAGAATGGTGGGTTTGCTCATCAATGCTGCGCCTCAAACGGCACGCTGGTTTCGCTGGTGGTGTCGGCCTTGGGCCGGTTGTTGGCGAGATGGCCGGCGCGGACCATGTGATAGACAACTTCGGCGATGTTGGTGGCGTGATCGCCGCTGCGCTCGATATTCTTGGCAATGAACAGCAAATGGGTGCCCATGCCGATGGTGCGCGGATCTTCCATCATATAGGTGAGCAGTTCGCGGAACAGGCTGTTGTAGATTTCGTCAATCTCGCCATCCTGGTTCCACACCGCTTCGGCCAGTTCGGCGTTGCGGCTGGAATAGGCGTCCAGCACCTGCTTGAGCTGGCCGAGCGCGGCGCGGCCCATGCGGGCCAGCGACTGGGTGAGGCGGATGGGCGGCTCGCGGTTCAGCACCATGGCGCGCTTGGCGATATTCTTGGCCAGATCGCCGATGCGCTCCAGTTCGGCCGCGGTCTTGATCGCCGCCAAAGTCTCGCGCAGATCCACCGCCATGGGCTGGCGCAGCGCCAGCAGCTTCAGGGCGCGGTCTTCGATTTCCTGCTGGATCGCGTCAATCCGGGCGTCACCGCCGACCGCGCTTTCCGCCGCCAGGCTGTCGCGGCGGGCGACCGCTTCGATCGCGGCGGCAAACTGGGCTTCCGCCAGGCCGCCCATCTGGGCGACCAGCGCCGAAAGCGACTCAAGCTGCTCGGTAAAGGACTTGACGGTATGATCGGTCATCGGGACTCGGGAGTTCTGCCGCCACAAGGGGATAGGGGCGTTAGGCCAATTCTATGCGACAGATTTATAACATTTCTGTGACACCCAAGGGAGCGGGAGCGGCGGGTTCTTCTTTTTGGCCGTTTTCCAGGGTTGTGGAGGGTATCAAGACGGTGAAGCCGGAGCCTTCGCCCTGGCGGCTCTCGATCTGAAGCCTGCCGCCATGGCGGTTCACGATATGCTTGACGATGGCCAGGCCCAGGCCGGTGCCGCCTTTTTCCCGGCTGCGTTTCACGTCCACCCGGTAAAAACGCTCGGTCAGGCGCGGCACCGCGCTGGAAGGGATGCCCTCGCCGTCATCGCGCACCGTGACGAAAACCTGGCCGTCCGCGGTCTGGCCGGAGCTGATCCAGACATGGCCATTATCGCGGCTGTATTTGATGGCGTTGTGAACCAGGTTCTGGAAAAGCTGGATCAGTTCGTCGCGGTCGCCCAGCACCGGCGGCAGAGCCGCCGAGTCCGTAATCTCGATGGCAACGCCATCGGCCCTGGCCAGCGGCGCCAGCGCCGCCGCCACCTCGCGCACCACGCTTTCCAGCTGGATGCGGCCCTCGGGCGGAACATGCTCGTTCATTTCGATGCGGGTCAGCGACAGCAGATCGTCAATCAGCCGGCGCATCCGTGCCGCCTCGACACTCATAATGTCAAGGAATTGCTCTCGCGCCGCCTCGTCATCCCTGGCATGACCGCGCAGCGTATCAATGAAGCCCGACACGGCCGCCAGGGGCGTGCGCAATTCATGGCTGACATTGGCAATGAAATCCTCGCGCATCTGCTCGCTGCGCCGGATCGCGGTGAGGTCATGCAGCAACAGCGCGGTGACCGTGGGCGCGACATGGATGCGCGCGGCATAGGCCTGGTAGTGACGCTCAATCGGCACCGGCAGGGTGAAGGGGACATTGGCCTGGCCGCCATGGCTGGCCAGGTCAATCGCTTCCAGCACTTCGGGATTGCGCAGCACGGCGCTGACATGCTTGCGCTCCAGGCCCGGCCCCAGCAGGGCCCGCATTCCTTGATTGACAAAAAGGACGCGCTCACCTTCATCGAGCAGCATGACCGGCATGGGCAATTGCTCGAACAGGAGCTGGGTCAAAGGCGGCAAAATCGCCAGGGGATCATCGGGACGCTGCTGCGGCGCGCTGCCCGGTTCCTGGCTGGTGACAAAGCGCGCGATCACCGCTGCCGCCACCAACAGCAGCAGCAGGACCCAGATTGCCTCGCGTCCCCACAGCAAAATCGCGGTGGCCGCCAGCGCAACGCCGGCGGTCAGGGTCCAGATACGGTGACGCAGAAAATCGAGCAGGAATGGCGGCATGAGTCTCCGATCGGCGTTTATACGATGGTCGCACGCTCGCCGGAAAACCGCTTTACACTTTTCCGGAGCGTGCTCCGCGGCCTATCATACCGGGCTTTGCGACTGAAATTTAATCGGTGCCTTTATAATTAGTCCAAGTGGGGCCGCCGGTCCTTCTTGCGCGCGGCGCGGTGCTTCTTGGCCTCCAGGCGCTGGCGCTTGCTGGAACGGGGCACGCGGGTGGGCCGCCGGGGCTTGGGCGGGGTGGCGGCATCCCGAATCAGCGCCGCCAGCCGGGCCCGGGCATCGGCCCGGTTGCGCTCCTGTTCGCGGAACTGACGGGCGGCGATCACCAGCACGCCATCCTTGCTCAGGCGCGACCCGGCCAGCCGCATCAGCGCCACCCGCACCGAATCGGCCAGGCTGGGGGAATGCAGCACATCGAAACTCAGTTGCACCGCGCTGGCCACCTTGTTGACATTCTGGCCGCCGGGGCCGGAGGCATGAACGAAACGCTCCGACAATTCGCTGTCGGGAATGACCAGGCCGGGTTTGACGAAAAGACCCTTGCCGCTTTGATTGGTCATGCGCCGCTCATGCCGCTATTTTCCGCATCCCGTTGACCTTGCGGCTCTTTGGTGCGAGCGCGCAAAGCAGTATAGCGTGGCACCAAGACCTAAGAAAATCGCCCGTTCGGGAATGCCCGCCAAGGACTGAAATATGCCGCCGCATGGTTTTGCCCCTGACCGCCTTGGCCGCATCGGCGAGCTCCTCAAGACCCGCTATGTCGACAGCGGCGTCCTTCCGGGCGTCTTGACCCTGGTCTGGCGGCGCGGCGCGATTGCGCACCAAAGCCTGTCCGGGGTCATGGACCGGGAACGGGGCACGGCCATGCGCGCCGACGCCATTTTCCGCATCTATTCCATGACCAAACCCATTACCAGCGTCGCTTTGCTGATGCTGCTGGAGGAAGGCAAAATCGCCCTGGACGATCCCGTCCACCGCTACATTCCCGGCTTCGCGAAGCTGGGCGTATTCGCCGGCGGTAATCTGGCGGGCGGCTTTCTTACCGCGCCACCCGCAAAGCCGATGAAGGTGGTTGACCTGATGCGCCACACCGCGGGGCTCACTTACGGATTTCTCACCCGCACCAACCTCGATGCCGCCTATGCCAAGCTGGGCGTGGCCGAGCCGCATACCGAGGGCGGACTGGCAGCGATGATCGCGCAGCTGGAGCAACTGCCGCTGGAATTTGCGCCCGGCGCGGCGTGGAATTATTCCGTCGCCGCCGATGTGCTGGGCTATCTGGTGGAGACGATTTCCGGCCAGACTTTCGCCGATTTCGTGCGCGGCCGGATCCTCAAACCGCTGGGCATGCGCGATACCGATTTTTATGTCCCGCCGGAAAAACAGGACCGCTTCGCCAGCTGCTATCACGCCAAGGCCGGCAAGCTTGTGATCCAGGACGATGGCCGCAAATCCACCTATGCCGCGCCGCCCAAGCTGGAGTCCGGCGGCGGCGGGCTGGTGGGAACGGCGGGCGACTATTTGCGCTTCTGCCGCATGCTGCTGGGCGGCGGCGCGCTGGCCGGGGAGAATGGCGATAGCGTGCGGCTGCTCAGTCCCAAGACGGTGGCGCTGATGACCATGAACCATCTGCCGGGCGGCCGCGAGATGACGCAAATGATGCCCAGCACCGCGACCTTTAACGAGACCGGCTATGCCGGGGTCGGCTTCGGATTGGGCGTGGGGGTGACCGTCGATCTCGTCCATGCCGGTCTGCCGGGCACGGTCGGAGAATATTCCTGGGGCGGGGCTGCGGGCACCTATTTCTTCTGCGATCCCAAGGAAGACATGGCGGTGGTATTCATGACCCAGGTTCTGGGCGCGCCCGAGCGCATTCGTATCCGGCGTGACCTGCGTACTTTGGTTTATGGCGCGATGTCGGAAAGTTTCGCCTGATGC
>Ga0302319_10004081_pt1 | contig 30170 bp, 27 predicted proteins | sample Bog_T0_2_FD_203319 | JGI IMG/M metagenome (GOLD analysis project Ga0302319, IMG submission 203319) | Peat permafrost microbial communities from Stordalen Mire near Abisko, Sweden - Bog_T0_2 | ecosystem: Environmental > Terrestrial > Soil > Wetlands > Peat | place: Sweden: Abisko, Stordalen Mire... | reverse complement strand
CGCGGGCCGGAATTCTGATCAGGGCCAGGTCGAGTTCCTTGAACACGCCGACCAGGGTCGCCTCGATGGGCGGGGCCAAGGCCTGCGCCAGGGTGTTGTCGGCACTCTGACCGGATTGGTCCGCGGAGGGCGCAGATTGGACCGCCCGGGTGACGCGGATCCGCAGCGCGTTCGCGACCACGTGGGCGTTGGTCACGATATAGCCGTCGGGATCGACGATCACGCCCGATCCGACAACCTGTTGCCGGCTCAGCACCACACCGGCGCGGCCGCTGCCTTCCTCGTCCTCCCGGGCCGAGTAACGCAACACGGAAATCTGAACCACGCTCGGCGCCACGCGGGCGGCCAGCGCCTGCACGTTCTCGCTGAATTGATCGAGGGCCTCGATGGAGTTGTTCCGATTCGCAGGTTGGGCCTGCACCGCCACAAGAGAAACTGCCAGGCACAGCCCGGCTTGCAGATTAATTAGCCGCATACACAGCATCTGCTATTAGTGATGCGCGACCGGCGAGTTTCGCTACGGGACCAGGAAAAACTTTCTCCAGAATCCCGGTTGCGGCCGCCGGCGGGCGGAAGCCGTGCGCTGCAGCGCGCGCACCAAAGAGGTCAGTTTTCCAGGATGCGGCCATCGCGCATGTGGGCGATGCGGTGGGCGTAGGCGGCGGCTTCGGGGTTGTGGGTAATCATGAGGATGGTCTGGCCAAGGCGCTGATTCAGATCGCGCAGGACGTCGAGCACGGCGAGTGCGTTTTCGGTGTCGAGGTTCCCGGTCGGCTCGTCGGCGAGCAGAATGGCGGGATGGTTGACCAAAGCGCGGGCGATGGCCACGCGCTGCTGCTCGCCGCCGGAGAGGGCGCGCGGCTTATGATCCAGACGCTGGTCGATCTTGAGCAGCTTCAGCAGCTCCAGGAAGCCGTTTTCGAGCGGCCCTTTGCGGCCCGAAATGTAGCGCGCAATCTCGATATTGCCCAGGGCGGTCAGCGTGGGCAGCAGATTGTAGCGCTGGAAGACGAAGCCGACCTTATTGCGGCGCAGGCGGGTGCGGCCGGTGTCGCCAAGCTGGGCCAGGTCCTCGCCGTCGACGACGACGGTGCCGGAGGTGGGCTGGGTGAGGCCGCCGAGGATGTGAAACAGCGTGGATTTACCGGAGCCGGAAGGACCGGCGATGGCCAGGAAATCGCCCTTCGGAACATCGAGGCTGACGCCGCGCAGAGCGGGCACATCGACGTCGCCGAGACGGTAGATTTTGCGAAGATCGCGGATACGGATGATGGGCTCGGCCATGGTGGTCCTTATTCGTAAGACAGCGCTTCGATGGCATCCTGGCGGGCGGCGCGCAGGCCGGGATAAATGGCGCCCAGCAGCGAGGCCACCAGGGCGATGGCGCAGGCGCGCGGCCACCAGTCCGGCGTAATGACCGATTGCAGGCTGGCGCGCACGAAATGGTTGATCGCCCAGTTGGCGCCGAACGTAAGCAGGATGCCGGCGATCCAGCCGGCCAGGGCCAGCACGAGCGTCTCGCGGGCCAGCATGCCCATGATGTCGAAGGGCGCGGCGCCGAGCGCTTTGAGGATGCCGATCTCGCGCGTGCGTTCGAGCACGGTGGTGTACATGGTCAAGGAGACGACCAGGAAGCCGACGATGATCGAAAGGCCGGTGATGACGTTGATGAAGGCCCGCAGCATGGGCAGGTTCTCGGGTGCGAACTGGCTGAGGAACTCCTCGATGGAGAAGATCTTGTAATCGGGCTGCTCGGTCCTCAAGGCGGCGATGACCGCCTTGGTGTTGCGGTGGTCGTCGAGCTTGAGAACCGCCTGGGTCACCTTGCCGTGGTTGTTGGTGGCGTCCTGCAACGTGGCCAGAGGGACGAAGAGGCGAGAGAGCTTGCCCTGCTGCACGATGCCGCAGACGCGCCACTCGCGGTTGAGCATCTTGACGCTGCCGCCGACGTGCGTTTTGTTCTGCTCGGCGTACCAGGTGTCGATCAGAGCGTCGTTGGGACCGCGGAACGGGCCACCTTCGATGAAGTGGAACGGCCCGCTGAGGGCGGTGAACTGATCGTAGTCGATGCCGGAAACGGTGCTGACGCCGCCGATAAGCGCAACCAACGAGCCGGCCACGTGGGTCACGTGGGGCTGGCGGGCGTAGTAGTCGAGAAGGCGCTGGTCCATGGTGCCGCTGCTCAAACTCATGATGGAGGCGTCCGGCGATTTGATCCAGATGTCGGCGCCGACGCCGCGGGCGCGATTGGCGGAATCCTGCAACATGCCGCGGCTGAGGCCCACGATGGTCAAGATCATGGTGACCTGGAAGCCGATGGAGAGCGCGGTGAGGCAGGTGCGCAGTTTACGGTGGCGCAGGTTTTCGAAGACGAGTCGATTGATCAAGAGCTGACAGTTCCTTGACAGGGGTGTGCGGCAGAGAGCCGCGTCCGCGGATAAACCTCTATTCTACCGCGCGAGAGGAGCGGCTTCAGGAGGAAGAGGGCTGTCGATCCGGGTTGCCGGCGCCGGTGTCGGTAACGGCGGGGGCGAGGAGGCGTGCCGCCTGGAGCAGGCTCGCGACAAGGTGCAGGGCCAGGACGGCGTGAAAACCGGCGCCTTCGGTGGCCTCGAGTTGCAGCAGCGGGGTGACGCCGAGGGTTTCGAGAGCGATCAACCAGGCGGGGTCATTGGAGCAGCCCGGAAACATCACGGCATCGAGCGAGTCGGGGGCCACGGAGCGGGCGGCGAGAGCGGCCACCGCGCCGCAGAAGCCGTCGGCGAAGACGGGCAGGCGGGCGTAGGCGGCGGCGAGCAGGAAGCCGGTCATGACGGCCAGATCGACACCGCCGAAGGAGCGCACGGCGGCCAGCGGCGAGATGGCCTCCAGTTGGTGACGGGCGAAGCCCTGCTGAATGGCGATTCTGCGGGTGGCGACCGAGTCCTGGTCCAACACATCGTCGAGGTAGGTGATTTCCAGCGGCGTCCGGCCGGTGAGCGTGCCCAGGACGGCCGAAGCGGCGACGGTCGCGCCGGAGCCGAGTTGCGCGATGGCCACGCAATCGAAGCGCTGGGCGGCGTCCTCGGCGAGAGAGACGCCGATTTCGAGGGCCGTGTTGAGCTGGTCTTCGGTCATCGCAGAACCCAGCGCAAAGTCGAGCGCGCCCTCGCAAACACGATAGACGTGGGTGCCTTGCTCGGGCTCGCCGACGAGGCCGCAGTCGACCACCAGGCGTTCTATGCCGAACTCGCGGGCGAGAATTGACGCGGGCGATGTGCCGCGCAGAAAACTGGCCAGATCGCGGCGGGTGCCGGTCGGGCCCTCGACGCCAACAGGTTCGGCGGCAATGGCGTGCTCGGCGCAGAACACATACAGGCCCAGCCGGTCGGAGGCGGGCAGCGTTTCATTGCGCACCATGGCGACGTGCTTGGCGAAGTCTTCGAGACGGCCGAAGCTGCCGGGCAGGGTCTGAATGGAGGCCCAGAAATCGTTGAGCGCCTGGGCGGCCTGATCGTTGAACAACGGCTGGATCGTGTCGGCCAGCTCACGAATGCGCGGGGAAATCATGGGGTGTTCGGTCCTCCGGCCAAGGCTTGGCCTAATCTTCAATTGTCTCAGAGCCAGAGGCTGCGGCGGCGGCTGCGCAACAGGACGATGAAGCTCGGGCCGCCGACCAGGGCGGTGAGGACGCTGACCGGGAGTTCGACCGAGAAGACGCTGCGGGCGACGGTATCGCAAATGGCAAGGAAGGCCGCGCCGAAGAGAAACGAGGCCGGCATGAGCAGGCGATGGTCGGAGCCGAGCTTCAGGCGCAGGGCGTGGGGCACGACCAGGCCGACGAAGCCGATGGGGCCGGTGACGGCGGTGACGGCGGCGGTCAGAAATGAGCCGGCGATATAGCCGGCCAGCAGCAGGCGGGCTGGGGAGACTCCGCGGGAGGCGGCCCACTCCTCGCCGACGGACATCAGATTCCAGCGCCGCGCGGCCAGGCACAGCGCTACGGACAGCGGCACAACGGCGATGGCGAGCGCGGCGAGGGTGCCGCGCTCGGGCGGGTCGATATTGCCCATGAGCCAGTGGACGATGGCGAAGGATTCCCGCAGGCTGGCGAGGTTGTGCAGCAGCATGATCAGCGAAGTGACGATGCCATTGACCATGACGCCGCCCAGCAGCAGCGTGAAGGACGACATGCGGCGGCCCTCGCTGGCGACGCCGAGCACGATGAGCAGAGTAACGGCCGCGCCGGCCATGGAGGCGGCCCACAAGCCCGGCAGGCCGGCCACGGTGTGCAAGCCGAAGCAGATGGCGACGACTGCGCCGAGCGATGCGCCGCCGGAAACGCCGAGCGTGTAAGGCGTGGCCAGCGGGTCGCGCAGCAGCGATTGAAAAAGACAGCCGGCGATGGAGAGCGCGCCGCCGCACACGAGCGCGAGGAGAACGCGCGGCACGCGGACGTCGAAGAACATGCGGTTGTCGGGCCACTCGCCGGCAAAGGCGCGGCGCAGGCTCAGGTGGGAGGGGCCGAACAGCGGGCACAGCAGCAGGCACAGGACGACGGCGGCGGAGCCGAGGGCCAGGACGAGGGCCAGGCGGCGGGGCGTGACGACATGGGCTTCGGCAGGGTGCATGGGAATCATGCGCGTGGCATGCGCGGGGCGGATGCAGTCAAGAGACAGCGCGCGCGCTGGCGAAAAAGAGTCGGATCGGACCGCTCGCTTTGGTCACGGTTCATAACAACACAAACACCGCTCGCTGACGGTCTTGGCTTCGAAAGACAGTCGTAGCAACGAAGGAATCGCTCCCTGACGGTCGCGGCTCCGAAAGACGGTCGCGGCTCAGAAACAACGTAGGACTGCTCCCTCACGGTCGCGGCTCTGAAACGGGCGGCTCCGAGGTCGTTATGGACCGGCGCGCGCAAGCAAGCGCTTCGATACGACAACTTCTGCAACCTAGGGCTAGGCGTCATAAGCGATAAACGGGCGGCCGTCGGCGCGTTGCACCCACTCGGCGCGGACGTTGAAGACCGCGCCGATGCGGTCCGTGGAAAGCGCGTCGCAGGGGCCGGCATCGGCGACGACACGGCCTTTTTGCAGTACGACGACGCGATCGGAATAGGCGGCGGCAAGGTTGAGGTCGTGAGTTGCGGCGATGACCAGAATGCCGTCCTGGCTGAGCCGCCGCAGAAGCGAGTAGATGGCGAACTGGTGGGACAGGTCGAGAAAGGTGGTGGGCTCGTCGAGCAGCAGCACCCGCGGCTCTTGGGCCAGGGCCGAAGCAAGCACGACGCGCTGGCGTTCTCCACCGCTGAGGGCGCGGAAATCGCGGTGCGCAAACTCGCCCATGTCGGTGAGTTCCATGGCGTGGCGGGCGGCCTCGCGGTCGCGGCTGTTTTCGAAAAAGCCGCCGGCATGGGGCGTGCGGCCCATGTAGACGACCTCCTGGGCGGAGAACGGAAAATCGAGGCGCAGGCTTTGCGGCACGAAGGCGACCTGACGGGCGAAATCGCGCCGCCGCCAACGGGGCGACTCGATGCCGTAGAGGCGGCAGGAGCCGGTGTAGCCGGGGCGCAAGCCGGCCATGATGCCCAGCAGCGTGGATTTGCCGGCGCCGTTGGGACCGGCCAGGGCGACCATCTGCGGAGTCTCGAAGCGCAGGTCGATATCAGCCAGCACGGGCGAAGTGCCGTAGGTCATACCGACGGAGACGGTTTCGAGAATCGGCTTCATTTGGACCGGGCCTCCGGCTGCGGCGCAACCTCCGGATGAATCAGGCTGATGAGCGCGCGGGCCGCCTCGCCCATGCGCGGGCCGGGACGCACAAAGACGTCGGAAGCGATGACCTGCACGCGATGGCCGCTGACGGCGCGCAGCCGCGGATAGGCCGCCCACAGGGCCAGGATCTGCTCCGCCGGCTGGCCGGGACGGCCTTCGGCGTGAGCGAAGTCGCCCATGTCGAGGATCACATCGGGGTCGCGCGTGAGGATCTGCTCGAGCGAGACGTTGGGATACTGCATGGGCGAGGAGGCCAGCACGTTGGAGGCGCCGGCGATCTGCAGCAGTTCGTCGATAAACGTGCCCGGGCCCGCGCCTACCATGCCCTGGAGCGTGCCGGGGGCGCGTCCCACCAGGAACAGAGCACTGCGGCGGGAGCGTGAGGCGGCGAGGCGCCGGACGGAGTCGAGTTCGGCGCGCAAGGCGGCTATGAGCCGGGCGGCATCGGCGTCGCGGCCGGTCAATTGGCCGATGCGCCGGAGCGAGGAGAGAATATCGGCCACCGAGTCCTGGTCGAGCTCCTCGGCGCGCAACCCCAGCGAACGCAGCTTCCCGGTGACGCCGATGGGGTTCTTAATCACCAGCACGAGGTCGGGCCGCAAGGCTAGGATTCGTTCGAGATCGGGATCGAGAAAAGTCCCGATTTTGGGCTTGGTGCGGGCGTCGGCGGGATAAGTGCAGTAGGTGGTGTCGCCGACCACGTTGGAGCCGAGGCCGAGGGCGTAGAGCATTTCGGTGATGCTGGGCGCGGTGGAGACGATGCGGGTGGGGGGCGAGGCCGCGACCAGCGTAGCCCAGAGAAACGGCAGCAGCGCTAACTGGCGCAAAAGAACTCCCTGGCGGCGGCAACGAAGCGCTCGTTTTCAGGACGGGTGCGCACGGCAAAGCGGATCGCCTCGCCAGTGACACCGGGCAGGCCGGTGCAGTTGCGCAGGATGATCTGGCGGTCGAGGAACCAGTCCACGATCTCACGGGCGGGCCGGGTGGTGGCGGCGAAGAGGAAGTTGGCGGCAGCGGGAGCGATGCGCAAGCCGTCGAGCGGGGCGAGTTGCTCGAGAAGCCAGCCGCGCTCGGAGGCGATCAGGTCGCGCGTGCGGGCCGGGTATTCCGGATCGGCCAAAGCGGCGCACGCGGCAGCCTCGGCCAGCGGACCGACGGTCCAGGGCTCGCGACGGAGGCGCAGGCGCGCGATCGTCTGCACCGATCCGACCAATGCGCCGACGCGCAGGCCGGGCAAGGCGTAGAACTTGGAGAGCGAACGAAGCACAAGCAGGTTGGGGTGATCCGCGCACCAGGCAACGGCCGAATCGAAAGCTGTGAACTCGATGAACGACTCATCGACCAGGACGGGCCCTTCGCGCGAGGCGATAGTGCGGCGGAGGAGGGCCTCCGAGATCTCCTCGCCGGTCGGATTGACGGGCTGGCTGAGCACGAGCAAACCACGCTGCGGCCAGCGCTCGGGCTCGTCCAGGGGGAGACGCAGGGCGTGGGGAAAGACGCGCGGGAACTCGGAGCCGGCGGGCGTGACCAGGGCCACGGGTCCCTGCCAGCCAACGCGCGCGAAGAAGTGGAGCAACTCGGTGGCGCCGCCGCCGGCCATGACCATGTCGGGCGCAACGCGCCAGGCCGAGGCGAAGACGGATTCGAGTTCGGCGGGCGTCTGGCCCGGGTAGTGAGCGATGCGGTCGAGAGCGGCCTCGACGGCTGGGCGCACGCCCGGCGGGGGGCCGAGCGGATTGATACTGGCGCTCAGGTCGAGGACCGCGTGCCAGTCCCAGCCGCGCTCGCGCGCGATCGCGAAGAGGTTTCCACCATGCGTATTCGTCAAACGGGTTCCTCCCGGGAGGGCGCCGGCAGCTTGCCACGGGCGGCGACCGCAGCGCAGGCCTGGAGAAGTGCGGCGGCCACCACCGAACCGGCAGCAGCCTCCGGAATCTCCTACTGTACTACGAGCCGAGGCAGCGCTCGCGCAATCGTGCGGCGCCGGCGCAGCGCTCCAGCCAAACGGCCAGCGCATCGAGCGCGGATTCCTCCGGATCGGGCGGCGGCAGACGCCGGCCCAAGGCGATCGAAGCGGCGCGGAAATCCTGCAGCGCGCCCACGGCTACTGTCTCGCCGGGGAAGATCGGACTGCCGGTGCAGAGAATGGAACAGCCCTGCTCGCGCTGACGTTCGAGCCAGGCGTCGAGCCCCTCTTCAGAGAGCCAGTGACGGTCGAAGCCTGCGTCGGCCGAGACGGGCACGATGAGTAAATTGAACAAGCCGGGCGGCGGCGAGGCAATCCATTCCGCACCGCGGAAAAGCCGGAAGTCGGCGAAGTTGCTCAGGTGCGGCAGCGAGATAATGCCGACACGGGGCGCGTTCTGATACGTCCACTCCGGCAGGCGGGCGAGCGCGGGCGGGATCTCGGGGAACAGGGCGGAGGTGTCGGGCCAGGGGACCGGCAGGGTTTCGCCGGAGACGGCATCCAGGAGTTCGAGGCCTTTAGCGGAGGCGCTCAGAAGATCGAAACGCGGACCTGGCGGCGGTTCGACGCCAGGACCGCACTCGACGACGAGGAAGTCCCATTGCTCAGCCAGGGCGGCCAGCGCGGCACTGCCGCCCGCCGGGGCCTGCGATTCCAGCAAACCAGCCGCGCAGGCGAGAACTTGCAGCGTGCGCGCATCCGGGCGGCCGTCGCCGCACAGGGCGAAGGGACAGACGGGATGGTGCTCGCGGCGAAGCCAGCGGCAGAGGGCGGCTGCAACGAGGGCCGGGCCTGCTCCAGGCGCGCGGCTGGTGACGGAGACGATGTGAGCGGGCATTCGCTCTCCAGTATCGATCGGCGAGGATGCGCTCGGCCAGCGGCAGGCGCTGCCGGTCGAGAGAGCCGGAGCTGCGGTGCGCAGGGCTAGCGAAGATAGCAGCGGGCAGGGTTGATCGCGGGTCAGAATTAAACGAATTTCATGGACGGACGCGACGCCGAGGTGAATGCAGACGAAATATTCCTATTGGACGTCGGGCCGGCTCAAACGCGCCGCCGGGCGAGGCGCGAACCTACTGGCCGTTGACGTGCGCTTCGGCCACCGCGGCGACGGCTTCGGCCTGGAAGGGCAAGGTCTTCAGGAACTCCTGCATGTCGGGTTCCGGTCTCAGCAGATCCCGCAGGGTGGTCTTCTCGAGGATGCCGTCGAGGGTGTTCTGCACGGTTCTCCACAACAGCCGGACCGAGCAATCGCCGGCGTGCATGCACGAGTGTTCCAGTCCGGAGTGCCGTCCGCAGAAGTGGTCGTTGTAGAAGCTACCTCCGAGCAAGGAAAGGACTTCGGATACTGAGATGCGGTCCGCGGTGCGGGACAGGGTGTAGCCACCGGCCTGTCCGCGGACGCTGGCGACGAGCCCGCCGAGGCGCAGAATTCGCATCAACTTGGCGACGTTGGGGACGGAAAGCCCTTCGGCGCGGCTGATCTCGGGGATGCTGTGGCTGCGTGTCTCGCCATGGTGGGCCATGTACAAGAGGCACCGAAGGCCATACTCTTCCTGGGCGCTCAGTTTCATAACGGTATTGTAAGTCTTTTCTAATCAGAACAATAGAGAAAAATAAATAATAATAAGATACTAGTCATATCGGACTATGGACTCTTAAATCATGTTAAGCTCTCCCCGCCGGGCGCGGCGATCCGGCAGAATGGGACAATAGCAGCAAGATTGAGCCCCGGCACCGGGAGGGCAGTTTGAGGGGGCCGAGGCAGTGGGAGAGGAGTAGGGAAATAGATGTCCTTTGAGATTCATCCGGTCAGGGAGTTCGTCGTCAGTCCGGCGCTCCCACCGGCGCTCGCGCGGCTGGGCGAGCTGAGCATGAACCTGTTGTGGACGTGGAATCACACGATTCGCGCAGCGTTCCGCCGGCTCGACTCGAGCCTGTGGCGAGCGTGCGGCTACAATCCGGTGGCGATGCTGAGCCGGCTGCCGCAGGCGGCGCTGGACAAAGCGGCGTCGGACCGGGTGTACCTGTCGGTGTACCGCAAGGCGTGCGGGGCGTTTGACGAATACATGTCGCAGAAGCCCGAGAGCCCAGGCGGGCAATCGATGCTGGTGGCGTACTTTTCGATGGAGTACGGGTTGATCGAGTCGCTCACGATCTATTCGGGCGGGCTGGGCATCCTGTCGGGGGATCACCTGAAAGCGGCCAGCGACGCGGGGCTGAACCTGGTGGGAGTCGGTCTGCTGTACCAGACGGGCTACCTGCAGCAGTACCTGAGCCCCGACGGGTGGCAGACTGAGCGCTACCCGGTGAACGATTTCTACAACTGGCCGGTGGAGCCGGCGCGGGACGCGGGGGGAGTGGAGATTCGCGTCCAGGTGCAGATGCCGCGGGGCACGGTGCACATCAAAGTGTGGCGGCTGAATGTGGGGCGCGTGAGCCTGCTCCTGCTGGATACCAACATCCCGGAGAATTCGTCGATTCCCGAGTACCGCGACATCACGGACCAGCTCTATGGCGGCGACACGCACGTGCGCATGCGGCAGGAGATCGTGCTGGGCATCGGCGGATTGCGCGCGCTGAAGGCGCTGGGCCTGCAGCCGACGGTGTTCCACATGAACGAAGGCCACTCGGCGTTCCTGGCGCTCGAGCGCAGCCGGCTGTTGATGGGCGATCAGCAGATGAGCTTCGACGAGGCGCTGGAGGCGACGCGCACGAACAATGTTTTCACGACCCACACGCCGGTGCCGGCGGGCATCGATATGTTCGACCCGAGCCTGGTGTACGAGTACTTCGGCAATTACTGCCGCGAGCACGGCATCCCGTTCGAGCGCTTCCTCGGATTGGGGCGCAACGGGAACCGCGAGCAGGGCGACCGCTTCTCGATGGCCGTGTTCGCGCTGTCGGCATCGAGCTATCGCAACGCGGTGAGCAAACTGCATGCGGAAGTTTCGCAGGAGATGTTCCAGAATCTGTGGCCGAACCTGCCGGTGCACGAGGTGCCGATCACGCCGATCACAAACGGAGTGCATCTGCCGACCTGGCTCAACAGCGACTTCGCTCAACTGTACGAGACCTACTTCCAGCCGGACTGGCGCGAGCGCTACGCCGAGCGGTCGGTGTGGGACCAGGTGCCGGAGATTCCGAACAACGAAGTGTGGGAGGCGCACCGGCGGCGCAAGCGCAAGCTGGTCGCCTTTGTGCGCGACCGCATGCTGCAGCGGGCCGAGGAACGGCGCGCCTCGAAAGCCGAACTGAAGCGGATTTTCGAGATGTTCGACCCGGACGTCTTCACGATCGGGTTTGCCCGGCGCTTCGCGACCTATAAACGGGCCACGCTGCTGTTCCACGATCGCGAGCGGCTGCGGCGACTGCTGGCGAACGAGAAGATGCCGGTGCAGATCATCATCGCCGGCAAGGCGCATCCGCAGGACAATCCGGGCAAGCAGTTCATCCGGGAGATCGTGCAGTTCGCGCGCGACCCCGAAATGTCGCGCCACATCACCTTCATCGAGGACTACGACATTCAGGTGGGGCGCGAACTGGTGCAAGGCGTGGACCTGTGGCTGAATAATCCGCGGCGCGGGGAGGAGGCCTGCGGCACTTCGGGCATGAAGGCCGCTATCAATGGCGTGCTGAACTTCTCGATTCTGGACGGGTGGTTCGACGAAGCCTTCGAGAGCTCGGGCGGATGGGCCATCGGAGACCGCTCGGATTACACGCCGGACCAGGACGAACTGCACGCATCTTACATTTACTCGGTGCTCGAAAATGACATCGTTCCGATGTACTACCTGCAGCGGGAGGAAGGCGTGCCGAACGCCTGGATCCAGAGGGTGAAACAGTCGTTGATGAATCTCAGCCCGCAGTTCAACTGCCAGCGCATGATCAACGAATACACCTCGCTGCTGTACACGCCGGCGCATGAAGGCTACACCGCCGTGCGCCGGGACGGCTTCCAGTCGGCGCGCGAGAAAGTGGACTGGATGGGCCAGGTGGACAAGGTTTGGGATGGCTTGCGGATCGAGGACGCAACGCCCGAAACGGGTAACTCGCTGCTGACCGGCCAGACCGTGCTGCTGCGGGCGGCCGTGTTCCTGAACGGACTTCAACCGGGCGACGTGCGTGTCGAAGCGGTGGTAGGCCGGGTCAGCCCGGATGGATTGCTCGAGGAAACCATGGTCGTCTCATTGCCCCCGACCAAAGAACAGGGCGGGACGTATATGTTTGAGAAGGAATTCGAGCCGCACCAGACGGGACGCCTGGGTTATACGCTTCGAATTGCGCCCAATCACGCCGAGGATCCGCTTTCGCGGCCGTGCCGCGCTCCGATGAAATGGGCCCGCTAGGCAGCCTCAGCCGGCGGACCCCGCGAAGGATTCCGTAACGAAACTATGGATTCCGGACGCGAAGCGTGGTAAGAAAGAGTTGAGCCGCTGGAGATGCGCGGGACCACGAGAGCCCGCGAGAAGTTCCCGCGGAAGACCTGCTTCGCAATTCCGCACAAACCGAGGACGCCCGAGAAGTACTCAGCCCTCCGGACCTACGCGAAGCGGCGTGCAGGGATTCGATTCAGACCCCGGCGAAGGAGCTTATCCCCATGGATAGCGACCGCAAGTACAGGCAACACGGCTACATGGATTCCGCTGGCCCGCAGGACGGACAATCCTCGCGCGATGGGAAGCCGAAGCCGAAGGGGCCGAAGCCGCCGCTCGACATCACCGGACCGCGGCTGCCGCGGCTGGTCGATACCGTGACCGCCTCGCGCTGTTACAGTTGCGCGACCGCGCTGCCGGCCGACATCGATTTCACCGGCAATTGTCCGAAATGCAACGCCGCACTGCACTGCTGTAAACAATGCAGTTGGTTTGAACCGTCGACCCGCTTCCAGTGCACCAAACCGATCCGCGAGCGGATTGCGGTGAAGGACGGCGCCAACCAGTGCGAGTTCTTCCGCGCCCGCGTGACCGTGGCGCGGGATAGCGCGCCGGCGGGCGCGGTAGTTCGGCCGGCGATGGGAGACCGGCAGCAGATGGTCGAGCCCAAGAGCCAGAGCGATGCGCGTATCGCGTTCGATAATCTCTTCAAGAAGTGAGACGTGGGCCGGCGCTGAAATCGGATCCTTCCATTGACCCATGACAATTGCCGAACTTTCCGCTCCACGACAATTCAGCATCCGTGAAAACGATTTGCGCGGTCCCGCTCCGGGCGAAGTGCAGGTGCGGGTCGAAGCCATCGGCGTCTGCGGCAGCGACCTGCATTACTTTTCCGAAGGCCACACCGGCGATACGCCCGCCAAATACCCGATGGTGCTGGGCCACGAGCCCGCTGGGACGGTGCTCGGCTCAGGCGCGGGCGTCACCGGCTGGGCGCCCGGCGACCGCGTGGCGCTCGAAGCGCCGATCTACTGCTACCACTGCGAATTCTGCATGAGCGGCCGCCACAATCTGTGTGACCACGTGCGCTTCATGAGCTCTCCGACGGAGCCGGGCTTCTTCCGTGAACGCGTCAATCTGCCCGTCGCGAATCTGCTGCCGCTACCCGGCCATCTGGGTTTCGCGGAGGCCACGCTGTGGGAGCCGGTGGGCATTATTCTGCACTCGTTCCGCTTCGCCGATCCGAAGCTCGGAGAAACGGCCGCGGTGTTCGGCGCGGGACCGATCGGGCTGACTACGATCGCCGCGTTGAAGTTGGCCGGCGCCAGGCGAATTTGGTGCGTGGAGCCAGTGGCGCACCGCCGTGAACTCGCGCTGCGGTTGGGGGCCGACGAGGCGATCGATCCGCGCCAGGCGGATCCGATCGCGGAGGTGCTCGCGGCGACGGGACAGCGCGGGGTCGATCTGGCGATCGACTGCGCGGGCAAAGGCGGCTCCATCAACCAAGCCATCCGCATGGCGCGTAGCGCGGGCCGTGTGGTGGTCACGGCCGTTCCGTCGGAGCCGATGGTTGAAATCGATTTCCACACTATGCGGCGCAAGGAGCTGGGCTTCCACACCGTGCGCCGCGCCAATCACACGGGCCCCGCGGCCCTGCGGATGCTGTCGCAATACACGCGCCACTTCTCGCCGATGGTGACGCACACGATGCCGCTGACGGAGGCCCAGAAGGCCTTCGAAACGCTGGAAAGCTACGCCGACGGCGTCGGCAAAATCGTGCTCGTGCCCGCGGGCTGAAGCGGGCTCGCGCCGCCCGGCTGTTCCAGGTCCATGAAGTAGTAGCACAGCATGTGGGCGATGATCATGTGGCCGTCCTCGATACGGCCCATGTGCGGGTCGCCCACGTTGATCTCGAGTTGCACCAGGCGCCCGAGCTGCCCGCCGTCACGGCCGGTCAGGCCGATGGTCCGCAGTCCGGCCGAGTTGGCGTACTCAACTGCGCGCAACACGTTGGGCGAATTGCCGGAGCCGCTGATCGCCAGCAGCACTTCGCCGGGCTGCGCGAAATTCTTCAACTGCTCGACGAAGACGCAGTCGTAGGAGACGTCGTTCGAGTATGCCGTCAGGGTCGCGAGGCTATCGGTGAGCGCTTGGATGCGGAAGCGCTGCGGACGATTGTAACTCGCACCCTTCACCATGTCGCAGACGAAGTGCGAAGCGGTCGACGCGCTGCCGCCGTTACCGCAAGTGAAAATGGCGTGGCCGCCCGCGCGGGCCTGTTTGAGCCAGTCGATGGCCTGTTCCACGCGGTCCAGTGGAATGGTCTCGATGGCGTGCAGAAGTCGTCCCTTGTACTCACTCGCGTAACTGCTCATTGCTCTGTTTCCTTTGAATCTTGTGCCAACGCCAGCGCGCCCCACAGCACGCTGTCGTCTCCCAACGCGGCCGGCACCACGTCGATCCGCGCCTTCGACCAGGCCGTAATCTGCCGGCCCAACTCTTCCCGCAGCGGCACGAACAGGGCATCGCCAGCCTTGGCGATGCCCCCCCCGATCACCAGTCTGGCAGGATTCAGGATCATGATGGCAGCCTTCAGACCCAAGGCCAGATCGATCACGTAGCGGCGGACGAACAGCGGGTCGCGCAGCAGAGCTTCGGCCGGACGCCCATGGTCGCGTTCCAGCCCCATGCCGCCGCAAATCCGCTCGAAGCAGCCGAATGCGCCGCACAGGCACTCCGGGCCGCCCGGGCGGATGGTCATGTGGCCGATCTCGCCGGCATAGGAGTCGGCCCCGCGCAGGACGCCGTCTTCGGTGAGAATGCCGCCGCCGATGCCGGTGGAGAGCGTCATGTAAAACAGCGGGCGGCAGCCGCGTCCAGCACCGTAAAGCCCTTCGCCGAGGGCGCCGGTGTTGGCGTCGTTGTCCATGCGGACGGGGAGCTTGAAATGGGCGCGCAGCCACTCGACCAGGTCGAAGCCCTCCCAGCCTCCGACATGGGTCGAGAGGACGACCTTCTGCGTGGCAAAGTGGACTGGCCCGCCAAAGCCTACGCCAATCCGGTCGAAATCACTTTCTTCCCGCCAGACCGCGGCGATCTCCGCGATGCGCGCAGTCATCCACGCGGGGCCGCCCGTGCGATCGGTGGCACGGCTCTCACGCCGGGTCATGGTCCAGCGAGCGCCGCCCTGTTCACCGCGCGCTGTAGCCGGCGGATGGCCTCGTTCGGGCTCCGCGCGTTCGAACAGGGCCATGGTGAACTTGGTCCCTCCAATGTCGATGGCCAGTACGGACATGAAACTACAATTCCCTTTCTTCAGCGGGCGAGCGCACCCACGCTATCCGGTCACATCCAGTATTGCCAACGCCGGGCCAGAATGACGAACGCCGCCAGGGCGGCATTGGTCACGCCGTGAGCCAGAACGAGATCGCCCAGGCTGCGGCTGCGAACGGCCCACCAGTTGTAGAGCAGGCCGGCGGCGAGTCCGACATCCCAGTACGGCCCGTGTTCCATGGCGAACAGCACCGCGGTCAGGATCAACGCCCGGGCCTGATACGCGCCCACGGGGATCGCCTCGAAATCTTCGCGGATCAGCCAGCGCATGAACCACCCGCGCCAGAACAACTCCTCCACCAGTGCCACCACCGTGCAGGCGCGCACGCTGCGCAGAAAAAGGTCGGTCGGATTGCCCAGGCTGGAGGCCGGCATGGAGACAGTCAGCCTGAAGAGCGCATTCTGAAAGAGCCAATGGCTCCGCCAGCCGGGAAACAGCAGATCCGGTGCGATCCAGACCGCGAAAACACACACGCCAACGAGGACGCTCGCCAGGGGCCGATTCACTTTGATAGGCGGGAGATCCTTCCAGTACCAGACCAGTGCGCCGGCGGGCAGCAGCAGCCTGACCAGCAGCTCCGCACGCGCGCTCAGCCCCACTGCGGCTGCACCGGGAATCAGCGCCACCAGCACCGCGAACGGGACGACAAACGGCAGGGCCTTACGGTTCAGACGGGTGACTCCAGTCTTGAAGGAGCGGAGCGCGGAGCCCGGTGGACGTGGCCCAGTCCCTCAGCCGATTTTCGCCAGCAATTCCCTGATTTTCGCTTCATCGTCCTTGGCGGGCTTCAGCGTCAACGCCATCTGCAGATTCTGTTTCGCCGCCTGAAAATCGTGTTTCTGGTATTGCGCCGCCCCTAAATGATAGCGGAACAGGGCCCTGCCGGGATTCCGCTTGACCAGATCTTTGAAGACCGTGAGCGCATCATCGTTCATCGTACGCTTCAGATAGATCCAACCCATGGTATCCGCGATGTCGTCGTTATCCGGCTTCAGCTGCCTGGCCTTCTGGATATATGTCAAGGCGCTGTCCAGGTCGTGTCCTTCCTCGGCCAGAAGATATGCCACATTGTTCATGGCTACCGCTCGCGCATCATCGCTGGGCTGCCCCGCCAGGGCCGCCTTGTAATAGGGATAGGACTCGCTCTTCATGCCGACTGTTTCCATGGCTAAGGCCATCCCAAGGTTGAGCCCGGAATTCTTAGGCTCCAGCGCCAGCCCTTGCCTGAACAGTTCCATCGCCTGCTGCGGCTGACCCTTAGAACGCACCGTCTCCCCTAAGAGCCGTAACAACTCGACATTTCTTGGTTGCGTTTCCATCAGCAGGCGGTACTCACGTTCGGCCAGATCTAACTCATGAACGCGCCTGGCGGTGTTGGCCAGGGCGAACCGCATCGCCTGGTTCTGCGGAACGCGAGTGGACTGCTCCTGCAGCAGCTTGAGCGCTTCCTTGCCCCGGTTTGTCTGGACCAGAACGTCCGCCGTGGCAAAAACCAATCGCGCATCGCCGGGGTACTTTTCCAGCATCTTCTGGAACGCCGCTAAGGCCTCGGGGAACTTGCCCTCCTTATAGCTCGCCAAGGCCAGCTGGTACTGCAGATCGGGCGAATTCGGGAACCGGCTCAGTTCCTTCTGCAGGTCGGTGCGCGCCTGTAAGACATTGCCCATATTGATCTGTGCGTTGGCCTTGATCGCCATGGCAAGGATGCTGGTTGAGTCGATTTTGAGGCTATCGTCGGCGCTCTGCACGGCGTGCAAATAATCGCCCTGCACGAGGTTCACCTGCGCCAGACCAATCTGCGCCGCCAGAAAGCCGGGCTGTTTCGCCGCTTCCTGATACTGAATCTTGGCCGCCGGCAAATCGCCACGCGTCTGATAGGCCCGCGCGAGGTTGTAGCGGATCACCGCATTGTTGGGCTGCCGGCCGAGCAGCATCTGCAGATCGTTGATCGCGGATTGCGTTTGCTTATCATCGCCGGAATCGAGTTGCAATCCCGCACGCATGGAAAGCGCACTATTGTTCTTCGGATCGTCCTTCAGGATCGAATCGATGGTCTGCCGCCCTTCGCTCTTCCGGCCGGTGGCGATTTGGACCAGCGCGATCTTCATTCGATAATCGTTGGCCCGGCTGCCACCCTGTTTCGCGCCATCGCTGAAGACTGTGAACGCCCGGTCGTAGTCCCGCGTGCGAATGTAGAAGTCGCCCACTTTCATGCGCGCTTCCGGCAATTCCTTCTCGCGCGCCAGCAGCGATTTGAGGACCGCTTCGGCCTGCTCCTTGCGCTGCAGTGCCAGGTAAAATCCGGCCTGCTGAATAACTACGTCCGCATTCTTCGGGTCGTTCTTCACCTTCAGCGCCATGATCTGTTCGGCTTCCTGCGGCCGTTTGTGGTGCCAGTACTCCAGGATCAGATAGTCGTAGGCCAGCCAATACTGCGGACTCTTCTCCAGAATGCGCCGGAGAATCGGCTCGGCCTCATTCCATTGGTTGTTGCGGTTCAGCGTCTGGGCCAGATTAAACAGCACATCGGGCTGGCCAGGCCGCGCCTGGTCCGCCTTGCGAAAGGCCGCGATGGCCGCATCGGTGTGAGCCTGCGCGTGTTCGGCGTCTGTCCCCGCTCTGGCAATCTGCAGGTAGCCGGTGAGACGCTGGCCGTTGTAAGAATTCGGATTCCGCTTCAGCAACTCCTTGGCGAGGCTCTCCACTTGCTTCAGAGTCGCCTCGTTATGGCCCCGCGGCGATCCGTAGTAGGCCAGCCAGATATCCGCCAGACGGCCGGGGGAATTCTCATCGGTCTGCAGCAGCTCCATCGCGCGAGTGAACGCCTGGAGCGCAGTCTGCAGCTCTCCGCGTCGCAACTCCGACTCGCCCAGCTTGGCGTAGGCTTCGCCGTATTTCCGGTCCTTGCTCAGCGCGCTGCGGTACATCAGCGACGCTTCCTTGTATTTGCCCTGGGCAAAGTACTTATCGCCGCTCGCCACGTACCGCCGCTTCACCGTTTCGGTACTGCGCCAGCAGCCCTGCATGGCAACCAGCAGGAACAATAATGCCCACAGCCAGCGACGATTTCGGCAGTTCATCCCTTCGTCACTCCCGTCCATTGAATTACTTCCTTAACGATAGGCCAGTTACAGGATACACGGCAGGAGGCACAGCCGCATCCAACACTTCCCGGCAAGTATCCGCTCAGCCGTCTGACCGTATTTTGCACTACGAACACACTATCCCGCGCCGGTGCGCCATGCAAATGGGCCGGCAGCACGGACAAGAACCGCGTTCAACGCAGCGCGGCCACCAGCATCCGGGTCTGTCTCAGCAGTTGAAACTGGGCCCGCTCGAGCGACGCGCGGGCATCGTATAGCTGCATCCACTTCTCATGCTCGCCATAGCGGGCCTCTTCCACTTCCTTCATTGTCGCCTTCCCTTCCTCGAGCTGTGCCAGCAGTAGATTCACCTGCTCGCGCCCGAGGTCCAGGTCCAGCCGCGCCACCTGCTGCGCCGTCTCGGCCTCGCGGATCTCCTCCCACGCCTGCCGGGTTTCGGTTTCGACCCGGCCGCGCAGCCGCTGCAGCTCGGTCCTGATCCGCTGGCTGTCCACCGCCGCCTGCGCCGCTTGCGCCTCATCCTGCGCGTTGGCAAACAGCGGGACGCTCACGGCCAATCCGATCTCCCCGTTGTTCCTCTGGAAGGTGCGGAAATAGTCGGTGTAGTGATTGAACTTGGCAAACAGTCCGTACTGCGCGACGAGGTCGATTTTCGGATACCGCATCGCCTTGAAGCTGCGCATCTGCAGATTCTTCGCGGCCAGGTCGGACTCCAGCTTCCGAATCTCGGGATTATCGTTCAAGGCCTCGCGCACGCTGTCCTCTTCGCTGGAGGGCAGCGCCGGATTGGCGCGCTCCTCGCTGGCCGGATCGATCGCGTCCGCCGGGTTCAGCCCGAGCACCGTCGCCAGCGACGCCGAGAGCCGCCTGCGCTGGCTCCCCAGCATTTCGGCCTTCTGCCGCGCCCGCGCCACGTTCAAGGCCGCGCGCCGGCCCTCGATCTCCTTCTCTTTCCCCTCCCCGACCCTCAGCCGCACCAGCGCTTCCACGCGACTCAACTCCTCCGCTTGCTTTGTGGCCAGATCGATGGCCCGCGTCGCTTTCTCCAGATCGAGAAACAGCGTGGCCGTTCGCAACGCAACCTCCTCGCGCGTGGCCGCCGTCGAATACGTCGCGCCAACCGCGTTCTCGCGCGCTTGCGCCACTTGCAGGCCCTGCGGCCGCGAGTACATCGTGCGCACCGCTTTGGCCTCCACGATGGACGGCGCCGCGCCATCGATGCTCATCGGGAAGCCGTTGGAGTAAGCCAGCCCGCTGCCGGCGAACACGCGCGGCAGCAACGGCTCTTTCACCACCTGGACGTTCAGCGCCGTCCGCTGTTCCTCCAGTCGGGCCAGCGTGATGTCTGGGTTCTCCCGCAGGGCCAGTTCCACGGCCTGCTTTAAGCTCAGCGTGCGATTCTCCGCCGCCATTGGATAGCTGGCACAGGCGGCGCAAATAACGATAATCAGTTTCTTCATGGCGCTACTCGTAGCGTAGCGCCTCCGTCGGATTCAGCCGCGCCGCGCGCCTGGCCGGCAGGATCCCGAACACAATGCCGACCCCAAAGCTGACCAGGAATGCCACCGCGATCGACAGCGCCGAAATCGGAATCTGCACCTGGTCCTGCAGCAGGTTCGCCGCCACCGGCAGCGCCAGGCCGGCCACGATGCCGAGCACTCCCCCGCCCACGCTCAGCAGCACCGCTTCCAGCAGAAACTGCAGCAGCACATCGCGCTGCGAAGCTCCCAGCGACATCCGCAGGCCGATCTCGCGCGTGCGCTCCGTCACCGTCACCAGCATGATGTTCATGATGCCGATGCCGCTGATCACCAGCGCGATGGCCGATACGAGAATCAGCACGATTGTGAGCACCGTGGCGATGGCGCCGGCCGCATCGAGCAACGCCCCCAGGTTCTGCACGCTGTAGCGCGCGCCGGTCCGATGGCGCGAACCGATCACCTGCGCCACGGATTGCGTGGCCGCGGGCACGTCGCCCGCCAGCCGTACCTGCACATACATCGGATCCACGCGCTCAATCTGGTCGAACGTGCGATGCACCGAGATCGGGATCATCACGGCCCCGCTCTCGCCTAATTCCGAGAATCCGAATGTCGATGTGCGTTCCTTGAACACGCCCACCACGGTGAATTGCAGCCCGTGCAGCTTGACGATCTGACCGACGGAAGCCTGCGCCGAGCCAAACAGTTTGCCCGCCAGCTTGTCGTCCAGCAGGGCCACCTTCTGGCGTAGCGTGACGTCGGAAGGATCGACGAAGCGGCCGGCCAGCAGCAGCAGGTTGCGCACCGCCGCATAGTACTCGTCCGAACCAATGATGCGGACGTCGCGCTCCTTGCCGCCAATCATCATCCGGTCGTTGGAGGCGGTCACCGGCGTGGCCGCGATGATCCGCGAGCCGAGACTCCGCCGCACCGCGTCCACGTCGGCCAGCTTGATGAAATCGGCATCGTACTTGGTGGCATCGATCGGGCCGCCGTCGTACTGCGCAAAAATCAGGTTCGATCCGACGCCGCGGATTTTGTCGAGAATCAGATCCCGGCTGGTAATCGAAATGGTGACCACCAGGATCACCGAAGCGTTGCCGATCAGCAGCCCCAACGCGGTCAGGGCGGTGCGGATTTTGTTGGACTGCAGCGCCTGGAAACTGAAAATCAGCGCTTCTCGAAGGAATGGGAAAACAGGCCGCATTGCGCTAATCGCTCGCGCCTTTGGCGCGCTCCAGCAGCCTCCGCGCCGCCTCGCGGGACGGATCGTCGGGGGTCAGCGGGGCTTGCATGTAGGCCTCCAGAAGCTTCTTCGCCGTACCCAGATTGCGGCGCCCTTGCACGTACGTCTCAGCGCGCGTGAACAGCAGTTTTTTGTTTGAAGGATCGATGCTCGCTGCCCGCTCGAAGGCCGCTTCGCTTTCGCCGATGCGGCCCTGGCCGGCCAGGAATTTAGCCAGTTCCACGATGCGGTTGATCTCGCGCGGCGCCATGTCGATCGCCTTCTTCAGCTGCCCCTCGGCCAGATCGTATTGCTTGCGCTCTAGCGCGATCCGCGCCAGCGCCCAGTGGTATTCGGCCGGATCGTTGCGCTCGATGATCTCCGTCAGCCGCGCCGCCCGGTCGATGCCGCCCCCGAGGAATCCCGGTGCGCTCAGATAGTACGAGAACAGATCGTTCACTGCCGCCGTGTTGCCGGGAGCGAGCTCGACCGCCTTCTCGAAGTTCTGCCGCGCATTGGCCGCATATTTCACCGCCACGAAAAAGACGCTGGTTTCCGCGCGCCGGCCCCAGGCGCGTCCCAGCCACAGGTAGTGATCGGAATTCGCGGGTTCCGCGTGGGCCGCTTTTTCGAAGGCTTCAATGGCCGCCTTGAAATCACCCATCATGTAGCGGCAGCGCCCTTCGAGTTCCAACTCCGCCGCGGTCCTGTGGGGAGTCTTTCTCAAGAGAATCAGAGCATCCCGGTACGCGGTGGAGTTGTACAGCCGCTGTGCTTCGGCCATGTCGGCTTGGGCCCAAGTTGCCGGAGCCAATACGGCGGCCAATCCCAGAAGCGCAACGACAGTGTCGAGTCTCATGGAACGAGGCACAAGTCCCATTGTAGCTAACCGTCCGATAGCCACTGCATCCGATCTGTTTCCTTGGATGCAATTGCCGCCCGTTCGGGTACAAATCTGAGTTGCCAAGGCTATCCGAACCGCGCCTTACAACGGTTGGCACAGCGCCGGCCGCGCCATTCAGCCCAGCGGCTGGAACCGGCAACTGAAATGCCGCAGGAACTCCGGCTGCCACGTGATTTCGTAACCCCGCAACTGCTCCTTGCGTTCGTTGACCTCGAGAATCGCCTCCACGACATAGTCGATGTGGCTCTGCGTATAGACCCGCCGCGGAATCGCCAGCCGCAGCAGTTCATGCTGCGCGTGCGGGCCGAACATTACCGATCCGATTTCCACGCTGCGGATGCCGGCGTGCCGGTACAGTTCCACCGCCAGCGACTGCGCCGGGAACTCGCCGCGTGGAATGTGCGGCAGCATCCGCCCGGCGTCAATGTAAATCGCATGGCCGCCCGGCGGTTCCACAATCGGCACGCCGTGGTCGGCGATGTGCCGGCCCAGATACGCCGTGGAAGCAATCCGGTATCCCAGGTAATACGGGTCGAGCACCTCCACCAGCCCCACCGCGATGGCGTCGAGATCGCGTCCTGCCAACCCGCCGTAGGTCGGAAAGCCCTCGGTCAGGATCAGCAGATCTTTCTCCTGCTGCGCCAGCCGGTCGTCGTTCGTGCACAGCAGCCCGCCGATGTTGGCGAAGGCATCTTTCTTCGCCGAGAATGTACACCCGTCGGCCAGCGAGAACATCTTCCGCGCGATGTCGCGCGCCGTCCAACTGGCGTAGCCGGCCTCGCGCTCGTGGATGAACCAGGCGTTCTCCGCAAAGCGGCAGGCGTCCAGGTACAGCGGAATGCCGTGCCGCCGGGCGATGGCGCGCACCTGCTCGAGGTTGGCCATGGACACGGGCTGCCCCCCGCCCGAGTTGTTCGTCACCGTGACCATGATCAGCGGAATCCGTTCGCGTCCGTGCTCCGCGATCAGCCGCTCCAGCGCCTCCGTGTCCATGTCGCCTTTGAACGGCAGTTGCGCCTGCGTGTCGCGGGCTTCCGGCTTGATCAGGTCCACCGCCCGCGCGCCCGTGAACTCGATGTTCGCGCGCGTCGTGTCGAAGTGCGTGTTGTTCGGAACTACGCATCCCGGCTTGCATAGCACGCTGAATAAGATCCGCTCCGCCGCCCGCCCCTGGTGCGTCGGAATCACGTGCTGGAAGCCCATCAGCTCCTCGGCCGCGCTCTTCAATCGGAAGTAGCTCGCGCTCCCCGCGTAGCTCTCGTCGCCGCGCATCATCGCCGCCCACTGCTCCGTGGACATGGCGCTGGTCCCCGAATCGGTCAGCAGGTCGATTAGAATATCCACCGCGCGCAGCCGGAACAGGTTGTACCCTGCCTCGGCCAGCAGCCCCGCCCGCTCCCCGGCGCTGGTCTGCCGCAGCGGTTCGACGCTCTTGATGCGAAACGGCTCGATGATGGTTTTCACGGCGGGCGCCTCCGAGCGGAGGATAGCATTTCACGGCTCGGTCCAAACGGCCGTCCGGCGTCTGCCAACCTGTAGTGCGATCGGGATGTTTCCTGAGAAGAAGGGCGGCCGCTGGAGGAGGAGGACGCGGCCGCCCGTCCGGTACGGAGCCTCGTAGGAGGACACCGTATTTAATTCGATTGTAACAGCCTGTGGTTGAGATCTCGCGAGCCGCGATTTCCGCCACCGGTCGTCCTGCCCACGCTCCTCGCCGCACATTTCTTTCGGCCGCCCCGTAAACTGTTTCTCATGCACCTTCGGCGCACGGCTTGCGTCCTGATCCTCGTTGCCGGCTCGCTGCTCGGTCAGGGCGCCGATTGGATCCGGGCCAATTACGAACGGCATGACTTCCGCATCGCCATGCGCGATGGGGTGCACCTGTTCACGCAAGTCTACGCACCGCGGCTCGCCTCGCGAACCTATCCGATTCTGTTGGCGCGCACCCCCTATGGCACCGGGCCGCACGGCGAGAACAGCTATCCTTCCCACCTCGGCCCTTCCGCGACGCTCGCCCGCGCCGGCTACATCTTCGTTGTCCAAGATGTGCGCGGCCGTTTCCAAAGCGAAGGCACATTCCTCGAAATGCGCCCGCAACTCGCGACCCATCCGGGGCCGAATGACGTCGATGAGAGCACCGATACCTACGACACCATCGATTGGCTCGTGAAAAACATCCCCGGCCACAACGGACGCGTCGGCCTCTATGGCACCTCCTACCCGGGCTTCTACGCGGCGGCGGGATTGCTGTCGGGCCATCCGGCGTTGAAAGCGGTCTCGCCGCAAGCGCCGATGATCGACCTGTTCCGCGGCGACGATTACGCCCACAACGGCGCATTCTTCCTCGCCGCCAACTTCGGCTTCTATTGGTACTTCAACGAGACGCACGCCGCCCAGCCCGAACAACGTCAGCCGCGTTTCGACTACGGCACCCGCGATGGCTATGCCTTCTACCTCGCCCTGGGGCCGCTCTCTAATGCCGACGAGAAGTTCTACAAACACCGCAATCCCTTTTTCAGCGACCTGCTCCAGCACACCGCCTATGACGAGTACTGGCGCTCGCGCAGCCTGGAGCCGCACCTTCATGACATCCAGCCCGCCGTGCTGGCCGTCGGTGGCTGGTTCGACGCCGAGGATCTGCAGGGGCCGCTGCGGCTATACCGCAATGCGTCCACGCGCAATCCGCGTTCGCCCGTCGCCCTGGTCATGGGCCCGTGGGTCCACGGCGCCTGGCACGGCGACGAGAGCGACCATCTCGGCCCCGTTCAGTTCGGTCAGCAGACCTCGAAGTTTTTTGAAGACTCAATCGAAGCGCCGTTCTTTGAAAAATGGCTCAAAGACGGCCAGGACCCGCATCTGCCCGCGGCCTGGATGTTCGAAACCGGCGCCAACCGCTGGCGTCAATTCGCCGCCTGGCCGCCGGCGGCCGCGCATCCCCGGACTCTCTATCTGCGCTCGGGCGGCACGCTGGCTTTCGATCCGCCGCCGGAGCCCGCAGCTTTCGACCAGTACGTCAGCGACCCGGCCGCGCCGGTGCCGTTTACGTCTTTCATCACCCTCGGCATGGCCCAGGAATATATGGTGGATGACCAGCGCTTTGCCGCCCGCCGGCCCGACGTTTTGGTCTACCAAACTCCGCCGCTCGACTCTGACCTTACCCTCGCCGGACCCATCGGCGTGCGCCTCCACGCCTCCACCTCCGGCACGGACTCCGACTGGGTCGTGAAGCTGATCGACGTCTATCCCGCCAATGCCCCCAACCCGTCGCCCAATCCGGCTCGCGTCCAGATGGGCGGCTACCAGCAATTGGTCCGCGGCGAGCCTTTCCGCGGCCGCTTCTGGAAGAGCTTCGAACACCCCGAAGCGCTGCCGCCCAACCAGTTTGTCGAGTTCGAATACGACATGCCGGACGTCCTCCATACCTTCCTCCAGGGCCACCGCATCATGGTCCAGGTGCAGAGCTCCTGGTTCCCCCTGGTGGACCGCAACCCGCAGCGGTTCGTCCCCAGCATCCCCTTCGCCCGGCCCGAAGATTTCGTCGCCGCCACCCAGCGCATCTCCCGTTCCGCTGCCGCGCCCAGCCGGCTGGAAGTGCAGGTGCTCGAGTGAACCCACCGCGCCCGCGGTCGGCATGGCACAGCCCGCTCCTGCGGCTCCTGATCGTCACCGCCCTCGCCGTGTGCGTTCACGGTTACCACCTGGGCACCGACGATGGCGCGATCTACGTGCCCGGCATTAAGCAAGTCGCCGATCCGGCGCTGTATCCGTTCGGCGCCGAGTTCTTCCAGTCCCATGCGCGCCTGAGCGCCTTCTCGCTGCTCGTAGGCGGTTCAGCGCGCCTCACGCATCTGAGCGTCGATTGGGTGATCCTGGCCTGGTACGTCGCCGGCGTCTTTCTGCTGCTGCTGGCGGCGTGGAAACTCCTCTGCGCGCTGTTCGAAACGGATGCCGCACGCTGGGGCGGCATCGCCTTGCTGGCGGCGGCCTTCTGTGTTCCGGTGGCCGGCACGGCGCTGGCCATCGCCGATCCCTACGTCACCTCCCGCACGCTCTCCACGCCGGCCACCATTTTTGCGATCGCCTGCTTTGTCTCCGGCCAGCGCAAGCAAGCGGCCGTGTGGTGGCTCTGCACGGCCCTGCTTCACCCCCAGATGGGTTTCTACCTCGCGCTGTTCATCGCCTGCCTGGCCGTGGCCACGCGTCGCGCGCCCGCCCGCGTGGGCCACGCGCCGGCCGCGGATATCGCCGGCCTCTCGGTGCTTCCGTTCATCTTCGAATTCCAGCCCGCGCGCGGCCCCGCACGCGAGGCGTTGCTTTCGCGCACGTACTTCTTCGTCTCGCAGTGGGCCTGGTACGAGTGGATCGGAGTCTTCGCCCCCCTGGCTTTGCTGGGCTGGCTGTCAACCGCCGATCTCCGCGGCGCCCGGCCGGCGCTGCGGCCGCTGGCTCGAACTCTGGTGGCCTTCGGCCTGTTGTGCACGTTGGCCGGCATCGTGCTGACGCTTTCTCCGCGCCTGGAAAACTATACCCGCCTGCAGCCCATGCGCGCGCTGCACCTGGTCTACGTCATCTTCTTCCTGCTGTTGGGCGCCTGCGTTGGAGAATACGCGCTCCGCCGGCATGTCTGGCGCTGGCTGGCGCTCTTCGCTGTGTTGGCGGTTTCCGGTGTCCTGTTGCAAAACAGCACGTATCCCGCCAGTGCCCATGTGGAATGGCCCGGCGCAGCCTCGCCTAACCGCTGGTGCGACGCGTTTCTGTGGATCCGCGGCAACACGCCGAAAAACGCGGTCTTCGCCCTCGATCCAGCCTACATGCTGCTCCCCGGCGAGGACATGCACGGCTTTCGCGCGATTGCCGAGCGCAGCATGCTGGCCGATGCAGTCAAGGACAGCGGCGCGGTCTCGCTGTTCCCCGGGCTGGCCGCTGAGTGGAAAGCCCAGGTGCAGAGCGCGCACGGCTGGAAGCAGTTCCAGTTGCCCGATTTCGAGCGCCTGGCCGGCCTTTATCCGGTCACCTGGTTTGTGACCGAACTCCCGGCCCCGGCCGGCTTGCCCTGCCCGTATCGGAACCAGGCCGTGGCCGTTTGCCGCCTGCCCACCGTCACCGCACGCTGAAGCAGCGGATCGATCGCCGCAGTTCAACGCACCGCGATAGTGCTGTTGGTTTAATGCCGCAGGACCCCGCCTTGGGGGCGCGTCCCCTACCGCGCCCGCAACCCCGCCTTACTCCACCAACGGCCGTTGTCAATCCGTCCGAAGATATATTTCCTGTAGTCCCGCACGCGCGCCGGATTGACGTTGCACACAATCAGATCGGCCGGACCGCCGACCTTCAGCGGCTGGCTAAGGCTCATTGGAAATACGAATTTGCCACGCCCGTCAATGCGCTGCGCAGGGCTCGGAATGGCGACTTCCGATGCCGCGCCCATCGCGGTGATCTTCCCGTCCTCGACCACCACCACCGCCGGCGCGATCGGCGGCAGCACGTTGCCATCCATCAGCGTCGCCCCTTCGATCGCGTACACCGCGCGCTCGTGGTACAGAAAGTCGCAGCCGGCCAGGCCGAGAATCACCGTCACGGCGGCGCCCAGGCGAATTATCGAACCGTGCACAGCAGTTTCTCCAAATCGAGCCCGCGCAGATCTTCCACGAGAATGTCGGGCTCGCGCGCGCGCAACTCCTCCAATCCTACGACGCCGGTGCCGACGGCCACGCTGAGAAAGCCGTTGGCGCGCGCCGCGGCAATGTCGTTGGGGTGGTCGCCGATCAGCACCACCCGCGCGCCGTCCGCGATCAGTCCCCGCCGCCGCGCCTCGGCCGCCGCCCGCCCGGCCAGCTCCGCCCGCGTGCGGCCCTGTTCCGCGAACGCCCCCACGCGGAAGTAGCCGCGCAGTCCCGTGCGCTCCATCTTGCGCCATCCGATGCGGCTCAGGTTACCCGTCACCAGGCCCGCCGGCACTCCGCGTCGCCGTAGCAGCCTGAGCAGCCGCCGCGCCCCCGGACAAACCTTCGCCCGCAAATCCGGGCACGTTCTCCGGTACAGCCGCTGCGCCTCGCGCACTATCGCCGCCATCTCTCCTTCCACCACCCGCCGCGAAGCCCCTGCCGCACCCAGCATGGCCCGCAAAATGTCGCGATCGAGCATCCCCTGCACCGGAATCCCGTCCGTCGTCGCTCGCAGGCCGGTCACTCGCAGCAGCGCCCCCTCCAGCGCGGCGCGATGCTCGGGTCCGGCGCGCCGGATCAGGGTGCCGTCGATGTCGAACAGGATCAGTGCCGTTGCGCGTGCCGGTTCCGGAGCTCGCATTCACCGCCTATCATATGCCGTCAGCCCTCCGCGCCGCCGCCGACGAACAGCGCGTTGAAACTCACGCCGCCCCGCGCCGAGCGTTTACACTGGAGTTACACGATGCAGCTCATCCAGGCCGGAAAGCACCAGATTGTGGTCCTCGAATTCGATCACGACCTGCTGCGGCAGGGCGCCCAGGAGACGGGTTTTGAAATCGAGATCGACGACCAGCCCCGGGTGCTCAACGTGCTCCTCCGCGCCCCCGGCCGCGACAGCCCGCTGCTGCTGTTCGATGCCTCCGATCCCGCCAATACCGGCTGGTTCTCCCGCTGCACGTTCTATATCGACGGACGCACCGGCGCCGTCCTGCAGACGCCGTTCTTTGTGGCCAATAAACTGGACCCCTCCGGCCGCCCCAATTCCAAAGCGCTAGCGCTCCAACTGCTAAAGGAACTCCCCGCCCACTTTCGCCTCCCGGGCCGCCAGCCCGTGGCGGAAAAGACCATCTATGCCGTCTTCTTCAACTTCCTTACGGCCCTCCAGAAGGTCGGCGTCGGCCTGTGCGGGCCCGGTGTTGTGAGGCCGCTCACCGGCCGCATCGACGCCTCGGCGCGCTGAGGGCCACGCTCGCCCGGTGCTGCCGCCAGGGTTTTGAGCTTACGGTCGCGCCCGCCTGTTCCACCAGTAAGATATTGATAAGTAACAAGCAGCGGCTGTCTCTTGCGCGAATATCCTCCACGGAGGATAATATGGAGGAAAGGAGCCTGCCGTGGCCGTCCTGAACATCAAAGACGCCGAGGCTCACGCCCTAGCGGCCGAGCTCGCCCGCCGCACTGGCCACTCCCTCACCCAGGTCGTCAAGGAAGCGCTGCGCGAACGGCTCGAACGTGAGCGGTCCAGCCCACGCCGCACCGACCGCCTGGTGGAACGTGCGATGGAGCTGGGGCGCCGCATCAGCTCCCGGCCGGTCCTCGATGCCCGGACCCCGGACCAGATTCTCGGCTACGACGACTCGGGGCTCCCACGCTGATGGTGATCGATTCGTCCGCCATCCTGGCCATCGTTTTTCAGGAACCCGAGGCCCGCCGCATGGCCGAGGCGATTGCAAGCGCGCCCGTGCGCCGCATGTCGGCCGTCAACTGGCTCGAATCGCTGCTGGTCGTGGAGGCCCGCCATGGCGGCGAGTCGGCCGATGCGACGCTGTTGCTCATTCGCGATCTCGATATCGAGGCCGTGCCTTTCGACCTGGAGCAGATGCACGAGGCTCGCTGCGCCTGGCAGCGATTCGGCAAAGGCCGGCATCCCGCCGCGCTGAATCTCGGAGACTGTTGCGCCTACGCCGCCGCCATCACCAGCGGCGAGCCGCTGCTGTACAAGGGTGAGTATTTTCAGAAAACGGACGTCGACCAGGCCCCATGGTGACGCCGCGCGCGTCCATAGCCGGATCTGAAATCCCTCAAGCTGCCGCCACCGCCGCGGCCACCACGGCTTCCACTTCGCGGCGATAGGTGTCGCGCAATTCCGGTGTCGTGGCCTCGAAACGCAGCACCAGCACCGGCTGCGTGTTCGAGGCGCGCACCAAACCCCAGCCGTGCGGGAACAGCATCCGCACGCCATCCACGTCGACCACTTCCTGCCGCGCCGTGAAGTACGCCTTCACGCCTTCGACCACCGCGAACTTCTTCTCGTCGGGGCAATCGACCCGCAGCTCCGGCGTCGCGAAGAGTTGCGGCAGCATCCCG
>Ga0302319_10004080_pt1 | contig 30178 bp, 25 predicted proteins | sample Bog_T0_2_FD_203319 | JGI IMG/M metagenome (GOLD analysis project Ga0302319, IMG submission 203319) | Peat permafrost microbial communities from Stordalen Mire near Abisko, Sweden - Bog_T0_2 | ecosystem: Environmental > Terrestrial > Soil > Wetlands > Peat | place: Sweden: Abisko, Stordalen Mire... | reverse complement strand
CAGGTTCTTACAACAATCGCGATCTTGTGCGGCCCAATTACACCGTGCCAAATGGAACCGTTGTCACCGGAAACTGCGCCACCGACGGCAACGGCATCATCATCGACAGCAACCGCGGCCAACAGACCGATGGCGTGCCTTATCAAAGTGCGTCATTGATCTTCGGAAATCTCACCTACAACAACGGTGGCCGCGGCATCCATATTTATGAAAGCGATAATATATCTGTAATAAACAACACTTCCTATCAAAATATTTCGGACCCCTTGTTATGCGATCCATCCCATCAAGGGGAAATATCGGTCATCCAGGCTAAGAATCTCTCCCTGTTCAATAACATTGCAGTCTCGGCCGGCATTGCCCGTACGCTCGTCGATGGAAATACCAACGGCAGCGTTTGGAAACACAATTTGTCCTATGGTTCTACCACTGGCTTCGATCACTCCACGAACCTGATCTTTGACCAGAGCAATTTTGCTGGAGCCGATCCAATGTTTGTGGCCCCATCCACCAATCCGTCCGTCGCAAACTTCACGCTGCGGCCCGGCAGCCGAGCCACCGGAATGGGTGCGCCCTTCAGCACCAGCCAGACGGACCTGTCAGGAAATGTTTCCACGGCAAACAGCCCTGTCAATCTGGGCGCATACTTCAAATGAATCTGTGACCCCAAAACCACCCAGAGCTTGCGGCCACTGAAGAGCAAAACTGTACGCCGCAAGGGCCTTTCGGGCCTGGAGAAGCCTCAAATTACGCCACGCGCGTTACATCCGCGGCACTCAGTCCCTTGGGCCCCTGCTGACAAACAAACTCCACCGACTCGCCCTCATTTAATGTCTTGTATCCACTCTCCTGAATCGCGGAAAAATGCACAAACACATCCTCACCGCTGGAACGTTGAATAAACCCAAATCCCTTGGCCCCATTGAACCACTTCACCACGCCTTGCTCTTTCATCTGCAACCTCCTTGATTTGTTCAGAGCGTCAACCCAACTGCCACCGCACACCAGCCCAGCGCATCCGAGGAAACTTGAAATCACTCCCAGGCTGGGTCGCCTCCCTGAACATTTAAGCCACCCATGCAAACAGGCCTCCCTGGCCGCACAGGCAGCACAATGATTTGAACCGTAATCCCTTTATGGCAGGAATGAAATAAGGATTCAATAAGAAAACCAGCATCAACCAATAACGATCGGTTCACACACGCGCTCTTTCGAGAGGCTATCCTTGAAGCAGCACCCATGGAACATCCCCGCCGGAAACTTCACCGGACATTTCAAGGAGCAGCACTTGGCAGACTTTCCCGATCCGTTCAAAGGAATCGAAGCACCTCACCCCGCAGCCGATCAAGTCTATGTCGAGCCAGCGGTGGTCTCAAAATGGTACCAGTGGCGCAAGGACGGCACCGCCCTCTTCGCCTACCTGCTCGACAGTGAAGTGCATACCTTCGCCTTCAGCGTCGCCGCCAACGCCATCCTCTCCTTGATCCCATTTATCGTGCTGCTCTATACGTTGGCCAAGGCCGTCCCCGGCTCTACAACGATGGTGGCGGCCGTCAACGAGATGGTTCACTACTTCTTGCCGTCGAATCAGGACTTTTACACTCTATACCTGGACAAGGTGGCGCCGGGGAACGGCGTAAAGACGCTTTCGCTACTGATGATTCTGATCTCCTGCACGGGAATCTTTTTGCCGCTCGAAGTCGCGCTCAACCAGGCCTGGGGCGTCACCAAGAGCCGCAACTACATCTCCAACCAGGTCGTTGCCTTCGGGCTTGCGCTGTTCATGCTCCTGCTTGCGGTAATCAGCATTCTGCTCAACGCCGGTGAGAAAGGGTTGTTGACGATCGTCTTCTTTCATCACACCGATAACGTCTTCTTCAACGGACTGAGCTATATTTGGTTATCGCTTTCCACCGGCATAGCTTCCATCCTTTTCTTCTTTTCCATTTACTGGGTTTTGCCCAACCGCAAAGTTCCGTGGCGCCCCGTTCTGCGCACCTCGATTGTGACCGGAATCGTGTGGCTTATTGCGAAACTAATCTTCGTGGCCGTGCTGCCGCACCTCGATCTGAACGCGCTTTATGGGCCGTTTCGCGTCTCCGTCAGCTTGCTGATGTGGGCGTATGTGTCCGGCCTCATCCTCTTCGCCGGCGCCCAGTTCAGCGTAACCCGCTGGGGCGACAAGAAAAGCTAAGAGGCTAGCCAGTCAGCAAGCCAGTGTGTCCGAAAGTCCGCCGCTGACCTGCTGCCTTGCTGACCCGCTTCCCACGCCATCACTGCACCTTGAACGCCTTCACCGCAATCGCATTCGGCCCGCGCCCCGTCGGCAGAATCGTAAACAGCGACCGCGTCCCCGCCCGCACCACCGCAATGTCATCCGACCGGTTATCGACCACAAAGATCAGAAACCCATTGCTCGAAAACGCCATCGCTACCGGCCCATCTCCCACGTGAATCGAAGGGCTTAGCCGTCTGCCGTCCTCCACCCCATAAGCCGTCACATACTGCGAACGGAAGTTCGCCACATACAGCAGCGAATTGTCGCTCGACACCAGCCCGCGCACCGGCTCATCCCCCATAAGGTAGGCGCCGCCCACATCGTCCGTGCCGGTAACCACTTCGCTGATCGAGTCGCTCGCCGAATTCGAAACGAACAGCTCGCCGCCGTCCGGCTTCAGCGCCAGGTGCACTGGCGCGCGGCCCACGTCCAGCAGCGCCTCCAGCCGATCCGGCTGCCCAGGATTGAACTTCGAGTCCGCCAGCGCAATCGCCATGATCTGGTGCCCGCCCGAGCAGGCCACAAACGCCTTCGTTGAATCGGGCAGAATCGTCACAGCCGCGGCGCCAGGGCAGCCTTCGAACATCGCCCTCACCCGATGCGCCGCCGCATCCACCACGCTCACTGACTCGCCCCGCCGATTGGCAACCACCAGCGTCCTGCCGTCCGGAGTAATGCGGGCATCCACCGGCCCATCTCCAGCGCCAATCTCCCCGACATCCCGCCGCGCTTTCAGGTCAATCACTGAGACGGAGTTCGACCCCGCGTTGGCAACGTAGGCCAATGACCCATCCGCGTCCAGATCGATCGAGAGCGGCTCCAGCCGCAGCGGAATCGTAGCCTCCACCGCGTTGTCCTCGGTCCCGATCACGGTCAGCGATCCCTGCCCGCCCGCCGGACCGGAGTTCACCACGTACACTTCATTCCGCGCCGGGCTTGCCGCGACCGCCACCGGGTTCCGCCCCACCGGGATCTCGCGATCAATGCGCACATCCACCACATCCAACACCGTCACAGTGTCGCTGCCGCCGTTGGTCACATAGGCATACTCGCGATAGTTAGCCGGATATTGCGGGAAATCCTGCTTGCGGCAGCCTCCCGCAAGCAACAATGCGCACAAAGACGCAGCCAGAATAACCCGCCACCCTCGGGACGTTCGAGCCTCTTGCGATGCGTTCATTCCCTCAGTCCGCGACTGCAGTCGCATGAGCACGCTGCAAGCGCCGCGACACCACCGGCGCAATCTGCTCAATCTCATCCATCATGCGCACAAACTGGTCGGGATAAATCGACTGTGGGCCGTCGGACAGCGCCTTCTCCGGGTGGTTGTGCACTTCCACCAGAATGCCGTCGCAACCAGTCGCAACCGCTGCCCGCGCCATCGGCAACACACTGTCTCGCTTGCCCGTGCCGTGGCTCGGGTCAACAAGAATTGGCAGGTGGCTCACTCTTTGAACGGCGGGAATAATGCTCAGATCCAGCGTATTGCGCGTGTGGTCGGCAAACGTCCGCACTCCCCGCTCACAAAGGATCACCTGGTAGTTGCCCTCGCTCATGATGTATTCAGCCGACATCAGAAACTCTTCCAGCGTCGCCGAAAGCCCACGCTTCAGCAGTACCGGCTTGCGCAGCTTCCCGGCCTTTTTGAGAAGCGAGAAGTTCTGCATGTTCCGCGCGCCAATCTGGATCACATCGGCCCACTCGGCCACCAGCCCCAGCGTCTCGCTGTCAATCGCCTCGGTCACAATGCGCAACCCGTAGCGTTCGCGAATCTCCGCCATGATCTGCAGCGCCTCAAGCCCGAGTCCCTGAAATGCGTAGGGCGAGGTGCGTGGCTTGTACGCGCCGCCGCGGAAAAACTGCGCTCCACCAGCCGCAACAACCTCGGCAATCTCGAATGCCTGGTCGCGCGTCTCAATCGAGCACGGCCCGGCAACAATGGCCAGATCCCGCCCGCCGATAGTCGCCTCCGGGCAACTGCCATGCTGCGGAAAATGAATGACAGTGTCTTCTTCCTTCACGTCCCGGCTGGCCAGTTTGTAGGCCTTTGAAACGCGAATCACTTCCGCCACGCCGGAGAGTTCTTCAATGTTTCCGCGTTCCACCTCACCCTTGTTACCGGTGATGCCGATGGCGGTGCGCTGTGCTCCGGGAAGTGGATGAGCCCGAAAGCCCAAATGCTCAATGTACTCGCAGACCGCCTGGATTTGCTCCGCTGTCGCCTGCGCTTTCATCACAACCAGCATGACAAGCCCCCAAACCGTCAGTTTATCCCCTTGCTCGGGGAAGGGCAATTGTTTTGCTGGAAGGAGCGCTTTAGCGATGCCGTACGGACGGGAGATGGTGTGCAGAGAAATGGCTTTCTCTCGGACTTTAGGGTGTTTTCGGATTCGCTACAGACTCCCGTGCTCCATCCATTTCGCGCTTTTCAGCGGAATGGGTGGGATACCACCGAAGTTCGGGTCTACTCAATTTTTGGAAAATGCTTCAGAAGCCCAGCGACGAGTTCGTCACCGATTGGGCCACAGCGTTCACCCGATCGCGCGTAACATCCATCTCGCCAGTAACCACCGGAACCTTGCGGGCAAATGTGGGCGCCTTGCTGGTTGCCTGTCTTGCCGCTTGCGCGCCACCCTTTACCCAGCCGGAAGCGCCGCCGCCAAGCCAGGCGCCGGAGCCAAGATGCGCAGTAATCGAGTTCTTCATCCCCTCAAACTGCAAGCGCGCCGTCGTTGCATTGCGACTTAGGAATTCGCCGGCCTGGTGAGGGATCGCTTTGATTTGGTAGGGAAGTTCCGCAGAGATTGAACTGATGGTCGAATCGACGTGTGCGATGGCCGAATCAGCAATAGAGTCCAGCGCGCTGGCCGAACCGCTCTGGCTCATTGAGTTCACGAGGGAGGTGTGCAGCAGGGCCGCACTTAGGAGCGCCAGCGATCCCGCGACGGAAGACCTGAAGGCGAATTTCCTGAAAGTGAGCATAGCGCTCCCTCAATTCTTTAAGTTTAGAATTAGTCGTCCAGTTCGTCGGCGGCTTCAGCGCCAGACTTCGCAGCCACAATCGCGGGTGCAACCACCATTCCAATAAACGCAAGGGCAATCAACAAGTCGTGCATATGTGTCTCTCCTTGGGACGGCTCCATGGAACCTGTCCACATCTGAATCATCTGCCGGAGAGAAAAGGATTTAAATCCCACAAACACGTCGTCTTTATGTCCGTGGGTGCTATTCGAATACCACTTTCGTGGTAGCCCTGCTGGGTCAATCGGTGCACACAGAGATTCTCGCTCCCAGGAGGAAGTCGGGATATTAATCTAAACTACTTATTCTATTAGCCTTGGGAGACATTCGAAGTGTCTAGCGTGGATTGCGTGCGTTCCTTGCCGCTTCCCGCTTCTGCGCGCGCCATTTCAGTCCCAGCCAGCCCAGATAGCCCAACTGAATTGCCCACGTCACCACATAGGCTGCCACCATGAACTGGTGATCGAGAATCGCGCGTTCGTCCATTGTTTACCCCCTTCGTACTGAATGTCTGTCTGTTGCGCTAAGCGTTCAGTGCTTCTTGCGCTTCCTGAGCGGCGATCCTCTGATGCCCCCGCTCCACGCGATACCGAAGCAAAAGAATCAGGACGCCCCAGGAAAACCAGGCCAGCATATTCCACATCAGAGCGCCCACCATCGACGGGTCCATGCCGGCGCTCGAGTCCCCGCCAAACACCGGTGCCGGATGCTGGGTGCGCCACCAGCGGTTCGACATGTAAACAATCGGCACGTCCAGCGCGCCAAAAATCCCCAGCACCGCCGCCAGCGTCTGCATCTGCGGCCCTGCCACAAACCGCCGCAGCAGCAAGTAGCTCACATAAATCAGCCACAAGACAAGGGTGGTGGTAAGCCGTGCGTCCCACGTCCACCAGATACCCCAGGCACGGCGACCCCAGATCGGTCCCGTAGTCAGCACAACCGTGCAGAACACCACACCAACCTCGGCCCCGGCCAGCGCCCATGCATCTGCGGCCTGCGCCCGCAGCGGGTTACTGCGACGATATGCCAGAAATCCAATCGACCCGATCAGCGAGACAGCAAAAAACAGGAATGCAACCGATGCGGATGGCACGTGGTAATAAATAATGCGAAAGATCTCGCCTTGCATCGCGTCGTTGGGCGCGACGTAGATTGCCTGGTAAAAGCCCCAGACCATCAGGGCGACGGTGACCACAGCAAAAATTCCAATGGCAAGTTTCTTCATGGAGTGTCCTAAGGAACTCTAATAGTCTACGCCGCGTAGCGCATGTGATCTTCCTCACATCGATGGAGAGGCACACCGCAGCCCTTAGACGCGCGCCGATGTGTTCCCCTGACTCTTCCCGCTCTTGCCCGGCTTCACCCGCAGGTTGTTGATGGCGTATTCAATGAAACGCGGCTCAAAATGCGCTGGCTCGCCCATAAATCGGCACGTCGCAACCACCTGGTCCACAATAAACCGCGGATGATACGCGGCCAGTTCCAGCCCTTTTTCCTGCGTAATCATTACCACAATCGCGTGGAAGGTCTCGTCCGACAGCTCAACCCCATGCTTTTCGCACTCGTTGTCGAAAATGCTCCGGTAATTCTCAAGACTCGGCGCCCCCACTTCGATCTTGTACGGCAAGCGCCGAAGAAATGCCGTGTCCATCAGGTCTTCCGGATCAAGGTTGGTCGAAAAGATGATCAGCTCTTCAAACGGAATGCTGAAGGTCTTCCCGGTGTGCAGTTTCAGGTAGTCGATGCGGCTTTCCAGCGGCACAATCCACCGGTTCAGCAGGTTCGTCGGGCTCACCAGTTGGCGGCCAAAGTCGTCGATCACGAAACATCCGCCCAGCGCCTTCATGTGCATCGGAGCCTCATAAAAATTCCCGCCACGGTCAAAGCGCAGATCCAGCATCTCCAGCGTCAATTCACCACCTGTCAGAATGAATGGCCGTTTGCATGGAACCCAGCGCGCGTCGAACTCATCCAGGCGCAGAAACGATGACGATGCGTCGTCCTTCGCAGGTTCCACAGCCAGCGGAAAATGAACACTGGCGTCATACACCCGGATCACCTGGCCATCGACGCTCACCGCGTAGGGCATATAAATCACGTCGCTGAACACATTCCCCAGGCACTGCGCCACAGAAGACTTCCCATTGCCAGGAGGCCCGTAGAGCAGAATTGCACGCCCCGAGTTGAGCGCCGGCCCGCATTGCTCCACAATACTGTCGTCGAATTTCAGCTTCCCAAACGACTCCCGAATCCTGTCGAACGAGATGATCTCGTTGGTCAGCTTTTGCAGGCTCACCTGCTCCGTAAACTGCTCCAGAGTCACCGGTGCCGGGCCCACATATCGCTGCTGCTCCATGGCATTAATCGTCCAGCGACGCCCTTCCTCCGTCATCGAGTAACGCATGTCGACCAGGCTCTCGGCATCGCGCATACCCAGGTTGTGCAGCAACTTGCGGTCGATCGCCATTTGCACCAGGTCGAGCACAATGTGGTAAGGCAGTTTGATGGCCGCCACAAACTGGCGGTTCGATTCCAGCCGGCCCGAGTAGATCAGCTTCATCAGCAAGCTCAGTAGATCGGCCTCGTCCAGCCCAGTAGACACAAGATGCGCGGGCTCCGACGGAATGCGATGAATGAATGAGTCAAGACTGCTTTGCCGAATCGCGCCGATAGCCACAAGAATGTCGCCAAGACGCCCCCCGTGGATTGCCTGCAATTCGACCGCCCGGTCAACTTCTTCCTGCTTGACCAGCTTCACCCGCACCAGCAGGTCTCCCAATCGCATCCTGGCTCCGATGACGCCCTCCTCTTTCAAGCCCCTTGCCCATTCGATTGCTTCAACCGGCAAGTCGGGCCCGCTCAGCCAACATTCTACAGAACCCCGGCAGTCCCAACGAACCAGCCCGCGGCACCCCGTTCCTGCAACATCTATACTTGAAATTTGCCGGCCTGGTACGCGTTGACCGTCATTCAGCACGTCCCGGCGCACTGCGTGTTACGCGCAAGATGAAGTTCATCGGAGAATCACCTGCTTTGAGCGACAACGAAGAGTTGGATCAGTCGAACTTTGCATGGGTGGCTGAGCGCGCCGCGTGCACACTGCCCACGGTCTACGCGACCCTCAGGGCCGACGTCGCCACCGACGTGCAGGCGCGCAATGCCGTTCGACCGGAAAATGCTGCCTATCAATTCCTGATCGAAGACAAAGTGAAGCAGTTTTCCGTCGTACTGCAGGCAAAGGACTTCAGCCGGTCGGTAACCTTCCAGTTGGAAGATCACGCCATCCTCGTTCTCGACCACAGCGGCAACCAGATGTTCGAAGTCACCCTCAACTTCAACGACATGGGAAAATGCCGCATGAAAGCCAAGGAAGAAAACCGCGAGCCCTGGCAAGTCCGCCGCATGGCCCTCGAAGACCTCCTCTTCCGCCTCGTCTAAACTTTCTGCCTATCCCCGATGCGGGCAGCTCTTCGTATTGATGCACCCCTCTGCCAGCCTCAGCCGCTCCACCGGCCGTCCGCCCACCAGGTGCTCAATCACAATCTCTTCGGCATCCGTGGGCTGCACATTCCCGTACCAAACCCCCTCGGGATAAACCACCACAGTCGGCCCGTGTTCGCATTGATCCAGACACCCGGATTTATTCACACGGATTCGACCGCCAAGTCCCGCGGCCTTCGATAGTTGCTGCAGTTGGGTAAACAGTTCGCTCTTGCCGTCGGCAGTACACGACGGTCGAGGAGCATCGGCGGGGCGGGTATTATGGCAAACGAAGATGTGGCGCTCAAAAACGGGCAAGCAGTATTCCTCCTGAATTGAGCCGGCTGAATCGTCCCAGGGAAGCCGGCTGATTCCAGACTAACGGGTGCGCCCTCAAATTCCTGAATCCGCCCACAAGCGAAGTTTCCCAAGGGCGGGCGCATCAAGTCGAATGACCTCTGACAAACGACAACTGAGAACTGAGAACTGAAAACCGACAACTTCCCTCACTTTCCACAATCACCCCCCGCTGCCCCGGCCCCATCTGCGAAAATAGAACCTTGACTATGAGCTCGGACAATCTGCTTTCGCTAAAAGACGACATGGTGGCCTTCATTGAAGGGCACGGCCTCAAGCGCCTGCCCGGTTACGTCACCGAAGATATTCCCTCCATCCTGTGGGAGGGACAGACCAACCCCGACGCGTGGAAAGACTTTGTCGAGATGGCCAAACACGTCGGCGCTCCCTTCGTCACCTTCAGCGAAATGACGCTGGAGCGCGAGGAACTCGACGCGCTCGTCGAAGAAGCCGGCGAGATGAACTTCCCCGATGAAGAGGCCACCGAACTGGTGGAAGCACAGTGGCTGCGCAAGTATGCCGGCAACCTGGGCTACATCCAGCTTGGCTTCGTTTACCAGGGCCTCGTCTTCCTCCATGAAACCACCACCGAGTGGTACGAGCGCTTCCAGACCCTGCTTGAAGACATTGAAGCCTTCCAGGACATCGTCATCGACGATCACGACCACGATCACGACGAGGACGAGTAAGCACAGTGAGCGCGGCACGCGCTGATCTCAATCCTGCCGAAGTCAATGCTATTGGCCCGAAGCCGGCCCATCGCCGCCCCAATCAGCGCTGGCAGTTTCCCGAGCACGTCGCAGACTCGTTTGCAGCATCCGCAGCTCTGGCCGCAGCCGCGCGCATCCCTCAAGTCCTCGCCGAACTCCTCGTAGCCCGCGGCATCACCGACCCCGAAGCCGCCTTCGCCTTCCTCAATCCGGAAATCTCCCACCTCCACGATCCGCACCTCATGCTGGGCATGGATGCAGCCGTTGCTCGCCTCGAAAAGGCCATCCAATTCCGCGAGCCAGTGCTGCTCTACGGCGACTACGATGTCGACGGCACCACCGCCGTCGTCCTGCTCAAGACCGCCCTCGAAATGCTCGGCGGCCTTGTGCGCTTCCACGTCCCCCATCGCCTGCGCGAAGGCTACGGCCTGCAATCGAGCGTGATTGAAGCCGCGTATGCCGGGGGCGTCCGCCTGGTCATCACTGTCGACACCGGAATGCGCGCCTTCGCCGAAGCGGAAACCGCCCGCAACCTGGGTCTCGACCTCATCATCACCGACCATCACCTCCTCGAAGCCGGAGACGCCGTCCCGCACGCATTGGCCATTCTCAATCCCAACCAGCCCGGATGCGCTTACCCTGAAAAATCCCTCTGCGGCGCAGCCCTTGCCCTCAAGCTGGCGCAGGCAGTTCTCGAGCGGCGCGACCCCATCCGCACCCGCGAAAAAACCCTGCCAAGCTTCCTCAAGATGGCCGCCATCGCCACCATCGCCGACGCAGTGCCCTTGCGTGGCGAAAACCGTGTCATCGCCACACTCGGGCTGCGTGCCCTGCGTCAACCAGCCGGCGCTGGCCTGCGCGCCCTCTTTGCCGCTGCCGCACTCGACCCCGCCGCAAAACAAATCACCGGCTTCGATGTAGCCTTCCGCCTCGCCCCGCGCATCAATGCCGCCGGCCGCATGGACGTCGCCTCCGAAGTAATCGAGCTCTTCACCACCCGCCACGCAACCCGCGCCAATGAACTCGCCGCAAAACTCGAACGCCTCAACCGCGAACGCCGCGACACCGAAGCCTCAGCCCTCACCGCCATCCAAACCCGTCTGGCCAGCGATGAAGAACTCGCCGCTGATCACCTCCTGCTCGTCGACGGCGACGGCTGGCATCGCGGTGTCATCGGCATCCTCGCCTCGCGCGTGGTCGAACGCACCGCCAAGCCCGCCATTGTTGTCAGCATTGAAGACGGCATCGCCCATGGTTCCGGTCGTAGCGTTGATGGGTTCCAGCTCCTCAATGCCCTGGAAAGCTGCCCCGGCCTCTTCACTCGTTTTGGCGGCCACGCCTTCGCTGTCGGCTTTGCCATGCCCGCCGAGAATCTGCCCGAGTTGAAACTCCGCCTGCGCGCCTACGCCGCCGAACATCTCGCCAACCGCGAGCCGGAACACATTCTCCGCATCCACGCCGAGCTCCCCCTCGACCGCATCACCCCAGTGCTCGTCGGATGGCTCCGCAAACTGGAGCCGCTTGGCCACGGCAACCCAGAGCCCATCTTTGTCGCGCGCCGCGTTCGCCTCGCCACAGCGCCCCGCCTCATGAAAGAGCGCCACATCCGCCTCGAACTTATCCAGGAACTTACCCAGGATCTGGCTCAAGACTCGCCCCAGCCCCCACCCCCATCCAGTGGAAGCCGCAGCATGCGCGCTGTCGGCTGGGATCTCGCAGCGCAAGCGGCATCGCTCGGACTGAAACAGGGCAGCCTCATCGACATTGCCTACCGCATCCGCGAAAACGACCACCCCGAGTTCGGCGGCATCGAAGTCGAAATCGCCGGCCTTCGCCTTCACCAGTAGACCCCCAAAAAACAAGGCCCACGATATTCTGTGGGCCCTTCTGCGTTCTGAGGAAATCATTCCTGCGAGTCGTGCTATTTCGGCCGCTCTTCAGGCTTTGCCGCTTCCTTCGGTGCCGGCCTGGGCGCTGGCTTCGCCGCCGCTTGTGGGGCGGGCCTTTGGGCGGGTCGTGCCGCAGCCGGTGGTGCAGGCCTCGGTGTGGCGGGCCTTGCGACTACCGGAGCGGCCTTCGGGGCGGCTCTCTCTTCTGGCTTGGCTGCCTCCACTGGCGCGGGTCTTGGCGCGGCTACCGGCCTCGGTGCAGCTTTCGGCTCGGCTTTCGGTTCCGCAATTGGAGTTGCCTTCGGAGCTGGCCTCTCTGCCGTCTTCGGCGCAGCCTTCGGTTCAGCTTTCGGTGCCGCGGCCGGCTCAGCCTTCGGTGCAGTCCTGGTAATCGCCTTCGGTTCAGCCTTCGGCGCGGCAGTCGGCTCTGCCTTGGGTGCAGTCCTGGTCATCGTCTTCGATTCAGCCTTCGGCGCAGCCACTGGTGCAGCTTTCGTTGCCGCCCTCGGCTCGGCATTGGGTGTCATTTTGGGAGCCGACGCCGGTGTAGCCTTCGGCTCGGCCTTCGGTGCTGCCGCCGGAGCAGCCTTCGTGGTAGTCAAGGCTACAGCCTTCATCCCCTTCGGAGGAGCCTGGTGAGCTGCAGCCAACGGCTTAGCGAGTACCAGTTTCGCCGGATGCCCCCCATTGGCCTTGGCATAGGACGTCTTGTCGACCCTGGCCGCCGCAATGTGTTGTGTCTGGTAGCTCGTAGGCGCGGTATGCGGTTGCCTTGCTGCCTCCTGCTCCCGCTCGTTCGCCTGGTGCTGAATTCCGCCCGGCCCGCCGTTGTACGCGACGTGATTCGGGTTGGCCACCACGCCCTGCTCCACAATCGTTTGGTTCACATACGTGGTGCGGATGACGGTGACATTCACTTGCGTCACCGCGGTGTTATAAGCAAACTCGCCGCCACGCCACTCGCCGCCCGCAAACCCGATCCCGCCAAACCCAAACCCGTAATTCACCCCGCCGTAGTAGCCCACCGTCTGGCCCCAGTATCCCTGGTGGAACCCGTACTGCCCGCTGTTCCATCCCCAGTAAGGAGGCGTCCACAACGCACCGCCGTAAGGAGCAGGCACCCACGCGCCGGGAACCCAGAAGTAGTCGGCCCCGCCGTAGGCCCAATACCCAGGCGTCCACATCAGGTTAGGCTCCGGGCACATCGGCTGCTCATAAATCGGCAGAATCGGGGGCGCAAAACCAACGTTAATGCTTACCCCCATGCCGAAGCGAACCTGTGCGTGTAGTGCAACCGGTACCACGGACAACACCAGCGGAAGGACAAGAAAACCAGCCAAACTAACTAGGCGCATGCGGAGAACCTCCTGGCTCCTGCGTGCGATGTCCGTTCGGAAGTGAATCTTCCCTGGGCGGAGTGCAGGCATGGGAACCATGTTGCGACACTAGCCCGCGCTCCACTCGAGTTCTGATCAAATATGCTCAAAGTTCAGGCGGCCCGGCCCACTTCCGCATCAAGGTCGAATACTGATCCCCATACCAAAAACGTGCCGTGCCTGCAGATTCACCGGCAGCGCCACATACGGCGGATACGGTGCCGGCAGCCCCGTTGGCAGCACCGCCGTGCCGATATTCCCCGCCACCTGCCCAATCCCCGCATCGAACGCAAAGTGCGGATGCTCCCTTTGCGTAATGCGTACGGCATAATCGAGCGTGGTCGGCAGGTGGCCGCCCCCCGGCAGCAGCAGGCTCAGGTTCTGCGCCGTGTGCGGCTCCTGCGTAAACCCGGCCGAAGGCACAAACACCGTCTTGAATGGCCCCGGCAGCGGAATCCCCAGCCCGCCAAACAGCCGTCCCGCAAACCGCGTGCTCTGCCCGCCAATGCCAAATATCGTCCCGTTCGTCGCCTTCCATCCCAGGTTCACCAGGAACGGGACCGGCGGCTTGGCCCAGGTCTTGGTCGCCGAAATGTAAATGTCCCCGTTTGTGTATGCCTTCGCCGGCACCACCGCACCCTCCAGCGCAGCAACCTCCTGGATAATCGCGCCGGAAACGAATCGGTCGTCCGTCCTCACCAGCCCGCCCACCGCCAGCCCCGGCGTCCATGGGCCAAACTGTCCATCCTTGATCGCCACCACCTTGCCGTGGAAGATGTTCTGACCATTAAAATTCCACAGGTTGCTGAACGCCCCGTCCGCCGGATTCGTGGCATCTCCCATCGTGTGGTAGCTGCGCGTGTACCCCACCTCCGCCCGGTTCGCAAACCCCTCCGTAATGCTGAAGGTCTGAAAGTTGCCAATCACCGTCTTGGCGTTGATGAAGTGGTATCCAATCGCCGGGTGCGAAAAAAAATGCTTCTTCCCGGATTCCACCACATAGGCCGTCGGCGTCAGAAATCCGCCCGTCTGCCCTTCTAATGTCAGGTTTTGTGCGTTTGCGCGCCCGGCCATCAGCGAAGCCACAAGAATTATGCCGGAAACAGACAGCTTAAAGGATTTAAGAAGAGTCACGTTGATGCCCAACTTTCATGTTCATCCGAGTTCACAAGAGACACCGGAAGGCTCCCTGATTACGTTCCAAAACCCTCCTGTTGTAACACAAACGCAACACACTCGTCTCTTGCCCGCTTCACCTTCCTCCAGACTGGAGATTCCCCGCTCCCTGCAATGCTAAACTCACCCCATGTCCCCCGGTCTCTTTATCACCCTCGAAGGTCTGGACGGGTCCGGAAAAACCACGCAGATCCGCCGCCTCGCCGCCTGGCTCAAAACGCGCTATCCCGCTGACGAAACCGTCCTTACCCGCCAGCCGGGAGGCACTGAAACCGGCGACCGCATCCGCACTCTGGTCCTCGACTCCCGCTCCACCGCCCTCGATCCCATGACCGAAATGGCTCTTATGTTCGCCGACCGCGCCCAGGCCATCGCCGAAGTCATTCAACCCGCCCTCGACGCCGGCAAAATCGTCCTCTGCGACCGCTTCACCGACTCCACCGAAGCCTACCAGGGCGGCGGCCGCCAGCTCGGCTCGGATACGGTGCTCGCTCTCCACCGCCTCATCTGCCGCAACCTCCAGCCCGACCTGACCCTCCTGCTGTTGCCCGCCCTTGAAGCCTCCCTTGACCGCGCCCGCCGCCGCAACAACCGCACCGCCGACCAGAACGGCCCCGACGAATCCCGCTTTGAAGCCGAGCAGGACGCCTTTTACCGCCGCGTATGGGAAAAGTATCACGAGATCGCCCGCCGCGAGTCCAACCGCGTCGTCCTGATTCAAGGCGACCTCTCGATCGACGAAGCACACGAACAGATCGCCGCAGCCGTCGGCAACTTGCTGATTACAGCACTCGAGAGAACCTGACCGGCATCCATGCGGCTCGCAAAGGCTGTCCACTCCCCAACCTGCAGCCATGGACCCATTGAACCTAGCCCGCTGCAGGCACATTAATGGATTCCGGCTGCGGAAGGATTGTGGTCAGTTGCCGGCTTGTTCGGCTTGAATCCCGCCGAGGGGCATCAAAACCAGGTAACCCTCCGATTTGCCAGCGGAACAAGTAAACACCGCATCGCGCAGGATCCCCGCATTCGAATTGCTGGGGACGAGATGGGGGAGGCTTAGTTGGCGGATTGCTTCATTCACTTTTTCCGGGATGGGGTCGCCACCAACGCGCATTACCTCCAAAGGTCCTGAAGATCCGATCTTCAGCCGGAAGGTGGACGACGCGAATTTCTCACACCTGCCTCCGACCTTCAATTCGAAGGTTCGTTCCTCCTGCAGTGTCTGCGCGGTGGCAGGCTTGCCTTCCAGGCTTACGCTGGCTGCTTTTAATCGGGTGATGCTGTCCTGCAATGGCTGCCAGTCTGGGGTGTTCGCAGGCTTTCCGTGCAGTTGGGTGGCGGCCAATTCATAAATGCGCAGCGCCGCGCTGTTCTTGCCTTCGGCTTCAAGAGCCTGGCCGTAGTGAAGACCGATTGTCACTTCGGGCCGGTTCTTCCAGGCTGCCTCCAGATAATTCCCCGCTTCGTCCTGCTTCTTTTGTCGCAGCAGAATGTAACCGAGTGTGTCCCAGCTGGCCACCAGGAGGGAGACCCGGCCGAAACTCTCCTGATTTGCCTCACTGGCACTGGCCATGGCGGTCTGTCCCTCCAGGATCGTAATAGACTTGCGCGAACTCTTTTCAGCAAGCGAGAGATCGCCATCGGCTTCGGCCAGAATATAGGCGCCGTTGTTCAAGCTGTTTGGACCTTCCGTGGAACCGGAAAGAACCTTGGTTGCAACTTCGGCCGCATCAGTCTTTTTGTTGTTGCGAATGAGAAGATCTCCGAGTCCGTAGAGAATCGCGGGATCGTCAGGCTTGGCCTTGTCGGCCTTGCGGAGAGTGGCAATGGCATCCTCGATACTTCCAATCGTCTGCTGGCCAGCCAGCATGAGGCCGATGGTTGAGTTGGCTGGATCGCGATCAAAGGCCGCCTTCAGCACAGAAATTGCTTCCTCCGTTTCAGACCGACGCATCAAGAGTCCGGCGTAGAGCTGCACCGGATAGGATTCGCCCGGATAGTTTGCAATTTCATGCTGAAAGTACTTCTTTGCGTCGTCCGGATGGTTCTGCACCATCGCTATATACCCATAGTTGCTCCACAGCCACGGCTGCTCCGGATTGATCTTCTTCGCCTCGTCCAGCTTCTCCAATGCCGCACTGTAGTCGTGCCTCTTCTCCAGGTCGTTGGCCTCGGTAACCAGGGTTGCGGCCTGAAGATTGTTCACGCCTGGCTTGGGAGGATGAGCACCCTCGCCAGCTGTAGCGCTCGATGTCAGTTGAACCCAGGCCATTTTGTCCAGGGAAATACTGTCGGCAAAGGTCTTGTACTCCTGCCAGGATTTCGCAGGCAGCTTCCCCTTGAGAACCACAAGGTCACGCTGCGCAATGAAATCGCCATTCTCAAATTTGAAAATCAGGTCGAAGGTCGCAAAGGCCGTCTTAACGTGAATCGCATTGGGAAGATCCACCCCGAATCCTTCGGGCAAGTGGATGCGGCTGATCACATTCTGCGTGCGCGGCGCGCCAAGATCGATTTCATTCGCTGGCTCCTTGGTTGGAGCCGCGGGCAGCGGGTTGATCGGGAACAGCGGCACAATCTGAAAGTTGTCCCAATCCCCGAACGGCTTCTTGCTGTAATCGTAGGTAAGATGGACAGGCTGGCCAACATCTTCGGGGTGTTCAAAACTCGAGTTGCTGGTAGTGCCGCTGAACCCCAGGGTATTGGCCAAAAATTGTGTTCCGCGATCCCATTGAGCCGGCGCAAGACCCAATGCAATTGCCCGAACGAGCATTTCGCTGTCCGAGCGGTCAATGATATTCACCTTGCCGGAAAGTTCGCCGTCCTTCTTCAACGTTGCCACAGCTTCGAAGTGATCGATATATGGGAAGGGTGCATCCGCTGGAGTGTGCTTCAGTGTAGCCTCGCCGGTTGAGGGAATCACCAGCGCTGGCTTGTCCCGCAACACGTCAACCAGCATCCGGAACGGCGCAACTCCTGGGGTCGTGTCCGCCCAGACTTCTCCCGAAGGCAGAGTGACGGTTGTAATCACGTGATTGAAGAATGAGGGCGAAGGAAGATCGGGGGCCAGCTCAATATTCACTCCGATGAGCGCCGGAGCCGAGGAGATTCCCTTGGCATGAAGAAGAGCCTCAAACAGCGTGTCCTTGTCCTTGCAGTCGCCGTACTGGTTGGCCAGTACCTCTGCTGCCAAATGAGGCTGATAACGGCCCACACCGAAGTCGATGCCGATGTAGCGAATGTGCGTGGAGACAAAGTCATAGAGCGCCTGGGCCTGGGCTTCGGGAGTTGAAGCACTCCGCGTGAGTTCGTCGGCCTGAGCATGAATCGCGTCGGTCGGCACAGTGCGGGGCGCGGCAAGCGATCGGTACCATTCGCCCACTTCGGCCCAGGTGTGGAAGGTCGTCCATGCCATGTCTGGCTTCACAGGCTTCGGAGCCGTCGGTGCCTCGTCGTCCTTCTTCTCTGTCGAAGTCGTCGGCTTCAGCTGGCTGCTTGTCCAAACGTAGACGGCGCGCCCTCCGCTCTCGGTAGCTTTGGGTTCCATCCCGGGGCTCCAACGCTTGACGTATTTCTCTTTCGGAATGTCAAGCGTCACCATTTCAGAGAGCACAACTATATCCTTGGTGAACGTGTAAACATCCCAGAACTGGGAGGCGGCTTCAGGATTCTTCCGCTGAATATGCGCCTTGTATTCCAGCACATCCCCGGCGCGCAGGCTGCGCACCGGGATTTGCAGCATCTTCAGATCGGAATAGAGCGGCGCCTGCTGCGAGATCGGCGCAGGCATTTCCATCCCGTCGCTGGCTGGAGTTTCGGTAGACGTTCCGTCAGGATGATGCACCACCAGAGACTCAAGTTTTGGGACGTCGGTTGCGGCTGCAAAGGGCAACGAAATCACGCTGAACTGTCGCGCGCCCGCCTCGCTCTGGACTTTCATCCGGACGAAAATGATTCGCTCGCCGGTTCCATCGGCGTTGTATTTGAAAGTAGTCTCGGAGCGTTCGATCACAAGGGCCTCGCCCGCATAGGACGGAGACCCGGTGGCAGGAGCCGGGGCCGATTGGCACATTCCGCTCGCTGCGAAGATGCCCCAGGCTGCCAGGATGGCAAGTGCTGAACGGCGAATGGGTAGGTGAATACGAGAAGAAGAGTGCTTTTTCATAGGCTTCTGCTGGATGGGGGAAGCATAGCATGCGGTTTGATCTGGTGCGAATGTCCCGTTCGAGGTGTGTTTCTATTTGCATTTGAACCGATAGGCGTGCGTAAGGGCCTGGAATTGGATTCGCGGCTATCCCGGGATCCTTCCCGTCAGCGGCCGGCCATTCGGAGTTTGCAGCTCGGCTCCTCCGCCAACCACCCTCGACTGATGTACGGTGAAAGAGCGCATTAGTCGACGGACTCATCTCGTTTTTACAGCAGGAATCTCATAACCGGCCCTATGGGATGGCTGCCGAACCAATTGCTCTATAATTCCCAAAACGCTTTCGGCCCTCAATTCACGCAACGGAAAATCCGCATGATCAGCATTTCTCGCGCCCTTATCCTCGCATCCCTTCTCTCCGTCGCTCCTCTCATCTACGCCGAGTCGCCCGAGTCCGCCATCACCAACGGCCTCAAGGGCCTCCGCGCCCAGCCTGAAGACAAGCGCCCCGCAGCCACACTCAAGCTCGCCCAGCAGATTGCCGCGCTCCCGCCCGGCATCGATAAGGTCAAATTCGCCAACGGCCTCGCAGGCCTCTCCACAGAGGGCGATGCCGGCCACGACACCCTCCAGGCCGTCGCCGAAACACTCAGCAAAGCCCTCGCCGAAACACCCGTTCCCGCCAAGGGACCCCAGCCGCCAAGTGCCTATATGGAACTCGCCAGCCTGGTTCGCTATGAGAACCTGACCGCCGCCCTCACTGACCCGCTCTACACCCGGGCCGCGCAGATCCTCGCCGACAATGATGCCGACATCCAGAAGGCCGACTTCACCCTCAAAGACCTGCACAACAAGAAGTACACGCTCTCTGAACTCAAAGGCAAAATCGTAGTCGTCAACTTCTGGGCCACATGGTGCGCGCCCTGCCGCGCCGAGATGCCGCAACTCGACTCCATCTACACGCACTTCCAGTCCCAGGACCTGGTCGTCCTCTCCATCACCGACGAAGAACCCTTCAAGGTCAACCAGTTCATCGCGCCCACCAGCTACCACCCGCCGGTCCTCATCGACACGGGCGGAGCAGTCCACAAGCAATTCCACATCGAAGGCATCCCGCGCACCTTCGTCTTCAATCGCGAAGGCAAGCTGGTGGCCGAAGCCATCGACCAGCGCACCATGCGCCAGTTCCTGCTCATGCTCTCCAAAACCGACCTGCATCCCTGACAGGCGTGAGGGCGCTCTCTACTTGAACTCCCCAAAGTGCACATCCTCCGCCGGCGGCAGATCCAGAAACTGAAACGTCGTCGCAGGCCCAGCTTTGCAGAGCGAATATCAAAGCTGATCGATCGTTTCGCATCTCAAGATCAACCCATCCCCGAGCCTCGAACCGCCCCCTTAAAGCCGGCCCTTCGCTGTAATCAATCCAATGTGGTCCGCCCCTGCGCCCTTCCCAATATCCATAACCTGCGCAACCGTTGAGAAACTCAGATTGTCGTCCGCCTGGATGCACATGACTCTATCCGCCCGAACCGAAAAAATGGCGCTCAGCCGGCTGCCAAGGTCATTCATGCTCACACGCTCCTGATTGATTTTGTAGCTCGGTACTCCATCGCGGGCACGAGCGATCTGCACCACGATGGGCGTGTCCGGGTGCTGCATCGGATTCACGGCTCGCTGAGGCAGCGCCACTGCCAGGCCATGTGGCATTGCCGGAGCAATGACCATGAAAATGATCAACAGCACCAACAGAACGTCGATGAGCGGAGTCACATTGATATCGCCCCGCAGTTGCCCTGAAACGTAACCACTCTCGATTGCCATGGAAAAATTCTCCTCGCGTTTTAGGCCTCAACGAACCATTCGAAGATTTCACGGGAATCGAAAATGAGACCTCTTGTGATCTAGACACCGCAGTGCCCCCGCAAGTTCCTGCTCAACATCAATGCTTCTCGAAGGGGTGGTACACTCGCTCAACTTGCGGCCACGAACCCAGTGAACCGAGCGCTCTGCAAGCACAGTTAAGTGTTCCGCCGGAAGACAAACCGCACTCTTATTCCCGCACTAAGAGCAGAACTGATCAGCCGTAAAGCAGCCCGAATGGGAAACTGACGAATCAGTTTGCCCTTGCAAGGCGCTCGGATCGGCAATCCATATCGCACGCGATCGCACCGAGCGGCATGCAAGGTTCAACGGAATCGCAGAGGAGAATGATTTGAAAACATCACTGGTTACTGGTATCGGATTCATCACGGTAATGTTGCTATGCGGCGGTTGCCAGACGGCGCCACCGCCAGCAGCGCCGGCTCCAGCTCCCGCGGCGCAGGGCCAGCCCGGACCGCCCGGACAACCTGGCGCCCAAGGGCCCCCTGGAGAGCCCGGACAAACGGGAGATACAGGCAAGCCGGGAGACACAGGCCACCCAGGCGACACCGGGCGACCGGGCGACAAGGGCTATACCGGAGATACCGGACGAAAGGGCGACACCGGCGATCGCGGTAAGCCCGCTTCATGCCCCGAAGGACAGCATCTCTATACCGATCATGACACCGGCAAGGTAAGATGCATCGAGAACCAGTAAAACGGAAGCATGATGATTGGGCCTGGCCCCGCGCAATGCCGAGAGAAGCGTATTGCGCGAAGCCAGCCTGAAATCCGCACCTTTGGCGAAGTAATTGTCGGGCGCATCAACTACTTGAACTCCCCGAAGTGCACATCCTCCGCCGGTGGCAGATCCAGAAACTGAATTGTCGTCGCCGGCCCCAGCTTCGCCGGCTCGCTCCCAGATTCGCTCCATGCATCCAGTGCCCACACCACCTGCTTCGCCGGCGTTACCTCAATGGCCTGCAGCGTGCCCACCAACTGGTCACCCGGCACATTCCACTCGTTCACCCAGTTGTTGATCACAGTGTTGCCGTTAGCCAAACGCCACGCCTGCTGCAAATTCGCAAAGGTATAGGCCTTAGCCTCCGCCGGAGTCCAACTCCATGCCGTGTCGCCGCGTCGCGTAACCTCGCGCGCGCCCTTGCTGTCGGTGATGAGCACATTGCCATTCGCCAGGGGCGTTACTCCCCACGGCCGATCGGCGGGAAACGACCAAAGCTCGTTGCCCGCAGTGTCGTACTCCACCACCTTGTTCAAGTCCATATGCGCCACCAGCAGCGTTCCCTGCGCCGTCAACCGCGCGTGCCGGAACTGCCCATGTGTACTGGGCGGCTGCTTGGTCTTCAGCGCAAACTCCCGCTCCGTTGCGCCACTGACAATGTTCACCACGCGCACGACTGCGGGGTCGCCGTTTTGGATGAACAGCACTCTATCCGCGCCGATTGGCACCGCCGTATGCACCTCATGTCCAGCAGGCGCGTCGTAGTTCCACAGCACCTTTTTGTCCGGTGAAATAAGGGTCACGCCCACCTGGTGCGTGAACAGCACATTGCCATTCGACAGCAGCACCGCATCGCTGATCTCGCCTTTGCCCGCCGGGTCACTGTAGTGCCACACCACCTTGCCGCCGCGCACAATGTAGATGTTGCGCTCATGCGACTCGCCGGCGTACATAAAGTCGTGCTGCGCCAGCCCACCGCCAGGCAATTGCGCCGCCACGCCCTGCGCCCGCGAAACCCCACCCGCAAGCACACCAAAAACCACGAAAAACGCTGCCGCTCTGCTCCGCATTCGTGCCTACCCTCGCTGTTACGCGCATTCTCTTAACCGCCAGAATGCCGCGCAATGAGCATACAACCCGCCACAGCTTATCATTCTGACAACTGACAACTGACAACTGACAACTGACAACTGACAACTGAAAACTGACAACTGACAACTGAAAACTGAAAACTGCCCTTACTTCCAAGCCCCCAGCAGCCGCCGCAAAAGCACAATCTGCCCCAGATGGTAGGAGTTGTGGTCGGCCAGCACCAGCGCCTCGCGCAGAACCGTCTGCCCCGTCCCATGTGGAATCTTTTGAAATAAGTCCGTCTTCTCATCGGCCACCAGCGCGCACATCGCACCAAGGTCGATGTAATAGGCCTCCACACTCGTATCCCACGCCGCATCGTCCGGCGGAGCAGCCGTCGCCGGCCAATACTCCTTCGGCCACTCGCGCTCCTTGTACCCGGGATTGACCGAAAAATCCAGAATGTCCCACTGCGCAATCCGCAAGTGCTCCAGCAGCTCCCACGCCGAGTGATCCGCCCCCTCCGGCGTGCTGCCCCGCAACTCCCTTGGAAAATCCGCAATGCCGTCTTCAAACAACACGTGTGCTTCCCCGCCCTTGAGCAGCTTTACCAGGTGTTCCCGCAATGCCTTGTCGTTTTCCATGCTTCTCCTGTCCCTACCCTAGGAAGAGATTCCCCGCACTCGCCAAAGGATGCCGTTAAAACTTGACCTGCTCTCCGCCCTTCATCACAAATTTCACATGCTGCAGAACTGAAATATCCTGCAATGGGTCTCCATCCACTGCGATCAGGTCCGCGAACTTGCCCTTTTCGATGGAACCGATCCGATCGCTCCAACCCATCAGGTCAGCTGCCACAGTGGTAGCAGCCTGCACGGCTTCAATGGGTGTAAGCCCCAGCTTCACCAGCGACACCAGTTCGTTTGCATTCTTCCCCTGCGTATCGTCGTTCGAAGCATCGAAGCCGCACACGATCTTCACATGCAGAGCGAGCGCGTTGGTAATCTCCGAGCGAAGAGACTGCATCGTCGGCTCCATCTCTGCGCGCTCCTCTGGCGTCTTGGCTTCGTAGTAGGCTCCCGACACTGCCGCCGAAGTAGGAACAAGAAACGTGCCCTTCTCCACCATCAGTTGCAGCGTTTCCTTGTCGACGCCGGTCCCGTGTTCCACCGAGTCGACGCCACTCTCCACCGCGTTGCGAATGCCCTCCCGCGTGGTTGCGTGCGCGGCAACGTGATGCCCGCCCTTGTGGGCCTCTTCCACGATGGTCCTTATCTCATCCCGGGTAAGAGTTTCGTGCATGTACTTCTCGGTATTGGGCGATCCAATGTCGAGAAAATCCGCGTATACCTTGATCAGATCGGCTCCGTAGTAAATCTGTTCACGCACAGCGCGCCGCGCCTCATCTGTGCCTGTAATCATCTGCGCCCCGCGGGGAAATCCGTTCAGGTCCGGCGAGAGGCGCTCCGGAAAGTAGCCCCCTGTGGCAGCGATTGCCCTCGTTGCCACCTGCATCCTCGGTCCCTCTGCCAGTCCGCGAAGAATTGCCGTGCGCAGAGCCACGTCGGCATAACCGGAGCCTTCGCTCTCCACATCACGCACCGTCGTAAAGCCCGCCTTTAACGTGAGATGAGCATCGGCTGCGCCTTCCAGCGCTCGGTAAGCCTCGGACTCCTTGGCCAATTGAAGAATATAGTTGTCGTTTGCGCGGCCTTCCGCAACGCGCGCCATCAGATGGGTGTGCGCATCAATCAGGCCCGGCAGCAGAGTCGCTGAGCCAAGGTCGATCACCTGCGCGCCCGCCGGCACTGCAAGCCCACTGCCCGCGGCAGTAATCTTATCGCCTTCCACGAGAACAACGGCATCGGCAATGTACTTGCCGCTCGTCACGTCCAGCATGCGCTGGCTACGAACCGCAGTCACCTGGGCACACAGGTTGGCCGCCGCTCCGGCAAGAATACTGATCATCAGAATCTTCACGAACCGCATCCGTTTTTCTCCTTCGAATCCACTTTTCCTTCGCGTTCGGGGTAACCGGATTCTAAATGCTGCCAATGCCGTCCTCGACAGTGTCCGCTGGATGCTCTAGGCTCGACGTGTGGGCTTTCAGGATTTCCTCGGCAACGCGCATACCGTCACGCACCTCCGCGAGAGCATTCGCGCCCAGCGATTCCCGCACTCGCTCATCCTCTCCGGTCCCAAAGGAGCAGGCAAATACACGCTTGCCCTCATGCTCGCCAAGGCCGTCAATTGCCTGAATCCAACGGAAACCCCCTCCGAATCAGGCCCGCTCCCCGACTTCTGCGGCGTCTGCGCCAACTGCACCCGCATCGCCGACTCCAGCGATCTCGAAGCTCGCGTCGCCGAAGCCGTCGAGGCCCGCGAAGCCCTCCGCGAAACCGACAAAAAAGAAACCCGCATCCTCATCCAGACCCACCCTGACCTGCTCATCGTCCCGCCCGACCCGCCGCAGTTGCAAATCAAAATCGGCCAGGTTCGCCAGGTCATCCACGTCGCCTATTACCGCCCTCCGGTTGAATCCCGGCGCACCTTCACCATCTTCACTTCGTCGGCATTCATGAAAGAAGCCGCGAATTCCCTGCTCAAGGTCCTCGAGGAGCCTCCCGAGCACACATCTTTGATCCTGCTCACCGAAAATCCGCAGGAAATGCTGCCCACCATCCGCTCCCGCGCCGTCATTCATCGTCTGGGCGCCATTCCCGCCGCCGATCTTGAGGCACTGCTCGCCAAGCGCCGGCCACAGCTCAAGCCAGCCGACCGCGCCCTCGCCGCGCGCCTCTCCGAAGGCGCCGTCGGCCGCGCCCTCACCATCGATCTCGCAGCCTACCTCGCCAGCCGCCAGGATGCGCTCATCATCCTCCGCACCGCCTTGCGGGATCCGGACTATTCCACCCTCTTCCACGCCACTGAGAGCTATCGCGCCGGCGCTGAAGGTCAGGAAAGAAGCATCAACCTCATACGCGCCCTCGGTAGCCTCATTGAAGATATGCTCCTCACCGTTGCCGGCGCCCCACACCTCATCCGCAACCTCGACCTGGCAGCCGAGTTGAACAGCCTCTCTCAGGGCATTTCTGTAGACTGGATCGACGGCGCATCCCGTGCGCTCTCTCAAGTTGAGTCAGGCATGCGGCGCAACTTGTTGCGCAACGTCTCCCTCGACGCCATGGCAGTCGGCATGGAGCGGAACTGAAAACCCTGCCCGAATAGTCCCCGCTCTTTCTCTCGAAAAATAAGAGCAACCCCCGATGGGCTCAGGGCATCAATAGTGTTACAAGAAATCTCTCAAAGCTTGCGCGCATGCTCTCGAAGATCGCATTCCTTAGTTCGAAGAGCAGTTCGTTCGTCTCCGGGATTCGGAGAGTGTGTTTCTTTTTCTGCTGGGTTCGATACCGCGCGAACAATTACCAGGAGATCGGCGATTCTTGGCTGCCTGTCCTTGAGTAAAAACAAGACCGCGGTAATTTGACTTAACGTTCTTGCCCAACGGAGGATTTTCCCCTATGAGCATTCATGCAATCGTTCCCCCATTCCGCAGTGATTCAGGCCCAGACTCCGGCCGCTCGAAAGAGCGCAATGCAACCACCCGGTCCTCGCAGCCTCGTCCCAAGCGGGCCCCGGTTTCGGCTTCTCCCATCCGCTTCCCTGCGCACTCCACCATCGAGGAAGCAACTTACCGTCAGGCGGAGCTGTTCTATCTGCAAAAGCAGATTCAGTCGCAGACGCCAATGGTCGTCGTTATGGAAGATGGGGAGATTATCGAAGGCTGCATCGAGTGGTATGACCGCAACAGCATCAAGGTCCGCGGGCGCGCCAAGTCTCTGATCTACAAGGCCGCCATCAAATACATGTACAAGCACGGCGAACAGGGATGACACCCATTGTTGAAAGTCGTGATTTGAAAGAGGCACGACGATGCGATTCGAAGGCCACGAAGATGCGCGATTTGAAAGGGCACGAAAAGTCTAAATTTAAAGGGACACCAGGATGCACGAATTCAAAGGGCACGAAAAGTCTTAATTTAAAGGGACACCAGGATGCGCGATTTGAAAGGGCACGACTTTAGTCGTGCCGCATGGCCGGGGAAAACAAAGGCTGGGCTTTAGCCCCTGAGGGAAGTTTTTCAGCGGCTTGTACTCCCCCCCAGCCCACAACTCATTTCCGTTCGCTACTCCTCGCCAATGTCCTCGTTCCAAACCTCCGGATGCGCCGCGATATAGCCTTCCAGCAGTGCGCGGCAATCCGGACTATCCAAGTCGATGACCTCGACACCGTTTTCGCGCAGCCACTCAAGGCCGCCGCCAAACGTGCGGCTCTCGCCCACCACCAGCGTGCCAATGCGGAACTGACGCACTAGGCCGCTGCAATACCAGCACGGCGCAAGCGTCGTCACCATCACCAGGTCGCGATAGCTGCGCTGCCGGCCTGCGCGCCGGAATGCATCCGTCTCGCCATGAACGCTCGGATCACCCTGCTGGACGCGCCGGTTGTGGCCGCGGCTCACCAGCTCTCCATTGCGCTTGAAAAGCGCCGCGCCAATGGGAATGCCGCCCTCTGCCAGTCCCTCTCGCGCCTCTTCCAACGCCACCGCAAGCATCTGATGGTACAAACCTGAATCCGTCAAGAAATCCTCTGCTCTCAAGGATAAGGCACCCCACCCTGCTCAGAACATCGCATGGTCTTCAACCTCAAGGCAATCGCAGATTCTCGTCCCGGAGCGACGCGTCGATAGTAGCCCCGGGTAAACGCAGCGGAACCCGGGGACAGTGTCCCAGCAGAAATCTTCCAGCCCCGTAGAGTCGGAGTGTGTCAGCCATTTCCCTGCCTTTTGACCAAACCACCACCCCAGGATGTACGTTGAACACTAGGAGAGGCATCCAACAAATCATGAAGACACGCATATTGGGCAAGAACGGACCGGAAGTTTCCGCCATCGGCCTCGGCTGCATGGGCATGAGCGAGTTCTATGGTCCGCGCGACGAAGCAGAGTCTCTGGCCACCATCGACCGCGCACTCGACCTGGGAATCAACTTCCTTGACACATCGGACATCTACGGTCCGCACACCAACGAAGTCCTGGTCGGCAAAGCGCTCAAAGGCCGCCGTCACAAGTTCTTTCTGGCAACAAAATTCGGCATCCTCCGCGATCCCGCCAACCCCGCGCTGCGCGGCGTCGACGGCAGTCCAGCCTACGTTCGCAAAGCCGCGGAAGCCAGCCTCCGCCGCCTCGGCATTGACACCATCGACCTCTACTATCAACATCGCGTCGATCCCAAAACCCCCATCGAAGAGACAGTGGGCGCAATGGCTCGCCTGGTCGATGAGGGCAAGGTCCGTTTCCTCGGTCTCTCTGAGGCTGCTCCGCAAACGCTGGAACGCGCCTGCAGCGTGCACCCCATTGCCGCCCTGCAAACCGAGTACTCCCTGTGGTCCCGCGAACCCGAGCCCGAAATCCTCTCCGCCTGCCGCAACCTCGGGGTCGCCTTCGTCGCCTACAGTCCGCTTGGTCGCGGTTTTCTCACCGGCGCATACAAGAGCCCCGAGGATTTTGCTCCAGACGACTATCGCCGCTTGAGTCCACGCTTCCAGGGCGAGAACTTCACCCGCAATCTCCAGCTTGTAGATAAAGTGAAGTCCCTCGCTGCAAAGGCCGGAATCACTGCCAGCCAGCTTGCTTTAGCCTGGGTTCTCGCCCAGGGTGAAGACATTATCCCCATCCCCGGCACCAAGCACCGCAAGTATCTCGATGAGAACGCCGCCTCTGTGGACATCAACCTTGCCCCGGAACTGGTCCAGAACCTCCATGACATTTTCCCGCCCGAAGCAGCTGCGGGCGACCGCTACCCGGAAGCAATGAAATCGCTGCTCAACGGTTGAAACGTGCACGGCCGTTTGCGAGAAAACCCGTTAGATAGGGGCTTCACAGGGTGAGGTTTTCGAAGGCTTTGTAACAGGGCATGACTTCAGTCGTGCCGATAAAGCGAATCAAACCATCGTCGGGCTTTAGCCCTTGCAAAACTCTCTGCGGGATTTCGCCCACAACGAGCCCTCTTAGCCCGGTGGGAACCCGAATTTGAGACTGACTTACGTCCGAGCGTCCTGGACGCACGGATCAAAATCGCAAGAAAAAAACTCCCGCCACGCTTGCCCAGCATGGCGGGAGACAAAGTGTTTACAACATCCGGTGTACGTCGATTCTGTACGACACCAGATCTTTGTGGACCACATCCTGATGGCAGGTATCGATCAACGCGCCTCTCTGGGACGCTCCCGCCTTCGTAGCCAAAGCCGCTTACTTGGCCGTGTAGGTGTAATCCTTGTAAATGTGGACTCCGTTGTAGTCGGTGAAGACACGCGCATAGATCGTCCCCCCGGTCACAGGCAGGTTGTTCACTGTCGCAGACGTGGTGGAAGTGCTGTACTCGGCCGAGTTCAGCAGATTATCCGAGCCAACTCCAGTACTTCCCAGGTGCAGGAAGTAGCCTTTGACGGCGCTGCCCGTCGCCGCAGACCAGTCGAACGTCACGCTGGCTCCGGTCAATGTGCTGCCCGGTGTCGGTGTCGTCAACAATGCCTGCTGCGCTGCCTTGACAGTGTAGTCCTTGTAAATGTGGGTTCCGTTGTAGTCGGTGAAGACACGCACATAGAGCGTCTCTCCGTTGGTTGGCAGGCCGGTGAGCGCAATGGATGTCGTGCTAAGTTCAGGCGAGTTGTAGAGGTTGTATGACCCGGCGCCAGTGCTTCCCACATGCAGGAAATAGCCATTCGCGCTGCCGGTTGCGGTTGTCCAGTCAAAGGTAACGTCAGGTCCTGCCACTGTGCTGCTTTCCGCCGGACTGGTCAACGTTGCCTGCTGTGCTGCCGTAAACACATAGTCCCGGAAAACGTGGTTGCCGTTGTAGTCGGTGAAGACGCGAGCGTAAATCTTCTCGCCGTTGGTAGGCAGTCCATTGATCGTCACCGACGTGGTGGCTGCGCTGTACTCCGCCGAGTTGAGCAGGTTGTCTGACCCTGTTCCAGTGCTTCCCAGATGCAGGAAGTATCCGTTGGCGCCTGCGGCTGCGGCCCACTTAAAGGTGACGCTGGGCCCAGCCAATGTGCTGCTTTCAACTGGCGAGGTCATTGTTGTCGCCGTGTCCGGAGCAATCGTGAACGCCAGGGTATGCTGGCCTTCCACGTTCCCCGCGCCGTCCACGCTCCAGTACTTGAGGCTATGGTTTCCCACCGCTGACACCACAACTGCCGATCCGGCGTAAGTGATCTGCGCTCCGCCATCAAGGGTGTAGTAGGTCGCAGCAAGACCGCTGCCGCCCGTGTCCGCGGCGCTCAAAGTGATGCTCACCTTTGAGTAGTAGCTCCCGCCCTGAAGATCTCCGCTCGGCGTGGCCGTGGTTGTCGGCGCAGTCTCATCGATGCTGACCCAGATATACGGTTCCGTGCTGAAGTTGCCGGCATAGTCCTCGGTAAAGTAGTAGATGTAGCTCTGCTGCTGTCCCGAGACCGTAAACGGCCCAGTGTAGAGCGTGCATGCGCCGAGACTGCCCGGATAGCACGCGCCGGTATTGATCGCATAGTAGGTTGCCTTGATACCGGATGCCGCACTGCCGCCGGGATCTGTCGGTGTCAATGTCACCACCACGGACTTTTTAACCCACGTCGAGGACGACGTAGCGGGGTTCGTGGAGGCACCGATTGTCGGCGCTACCGAGTCAAAGCAAACCGGACCATAAGAACCGTTGGTGACGTTGCCCTGGTTATCCCAGCCTCTGACATAGACTGTGTGGCAGCCCTGGCCGGATGCGGCTTCGCAATACGTGCCGTTGTTGTCCACGCACCCGAACGTGGAGAACGTGTACTGCGGGCCGGTGTAGAACGTGTCTCCGTCGCCGCCGTGTGGCTTGCTATGCGAGTCGGCAGGGATGGTGTCCCAGCCCAGCGTGAATCCGGTGGCGCCGGGGGCCGTATAGCCGTTGCTGGATCCGTCAGCCAACGACCAATCGACAATCTGGTCGGTGTTGTACCAGGTGTTTATGGTCGGGCCGCCGAAGGAGAG